>OJPZ01000044.1_pt1 | contig 87113 bp, 51 predicted proteins | sample 1598611 | NCBI WGS metagenome assembly OJPZ01 (sample SAMN03922494, study PRJEB24848) | human gut metagenome | isolation source: stool sample | host: Homo sapiens | place: Germany | collected 2011-11
GGCCTGCCGCTAGCGTTCATCCTGAGCCAGGATCAAACTCTCCATTGTATAAAATAATGTATTGTTAGAGTCCTGACTATTCGTTTATCCTTTAAAAGGAAATTGACAGATAAATACTACAATTTTTCTCTCAAAATATAATCAGTAATTCAAAGAACCAGTTTAAAAAAGCTTCGCATTTTGGTTGCGAAAGGGATTGCAAAGATAAGTGTTATTTTTCAATCCGCCAAATCTTTTTTAAAGATTTTTTCCGCAGTCTCTTGCGAGACATTTGCGAAAGGGACTGCAAAGATAAGTAATCTTTTGCGAACCTCCAAAAACTTTTTCAAGAACTTTGCATCTTATTGAAATTCAGACTACAAACCCGCCTCAAGCTCCTTTATTGTAAACCCTCGACTTATTTGTAAGAACCGGTATTTCTCAAACGCGGATGCAAAGGTAGCGACTTTTTTCGAACCTGCAAATATTTGCGCATCTTTTTTCGAAAAAACCTCCATTTTCTTAAAAAACACCTCCCTTACCTATATATTAATAAAGAGAGCCAAAAACGACGGCTCCTTTTCAGGAGCCGTCGCAAAGCGATCGGCTGAAAACCAATCAGAGCCAGCCCCCATTCGCCGCGAGTCCGGACCGTGAGACGATGGCGAATTCACGCGAAATCTCCATATCGCCGGCCTCGGCCTTGACGGTAAATATCGTTACGCCGGCTTTCGGGCAGTTGAGCGTCAGCTTCGTTCCGCTGAATGCAGGAAGCGAAGTAAGTCCGACTTTCGCAAAATCTTCCGACAAAACCGATTTCAGTACGACCTTACTGTTCGCACCGCCGAAATAGCTTGCGAAGTCTACGACAGTCGCCTCGCCCGTCTTCACGTAGATCGCAGGGGTCCCCTTGATAGCCAACAAAAGTTTCAGCGCATCGATACATCCGCCGCCCATCTTGTTCTCATAGTTGGACATGACGAGTGTAATCTTCTCGTTGTCATAGCCGTAAGAAATCTTCGTTCCGCCGAAATACCGATCGATGCCATACACCGAACTCAACAGCAGCGACGTATACTCGGCAGCCGTGAATTTCCGGCCCAACTGCGCAGCATAGGAGAGGCCCAGCGCCGCGACGCCCGATACGTGCGGGCACGCCATCGAAGTCCCCTGCATGAAGCCGTAACCATAGGAGCCGCTCGATTTGCGGCCATCCTCATAATTTATTGCGTCATCACACAAAATCGTACTGAAAACACCTCCGTTGTAATAATCGACCGACTGGTCGCCGCCCGGAGCGGTGATATCCACCCACGAACCGTAACAGGTATAATAAGCGGGCTGAAACCCCCAGTCCATCGCCCCCACGGCGATCACCGGAGCATAAGCGGGCGGATACATTTTGGCATCCTGCCATAGATCGCCGTCATTGCCTGCGGCAAAGATCACCAGACCGCCCTGAATCGGAGAATCCGGATTCTCCGTCCCGGCATACTGAATAAAGGTATTCATCGCATCCTTCAGCGCATCGACATTGGAATAACCGTAATTCCACTCCTTCTCGTTATCATCCGGCGTAGTATCCTCACTGACGGTCCATCCCCAACTGTTCTGGGCGATGACGGCACCGTTTTTCAGCGCATACTCAAACGCCTTGGAGTCGGCATAGTAGTAATCGATATTGTTTTCGCCATAGCCCAGAATCTGGCACGACATGAGTTTCACGCCATTGCCGCCGTCACCTCCGGCGATGCCTCCGATACCCACGCCATTGTTGTTCACGGCCGCGATCACACCTGCCACGTGCGAACCGTGGTCGGCATATACCATGCCGTAATCGGGATCGTTGTAAGAGGATTTCCAGTCGAGCGTCGCCGATTGGTTGTAAAAATTGTAGCCGTGTTCCGACGTGGTGCCGGGTTTGGTCCAGATGTTGGCCTTCAGGTCGGGATGCTCGGTGTAGATCGGTTCGTCGATCACCGCAACAATGATGTCCGAACTGCCCGTACAAAGACTCCAGGCATCGGTCAGATTGATATCCGCACCGGCTTTGGATTTGTTGCCGGTTCCGGGGTTATCGTAATGCCACTGTTTATTCAGGAAAGGATCGTTCATGGCCGTAACGGCCCGGGTAGAAACATTGGCTTTCGAATCGTTTTCGACAAAGTACGGCTTCACCGTCCCCTCTTTCATCACACGACGGTACTTGGGATCGATCGGGTATTGCACGACAGCAATCCCAGGCCTTTCCGCAAGCAACTTGCCGACTTCGGCGACATCCGTATGCTCGTCGAAATAAACCGTATACCACCGGTTGATCCCCGTAACCGAATAGCGATCCTCCCATGCAGGATCGTAAGCCCAAAGGCGTTCGAAGCGCGTAACGCCGATCCGTTCCAGCGCAGCGTCAATATCCTCTATTCCCGAGCGGGCGGCGACAGTCTCCCCGGAGCGGGTTTGCTGTGCCACGACTGCGGCAGCAGCCTGAGGCGTTAACTTCACGGCAACCGTGCCTTTGGCTGCCTTCGACAGCGATCCGGAGAAAACCGCCCCGGATTGGGTTCCGCCATCGGATGCTACTTCGGTCTGGTCTTTGGTACATGAAAACAACGCCAACAGGCCACAAACGAGCAAAATTCGTTTCATAATCTCTGTATTAAGTTTTCAAAGTTAGATTTTTTTCATAACTTATCCATTCGGAGCGGACTATTTTATAGCTCATCCGTCCCGAAACGGGATTTTTTATTAATTTTGTCCACAGAAAATACCGTGAAATGAATTTCAAGAAAATATCGCTGCTCATCGCGCTGCTGCTCATCGCAGATCAGGCGCTCAAAATCTGGATCAAAACCCACATGCACCTCGACGAGTCGATCATCGTCTTCCCCGACTGGTTCCAGCTGCGGTTCATCGAGAACAACGGCGCGGCCTTCGGCATGCACATCGCCTCGCGCGGAGGCTTCGACTGGGGCAAACTGCTGCTGGGCATCTTCCGGATCGTCATGGTCGGATTCATCGGCTGGCTGATGCACCACCTCTGCACCAAACGCAAAGACACGCCCAAGGGAGTGATCGTCGGTCTCGCGCTGATCTTCGCCGGCGCCATGGGCAACATCCTCGACAGCGCATTCTACGGGTTGATCTTCTCCGAATCGACGCCCTACACGGTGGCGCACTTCGGGGGACACTACGCCGGGTTTATGATGGGCAAGGTGGTCGACATGTTCTACTTCCCGCTGTTCCAATGGAACGGCGTACCCCGCCTGCTGCGGTTCCTGGTCGACAGCAACAACTATTTCTTCGGCGCGATCTTCAACCTGGCCGATGCTTACATCTCGGTGGCAGTCGTCTATCTGCTTCTGTTTCAGTATAAGTTCTTCAGCAAGTAGATTTTTTTCGAAAAAAGAGTTGGTGTTTCAGAAAAAAGTATTACTTTTGCACACCGCAATTCCAGAAATGCCCAGGTGGCGGAATAGGTAGACGCGCACGTTTCAGGTGCGTGTGCCGCAAGGCGTGCAGGTTCGATTCCTGTCCTGGGCACTGGTAATCCCCGTAATCGTTTGATTACGGGGATTTTTGTTTTCCGTCGACGGCATGACGATCAGTCCGCGGAATTGCTCACGGGCGGAAGGCTGCGGGCCTCGGTCCGGCCGCCGCGGAAGAGGTATATCGCCGGTTCCGGCGCTGTGATCGTCCATCCGCCCAAACGGTACTCCCCGGCCCGGTGAACCACGGCGCAGCGTATTTTCCCGTATTCGACGGCCTGACATCCGGCATCGTTCCGGAGGATTCGCACGGCCGGATTCCGCGCGAACCGTTCGGTCCGTTTCGCGTCGCGGCACGGCAGAAAAGCGTAGGCATAGCCACCCGTCCGGGCCGGATCGTGCCCGAACCAGCATTTGAAAACCGGTCCCCGCTGGGTTTTGTCCCTGTAAAAAGGGTCTATCAGGTCCCATTTCCCCTCCTGAACCTCCGTGCTGACCGCAATCGGAGCGCCGTCCAGCGACACATACCCCCGGCCGTCGTGATGCACCCACGGCAGGCCGCCGGAAGCCTCGGCCGCCCCGCCCCGGGTTACCGGACCCGCAAGGTGCGTCTGATCCAGAGCCGTGGCGATCCGGAAAATCCGGGCGTCGGAACTGCGGATGTCCGCGCCCAGCGCCACGACGAGGTCCCCGAAAAAGAATGCCGACTTGAGTGCGTGAAGCCCGTCGCGCTCGATCTCCATCGTCGTACACAGCACATCGCCCGAAGCGAGGCCGCCCACATGTCCGGAACGGTTTTTCCTGGCCGCGGCGGAGTCGTCGCTCTTCAGAGGCGCACCGTCGTCGTAAGCCGTCGTCCCGGGAATCATCCGCCAGTCCCAATGGGCGAAGATGTTGTCGTACTCCCGCCCGTGCTGCATGAACAACAGCGCCCCGTCGGCCGAGAAGTTGGCAAGGGTGTTCTCCCGGTTCGTAAACTCGAAGCCGATCGTTCGGTCGGAGTGCATGCGGATCGACGCATACCACGTCCCGGTGCGGTAGATGCCGCAGTCCGAACGGTCGTAGTAACGCGGTCCGCGCAATCCGTCCGACCGGTTGTCCGGCGTCAGGATACCTTCGGCAAACCGCTTGAAAACCCGGTGTCCCGGTCTTTTCAGCGCCGCGATGTTCTCCGCGGCGACGGCTGCCGACGAGGCTTTTCCCGGACCGCTGTCGATAAACACCTGCCGGCCGCAGAAACTCGGGTCCATCACACCCCGCCAGATGCTCCGGCAAAGACCCTCCCGCATCAGGTTCTCGATGACGGCGCACTGCTCGTCCGAAAACATATAAGGCGTTCCGTCGAGAACCCGGAGCCAGAACGAGATGCCCTCGGCATAGGCCAGTCCGTAGTTCCCGAACTGAATCTGGGGCCCATGCTGATGAAACGACCAGTCGGCCTGAATGCCCTCGCCGTCGGTGACGACGATCTCCCCGGCGATCTGATCCCGGGCCTCGGCGACGAGTGCCTCGTCGTCCGTCAGCAGCCCGCGCATCAGGTTGTTCCCGGCCAGCCATACCTTGTTCTGCCCCGTGCGGCCGAAGCGCGAGCGCTCGATGATCCGCAGCCCCTGCTCCAGTTCCGGAGCGGAAAGTTCGCCGCGGATCATCAGCAGAATCGCGGCGAGTTTCTTGGGAACCCCGATCTCCCCGTGCCACCAGTTCAGCGACGACGGCTTCTTCGCATACCAGTAGGCAAGCCCCTCGTGCAGCAGGCCGCCGATGCGCCCGTCGCCATGCCACGCCGACGCAGGGTCGGCATAGAGTTTCGCCAGGGCGTACATCCGTGTCAGGTGCAGCGACGGCTGCCACCGCCCCCTCGTCCGGTCGTCGTAGTCGATGTCGGTCCAGAATCCGCCCGCGTCGAACAGTCCCAGCAGACGCCGGACCTCGGCATCCGGAAGGTGGACCGACGTGTAAAGCTGGAGCAGCAGCACGTCGTTCGCCCTCCCGTAATCGGAATAGCGGACAAAACGTTCGGTCGTCTCCCCGTCCGGGGCATAGGACATCACCGACACGTCGACAAAGGCTTGCCTCACACGGTCGAGCGGACCGGCCGGAAAAGCGCGGAGCGTCGTCAAAAAAAGCAGAGCGGCCAGGAGGGCCGTACGTAAACCATTCATAACAGTTATCAGGATACTCGTGAAACGCCTCCGTTCCGAAGGCCGGAAACCGACCCGGAAAGCGGCATGACAAATATAAATCATTTTAGACCAAATATCCCCGCCGACAGCCCGGAAAAGCGACTTTGACCGGATTCTGCTCCCCTTTGACCGGATCGAATCCTTCCCGGAAGAATACAAAATCTAATTTTGAGTGACGGAAAAACCAACCGAAAAAACTACTGTCAGACATGAGAACCCGAACCTACCGCACAGCATTGCTGTCGACCCTCCTCCTCACGGGATGCACGCCCCGGGAGACAATGCCGGAACTGACCGACCGCGTATTCGCCGCAGCCGCGGCCCAGTACGAACAGCTCGAAGGCCGGCTGACCGACGAGACGCTTCCGAGATCGGTGGCCGCCGACGGAAAATTCATCTCTTCCGACATCCGCTGGTGGTGCAGCGGATTCTATCCCGGCTCGCTCTGGTATATATATGAGTATACCGGCGACAAGACATTCCGCGAACTGGCCGAAAAAAACACCTTCAAGCTCTATCCCCTCAAACTGAAGGGCACGGACCACGATCTGGGATTCCAGATGAACTGCAGTTTCGGCAACGCCTACCGGATCACCGGCGAGCAGAAATACCTCGAACCCATCCACACCTCGGCGCGGGTACTCGCCGGGAGGTTCTCGCCCGTGACGGGCGTCATCCGCAGCTGGGACTTCGTGCGCAAGGGCCGCGACTGGAAATACCCGGTGATCATCGACAACATGATGAACCTCGAACACCTCTACAACGCGGGCCTGCTCTTCGGGGACGACACCCTGAAGACCGTCGCCGTGACGCACGCCAACACGACCCTCTGCAACCATTTCCGGCCCGACTTCACGAGCTATCACCTGGTGGACTACGATCCCGCGGACGGCCGTGTCCGCCGGAAGGAGACCGTGCAGGGCTTCGGCGACGAATCCGCCTGGGCACGGGGACAGGCCTGGGCGCTCTACGGCTACACGATGATGTTCCGCCTGAGCGGCTACGAATGCTACCTCAACCAGGCCGAGAACATTGCCGGCATGCTGCTGGAGCGGCTTCCCGACGACGGCATCCCCTACTGGGACTTCGACTCCGACCGCATTCCCGACGACCTGCGCGACGCTTCGGCCGCGGCGATCATGGCCTCGGCGTTCGTCGACCTGAGTTCGCTGACCAACAAGCCCGAAGAAAAGGGCAGATACCTGAAAATGGCCGAAAAGCAGCTGCGCACCCTCGCCTCCGACGCCTACCTCGCCCGCCCCGGGGAGAACGGGAACTTCCTGCTCATGCACAGCGTGGGGTCGCGCCCGGACAACCTCGAAATCGACGTACCGCTGACCTACGCGGACTACTATTTCCTGGAAGCCCTGCTGAAATACAGCCGTACAACCCAAACAAAACCTAATAACAACTAACACCGTGTGTAATTATGAAACAAAAACTGACCAAACTACTTTGTTCGGTGTTTCTCGTTGCCTTTGCGATCCCTGCGATCGCCCAGTCGTCCGGAGGCAGCAGCACCCGCACCATTACGGGAAAGGTGACCGACAGTGAGGGGGCGCCGATCGTCGGCGCGGTCGTCATGGCCTCCCAGCGCGAAGCCACGACGACCAATTCCGAAGGCAGGTACACGCTGGCCGTCCAAAGCCCCGACGCGGTTCTCCGGTTCTCCTGCATGGGCTACCGGCCCCGTTCGGAAAACACGGCGGGCCGCACCGTCGTCGACGTCTCGCTGGAGACGGACAACCAACTGCTCGAAGACGTCGTGGTGGTCGGCTACGGTGTCCAGAAGAAGGTCAACCTGACGGGCGCCGTCGCGTCGATCGACTTCTCGAAGACCAGCGAGAGCCGCTCCATCATCAGCACCTCGGCAGCACTGGCGGGCCTGGCGGCCGGTATGAACGTCACGCAAAGTTCCGGCCAGCCCGGTTCGGACAACGCGACGATCCGTATCCGCGGCGACGGCTCGTTCACCTCCGGCGCCAACGGCCCGCTGGTGCTCGTTGACGGCGTGGAATGGAGCATGGACAACGTGAACCCGAACGACATCGCATCGATCTCGGTGCTCAAGGACGCCGCCTCGGCCTCGATCTACGGAACGCGCGCCGCCAACGGCGTCATCCTCATCACCACGAAAAACGGTTCGGCCGGGAAGGCCCAGATCAGCTACTCCTACAAGGGCATCCTGCAAATGCCCTACAACGACCTGCACTTCGTTTCAGACTACGCCCGGCACATGGAGCTTATCAACGAGTCGTGCGACAACATCGGGACCTCGCGCATCTTCTCCCAGTCGAACATCGACCTCTGGCGGGAGAAGTCGTCCGATCCCTACGGGGTCGGCGAAAACGGCGTCCCGAACTTCGCGCTCTACCCCAACACCGACTGGTTCGACGAGATTTTCGAGAACGGCTACTCCCAGGAGCACAACCTCTCGATCTCGGGCGGGTCGGAGAAGATCCGCTACCTGCTCTCGCTGGGTTACCTCGACAACCAGGGCGTCATGGGACGGTTCGGCATCGACTCCTCGACCCAGAAGGTGAACTTCCGCACCAACCTCGAAGCGGACGTCACGAAGTGGTTCACGGCGGGCGTCCGGCTGTTCGGACAGCGCCAGGAATACGGTTTGGCTAACATTTCCAACGCCTTCAACGCCCTTTACCAGACCACCCCGGGTGTCTATCCCGGCTCCGTCAACGCCTGGGGCCGTCCCGCCCTGGCCGCCGAGGAGTCCTCGAACGCCAACAACATCTTCGGAATGATGTACGGCTCGGGCGGCTACAACAACTCCACCCGCGTCAACGGCTCGGTCTACGCCACGATCCGCCCGTACAGAGGCGTGAGCGTCGAGGCCACGGTGAACTACTCCCCGACCTTCGGCGAGCGGCACTCCTACGGCCGCGAAAACGGCTACTGGGACTACACCACCGACACGCGCTATTCCAGTTCCGACCTCTCGAACGCCGGGGTTTCGAACACCACCTCGCGGAACTACTACCTCTCCTCGGAAATCCTCGCCCGCTACACGGCTACTGTCGGCGACCACGACTTCGGCGTGCTGTTCGGCTATTCGGCCATGGAATACCGGACCTGGGGCTGGGGCGTGAGCAAGCAGGGGGCCACGGACTGGACGCTGAACGACCTGGGGACCTATGAAACGCTTTCGGGATCGTCGAGCACGGCCAAAAACGGCTGGGGGCTGCGCTCCTATTTCGGACGTATCAACTACGCCTACAAAAACCGCTACCTGCTCGAAGCGAATCTCCGCGCCGACGGCTCCTCGCGCTTCGGCAGCAACAACCGCTACGGTATCTTCCCCTCGTTCTCGGCCGGATGGAAAATCCACGAGGAGCGCTTCATGGAAGGGACCGAAGACTGGCTCTCGAACCTCAAGCTGCGCGCCTCGTGGGGCAAGGCCGGTAACAACCAGGGCATCGGCAACTATGCCTGGCAGGCGGTTTACGCCACGCAGAACGTCGTGGTGGACGGGTCCGGCTCGAAAGGACTCTACATCTCCTCGCTGAGCAACGCCGACCTCAAGTGGGAAACCACCGCCACGACCGACATCGGTCTCGACATGGGCTTCTTCGACAACCGGCTCACGGCGGAGGTCGACTACTACCGCAAGAACACCACGGACATTCTCTACACCCCGACGATCTACATGACGATGGGCGAGGTGTCGGGCGTGCCCTCGAACCTGGGCAGCGTGGTGAACAAGGGTTTTGAGGTCTCGCTGAACTGGAAAAGCCGCATCGGCAAGGATTTCAGCTACTACGCCGGGGTGAATTTCTCGTACAACAAAAACCGGGTCACCAAGTTCAAGGGCGATCTGGTCAAGAGGTGGACCGACGGGGTCTACTCCAACAACCTCTCCGACGTCACGGCCGGCTACGGCAGCGGCAAGCTCTGCGAGGGGCACGCCCTGGGCGAGCACTACCTCCGAAGGCTCTACAAGGGCAACGGACGCGGTTACAGGGGCGGCGCCGTCGATGTCAACGCCGGACCGAAGGACGGTATGATCCGCACGCAGCAGGATTTCGAATGGGTGCAGGCCATGCTCGAAACGGGCTACACGTTCAACGGCGTGACGGCCCTCAGCAAGGACCAGCTCTGGTACGGCGACCTGATCTACGCCGACCGGAACGGCGACGGCAACTACGGCGACGACAACGACATGGACTTCAACGGCCGCACGAGCACGCCGTCGTACAACCTCGGCGTCAACCTCGGGTTCGCCTGGAAAGGACTCGACTTCAACATGACGTGGTCGGGTGCATTCGACTACTACATCATCTGGAACGCCCTCTACTACAACGGAACCCAGACCACGAACGGACACGGCATCAGCGAACGGGTGGCCGACAACCACTACTTCTTCGACGCGGAGAACCCCGCGGACGCGAGGACCAACCTCAAGGGAGCCTATCCGCGGCTGACCTTCGGCACACCCGGCGACAACCGCCAGGCCAGCGAGTTCTACGAGTACAAGGGCGACTACCTGAAACTGAAGAACGTCCAGATCGGCTACACGCTTCCCTCCCGGATCACGAAGAAGTTCTACGTCCAGCAGCTGCGGTTCTTCGTATCGGGAGAGAACCTGCTCACCATCACCGACTACCCGGGCCTCGATCCGGAGAAAGGCTCCGCCATCGGCTATCCCCTCATGCGTTCGGTCACATTCGGAGCACAGATAACATTCTAACGACTATGAAAAAGCTATATTATACGATCCTTGCCACCGCAGCGGCCCTGACGACCGCTTCATGCGTGGACCTGCTCAACACGGCCCCTGAAAACCAGATCGCCAGCGAGAACATGTGGACCACGCCCGAACTCGCCCTGAAGGGCATGAACGGACTCTACGAGACGTTCTACAACCGCAAACAGAGCAACGGCACGCAGGTCCGTTCGGAGAACCTCGACGGCCTCAACAAGTACGGCATCGAGGCCCTGGGATTCTGCACCGACTACTACGCCAACAACTACCCGATCTACCTGCTCTACAACCAGGCGAAGCGCGCCAACGACTGGCAGCTGGCACACGAATGGAAGTTCTGCTACACGATCGTGCACGCCGCCAACGACGCCGTCACGAACCTGCACAAGGCCGGGCTGGACGCCCAGACCTACGAGCGTTACCTCTGCGAGGCGCGGTTCCTCCGGGCCTGGGCCTACTCCCGGCTCAACAAGTTCTGGCAAGGCGTTCCGGTCTACCTCGAACCCATCTCCAACGAGCAGTGCACGCGGACGCAGGAGAGCGCCGACTACGTGTGGCGCGAAGTGGTGCTGCCCGACCTGAAATACTGCATCGACAACGCGGCGTTCCCCGACAACACCCTCGGGGAGAGCAATTTCGGCCGTCCGTCGAAAGGCGCCGCCTACGCCCTGCGGGGCATGGCCTACATGTGGCTCAAGGAGTGGCAGAACGCTGCCAACGACTTCGAGAAGGTCGGCCAGTGCGGCTACGGTCTCTGGCAGGGAGAGTACATCGACTTCTTCAGCCCCGACAACGAACGCGACAAAGAGATGATCTTCGCCATCCAGTACGACGAGGAGTCCGGCTACTGCGACAACATCCAGCAGGCCGTGGGCGCCCGCGACACCTACGGCGGCTGGGACGAGGTGAAACCGGCGTCGGATTTCGTCGACTACTACCAGAACGGCGACGGCACGGAGTTCAAATGGAGCCAGGTGACCGGGCTTGAGAACTGGGACCAGCTGACGCCCAAACAGCGGGCCGTGTTCTTCTGCCGCGACGGACTGAAGAGCAACGCGAAACTGGCTTCGCAGAAAACCCAGGCGGTCGGCATCTGCGGACAGGACATCTTCGACCGCTACTACCTCGACAACGGCAACGAGGCCCGGATCAAGGCCGCCTACGACAACCGCGACCCGCGGCTCAAGCAGACGATCGTCACGCCTTACGAGCCGGTGGACTGTTTCTGCGCGGGACTCAACGGCGACGAGAACATGATCGGCAAGCAGCTCCGCTGGCCGCTCTACCTGCAGGGAACCAGCGGCGGCGACTTCTGGCTCGACAAACGCACCTCGGCCTACTACTGCTACCGCAAGTACGTGCGTTTCCTCAAGGGCGAACTGATCGACCGGCAGCGCTGCTACACGGACTTCCCGCTCATCCGCTACACCGACGTCATCCTGCAATGGGCCGAGGCGCTGATCGAGCTGAACGAGTTCACCCCGGCGAAGAACCTCATCGACCAGGTGCGCGCCCGCGCCCACATGCCGGGCATCACGATCGGCGACCTCGACGCCATGCGCGAGGCCGTACGCTACGAGCGCCGCGTGGAATTTCCGGTCGAGGCGGTGAACTTCTTCGACGAAGTGCGCTGGGGGACCTACAAGGAGACCAAGTTCCAGGGACAGGACGTCCACGGCGGCCAGTCCTGGTGGGGCGACAACACGGTCGAGTACGCCTGGTACTGGGACGACTGCCTCTGGCCGTGGTCCGTACCGCAGGGCGAGTACCAGCGGAACGCTTCGCTCACCACCCGTCCGGGCTGGGTCTATTGATTGTTAAACCTCAATCCGTTTATCGAAATGAAAAAGATTCTCATACTGTCGGCCGCGCTCCTCACCGGCTTTTTCGCCCTCTCCTGCGGGGACTCCTCGTCGGAACCCGAAGACGACCCGAACATGCCCGCCGTGAAGATCGAGGCCGCGAATATCGCCGACAACAAGGCGACCGTCACCGCGGCGCTGGAAAAAGGCAACTTCTACGGGGCCAAGATCGTGACGGGCGTCCGCGTCTCCTCCCTCACGCTCGACTACACGCGGGAAATCCCCCTGATCAAGTACGTCGAGTCGAACGGCACGGCGGTCGAACTGCCCTTCACGACACAGCTCACCGACCTGATTTTCGAGCAGGACTACTTCTGCGCGGTCATCGTCTACGACCGTACGGGCCGCGCCTGCCACTCCGCCTACCTCACCTTCACGGCCGAGGGCGACCCGGAGGGAATCAGCAACGACAATTCGGCCGGCGACCTCGAAGACAACCCGCAGTAAAACCCAAAACGAGCAAACGATATGAAAAAGCTACTTTATAGCGTCTCAACGGCCCTGCTTCTCCTCTCCTGCAGCACGGAAGACCCGTCGCTGGAGGCCGAACCGGGCAAGGGCGGAAACGTGATCACGTTCGTCGGCCGGACCTCGCCCGAGACCCGGACCGAGATCGGCGGGAAGGAAGGCAACTCCTATCCGGTCCTCTGGTCGCCCGGCGACCGGATCGGCATCATCTCTCCGGTCGAAACCCTTTTCCAGAACGCCAGCGCGACGCTGAACGCCAGCGACGCCGGCAAGAACAGCGGCATCTTCGTCCTCGAAACCGAAACCGTCGTGGAGAGCAGCATGGACCTGATCGTCTATTATCCATACAGTTCCTACACGACCTACGGCGACGGCGCTCTCCGGTCGTCCGTCCCCATGGAGCAGCGGCAGGCGCGCCCGGGCGACTCCTCCCACACGGGGAAGTACACCCTGGCCTACGACAAGACCGTGATCGACCCCGCCGCCGCGGCCCCGGGCAAGTCCCCGTCGGTGTCGTTCTCGCTGCGGCACGCCGTGGCGTACGTCCGCCTCGTGATTTCAAGCACGGAATATGCCGGCTACAAACTCAACGGCGCATCGCTCTGGTGTGACGGCGAGGCCCTTTCCGGCGACATCTCGGTCGACGTGGCCACGGGCGAAACCCGGACCGAGACCCCGCGCAACTACGCCACCGTCGTCGTGGAGGAGCCGCAGGCTCTCTCCTCGGCGCAGGAACTCTGGCTCGTGACGCTTCCCGTGAACCTGACCGGCAAGGAGGTTTACGTCTCCGTGGCCATGACCGACGGCACGAAAAACGTGACCATCCCCGTCAAGGTCGCCGTGAAGGAGCTGAAGGCCAACGCCGTCAACACGATCACCGTGGCGAACGTCTCCCTGGCGGACAACCGGTTCGCCTGGTATCAACCCGAAGAGACGCGCTATCTCGCCGAGGGCTGGGCTTACGGCGAGGCCAACACCTTCGTCACGAGCACCGACGGCGAGGAGATCACGGTCGACGTCAGGGCGCGCGGCTTCTTCAACGGCTGCGAGGAGCCGAAATACGCCAAAATCATCTTCGCCAACAACCTCTCGGGAACCAACTACACACTGGCGATCAACGGCAAGCGGAACAACCCCGACTCCCCGGCCGACTATGCCGAGGAGGTGGAGATCGGCAGCGACTACAAGCTGACGCTCAAGACCTCGAAGGGCAGCTATCTGGGCTGGTTCGGCAAGGTGGGCATCCTGAACGCCGAGAAGAAATTCATCTGGGCCTTCACCGTCTGGTATCTCCCGGGAGGCGTAGTGGGACACCCCTACAAGAGCGGCGTGGTCATGGACCGCTACATCGGCGACAGCTACGCCCCGAACTACAACAACTGGCACGGCGTGGGAGCCTACTTCCAGTGGGGGCGTCCGTTCAGCTTCTCCTGGGGTGCGATCACCTACACGGTCGCCTCGACCAACGCGACGGACCTCAAGGTTTCGGCGGCCAATCCGGGCGTCTTCTTCAAAACCGACGGCGCCTCGAAGCACAACGGCGACTGGTGGCTCGGCGACTGGACCGGCAAGCGCACCGACCGCAAGGACGACTTCTGGGGCAACCCGAACAGCACGGCGGAGGCCGGATCGCCCGCAAACGGCACCAAGTCGATCTTCGACCCCTGTCCCAAAGGCTGGATGGTGGCGTCCCCGGCAGTCTACAAGGAGGTGCTCGCCGGCAAGGACGACGCATTCGAAAAGAACGGCTCGGTACAGTCGATGATCTACAAATACGACGGCACGAACAAGGCTTACTGGCATTTCAGCGGCCTGAAATGGGCCTCGTCGGGCGGAAACCCGAACAACAACCAGAACGACATTCTGGGCGTCTGGTCCAATTCGTCCTACCACGGCTACGAAGCCTCGGACCACAACGTCTACCAGCTCTATTACCGCACGTCGCAGGGCACGTGGAACGACGGCGGCGGCCGTGCGGCCGGCATGTCGGTACGCTGCATGCAGGACACCGAAAACCGTTGACAACCGGAATCCGGAGGAGCGCCCGGCCGTCGGGCCGGACACTCCCCGGTTTGCGAACAAAAAACTTTACAGCCATGAAGATATTGAAAAAACTGCTTTGGTTCGTCGCGGCGGCATGCGTCCTCTCCGGATGCACCGACGACAGAATGATCTACAAACCCGGAAGCGGGTCCGGGAACGGCGGAAACGGCGGCGGCGGAGAGCAGCCGTCCGGTCCGGGCGACTATTCGAAACTCACGGCGGCCAACCACCCGCGGATCATCATGACCGAGGACGACGTGACGGCCATCAAGGCGAAACTGGCCGCCGGGTCCGACGCCAACCTGAAGAAACTCCACGAGTGCATCATAGCCTATGCCGACAAGGCGCTCACGGCCAAGGACCTGGTCTACCAGGTCACCGGCAAGCGGCTGCTGTCCGTCTCGACCGAGGCGGCCAACCGGATCATCTCCTGCTCCTACGCCTACCGTCTGACAGGGGAGGACAAATACCTCGAAAAGGCGGAGAAGGACATGCAGACGGTCTGCGCCTTCAAGGACTGGAACTCCGCGACCCACTTCCTCGACGGGGCCGAGATGGCCCACGGCGTGGGCATCGGCTACGACTGGCTCTACGGCCGGTTGAACGACGCGACGAAGAGGAGCGCCGAGAAGGCCATCCGGGACTACGCGTTCTACTGCGCGCTCAACGGCAAGTGGAACCTCAACTTCTACACCTCGGCGACCAACTGGAACCAGGTCTGCAACGGCGGACTGGTCGTGGCGGCGCTGGCCGTCTACGAGACCTGTCAGGACGACGCGCAGAGCATCATCGACAAGGCGATCGAAAGCAACGCCTCGGTCATGCCCGAGATGTACAACCCCGACGGCAACTACCCCGAGGGCTACGGCTACTGGGGTTACGGAACGGCCTTCGAGTGCATCATGCTCGCGGCGATGGAGTCGTGCACGGGAACCGACAACGGCCTTTCGGCCGTCGACGGTTTCAAAAAGACCGGCAAATGGATTCTCTTCATGGAGGGTATGAACAAGATGGCGTTCAACTACTGCGACTGCGCGCCTTCGAGCATCGCCTTCCCGCCGCTGTGGTATCTCGCCCACAAGTTCAACGACCAGTCGCTGCTGTACGGCGAGCTGATGAAGCTCAACGACGGCCGCTACACCTCCTACGACTCGCCCAAGTATTTCCCCATGGCGATCGTCTATGCGAGCAAGTTCGACCTGAACAGCATTGCGCCCCCGGAGGAGAAGGTGTGGAGCGGCAAGGGCATCAACCCCGTGGTGCTAGTCCACGGCGACTGGAGCTTCACCGACACCGACAAGTTCCTCGGCATCAAGGCCGGGCGGGCGAATTACAGCCACGGCCACATGGATGTCGGGTCGTTCGTCTACGACGCCTGGGGCACGCGCTGGTCCGCCGACCTGGGCCTTCAGAGCTACGGCACGGTCGAGAACATCAACCTGCCGGGTTACACCGGCGGTTTCGGAAGCTACGACCAGGGGGCCTTCCGCTGGGCCGTCTTCCGCTATAACAACTACAACCACAGCACCATCACCATCAACGACGCCCTCCACCGCGCCGGAGGCCGGGCCGAAATCACAAGCGTCATCAACACCTCCGCCTCGAAGGGCGCCACGATCGACATGACGGACATCCTTTCGACCGAATGCGAAAGCGCCACGCGGACCGTAACGCTCGAAAACGACACGGATCTCGTGGTCAAGGACATCGTCAAGGCCAAATACAACAAGGCGGCAGACGTCCGGTGGACGATGGTCACGCGGGCCATGCCGACCGTCGAGGGCAACCGGATCGTATTGCAGGGCGCGTCGAAAAAACTCTACCTCAAGGTGACCAGCCAGAACAACGCCAAGGTCACCCTCAAGACCTGGTCCACCGTCGGCGAATCGTACGACGCGAGCAACGCGGGCTACTACGAAGCCGGCTTCGAGGCCAGGGTGACCTCCGGCCAGACGGACACCTTCACCGTGACCCTCACCCCGAACGAATAGACCGAAAACGATGAAAACAACCCTTCTGTCGATCCTCCTGTCGGTAGCGGCCCTGATCCGGGCCGCCGCCGGCAACGACGGTCTGAACATCCTGCAGGCCGAATACTCGAAACCGGGCGTCGCCGAATCCTTCGCCGCAGGGAAAGCGTGGTTCCCCTTTCCCGCCTACGAGGACCGCGCGGGCTGGGCCGCGCTCTTCGGTCCCGACGCCGGGAAGGTCATCCGGCGGGGCGAGCAGCTGCTCGACTACCAATGGCAGTACATCCCCGCCAGCGCCTACCTCGCCTTCGAACGGACGGGCGACCGGCAGGCCATGGAGAAGCCCGAAGGGGCCAACCGCGGCGCGCTGATCGCCCTGATCCTGGCCGAACTGGCCGAAGGCAAGGGACGGTTCGTCGACCAGCTCGCCAACGGCGTCTGGCTGGCCGCGCAGCAGCCTTCGTGGGTGCTCTCGGCGCACCAGGGGCGGCAGCGGACCAAACGATCGCTTCCCGACGCCCGCGAACAACTCATCGACCTCGCATCGGGGCGTTACGGCTCCATCGTCTCCATCGCCTACCACTTCTTCCACCGGGAATTCGACAAACTCGACCCCTCCATCTCGGCCGCCACGGAGAACGCCGTCCGGCGGAATATCCTCGACCCGTACCTCGATCCCGGACAGTGGCACGCCAACTGGTGGCTGGGACTGGCGTCCAGGGGATCGATGCTCAACAACTGGACCCCGTGGTGCAATTCGGACGTGATCCTGTGCTTCCTGCTGATGGAGAAGAACCAGGAGCGGCTCGACCGGGCCGTGGCCCAGTCGGTGGAATCCATGGACCTGTTCCTCAACTACATCCAGAAGGACGGGGCCTGCGAGGAAGGTCCCGCCTACTGGGGCGCGGCGGCCGGTAAGGTCTACGACTACCTCCAGATCCTGTACGACGCCTCGGGCGGCGCATTCTCGCTGTTCGGCAACGAGCGCATCCGGAAAATGGGCGAGTTCGTCTCCCGCTCCTACATCGGCAACGGCTACGTCGTCAACTTCGCCGACGCCGGGGCCAGACTGAACAACCCCAGCGAACTGATCTGGAATTACGGCCATGCGGTGGGCAGCAGGGAGATGACCGATTTCGCGCTCTACTGCCTGGCCGACCCTGCGAGCGGGAAATTCCGAAACCCCGCCATCACGGGCAACGACGCCTACCGGGCGCTCGAAACGGTGCGGTTCAACCCGCTGATCCGCGAGGCCGCGGATTCGCTGAACCGCCTTGCGGCCGAAACCTCTCCGGCGGAAGTGCGCCGCAACCTGCGGCGCGGCGTACCCCCGGCCACGTGGTATCCCGAGACCGAAATGTGCTTCATGCGCAATCCCTCGGGATGGTTCCTCGGAGCGAAGGGCGGCTACAACAACGAGAGCCACAACCACAACGACGTGGGGAGCTGCGTCGTCTACGTCCGGGACATCCCGGTGCTCGTGGACGCCGGCGTGGGGACCTACACCCGGCAGACGTTCAACCACGACCGCTACAAGATCTGGTCGATGCAGTGCGACTGGCACAACCTGCCGATGATCAACGGGACCGCCCAGCCCGCCGGCGCGCAGTACCGGTCGAAAAACGCGTCGTGCAACCTCTCCAAAGGGTTGTTCTCGCTCGATCTGGCCGATGCCTATCCGCCGGAGTCCGGATGCCGGAAGTGGGTCAGGACCTACCGTCTCGCCCCGAAGGGCACGCCCTCGGTGACGATCACCGACTCGTTCGCACTCGATGCGCGGAGGCAGCCGGACGTGGAGCATTTCCTGGTCAAGGGATCGGTCGTCCTGCCGGGCGGAACGCACCAGGGACGAACGCTCCCCGACGGAGAACTGCTGATCGTCTGCGACGAAGGGCTGGTCGTGAAGATGACCTTCCCGGCGTCGCTGAAAGCCTCGGTCGACGTGATGGAACTCACCGACCGGCGATTCTCCGGCGTGTGGGGCCGGAGCCTGCGGCGGATCAACCTCGCCTCGGCGCCCGACGCCCCGGCGAAGGGCAGCTATGAATTCCGGATCACCGAACTCGGCAAAAAGTGACGGCAATGCGACACCGGATCCTCCTCCTGATCGCCGCCGCGACGGGCCTGCTGGCCTGCGCCTGCGGCGGGACCGACGCCGAACGGCTGCACCGGGCCGCCATGCGGGAGTACCTCGACCCGATCCGGCCCGGATACGAGGGGCGGAATCCCTTCTGGAACACCTTCGCGACGAAGTTCATCTACGCCCCGGCCTTCGAATTCGAACCGGTGGAAAACGCCGTGAAATACCGCTTCACCGTCTCGCACCTCGGGACCTCGATGGTCGAGTCGCCCCGTTACCGCAAGGATGCCCCGACCGAAGACCCCGAACCCCGGCGGGTCCTCGGGCCGGGCGCTCCGACGGGACGTTCGTGGAGCTTCGAGGCGGAATCCCCGCAGCAGAGCCTCGCTCCGGTGTGGAACGACATCCCGGCAGGCCGGGTGCGGGTCACGGCGGAGGGGCTGGACGCCGCGGGACAGGTCCTGGGAAAGGCCGGGGAGCGGGAATTCCTGCGGGACTTTCCCTTCCGGCCGCCCTACAACGGCAACGTGAGGCCCTATGCCGAGGCGGCGCGCATGGCCGCCCTGTACATCCACGAACTCCCGGCGATCCGCCACTGGCTCACCGCCGCGGAGCCGGACATGACCTACCGCCACAACACCTACGCCTGCAAAATCGTGGGGGCCACGATCCGGCTGGAGGTGCTGGTCGCAAAACTGCTGCCCGCGCACCGGGAGGAGGCGCTCGCCATCGCCCGGAACGCGGCCCGCTTCCTGATGGGCCGAAGCCGTCCCGAAGGCGACCCGCTGGCCTTCTTCCCGCCGACCTACTACTCCGACCTGATCTCCTCGTCACGGGCCGAAAACCGCGGCAAGACGATGACCATGGAGGCCTGCGCCGCCGGAAACGCCTTCCTCGACCTCTACGACGCGACGGGCGACCGGATCTACTACGACCGGGCGCTGGCCATCGCGGAGACCTACTCCAGGCTGCAGCACGCCGACGGATCGTTCCCGATCAAGGTCGATTTCGAGACCGGGGAGCCGGTCAACGGCTGCAAGGCGATGCTCACGCCGGTCATGGAGTATTTCGGACGACTTGAGGACTGGTACGGCGTCACCCGCTACCGCGACTGCCTCGCCCGGGCCGCGGAGTGGATGCACGGCAACGCCCTCGAAAGCTTCGATATGACCGGGCAGTTCGAGGATATGACCGTTCTCGGGCAGCAGCCCTACCAGAACCTCACCAACTGCGCTTCGGCGCCCTACGCCTCGTGGCTGCTCAAAAAGCCCGGACGTACGGCCGCGGAGCTGGCCGACGCCGTCGACCTGATCCGTTTCAGCGAGGACCAGTTCGTCTGCTGGGACGTGCTGCCCGACGACGACGGCGTCCGGACGCTCTGCACGCCCTGCGTCTACGAACAGTACGGCTACCGGGTTCCGGTCGACAACAGCACGTGCGTGGTGGCGAACGCCCTGCTGGACCTCTTCGAGGCGACGGGCGACCGGCTGGCTTTCGCCAAGGCCAAAGCGCTGACGGACAACCTCACCGTGGTCCAGAATGCGCTGGACGGGCTGATCCCCACGTCGCTCGACGTACGCGAAGGCGCCAAGAACCGGATACGGGGTTTCTGGGTCAACTGCACCTACGCCTCCATTCTCACGCTGCTCCGGATGGCGGAACTCACCGGAGAGGCCGCCGGTTTTTCCGCCGAAGTCCCGCCCTCACGCTGAAGCGGAAGACGGCCCGGAATTCCCGAAACCGGATATTTTTCGGTATCTTGTGCCATCAATCCGACGCTTTTCCGATGACGAAAACCTACATAGCGGCCCTGGTCCTGCTCCTGGCGACAGCCCTTCCCGGGTCGGCGATCAATCCCTACCGGCGGTACGACGCAAGAAGCGGGCTGTCCGACAACAGCGTGAAGGACATCTGCCAAGACAGCCGAGGCTACATGTGGTTCGCCACGAAGGACGGATTCAACCGCTTCAACGGCTACTGCTTCGACGTTTTCGGCTCGTCATTCTCCGGCGAGCACCTCAACATCGACGTCATCCGCCCCCACTCGGACGGAATCCGCATCTGGCTGGGGTGCACCGAAGCCCTCATGCTTTTCGACCCGCGGGACGAGAGCCTCACGCGGTTCGACGCCCGAAACAGCGAAGGGAAGGGCATCGAAAACTGCATCAGCCTGCTGTACGACCCGCTGGGCGACCTGTGGATCGGAACCGACAACGGGCTGTTCCGCTGGGACGAGCGCATCGGCCGCCTCTTCCGCTACGAGCTGGAGGAGGGCGATGGCAGCGCGTGCCGCGGGATCCGAACCATCTTCGAGGACAGCGGCGGCGAAATCTGGGTCGGAACGACCGCCGGGCTGTACCGCTACCACCGCAAGACGGACCGCTTCGGCCGGAACGCGAAGCCCAAGCCGGAAAGCTCCCTGCTGGGCGACAACGAGATCACGGCCGTCGTCGAGGCCGAGGAGGGCAAACTGCTGATCGGCATGCAGAACGGCTACCTCGGCGAATTCGACGTCTACACGGGCCGGTTCACCGAATTTCCCGCCTTCGACGCCGAGGGAAGGAAACTCTCCGTCACGCGTATCCACACGATTTTCCGGCGGGACATGAACCGCTACATGATCGGTTCGGACAGCGGCCTTTTCTTCTTCAGCCGCAAGAACGGCGTCTGGTCGGTCTCCGGAGACGACCTCGCCGACGAGAGCATCTACCGGTGTTTCCGTGACCGCGAGGGCGGCGTCTGGATCGGGACCTATTTCTGCGGCGTGAACTACCTCTCGCCCCGGCAGGACGAGATCCTGTGGTACTACGACGACGGCCACCCGGAGTCGCTCGACGGCAACGCCGTGAGCCAGTTCTGCGACGACGGCCGGGGAAACCTCTGGATCGCGACCGAAAACGGAGGTCTGAACCATTTCGACGTCCGCAACCGGAAGTTCACCAACCACACCGCCCGCAGCCACAACAACCTGCATGCCCTCTGCAAGGACGGGGACGACCTGCTGATCGGAACCTTCTCGCAGGGGCTGGACCGGATGAACCTCCGGACCGGGAAGGTCGTCAACTACCGGAACATCCCCGGGGATTCCGCCTCCCTGTGCAACGACTATGTCTACGCCATCTTCCGGGCAAGCGACGGGACGATCTACGTCGGAACGATGTCCGGCATGTGCACCTTCGACAAACGCCGGGGACGGTTCTCCCGGGTGGAGATCACCGAAGGCCGGTTCATCTACGACATCGCCGAGGACGCCGGAGGCAACATCTGGGTGGCCAGCAAGGTGAGCGGGATATACCGTTATTCGCCCGGCGACAGGAGCTGGAAAAACTACCGTCACGACGAACTCGACCCCCGTTCGCCCGCCGACGACAGGTACATTCGGGTCTACGTCGACACCGGAGGGCAGATCTGGTTCTGCGGCGAAAGCGCCGGAATCTGCCGCTACGATCCCGCGACGGACGGTTTCGAGAACTTCGGAGCCGACGACAACCTGCCGAACGGCATCTACTACGGCGTGCTGGACGACAGCGCGGGCAACCTGTGGCTCTCCTCCAACCAGGGCATCCTCAAATACAATCCCCAGTTGCGCACCTGCGTACGCTATACGACCGAAGACGGGCTCCAGAGCAACCAGTTCAATTTCCGGTCGTCGCACAAGACCGGGGACGGAACGTTCTTCTTCGGGGGAATAAACGGCTTCAACATCTTCTCGCCGTTCAACATCTCGGTCAACAAGGTCCGGCCGGAGATCGTCATTTCGTCGGTCTGCATGCACCGGGCCGACAGCTTCTCGGTCGGTTCGGAACGGCAGACCGCCCCCGACGGGAACCTGCGCATCTCCAGCAAAACGATCTCCTTCGACATCAATTTCGAGTGTTTGAGCTACGTGGCCCCGGGGCAGAACCGCTATGCGTGGAAACTGGAAGGTTTCAACAGCGACTGGGTCTACACCGACCAGCACTCCGTGTCGTTCATGAAACTGCCCGCTGGCCGCTACGTCTTCCGGGTGCGGGGCTGCAACAACGACGGCTACTGGAGCGATGCGACCCGCAGCCTGGAGATCAGCGTACAGCCCCATCCCTTTCTCAGCCCCGTCGCCAAGGGCGTCTATTTCCTGCTGGTCGTGCTGCTGATCGTCGGCGGGGTCCGGATCATTCTCCGGCGGCAGGGCGAAAAGAAGGAAAAGGAGCTGATCCAGGCCAAGATGGCGTTCTTCACCCAAGTGGCCCACGAGATCAAGACGCCGGTCACGCTGATCAAGTCCCCGCTCGAACGAATCATCGAAACCGGAAAATGGAACAGCGACGTGACCGCCAACCTCGACATCATGAAACGGAACGTCGACCGGCTGCTCGAACTCATCCGCCAGCTGCTCGATTTCCGGAAGGTGGACAACGAGGGGTTCCGGTTGAGCCGCCGCGAAATCGACGTCAGCCTGCTGGTCGAGGAGACCGTCGCACGATTCCGCAACTCGACCGAAAAGATCGCCATCCGCACGGACTGCCCCGATGCGCACGTCCTGTTCTATGCCGACGGCGAGGCCTTCACCAAGATCTTGAGCAACCTGCTCGCCAACGCCCTGAAATACGCCCGTTCGACGGTCGAGGTCGTCCTCCGCATCCTGGACGACGACCGGGGACGGACGCTCCGGCTCTCGGTCCGGGACGACGGGGACGGCATCCCGCCCCGTATCCGGGAAAAGGTGTTCGACCTCTTCTACCAGAAGAACCCCGATTCGGGCAAGGGCTTCGGAATCGGTTTGAGCCTGGTGAAACTCCTCGTCGAGAAGCACAACGGCCGGGTGTACGTCGACCGGCACACCGTCGAGGGCTGCGAACTTACGGTGGAGATCCCGGATTCCGGGGAATCGGCAAGGGGGGGGGAGATTCGCGCCTCCGAACCGGCCGAAGAGACGGCCGACAACCCGGAAGACCGGCAGCCGGAAGCGAAGCCCTTCCGCATCATGATCGTGGAGGACACCCCGGACCTGCGGGAGTTCCTGGTCAAGAATTTCGAGGACACCTACGGCGTCCTTTCGGCGAAAAACGGCGCCGAGGCCCTTGCCATCCTCGAAAAACAGGCGTGCGACCTGATCATCAGCGACGCCCTGATGCCCGAAATGGACGGTTTCGACCTGCTGATGAAGGTCCGCAACGACGAAATGCTGTGCCACATTCCGTTCATCCTGCTCTCGGTGGTCGACTCCGTGGACTCGAAGATCCGGGGGCTGGAATACGGGGCCGACGTCTACATCGAAAAACCCTTCTCGCTGGGCTACGTCAAGGCGACGGTGGAGAGCCTGCTCGAAAACCGGAAACGAGCTTTCCGCCACTTCGCGTCACGGCCCGGATTCCAGTACGAGAAGGATGACATGGGCCGCAACGACCGGCAGTGGCTGGACAAGCTGACGGGCATCGTCCGCGAGAACCTCACCTGCGAGACGCTCTCCGTGGACCTGCTCGTCGAGAAGATGGCCTTGAGCCGCTCCAGCCTGCAACGGAAGCTGAAAGGGCTGACGGGCGTCTCGCCCAACGAATACATCCAGCTGGTGCGGCTGAAAACGGCCGCGCAGCTGCTCCGCAGCGGCGAATACCGGATCAGCGAGGTCTGCTACCTGACCGGCTTCAGCAGCATGTCGTGGTTCGCCAAGTGCTTCACGAAGCAGTTCGGCATGCGCCCGAAGGATTTCATCCGGCAGAACCAGGACGGAAAATAACCCCGCACCAGGAATATGGGATGCATGTCGACTGTTTTTGAACAAAAAGTGCTCCTGACCGCCCGCTCCTTTCACTACCTTTGTTTCGCAGTCCGCTCCCCAAGAAACGGACCGCGAAGCAGGAAACCAACGAGCACCTAAATAATGAAACCCAAGAACCTTCTGCTGCTCGCGGCAGGCGCGACGGCCGCCCACGGGACGGCATCCGCTTCGGCCGGAGCCACCAAGTCCAAACCCAACATCCTGTTCATCCTGGTCGACGACCTGGGCTGGGGCGACCTCTCCTGCCAGTATGCCGCGGACCTCCGGACGCCGAACATCGACGCGATCTTCGAAACGGGCGTACGGTGTGACAACTTCTATGCGAACTCCAACGTCTCCTCCCCTTCGCGCGCAGCCCTGATGACGGGACGCTTCCCCGCCATGGTGGGTGTGCCGGGCGTGATCCGGACACAGCCCCGGCAAAGCTGGGGCTACCTTTCGCCGTCGGCCGTGACCATGCCGCAGATGCTCAAGCGCGCCGGCTACCAAACCGCCCTCGTCGGCAAATGGCATCTGGGACTCGAAAGCCCCAACCTGCCCAACGAGCGGGGATTCGACCATTTCCAGGGCTTCCTGGGCGACATGATGGACGACTACAACACCCACCGGCGCGAAGGGCACAACTACATGTTCCTGAACGACCGGGAGATCGACCCCGAAGGGCATGCGACGGACCTCTTCGCGACGTGGGGCGCGGAATACATCACCCGGCAGGCCGCCAACGACGCCCCGTTCTTCCTCTACCTGGCTTTCAACGCCCCGCACACTCCGCTGCAACCGCCCGCGGAATGGCTCGAACGGGTTACCGAACGGGACCCCTCGCTGCCGGAGAAACGCGCCAAGCTCGTCGCCCTGATCGAACACATGGACTACAACGTGGGGCGCGTGATGGAGGCGCTGCGCAAGAGTGGACAGTTTGAAAACACACTCGTCGTATTCGCCTCGGACAACGGCGGGGACCGCGGCGCAATGGCCAACAACGGCCCGGCGCGCGGCGCCAAGGGCGACATGTTCGAAGGCGGGCTCCGGGTTCCGTGCGCCGTCCGGCTGCCGGGCGTCTGCGAAGGCGGCCGCCGGAACGACGATTTCATCATGCTGATGGACTTCCTCCCCACGTTCTGCGACATGCTGAACATACCCGTCGGCCACCCAATCGACGGCATCTCCGTCCTCGCCTCGCTCAAAGGCGAAGAGCAGGACACCGCGGACCGCTACATATTCTGGCTCCGCAACGAGGGCGGGCCGAACTTCTGCGGAAAAACCCAGAGCGCAGCCCGATACCGGAATCACAAGTTCCTGCAGAACATGCCCTTCGAGCAGGCCCAGCTGTTCGATCTCGTCAGCGACTCGCTCGAAGCCAGCCCGCTCGAACTGAAAGGGCCTGCCTACCGCGACCTGCACCGCGCCCTGACCGACCATTACCGCAAATGGGGAGCCGTTCCCTGCCAGCCGCCCGTGCAAACCGACAAACGCTAAAACAAGACCGATAAAAATGAGAATCAGACTGTCAGCCCTTACCCTGCTTTCCGCGCTCTGCGTCGCCTGGTGTGCCCGGGCGGAGAAACCGATGACGATGGAGACGCCCTTCACCCGATCCGTCAGCCGCGAACTGCCCCTGCCGGAGTATCCCCGCCCGCAATTCGAACGGGAAAGCTGGGTCAACCTCAACGGAAAATGGAACTACACGGTCGAAAGCTGCGATTTCGAGGCCGTGCAGGGCCTCACCGAGGCCGAAAGCTGGACGACACGCCCCATTCCGACCGCCTGGACGGGAGAGATTCTGGTCCCCTTCTCGATCGACGCGCCTCTTTCGGGCGTGGGACACATCCTCCGCCCGCAGGAGGTGCTGTGGTACGAACGCCGGTTCGACGTGCCGCGCGACTGGAAGGACAAACGCGTCGTGCTGCATTTCCAGGCCTCGGACTGGGAGACGAGCGTCTACGTGAACGGCAGGCGCATCGGGCAGCACCGCGGAGGCTACGACCCGTTCTCGTTCGACATCACGGACTACGTCCGCAAATCGGGCAACGTGCTCAACGTGTGCGTCTGGGACGCCACCGAACAGCAGGCGCAGGCCATCGGCAAGCAGATCATGCCCGAGCACAGGCAGGGTTTCCGCTACCAGCCCACGGGCGGCATCTGGCAGACCGTATGGCTCGAAGGCGTTCCCCGGAAAGCCATCGAGCGGGTCAAGATCACCCCGCAGTACGACGACGCGGCGGTGAAGGTGGAGTTCGCCAAACCCGCCGGACAACATGTATCCGTCGAGATCCTGGACAACGGCCGTGTCGTGGCCAGGGCCGAAACGACGGACGACACCGCCGTCATCCCGCTGCCCGGATTCAAACCCTGGTCGCCCGACAGCCCCCACCTGTACGACCTCGAAATGAGGCTGACCGAGGGCGGCAGAACGCTGGACAAGGTGAAGAGTTACTTCGGCATGCGGAAGATCGAGGTCCGGCCCGACGCCGCCGGGCAGCCGCTGGTCTACCTCAACGGCCGGGAGATTTTCCAGTACGGACCCCTCGACCAGGGCTACTGGCCCGACGGCGTGCTCACCCCTCCGGGCGACGAGGCGGCCGCATTCGACCTCGAATACCTCAAGCAGATCGGCGCCAACATGATCCGGGTGCACATCAAGACGCATCCCGACCGCTGGTACTACCATGCCGACCGTCTCGGAATCCTCGTCTGGCAGGACATGATCTGCATGCCCAAATACGGACAGACCGTGACCGAAGCGGCCTCCGGGCAGTGGGCCGCGGAGTTCAAAAACATGGTCGACTGGCTCTACAACCACCCCTCGGTCGTACTGTGGGTGGTGTTCAACGAAGCCTGGGGCCAGCACGACACCGAGAAGCACACCCAGTGGATCGCGTCCTACGATCCCTCGCGCATCGTGACCTGCGCCAGCGGGTGGTTCGACGCACCCGCCGGCAACACCGTGGACATGCACGACTACACGTTCTATCCCCGCGCCGTGCCCGACTGGAAACTCGGCCGTACGAGGGCCGCCGTCCTGGGCGAGGCCGGCGGCGTGAACCTCGCCGTCCCCGGACACACGTGGTACTCCGAGACCAACCCTCCCCGGCAGAAAAGCCACGACACCTTCACGCCTAAATCCGATTTCAGTTTCACGACCGAAGCCGGACGCCACACGTACGCCACATCCGGGGAGTTCGAGGAGGCCTACGGCAAGTACATGCGCACGCTGCGCTGGCTGCGCGCGATCGGAGCCTGCACCGGAGTCGTCTACACCCAGATCACCGACGTCGAACACGAACTCAACGGCTGGATGACCTACGACCGGAAGGTATCGAAGATTCCAGCCGAAAAGATGCGCGCGATGAACACCCCGCTTTACGAAAAGCTGGCGGTCGAAACCCTCCTCGACTGGGGCGGGCAATGGACGGCGGGCGACGGAACGCTCCTGACGCTGCCCGCGGGCGCGGAGAATCCGTTCGTCGGGGTCGCCGCCCGGAGAGAACTCCCCGTGACCGTGAGCAACACCTTCACGGTGGACGACCCTTCCAGGAGCCACTGCATCGGCGTATTCGGCATGAGCGACTACGAAATCCGCATCAACGGCCGACTGTTCCGGCGGACCAAGGTCGGCGGACAGAACTACGAGCCTTCGTACGGAGTCTTCGAAATCTATCCCGACGAGGCCGGTATCCTCAAAAAGGGCCTCAACGAAATCACCGTCAAAGTTCTCCCCGTGAAAGGCGTCAAGCCGCTGTTCGACTTCGCCGTCTTCTGCGAAGAATAACGATTCCTAAAACGTAAAACCACCCGCCATGAACAAAATCCAGACGGTCCTGTCCCTGCCGCTCACCCTGCTCTGCGCGCACCACGCCGCAGGGCAGGAGCAGCGCCCCAACATCGTCTACATCATGTCCGACGACCATTCGGCGCAGGCGGTCAGCGCCTACGGAGGCATCCTCTCGAAGGTCATGTCCACGCCCAACATCGACCGCATCGGCCGCGAGGGAATCCGCATGGACCGCTGCTGCGTGACCAACTCGATCAGCGCCCCCAGCCGCGGCTGCATCCTGACGGGGCAATACAGCCAGCTGAACGGCATCTACACGCTCAACGACGGACTTTTGCCCGAGCAGGACAACTTCGCCAAGGAGTTGCAGCGCAGCGGCTACCAGACGGCCGTCGTCGGCAAATGGCATCTCAAGAACGAACCGGCCGGATTCGACTATTACAACGTCATGCCCGACCAGGGGCGCTACTTCAACCCGCGGCTGATCTCGGCCGAAGACCGCAGGGGGCAGACCTGCCCCTTCGACCGCACGAAGGCCACGGTCTACGAGGGCCACTCGACCGACGTGATCACCGATCAGGTGCTCGGCTGGCTCGACCGCCGCGACCCCGGAAAGCCCTTCATGGTCATGTGCCACTACAAGGCGCCGCACCGTTCGTGGGAATACGCGCCCCGGTTCGAAACGCTTTACGACGATATCCGGCTCCCCGAACCGGAGAACCTGCTCGACACGTACGAAGGCAAGGCGGAATACGCCCGGATCCAGACCATGAGCCTGGAGAACATGAACGAGCGCGATCTGAAGTGCAAACTGCCCGAAAACCTCACGCGCGACGAATTCCGTCATCGGGCCTACCAGCTCTACATGAAGCAGTACCTGCGCTGCATCGCGGGCATCGACGAGAACGTGGGCCGCATCCTCGACTACCTCGACGCGAACGGGCTTGCGGAGAACACCATCGTCGTCTACACCTCCGACCAGGGCTTCTTCCTCGGCGAGCACGGCTGGTTCGACAAGCGCTACATGCTCGAAGAGAGCCTCCGCATGCCGCTTCTGGTCCGTTATCCGAAAGAGATCAAGGCCGGAACGTCCAACGGAAGCATCGTCATCAACGCCGACTTCGCGCCCACGCTGCTCGACTTTGCCGGCATCGAACGCCCCGAGTACATGCAGGGCGAGAGTTTCCGCCCGATCCTCCGCAGCGGCAAGGCCCCCGGGAACTGGCGCGACGCGATGTACTACCGGTATTGGATGAACGGGGATGTGCACCACCACACGGTCGCCAACTACGGCATCCGCACCGAACGCTACGTGCTGACGTTCTACTACGGCAGGGCGCTGGGCATGACAGGGACCGAAGAGCTGGACTACACGCCCGACTGGGAGCTTTACGACCTGAAGAAAGACCCTGCGCAGATGCACAACATCTACCACGAAAAGGGCAATGAGCGCCTGATCCGCAAACTCAAGACGAAACTGCTGGAACTGAAACGGCAGTACGGGGACACCGACGAAAAATACCCCGAAATGCAGGCGCTCGAAGCAAAATATTTCTGGTAACGAAGGCAGCCATACACAATGACGCGGGCGAGGCATACACCTCGCCCGCGTCTGTCGTTTACTGCGGAGAGTCCGGTTTTCAGGGTTTGGTCACGCGCCACTCCGCGGGGGCCTTGAAGCCCTCCTTACCCTGCCCGTAGGGCAGCTCGGGATGCGCGGGACGGATCGTGTCGTAGCGGATGATGTACCGGCGCAGGCGCTCGGCTTCGGCAGCATGCTCTTCGATCCGGTTCTGCGCCTCATAGGGGTCTTCGGGATAGCAGACCAGGTAATCGCCCTTGAGCTGCATCGCACGGTTGCCCCCTTTGAGAATCAGCTTATAGTCGCCGCTGACCGCCGCGCCGCAGCCGAGGTAGAGGTCGCGCGGGAACGATGCGGTTTTGCCCGTAAGCACCGGAAGCAGGTTCACACCGTCGTAGGGACGCGGAGGCTCCCCGGCGCCGACCAGCGCGGCGATCGTGGGGGCCATGTCGACGAACGCCGCGAGTTGTTCCGAGCGTACGCCCGCCGCGAAGCGCCCTTTCCAGCAGAGGACGGCCGGAACGCGTACGCCGCCGTCCCATTCCCGGCCCTTATGGCCGCGCAGCGGCGCGCAGCTCGACCCGCCGGGCAGGTTCGGAATGCCGCCGTTGTCGCTCATGAAGAGCACCAGCGTATTTTCCAGCTGGCCGCTCTTCTCCAGTTTTTCGAGAATGCGGCCCACGCCCTTGTCCATGCGGGTCACCATGGCACGGTAGGTATAGGCATCCTTCTCGCGGGGAGTCAGCGCGGCGAATTTCTCCGGGGAGATATGCTCGGCGATCTCGTCTTCGGGGGCCTGGAAAGGCGTATGGGGCGCATTGAACGCCACGTAAAGGAAGAACGGCCCTTCGGGGGCGTACTCCCCGATGCAGCGCACGGCCTCGTCGGCGATCAGGTCGGTCGAATAGCCCTCGTCGCGGCACGACTCCCAGTCGTTGTGCCAGTCCAGTTCGCCCTCGCGTTCGTGGGTGAAGTAGTCGAGCGCGCCGTTCAGGCAGCCGTAGAAATGGGTGAATCCGCGGTTAAGCGGATAATACGCCCGGCGTCCGTGGCCCAGATGCCACTTGCCGACGATCGCACGGTGGGCGTAACCGTTGGCGGCGAGCATGTCGGCCAGCGTCTGCTCCTCGGGATCGAGTCCGTAGTCGCGCCAGGGCGGAATCACGGTTTTCCGGATGCCGAAACGGCTGGGATAGCGCCCGGTCATCAGTCCCGCACGGGTCGGCGAACTGACCGGGGCGGTGTAGAAACGGTTCATCTCGATGCCCCTGGCGGCCAGCGCATCGATGTTGGGCGTGGGGATGACGCTTCCGTGATAGCTCACGTCGCCCCAGCCCAGGTCGTCGGCCACGATGAACAGGATATTGGGACGTTCGCCGTTTCCGGCGGCAACGGCCGGAAGCGCGGTGGCAAGACAGGCGCCTGTTCCGAGCAGGCTTCCGCGAAGTAGGTTCCGATTCATTTCGATTTTTGGATTTAGTTGTTGCAAGGTATTCATTTTCGCGGGGAAACGACGTCGTTTTTTGTTCAAAAAATGTCGCGATTTCGGCAAACCGCCCCTCGTCCCCCTCGAATCCGCTCCGAACCGGAACCCGACCGCGGCCGCAAAGCCCCGGGTTCCGGTCTCCGGCAGCATTTTGAACATTCCGTGGCCTGTTTTGGCCAAATTTTTAGTCCCCGGCTCCTATATAATGGTTATCTTGCGATCGGAACAGGACCGGAATCCGGACGGCCGCGCCTCGGTGCGGGACCGCCCCCGGCCGACGAGAACCACACGCAAACTCACAAAACTTCAAGACATGAATAACCGCACCATCCTCACCGGACTGCTGGGCGCCGGAACAGTCGCCTCGGCCACGGCGCAGGCCCCGGCAAAAGCCAAGGCGCAAACGCCGCAGGGCCGCCCGAACATCGTGATCATCTACACCGACGACATGGGCATCGGCGACCTCTCGTGCACCAACACGGGCTGGATCGAAACGCCCTCCATCGACCGCCTGGCTTCGCAGGGTCTGGTCCTGAACAGCTACTATTCCTCCGCTCCGGTCAGCTCGCCCTCGCGCGTGGGACTCACCACGGGCATGTTCCCGATGGAGTGGGGCATCAACACCTACCTCCAGACCCGCAAAGGCAACGCCGCCTGCGAACAGGCCGACTACCTCGCCGCCGAAGCGCCCTCGATGGCCCGCATCCTCCGCGACGCCGGGTACGCCACCGGACACTTCGGCAAGTGGCACATGGGCGGCGGGCGCGATGTGAAGGACGCGCCATCGATCCCCTCGTTCGGCTTCGACGAATACTGTTCGACGTGGGAAAGCCCCGACCCGGCTCCCGAACTGACCGCCACGAACTGGATCTGGAGCGACAAGGACGACGTGAAACGCTGGAACCGTACGGGCTACTTCGTCGACAAGACGCTCGACTTCCTGGTGCGCCACAAGGACAAGCCCTGCTTCGTGAACCTCTGGCCCGACGACATGCACACGCCGTGGGTTCCCGACGAGGAGTCGCAGCACAAGCAGAAGGACTGGAACTCACAGCCCAACTTCTCGGAGGTACTCGCCGAGTACGACCGTCAGATCGGCCGCTTCCTCACGCGGCTCGACCAGCTGGGGCTGAGCGACAACACCATCGTCATCTTCACCTCGGACAACGGCCCGGCCCCGAGCTTCCGCCAGTTGCGCACGAACGGCATGCGCGGCGTGAAGAACAGCCTCTACGAAGGCGGCATCCGCATGCCGTTCATCATCCGCTGGCCCGGGGTGATCGAAGCCGGCAAGGTCGACGACCGAACGGTCGTCTGCGCCGTCGACCTGCTGCCGTCGCTCTGCAAAATCGCCAAGGCCCGGCTGCCGAAAGGCTACCGTTCGAGCGGCGAGGACATGAGCCGCGCCCTGCTCGGAAAACCCGCGGTCCGCAAAGGCGACCTGATGTGGGACTTCGGCCGCAACGAAGCGTTCATGTTCCCCCGCGACAAGTACCACCACAGCCCCTCGCTGGCGATCCGCCGCGGCAACTGGAAACTGCTCGTCAACCCCGACGGTTCGAACGCCCAGCTCTACGACATCGCCGCCGACATCAACGAAACGAAGAACCTCGCGGAGGAGAATCCCGCGCTGGTCCGCGACCTTTCGAAGACCGTACTGGCCTGGTGGGAGCGCCGTCCCCGCATCGGCGCCGGAAAACAATAATCCATCTCCGGACAGAACGACCATGAGAAACAAGACGATACCCGCCGGAAAGATCGGATTCGGGGCCTCGCTGGCCCTGCTCTCCGGCGGCGCGGCCCAGGCCGCCAAACCCGCCCGGCAAAGCCCGAAACGCCCCAACATCGTGCTCGTCATCGCCGACGACTGCCGCCATTACGACCTGGGCTGCTACGGAAGCCCCGACGCCATCACGCCCAACATCGACCGGCTGGCCGCGCAGGGACTGCGTTTCGAGCGCTTCTTCCAGGCGACGGCCATGAGTTCCCCGACGCGCCACTGCCTGCTCACGGGGCTTTACCCCGTCCGCTCGGGAGCCTATCCCAACCACACGCGGCTCGACGAGGGCGTGCACACGCTGCCCGAATACCTCAAGGAGGCCGGTTACCGCGTCGCCCTGCAGGGCAAGCGGCACATCGCGCCGATCGAATCCTTCCCGTTCGAGTTCCTTTCGGAGGAGTCGCTGCGCAGCGTACACCCCGAAAAGATCGAACCGTTCCTGGCCGACGTGGCACAGACGGGCGAACCGTTCTTCCTCTACGTCGGCTCGACCGAGCCTCACGACCCGTGGACGCTCGGCGACCGCAGCCTCTGGAACCCCGACGACCTCACGCTGCCCGGCAACCTCGTCGACACGCCCGAAACGCGCCGGCAGTTCCGCAATTACCTCGCGGAGATCAACGTGCTGGACAACCAGGTGGGCGCGGTGGACTCCCTGCTCCGCAAATACGGACTCGACGAAAACACCGTCTTCATCTTCACCAGCGAGCAGGGTTATTCGTTCCCGTTCGGCAAGTGGACCTGCTATGACGAAGGCTTGCAGACGGGCTTCGTCGTGCGCTGGCCGGGCGTGGTCAAACCCGGCACGACGACCGACGCCATGTGCGAATACGTCGACGTGACCCCGACATTGGTGGACATCGCCGGCGGAAAGATTCCCGAAGGACTCGACGGACGCAGTTTCCTGCCCGTCGTCCGGGGAGAGGCCAGGAGTTTCAAGCAGGAGGTCTACGCCATCCAGACCAGCCGCGGCATCCACGCCGGACCGGAATACTACGGCATCCGCTCGGTGCGCAGCGACCGTTTCGCCTACATCCTCAACCTCACGCCCGAAGCGACGTTCAAGTGCATGTCCACGCACCCGAAACGCGACTGGTGGGCTTCGTGGAAGGAGAAGGCCGCCACCGACGAATTCGCCCGCGGACAGGTAGAGCGCTACCAGCACCGCCCCGGCGAAGAGCTTTACGACATCGTCAGCGACCCGTTCCAGACCCGCAACCTGGCCGACGATCCGAAATACGCCGGGGAGAAAGCCGCACTGCGCGCCAAACTGCTGCAATGGATGGAGCGCCAGGGCGACCGGGGGCAGGAAACGGAGATGGAGGCCAAAGAGCACATGTTCCACAAGGAGGCGGACGACACGCCCCGGCCCAAAAAGAAAAAAACCGAAAAAACGCGACCACAAAATGCCCGGATTGATTAACTTTGCAGACAAAGAACCCAAAAACCGACCCATGAAAAGAAATTTCATCGCATTATGCACCCTGCTGCTGGCTGCCTGCGGAAGCCAGGAGCCGAAAATCACCCTGTTCAGCAACGAGGCCTTCCAGACGGAGGCGGACGGCAAGCCCGTCGGTATCTACACGCTCCATGCGGGCGACGTGACCATGCAGGTCACCAACTACGGCGCACGCGTCGTATCGCTCTGGACCCCCGACCGTGCGGGCAACTACGAAGACATCGTGCTCGGCTACGAGACGATCGACCGTTACATCAACAATGACGGCGAACGCTTCCTCGGCGCGGTCGTGGGACCCTACGCCAACCGCATCGCCAAGGGCAGCTTCACGCTCGACGGCACGGAGTACAACCTGCCGATCAACAACAACGGCCAGACGCTCCACGGCGGGCTCGAAGGCCTGGACCGCGTGGTCTGGGACGTGGTTTCGGCCTCGGAAGACCGTCTGGTGATGAAGTACCTCCACGCCGACGGACAGGAAGGTTTCCCGGGCAACCTGCAGATCGAGATGACCTACTCGCTCACGCCCGAAAACGAGTTCCGCATCGACTACAAGGCCACGACCGACAAGCCGACCGTGGTGAACCTCTCGCACCACCCCTTCTTCAACCTCAAGGGCGAGGGTAACGGCACGATCCTCGACCACGTCGTGACCATCAACGCCAGCCGCACCACGCCGGTCGACTCGGTGCTGATCCCCACCGGGGAGATCGCCGACGTCACGGGCACGCCGTTCGATTTCCGCCAGCCGCACGCCATCGGCGAGCGCATCGGCGCCGACAACGAGCAGCTGCGCAACGGCGCGGGATACGACCACAACTGGGTCCTCGACCGCAAGACCGCGGACGGCATCGAGCCGGCGGCCACGGTCTGGGAACCCGCTTCGGGCCGCACGATCGAGGTGCTGACCGACCAGCCCGCCATGCAGTTCTACAGCGGCAACTTCTTCGACGGCAAAGCGAACGGCAAATACGGCAAACCGCTGCGTTACCGCGAATCGCTGGCGCTCGAAACGCAGAAATACCCCGACAGCCCCAACCACGACAACTTCCCCTCGACCGTGCTGCGCCCGGGCGAAGAATACACGCAGGTCTGCATCTACCGCTTCGGGGTGAAATAAACGCCCGCTCCGGCAGAAACACACGGACGCCGCCGCAAGGGAATCTCCCTGCGGCGGCGTTTTTCGTCCGTCCCGGAACGCCGGGTGCCTGCGGGAATCGGTCCGGGCGGAGACGCCCTGTGCCCGGAATCCGCCCTACCGGCAGCTGAACGCGACGCTTCGGGAGGCCCCGTGTTCGTCGATCACCGTCAGACGGTGACGCCCGGGAGCGGGCCGGACCGACAGTTTGTGCTCCAGCGAGGTCGCACCGAGGTACCGGTCGTCGAGATGCCAGAACAGCACGGCGTTGCGGTCGCGGTGCACGGCCGTGAAGACGAGGCTCTGCTGCTCTCCTTCGAGCGACTTCGGGGCCACCAGCACGCGCCCCGGCTGCGGATAGATGATCTCGATGGGGTCGTTCCCCACCCCGCGGCCCGACAGGCCGGGGTGCAGCGGCGGCAGCGGGCGGTAGTCCGGGTGCTGTTTCCGGTAATACCACTCCTGCGCGGGCGGCAGAATGAACATCGGCCTGCGGACGATGCGGGCCGGATCGCAGCAGTCGGCCGTCACGCGGTATTTCAGGTCGGGACTTAAATTGACGATCCGGTGATAGGGGCAGACCTCGGCCGGAGCGGCGGTCCGCGGAATCATCAGCGTATCGCGGTCGGGGCACACCTGCGAGGCCAGGAATCCGCTTTGGCGGCATACCACGGCGGGTTCCAGGTCGCCGTAAGGCTCCGCGAACCACTCGCTTCCGGGCAGCAGGCCGAACACCTCGAACAGTACGGGCGCGGCATACCCCACACCCGTCATCAGCGGCCGTCCCTCGCCCGAACAGTTCCCGACCCAGACGCCCACGGCGTAGTCGGGCGTCGCCCCGACGGCCCACGCATCGCGGTTGCCGTAGCTCGTCCCGGTCTTCCAGCCGATCTTCTTCGACGAGGCGAAATACTGCCATTCGCCCTCCTCCTCGGGGCGCGTGACGCGGCTGATCGCCTCGAACATCAGCCACAGCGCACCCCGCGACAGGGGAATGTCGTCGGCCGCAATGGTCGCAGCGGACGCCATGTCGTAATGCGGCCGGCGGATCGTCTCCTGCCCGTTGAGTTTGGCCGCCATCAGCATATAGGCGGCCGTGAGGTCCCACAGCGTAATCTCCGCGCCGCCCAGGATCAGCGACAGCCCGTAATGGTCGGCGCTGCGGTCGATCGTGCGGAAACCCAGCCCCCGCACCAGCGACAGAAAATTCTCCCGGCCGTATTTGTCGAGCATCCGCACCGACGGAACGTTGAGCGAACGCTCGACCACCCGGTCGGCGGGAACCGCACCGTCGAACGTGCGGTTGTAGTTCTGGGGCGTGAAATCCCTGTAATAGGTCGGCACGTCGGGGAAGAGCATCGTCGGAAGCGCCGTGCCGTCGTCCAGCATCCCGGCATAAAGGATCGGTTTGAGCACGCTGCCGCTGCTGCGCCGGGCGGGGATGACATCGACGCTGGTTCCCGCGCTCCGGTCCCCGGGGTCGTAGACGTTGCCGGCGTAGGCCAGCACCTCTCCGCTCCGCACGTCCATCACCACGACGGCCAGGTTGTTGATCCGGTTGCCCCGGTACTGCGCGTTGTAACGCCGGGCCAGCGCGTTCACCCGCCCCTGAAGGTCGGCGTCGAGCGTCGAGCGCAACGCTCCCGTGCGCATCCTGCCCAACAGGTGCATCGCCTCCATCGGCATCGGTTCGGGAGCTTCGGGCAGCGGCTCCAGCTTGGCCAGGGCGCACGTCAGGGAGTCGATATGCCCGCCGCTCCGGATGCGGTCGAGCAGCCGGTCGCGCTTCGCGCGCAGCCGGTCGCGGTTGCGCTTCATGTGGATCAGCGAAGGCGCGTTGGGCAGCACGGCGAGCAGGGCGCTTTCGGCCCACGAAAGGTCCCGCGCACTGCGGCCGAAATAGTACCACGAGGCACTCTCCAGCCCCACGACGTTGCCGCCGAAGGGTGCATGGGCAGCATACAAAGCCAGGATTTCATCCTTGCCGCAGCGCATTTCGAGCCGCAGCGCCAGCACCGCTTCGACGAACTTTTCACCCAGGGTCCGGGGCTTTCCGCCGCGGCTCAGGCGGATGGTCTGCATCGTGAGCGTGCTCGCGCCGCTCTCGATCCGCCCCGCCGCGAGATTCTGCCCCACGGCACGCACCAGGGCCAGCGGGTCGACCCCGAAATGGCGGTCGAAACGCTTGTCCTCGTAGGTCGTGACGGCGGTGCGGAACTTTTCGGGCACGCTGTCCGTCGGAAAGAAACGCCACTGCCCGTCGGGGGCGACCTTCGCCGAGAGCAGCTGCCCGTCGCGGCTCCATACCGTCGCGGAGAACGGCTCGTCGAAGAGCGTCCGCGGCAGGGCGAAGAAAAAAACCGCGGCGGGCAGCAGGGTAAGCCCGACCGCGAGGAGGCAGATTCCTTTTTTCGACATCATTTTTGACATATTTTATATATCTTTGGTGGAAGATATGCACACCCCGCCGTATCCAACGCAAAGTTACCTAAAAAAACGCACCATGAAAACATTCCGCGCCGCATTGTTTGCCCTCATCGTCCTGCTGTCCGCCGCATGCAGCCGCCCGGCGAGCGACATCGTCGAGTCGTCGACCAACGGACTTTCGGGCGTCCGGATGCCGGTCCAGGTGACCCTCCGCGAAGGCGTCGAACTGGCCGAAGACGATCTGGAAGACGCCGTATCGTTCACCCCGGGGGCCGACATCGAAGTTTCCCGTCAGGGCGTGCGGATGCTGCGCATCGTCCCGAAATCGCCCCTGAAGAGCGATACCCGCTACAAGGTGACGCTCGACGCATCGAAACTTACCGGCGGGAAAGCCAAAGGCGTCGCCGAGTTCGAATTCTCGACGCCGAAACTGCGTTTCTCCTACAACCCCTGCTGGTTGCAGCAGAGCGACGACCTGAAATACTACGTGCTGGTCGGCGAAACGGTTTCGTCGGATTACGTCGCCGCCGACTACGTGGAGCAGCGGCTCAAAATCAAGGGACTTCTGAAACCCGAAGTGGCATGGACCCATTCGGAGGACGGCACGGTCCATAAATACCGGGTCGAGAACATCCCGACCCGCAGCGACGAAAGCTACAAGCTGACCCTCGATTTCGACCTCGACCCGAAGCAGAACGTCGAGATGGAGGTCCCCCGCAAGGGCGAATACATCGTACTGGACCACACCGTGCAGACCGAGCCGCTGGCCGTGGTCGTCACCTTCTCCGAGCCGCTCAAGCCCAACCAGGATTTCAAAAGCCTGATCCGCTTCGACCCGAAATTCCGGACCTCGGTCGACCGGAACCGCCTCTACATCTACCCCGAAACGCAACTCACGGGTAATTACGAGATCGAAATCAGCCGCGAGGTGCAGAACAAGGCGGGGCGCCGGCTCGGCGAAAGCTACGCCTTCACGGCGACGCTGCCCTCGCAGGCTCCCGCGATCCGCTTCACGGGCAAAGGCTCCATCCTGCCCTCGTCCAACCGCATGAGCCTGCTGTTCGAATCGGTGAACTTCGCCCGGGCGCGGGTGCGCGTGCGGAAGATCTTCGCCAGCAACCTGCTGCAATTCTTCCAGCGGAACTACTACGGCGACACCTATTTCTCCGATATGGAGTACGTCTCCCGCGTCGTCCGCGACACGACCATCGACCTCGGGGGCAAAGCCTCGACGCGGCTCGACCGCACCAACAGCTATTCGCTCGACCTCAGCCGCCTGATCACCGACAGCCGGAAGTCGATGTACCTGCTCGAAATCAGGGGCGTCGACCCGCTGATTCCGGTCGAGAGCAACGACTACGACTACTATTTCGGCGACTACCGGACCTACGCCGAGCGGTCGAAGGTCGTCATCCAGTCCGACATCGGCATCATCTGCAAGAGCAGCGGCGACGGAGAGCTGATCGTCTACACTACCGACCTGGTCTCGGCGCGTCCGAAAGGCAGCTGCAAGGTCCGGGCCTACGACCGCCAGAACCAGCAGCTGGCCGAAGCCGTCACCGACTCCGAGGGACGGGCCGTGCTGAAATGCGGGGACGAACCCTACATGGTCCTGGCCGAGGCTAACGGCGACGCGGCCTTCGTCCGGGTGGAACGGGGCGCGGCACTTTCATTGAGCAATTTCGACGTGGGCGGCACGACCGACACAAAGGGGATAAAGGGCTACCTGTTCGGCGAACGGGGCGTCTGGCGCCCGGGCGACGAAATCTACCTCACGCTGATCGTCGCCTCGGACAACCCGCTGCCGGAGAATCACCCGGCATCGCTGGAGTTCTACAACCCCAACGGGCAGCTGGTGCAGTCGGCGGTCAGCAGCGGTTCTTCGGACGGGATTCATACATTCAAATTACAGACGACGCCCGCCTCCCCCACGGGAATCTGGCACGCGAAGGCGGCCTTCGGCGGCGCGACGTTCGAGAAAAACATCCGCGTGGACGCCGTCAAGCCCAACCGGATAAAGATCGAGATGCACCTCGGCGACGGACAGACCGTCGACGCCAAGGAGTTCAACGGCCGGCTGACAGCCCGGTGGCTGCACGGCGCACCGGCCGCGGGATCGCAAGTCACGCTCCTGGCGCAGCTGTCGCAAATCCCGACGCGCTTCAAGGGCTATGCCGACTATTCGTTCGACGACGCCACGAAGCAGTTCGCCCCCGAGGAGCGGGAGATCGTCTCCGGCACGACCGACGCCGAGGGCACGCTGCAACTGACCACCGACCGGCTCTCCTCGCTGGAAGGGTTGAGTCCGGGGATGCTGAGCGGCAAATTCACCGTCAAGGTCTTCGAAAAGAGCGGTGACTTCAGCGTCGACCAGCAGATCGCGGCCGTCTCGCCCTACGACGCCTATTTCGGCATCGGCGTAACCGCCCAGCAAAGCGACTGGGGCGAGGAATACCTCGACAGCAAACGCGACCATGCGCTGCGGCTCGTCCTGCTCGACGCCCGGGGCCGCCCCGTGACGGGCACGGAGGAGGCGACCGTGACGGTTTACAGGATGAGTTCCTACTGGTGGTGGGACGCCTCGTCGGCGGCCTCCCAGGCCCGCTACGCCAAGAGCGCGCTCAACGCCCAGTACAAAACCCTCCGGACCACCCTCTCGAACGGCAGAGGACAGGTCACGATGCGCTGGAGCGCCGGCGATTACGGCTATTACCTCGTTCGCGTGACGGGTGCCCGGCAGGCGCATTCGGCGACGTGCGTCGTCTGCGTGTCGTCGTCCGACTACCGGGGCGACGTCTCCTCGGTGACCGACGCCGCGACACGCCTGGCCATCGCCCGCGACAAGGACAAATACGTGCCGGGCGACAGGGCGAAGATCACCATCCCTTCGTCCCCGGGCGCACGGGCGCTGGTGAGCGTCGAGAGCGGCAGTTCGGTGCGCGAAAGCCGCTGGATCGAGTGCACCGACCGGCAGACCTCCTTCGAAATTCCCGTCAGGGAGGGCATGGCCCCGAACGTCTACGTCTCGGTGACCCTCGTACAGCCCCACGGCAACACGCTCAACGATGCGCCGATGCGGCTGTTCGGCGTCCTGCGGCTTCCGATCGAGGACGTCGGCACACGCCTTGCGCCCGTCGTCGAGATGCCCGAGTCGGTGAAGCCCGAGTCGGAAATCACGATCCGGGTCCGCGAGCGGAACGGCAAGCGGATGAGCTACGTGCTGGCGCTGGTCGACGAGGGGCTGCTGGGGCTGACGCGCTTCAAGACGCCCGACCCCTACCTCTATTTCAATGCCACCGAAGCGCTGGGCGTCCGCACGTGGGACCTGTTCGACTATGTGATCGGCGCCTACGGCGGCCGCATCGAGCAGTTGTTCGCCATCGGCGGCGACGCCGAGCAACCCAACACCGGAGCGCTCCGGGCGCAGCGGTTCAAACCCGTCGTGCGGTTCCTCGGCGCCGAGAGGCTGGCCGCCGGGAAGACCAACACCCACAGGATCGCGCTGCCGCCCTACTTCGGATCGGTGCGCGTGATGGTCGTAGCCTCCAACGGCCGCGCCTTCGGCTCCGCGGCGAAGGAGGTCGCCGTGAAAAAGCCGCTCCTGGTGCAGGCGACCCTGCCCCGCGTGGTCTCCACGGACGAGGAGATCGAACTCCCGGTCACGGTCTTCGCCCTCGAAAAAGGGGTCGGCAAAACCGACGTCCGGGTGACCGTGAACGAAGCGTTCTCCGTGGTCGGGCCGCAGAGCCGGAGCGTCGTCCTCGGCGACGAGGGAGAACAGGTCGTCACCTTCCGGCTCAAGGCGGGCCGGCAGACCGGGATCGGGAAGGTCCGCGTCACGGCGGCCTCTTCCGGCGACAACTCCGCCTCGGAGATCGAGATCGACGTGCGGGAGCCGAATCCCTACGTCACGACCTCGGAGGACCGCATTCTCCAGCCGGGCGAAACGGTCCGGGTGAAGCCCCTGAAAGCCTCCGGGACCGCCCGTCTGGAACTTTCGTCGATTCCTCCGATCGACCTTTCGCGCCGCCTCGAATACCTCGTGCGCTACCCCCACGGCTGCATCGAGCAGATCACCTCGGGAGCCTTCCCGCAACTCTACCTGCCCTCCGTCGCGGAGTGCGACGAAGAGATGTTGCAGGACATCGACCGCAATATCAAGAGCGTCCTGTCGCGGCTGGGGAGCTATCAGCTCTCCAACGGAGCATTCGCCTACTGGAGCGGCGGAACCTCGCCCTCGGAGTGGGGCACGGCCTATGCGGTCCATTTCATGACCGAGGCCGCGAAATACGGCTACGCCGTCGACCGGACGACGCTCGACCGCGCGCTCAAATACCTGCGCGGCAGCACCTTCGACAATCCGCTGACGCTGGCCTACGCACAATACGTCCTCGCCCTCGGCGGCACACCCGACCGGGGTGCCATGAACCGCCTGCGGGAGAAGTCGGCGCAGGCCGGCAGCGACGCGCGATGGCTGCTGGCCGCGGCCTACGCCCTCGACGGCAACCGGAAGGTGGCCGAAGAGCTGACTGCACAGACCGCCAACACGGCGGCTCCGAAGGCCGACCCCTACGACGGAACCTACAACAGTCCCGAACGGCAGATGGCGATCGTGCTGATGACACAGACGCTGTTAGGACAGCGCGAAGCGGCGTTCCGCACGGCCCTCACAATGTCCGACATCCTGAAGAAAGACAAGTGGCTGAGCACGCAGTCGACGGCCTGGATGCTCAACACGCTGGTCAACTTCGCCTCCACGGGACAGACGGGCATCGACGCCCGGGTCGGCCGCGAACAGCTGCGGAGCGCCAAGTCGATCGCCTCCATGCCGCTCACCGCAGAGACCGAGGTGAAGAACACCGGCACGGGCAGCCTCTACCTGGTCGTGAGCCAGAGCTACACGCCCGGCAAGGGCGAGGAGGCGGAAGCCGCGAGCGGCCTGAAGATCGACGTCCGCTACCGGGACATGAACGGCGCGCCGCTCGACCCGCAATCGGTCGCCGTATCGACGGACTTCTACGCCGTGGTGACCATCACGAACACCAGCGGCTACGAGCGCTACGCCGACCTGGCCCTGACGCACATCGTCCCGGCAGGCTGGGAGATCACCTCCGAACGTGACCTTTCGGCGGTCACCTACCAGGACATCCGCGACGACCGGGTCCTGAGCTACTTCGACCTCCGGAGCGGCGAGAGCAAGGAGATCCCGATCAAGCTGACCGCAGCCTACAAGGGCCGCTACTACCTCCCCTCGGTCTACTGCGAGGCGATGTACGACAACTCGGTGCGGGCGCTCCGGAAGGGCGAATGGATCGAGGTCGTCGGGCAGACGCCGGCCGGAAACTGAACGACACGGCCCTGAAATAACGAAACATCCCCGTAATGTATTGGCATTACGGGGATGTTTTTGCAGACCGGGGTGGGGTTATTCGTCCTTGCCTTCGAAGAAATAGGTGGCGTAGTTCAGCCCCGCCGTATCGTAACATTTGCGCAGGGAGTTCATACGGTGTTTGAAGTCGTCGAAATCCTTGCGGTCGTAGGACCAGCCCACCTCGGCGATGGCGGCCAGGCGCGGCAGCAGCATGTGCTTCAGGTGCGGGAACGTGGCGATGTACTCGGTCCAGAGGTTACCCTGCACGCCGAGGATGTAGGAACGCTCCCCGGGCGTAAGCTGGTCGTAGGGGTCCAGTTCGTAGACCTTGCGCATCGGGACATAGCCGCCGATGGCCATCGGCTCCTTCGCGGGAGTCTTGGTCTGGTAGTAGTCCAGGTAGCAATGGACGTTGGGCGCCATGATGACGTGGTTGCCGGCCTTGGCCGCCGCAATGCCACCCTTCGAGCCGCGCCACGACATGACGGTCGCCGTGGGCGAAACGCCGCCTTCGAGAATCTCGTCCCAGCCGATGATCTTCCGGCCGTGCTCGCGGAGCCACTTTTCCATGCGGCGCACCGTGTAGCTCTGGAGTTCGAATTCGTCCTTCAGTCCCTCGGCCTTGATGCGCTCCTGGCACAGCGGACACTGCTTCCAGCTCTCCTTCGGGCACTCGTCGCCGCCGATATGGATGAACTCCGAGGGAAAGAGCTCCAGCACCTCGGCGAAGACGTTCTGCAGGAATTCGAACGTCGTCTCCTTACCCGGGCAGAAGACCTCCTTGCTGATGCCCCAGCGCCGGCGCACCTCGTAGCCTTCGCCCTTGCAGCCCAGCCACGGATAGGAGGTGAGCGCCGCGACGGCATGACCCGGAAGTTCGATTTCGGGAATCACCGTGACGTAGCGGTCGGCGGCGTATTTCACGATCTCGCGGATCTGCTTCTGCGTGTAATAGCCGCTGTGGGGCGTCTTGTCATACTCGTTCGAGGTGTGGTGGTGGCCGATGAGCGTCTCCTTGCGCACCGACCCGACGCGCGTCAGCTCGGGGTATTTTTTGATCTCGATACGCCAGCCCTGGTCGTCGGTCAGATGCCAGTGGAACTTGTTGAGCTTGTGCATGGCGAGGATGTCGATATACTCCTTGACCTCGTCCACCGTCCAGAAATGGCGGCAGGGGTCGAGCATGCCCCCGCGGTGGGCGAAATAGGGTTTGTCGCTGACCGTCACGGCGGGCAGGACGCCTCCGCCGTCGACGACCAGCTGGCGCAGACTCTGCAGTCCGTAGAACACGCCCTGCGGCGTACCGCCGCGCACCTCGACGCCCGAAGGAGTCACGGCGAGCGTATAGGCCTCGGCCTCCAGCGAGCCGTCCACCGCCAGGCGGATGTCGCCCCCGGCGGCGGTCTTCATCACCCCTCCGACGACGGGCGCGACCTCCCCGGCGAAAATCCGGGCCGAGCGGCGCAGTTCGGCATCCTTGCCGACGCCGATCACAGTCGATGCGGTTACGGTGAAAGTCCCCGCGCCGGGCGTTACCGAGAGGGGTTTGGGAACGATGCTGGCCTCGGGTCCCGCCCCGAAAGCTGCGCACGACAGACCGACGGCGCACAGCGAAAAAAAGAGTCTCTTCATATTGATTCAGGTTATGGTTGAAATTGTAGTTTCAGTGGAAATTCGTGCGTATGGAGCACCTTTTCGCGGGGACCGACGATCCGGACGCGGATCAGGCTGTCCGCAACGTCGCAGCGCACGTAGCTTCGGTTATCGTTGACCACGACCGGGAACCGCGTACCCTGCTCCCCGGCCGGCCGGAACGAATAACAATGGTCGTGGCCGCAAAGCATCAGGTCGATCCCGGCTTCGTTGAGCACCGGCACGAAGAGTTCGTTCAGGTGGACGCTCCCGTGCCAGGCTTCGGCCATGGGCGGGATGTGGAGCAGGACGATCCGCGCCGAGGCCGTGAGGAACTCCTCCGAGCGCACGGCCTTTTTCAGCCATTCGCACTCCTCGGTGCGGTAGGCGTCGTAATCGGCCAGCCCGTTGTACTCCGCATGGTCGTCGGGCTTGTCCTCGCCGCAGTCGAGCAGCAGGATGCAGACGTCGCCGTAGCGATAAATGCCGTAGAACCGCCCGTCCTGCCCGGGGAAATAACCCCCGAGGCTGTCGGCGAAGACACCGCGCGTCTCGTGGTTGCCGCGGGTGAACAGGATCGGGGTTTCGGCGGCGAAAAGCGCGGCCGAGGCGTCAAGGTAGGCCTTGAAAAGCTGCTCCCCGCTCTCGACGCTGCTCGACATGTCGCCGTTGAAGGCCACGAATCCCAGCTCGGAAAAGTCCACATGCTTGCAGAGCCGGGTCAGATAGTCGGCCTTGCCGTGGATGTCGTTCAGCACGAGGAAGGAGCATGCGGAACCCGCAGCCGGGAAGGTGCAGAACCCGTAGACCCGGCGCCGAGCCGCATCGGCGTCGACGGTCTTTCCGTAGGTGACGTTGTTGACGTCGGGCCACGACTGGACCTCCTGCGAAAAGATCCGGTAACGGTAGCCGGTCCCGGGTTGCAGCCCCCGGACACGAACGGCGTGGAGCGTCCTGCCGGCCAGTTTGCGGCCCGCGACGGTCTGGTAATAGCGCGGCTGCGGGGGTGCGGGCGCAAGGCTGTCGGCGGGAGAGGCCTCGACCCACGAAAGCGCGGGCCTGCTGGTGGTCCAGACCACCGTCACCCCGTCCTGCGACATGTCGCACAGGTAAGGTCCGTGCGTAATTCGGAGTTCCTGGGCGGCGGCCGTCAGTGCGAAAGCCAGCCCCGCCAACACGAAAAGCAATTTCTTCATCCTATTTCCGGTTGATCGCCTCGTCGGCAAAGGTTTCGGTTCCCACGCGGACGGGAAACCGGATTTTACGCCATGCAAGATAGCGATTATTCGCGAAACAACCGCATTAAAGACAAAAAAAGGAGGCGAACCGGTTTCCGTTCGCCCCCTTTTCGTTATTTTTCGCGTTTACTTTATCCGTTCGAGAAGTTCCTCCTTGCGGTCGGAATCCTTGAGCATCGCCACGAAATAGCGGGCGTCGGCCCGGTTGGCGGCCGAAGGGTCGGCCTCGTAAACCTCCACGAAATGTTCGGCATGCGCGGCCAGGGCGTGCCGGCAGTCGAAGTTGACGGCCAGCACCTCTGCGCCTTCCGCGGCCTCCCTGCCGGGCGCCCACGAGAGGCCCGTGACCGTTTCGCCGCCCCCGACGGCGGTGCAGGACGCAGGATCGACACCCGAAACGTTCAAGGTCAGCGACGGATAATAGAAATACAGTCCGCCGGGCAGCGTGACGGTCAGCGTCAGCGCGTCTTCCCCGGCCCGGGTCTCCACGACGGCATGCCGGCGCAGGTAGTTGTATTCGAAATACTCCTCGGGAGCGGGCATCCACATGCAGTCGTCGCCGTCCTTGCCGTGGGTGTTGTTGAGCCACAACAGCATCTCGGACCACGTGCGGTCGGTTCCGTGCGCCCCGATACTGACCGCCTCGCGCTCGGCTACGGGACGTGCCAGCTGCGCTTCGATCACCCCCGGGATGTCTTTAGGCTGCCAGAATCCACGCTCGAGCACCGTCTTCACCAGATCGCCCTCCACGGCGAAAGGCCGGAGCCGCCTGCCGCCCGATTGCACGAAAATCGTCTGAATCGGATCATAGCTCATAGCCGCCGTGACATAGGTCTTGTTGCCGTTGGGTTCGGCCAGCATCTTGCAGCCGCGGCCCGAAAGGCGGTCGAGGACGATCTGCTGCGCAATGCCGTAATGGCGGCGGATCGAGTCGGGCAGGTCGACCGACGGGGTGTTCATGTCGTGCAGGGCGATGCCGACGCCGTAGTTGAGCATCTCCCGAACATCGCCCCACATCAGGCCCTTCTGCATGAAGAAACGGTAGTAATTGTCCGTATAGCCGGGCTTCACCGTGGCCTCGGCGTCCATGTAATCCCATTCGGGGGAGATCGTCGTGGTGAAGGCGAAGCGCACTTCGCGCCCCGTCCCGTCGGTCGAGCCGAGCGTCTTGCCGAAGCCGTAGGTATCGGGCGGCATGTCGCCGCCGCGCAGGTGCGCCGCCGTATAAAAATAGGTGTCCGAAAGAGGACGTCCGTTAATCGCCGCCCAGGTCGTCGAAAAAGCCGCCTGTTTGCAGTCGTCCTGCGTCAGCAGCACCAGCAGCGACTTGTTGTATTTCAGGGGAGGGATTCCGACCCGCACCTGCGAGAGATCGGTCCCGGGTTCGAACGCCAGCGTGATTTCGGCCGTTACCTGCCGGGGTTCATCGCCGAAGGGATAGACGTATTCCGCGGGGGGGGGAAATCGGGGTTGTCCGGATCATCGGGGTCCGGGCTTACCGGCTTGGGCATCTTGACGCAGCCCGCCAGCAGCAGAGCCGCCGAGGCGAACAACAGGGAAGAGGCAACGAGAGGTGTTTTCATAAAACAAAAGTACAAAAAAACGGACGGGTTCAAAACCGAATCGTATATATTCCGGTAAAATATTCCGGCTGATAAAAAGGCGCTACAACACCGAAGGCACAAAACCCGGACGGATCCAAAACCGAATCGTGTGCAGCCCGGCAAAACGCTCCGGCTGATAAAAGGGGCGTTACGCCCCCCGAAGGTACGAAAAATAGGAGGCGTCAGCGTTTCTTCTGCGCCTTTTTCTTTTTGCGCACCGACCAGCCGAAATGACCCAGCGCCTCGCCCAGCGCGAAATACTCGCCGTGGGAGTAGACGATCGGATCGGCCCGTTCGAGGCAGAACCGGCCCGTCGCCGGGTCGATGTAGGCCTCGTCGGCCTGGACGCCGACCACCTCGGCCACGAACATGTCGTGGGTCCCGAGCGGCAGCACCTGCCGGACACGGCATTCGATGTTGACGGGGGATTCGGCGATGAGGGGCGCGGCGACCTTTTCCGACGGCACGGCCGTCAGGCCCATCTCGCGGAACTTGTCGTAGTCGCGGCCCGAGCGCACCCCGCACCAGTCCGCGGCGCGCGCCAAGCGGCGCGTCGTGAGGTTGATGACGAACTCGCCCGTGCGGCTGATGATCGCGTGGGAATGGCGTTCGGGACGCACCGAGATAAAACACATCGGCGGGTCGGAGCAGACCGTCCCGGTCCACGCCACGGTCAGCATGTTATACTCCCCGGGCGCCGCGCCGCAGCTCACCAGCACCGCCGGCAGCGGATAAAGCACCGTCCCCGGTTTCCAGTTCTGCTTCATTCGATTTCTTTTTCGGAACAAAGGTACAGGTTTTTCCTTATCTTTACCGCATATGATCGCAGATTTTGTCCGATACCTCGAAGCCGAACGCCGCTACTCGCCGCTCACGGTCCGCAACTACCGCCACGACGTGGAGCAGTTTCTCGCGTGGCTGGGGGTCGACGACGCACAGTTCGAGCCGCGACGGATCACCACGGACGACATCCGCGAATGGATTCTCTACCGCACCGAAACGGGCCGCGTGAGCGCCGCCACGATGAACCGCGAGGTATCGTCGCTGCGTGCGCTGTTCCGCTGGCTGCTCCGCACGGGAGCCATCGACCGCGACGTCATACACCCGATCTCCTCGCTGCGGACTTCGCGGCGACTGCCGGCCTTCGTCCCCGAAAGCCGCATGAGCGGCATCGTCAGCGAGTGCGAATACGACACCGAGGACTTCATCCGCGAGCGCAATTCGCTGATCATACTCCTCCTCTACGCCTGCGGCCTGCGCCTGGCGGAACTGGTCGGCATCGACCGCGGCGACTTCTCCGCGGACTTCTCGTCGCTGCGCATCCGGGGCAAGGGAGACAAGGAGCGGATAGTCCCGATCCTCGAATTCGTACGCGAAAAGATTTTACATTACATCGGATTAATTGAGAGGCAAAATATTTGCATTTCATCGGAAAAAGCACTATTTTTAACACACAAAGGGAAACGCATATCCCGGACGGCGGTGTACCGCACGGTGCAGGAAGAACTGGGCAGGACGGGCGTACAGGGCAAGAAAAGCCCCCATGTGCTGCGGCACACATTCGCCACCCACCTTCTGAACGCAGGCGCCGATATGCGCGAAATACAGGAACTCCTCGGGCACGCCTCGCTGCAGGCCACACAGGTCTACACGCACAACAGCATCGCCAGGCTCCGGGAGGTTTACGCGAAGGCCCATCCCCGCGAAAAGGGAGGCAAATGATTAACTTTTATAAACTGTAAGGCTATGAACGTACAGATTCAATCCGTGAAATTCGACGCCGACAAACGGCTCGTCGAATTCGTGAATGCCAAAATGGCGAAGTTGGACCGCTTTGCGGAGCGCTCGACCGGAGCCGAGGTCATTCTCAAACTCGATAAGGACCACGAAAAAGGAAACAAATTCGCAACCATCACGCTGCACATGCCCGGCGAGGATCTGGTGGCCTGCCACCAGTCGAAAGCCTTCGAGGAGTCGGTCGACGAAGCCATCGACGCCCTGAAACGCCAGCTGGACAAATTCAAGGCGAAATTCGAAAAACAAACCCCCACCAACCTTTAATACCTTAACTAACCAACGCCGCGACGGCCGCCTTATCGAAAGGCGGCCGTCGCATTTTTTCGGGAGCAGGACAAACGAAAGAAGAACCCGGTCCGAATACCCTGCCTACTCACCGCCCTGCTCCCTGCGGGCACTGAACCGGGTACCTGGTTTCAGATCAATAAACCCACTCGAAATCGTCGACCTGCATCGTATTCGTCGAACAACCCGTCAGGTAGTCACCGCGCACGCTGGTCGCACACGAGATCACGAGCGAGAACTTATCGGCAGCCGGTTTTCCGGCTTTCTCCACATACCAATCGATCGGAAGCGTGGCCTCGATCCAGCCGGCAGCAGTCTGCGTAATGACCAGATCGCCGTAACCGAGAATCGCACCTTCGTCGACGCTCTTCATGGTCGCGGGATCCCACATGCCGGTAGGAGCCGTCATACCCGAAGTCACACCATGCTGGGCCGTCCAGTCGACGACGGCGACGAAAATGCGCGCGCGATCCTGCTTATCCTTGTAGGACGCTCCGTCGGGATCGTTCGAACCCACTTTGTCGATCTTGCCAACCTGCGCCTTATAGCGAACCTTTAGGGCGCGGGGACGCGCCGTCCAGGCATAAGGCTTACCGAAATTGACCGTTCCGGAAAGGCCCGTGTAATTGAAATCGCCGGTGAACATATTCCCCGGGGCAAACACGAAGCCCATCACCATTTGCGCGGAAAGAATCGCCGTCCCGGCCTCCGTTTCATCCTCCCGGCAAAGAGGCGTAAAGAGTTTAGGGGTTCCGTCCTCGTTGTATTGTTCGAGGAAAGCATTGTTGCCGCTGTCCCAAAGCTTTACGCCTTCGGGATTGGGATAAGTAATCGGATACTCACCGTTACTGGCATCGAGCCAGATTCTCTTCGACCAGCCCGACATGTCGCCGTTGGGAATCTTATCCCCGGCCGCCGTAGCGAACTCTTTGCTGGCGAGGGTCTCTCCGTCCTTTGCGACACGCACTTCGTAAGTCGTAGCGGCAAAAATACCCGTACCGGCCTGAATGCTGTGAATATCCAATTCGGCATCGTTCTTCGCCGAGGTCCAGACGGGAGCGAGGCTGTACTTCGCGCCTTCGACGAGCACGGCGTCGGTCCAGTCGGCGGCGCCCTTTACGCGATACTGCACGCTGCCGCCTTCGGGAACATTCGCAGCCGTAACGGTCGCGGTATTGGCCCACAGATCGGCATCGTTGTTATAGGTCAGGGCCGCCTTGCCCGTCAGATGGCAGGTCAGGGTTTTGGTCGTGCTCTTACCCTTCGCATCAGTCACCTTCAGGATGAACTTATGATCCGAAGTTTCATTGTAAATCTGCGCGATCATCGGAACAAGCGCCGAAATATCGAACGTCAGCGCCGTTTTGCCCGAAACTGCATCCCCGGAAGGGAACCCGAGCGCGCCGAGCGCTTCGGCCATGCTGCCGGGATTCACGAGGTTCAACTCGGTCGCCAAGCCTACCGTAGCGAGCATTTCGGCCGTCAGAGCCGGAGAGTCGATCGTAACCGTAAAGCCCTCAATAGCACCGGGAGCCGTTACCGACACCTTGACCGACATCGGAGTCGTGATCTCCTGCGGCTGGTCGATGTCACCGCCGTCCAATGCAATGGTCGGAACAGCGGGGGGGGGTGTCTCATCGTCCGTGCCGTCATCCCCGCACGCCACGAAGAGGGCGGCCATCATGGCCATAGCCATGGTCATAGACACTAATTTTTTCATAATCATACTATTAAAATAAAAATTCTATTTGCAATTTTGAAGCAAAAATAGAGGACCGGTGCGACGGCGGCAAATTAATTCAATGAACCGCACAACAATCATCACCAACAGCGTTTTTTTAATAACGAACAGAATCGGCTCACTGAAGGAATATATCGGAAGGAGAGGAGGAGGCGCGAAAACGGTCGGGATCAATCCCGGACCGATCCCAAACAAAAAACGGCCGCACTTGCGTACAGCCGTCGGTTTGGTAGTGGATAGGGGATTCGAACCCCTATGTCATGCGTGAGAGGCATGTATCCTAACCCTTAGATGAATCCACCGGTTTGGTTTTGTGGTGCAAAGATAACGCCTTCTTTCGAAACTCCAAAATTTTCCGGCAAAAACTGTGATTTTTTTCTTTTTTGGACGCCGCAAATGCTTTTTGAGCTATCTTTACAGATAGACATAAAAACGTATTCGCCATGAAATTCCGTACCCTCGCCCTCCTGGCCGCCGCACTGACGGCCGGGTCCTGCACGAAACGCCCCGTCCAGCCGCAGTTCACCGTCGTAAGCGCCGACTCGCTGGTCAGCGGAAACGGTTTCTCCTGCGGCTTCGAATACCGCTTCGCCTCGATCTCCAACGCCGAGGACTCCCCCGCCCTCGCAGCGATCGAACGGGCGAACATCGGCCGCTTCTTCGAACTGGAGAACTTCGAAGGGACGCCCCGGGAGGCTGCTTCGGCCGCGATCCGTCAGGTCACCAGCGACATGACGCCGCCCGAGAACGCAGCGGAAAGTAGCGCCCGCCCGGCATGGAAGGGCGAAATCTCGGCCGAATCCGAAGGGTCGGTCGTCGACACGCTCCTTTGCTACGTGATCACACGGTCGAGCTACACGGGCGGAGCGCACGGCATCTACGGTACGGAATGTTACAACTATTCGCTGGCAGGCGGTTACGAAATCACGACGGCCGACCTGTTCACCGAAGCGCAGCTGGAGCGGCTCAACCGGCTGATCCGCGAAGATATATGCAAACAGTACGGGGTCCGGAGCGACGAAGAGCTGGAGACGAAAGGATTTTTTCCGGAATACATCGGCGTAACGGAGAATTTCCTCGTCACACCCGAAGGCATTACGTTCTACTACAATCCTTACGACATCGGGTGTTACGCGCTCGGAAGCGTCGAGGTGAGCGTGAGCCGCGAGCAACTGGCCGGACTCTGACGTTCTCCCGCCCGGGAGGAAAAGAAAAAAGGTCCGAGTCTCACGACTAGGACCTTCTTTTTCGGCGGGGAACCACCCCCTCCGAAAATGAGGTTCAATCGGAGGTATTCGACCGCGGAACGAGTACCGCTCCTTTGGTCTTAGTAACGGACAATCCGTTACAACCTGCCGATTTCCTCAACCAACCTAAAACTACTAACCTAAATGAACCTTAAAACTTCACTGCAAAGATAAGGCGAAAAAACCATTCGCGCAAGCTTTTATTAAAATAATTTTCAAATTTTTTGAGTTTTTTTAATATCACCAGCCGGAAAAAGCATCCATACATCTGAAAATAAGATATATAGCATACATACAAACAAGGCTGCAAAAAACTTTTCTCATTCGGCATGCAGTATCGGCCGAAAAGTGCATTTATATATAAAAAGAGCCATATGACGATCATAACGGATAAATTGCTACTTTTGCAAAATGATTTCAGCAACGTCATTTTCTTTTCAGCCAGAATCTCTCCGCTCAACACCCCGGCAGAGATTTTGTACACTCGCTATTGCCTATCCTCGAACTCCTAACCTAACCAATAGTTTTACAGTACGATGACAGTATCGTTGATCATTTCCACTTACAACTGGCCTCGGGCGCTTTACCTTTGCCTCGACAGCGTGATGCAACAGACCGTCATGCCCTCCGAAATCCTGATTGCGGACGACGGATCGGGCATGAGCACCCGCGATGTCGTAAAGCACTTCGAGAACATCTCGCCGGTTCCCGTGCACCATATCTGGCATGAGGACCGAGGATTCCGGGTGGCAGCCATCCGCAACAAAGCCATTGCCGCCAGCCGTGGTGAATACATCATCCACGTCGACGGCGACCTGATCCTGCAGCGGAATTTCATCCAGGATCACATGATCTTCGCCCGGGAAGGATGCTACGTTTCAGGCTCCCGGGGCGTCATCACCGAGATGCTGGCCCAGAAAGTGCTCAGCGGCGAGATCACCTCGCTCTCGGCCATGACCAAGGGCGTGCGCAACAGCAACAATGCCATGCGGATTCCGATCATGGCGGTTCTCTACCGGATGTTCGGGCCTACCCGGTCGCCGAGAAGCTGCAACCTGGCCATCTGGCGCAAGGACCTGATCCGCGTGAACGGTTACGACGAGAGTTTCGAAGGTTGGGGCTACGAAGATACCGAACTGGTACTGCGCCTGAACAACAGCGGCGTGGAACAACGCTGCATGAAGTTCCGGGGCATCGTGTTCCACATCTACCATAAAGAGGCTTCCCGGGACAACAAATCCAAGAACGAACAGCGTTACAAAGACAGCATCCGCGAACACCGGACCCGCTGCGAGAAGGGACTCGACCGGCATCTTACCCCGAAGATATCCTATGAGACCGGGGGGGGGTCAGCCGCCGTCGTCGGTGGCTGACCCGGTTGTTCCAAATCCGCCACGCGCTACTTTTCGAACGATGACTTTTCGGGGAAACGGGTCTTGAGAAACGCCCGGACCCGAGTACGATCTTCCTCGGTCATGCGCGCGTCGTCGTTCAGGCAGAACAGCGACGGGCTATACTTCTTCATAATAGATTCAAGATTCGGCAGATAAGCCGGGATACAGCGCGAGTCGCTGCCGCAACCCGAGCCGAAAGCCGCCCGAAGCAGCCGCAACGGGCTGTGCAGTTTGTTGAAGCGGGTCACCTTGCGCAACGAGGCGCGTCCGCGCGCCAACGCATAATAGAGCACCAAGGCACGCTGCCAGTCGTCGCGCGAGCGGAACCGGGCATGTTTCGTATGTTCCAATTCAGCTTGGAAGGTCTCGCAGCATTCGAGAAAATCGCTGCGGCGGTAAGCGTCGACATTATGGTGGGGAGCCAGCGACGAGCACCTGCCGTAACGTGCCCGCACGAGATTCTGCATCCGGAGGATCGTATGGCAATAGATGTCGTCATCGTGCTTTTTCAACGACTGGACCTTGAGCCGCACGATGGGGCGTCCCTGCCTGTCGAAGAAGAACCCGGGATCGACGAGACGGCTGAAAAACATGTCGTCGTTGGCATAGAGAAAATGCTCGGCCAGATCGGGAATCCGCGGCAGAAACAGTTCGATGGTGCACGAATTGAATACGGGAAGAATCTCCGCAGGCATGATTTCCCGGTGGGAAACCACCCTCACGCGCGGGTTCGACGTATCGAGCCACGTGGGCGTCTGGTCGTCGGTCACAATGTAGACGCGACGTATCCACGGCGCATATTTCTCCACCGAGCGCAGTGAATAACGCAGTTCGTCGTTCTCGACGTAGCGGCACTCCCCCGCCACCTGGGGGTCCACCTGTCTGTCTGCCGGCAGAAATTCATTTTTCTTCGTCAACCACACGGGGTCGTTTCCATCGACCCAAAGGTATACCAGATCAATGTCCATTGCATGCATGTTTATCGGTTACACGTTTCCGCCACACCGGAATCAAGTCGAACAACCGGCAGGTTTCCCAGCCGTCGCACTCCTTGATTTTCAGCCACGTAAGTCCCCAGCGGTCGAACGAACGGCGGGTGATGCGCCGGAACCGCGCGTCGAGGCGGATTCCGCGGGCGTCGACGTAGGCTACGAAGGCCTTGTGAGCCAGATATTTGTCCTGTTGCTTCTTCGGCGTCTGGCGGCTCTTGGTAATCGACGCCCCGTTAACCACATAGCGGTAAACGACGTCGGGAACCGTCACCAAAACGCCCCCTTCGCCCAGCAGGCGCATCGTATATTCCACATCCTCGTAGCAGACCCGCTCGCGAAAGCGCAGTCCCAGCCGCAGCAGCATCTCGCGCCGCAGAAGCTTGTTCATCACATAGAAATCGGGCGGACAGCGGCAGATGCGGAATTTCTCCTGCGTGTCGGCAACCACCTGCCGTTCCGTATAATGGATCGTCCACTTCGAGTAAGAGGGTCTGATCTTCAGCATCGAGGCGCAGGCGATGTCGGCCTCTGCCTCCCGGGCCGCCTCGTACAGCCGCTCGCAGTAAGCCGGGTCGATCCAGTCGTCGGAATCCACGAAAAGGATGAATTCGCCCGTCGCGGCGTCGAATCCCCGGTTGCGGGCGCCGCCCAGGCCGCGGTTCTCCTGCGAAATGACCCGGATGCGACCGTCCTGCGCCGCATAGCGGTTCAGGATGTCGATCGAACGGTCGGGACTTCCGTCGTCGACGCAGATAATCTCGATCCCGCGCAAGGTCTGCCCCGCCACGCTGTCCAGACAGCGAGCCAAAAACGGCTCGACGTTGTAGACCGGAATGATAATGCTGACTTTCGGTTCCATCGGTTATCGAATATAGTTTTTTACCGCCTCGGCGATTCGTTCGCCGTCGAGCGCCGCAGAAATGATGCCGCCGGCGTAACCGGCCCCCTCTCCTGCGGGAAACAAACCGCTCGTTTCGGGATGCATCAGCGTCCCAGGATCGCGCGGCACGCGCACGGGCGTCGAGGTGCGCGACTCCACGCCCACAACCACCGCTTCGTTAGTCAGGTATCCGCGCATCCGGCGGCCGAAGGTCGCGATACCCTGCCGCAGTCCCTGTGCGATGAAGCCGGGCATCCACTCGTCCAGACGCGACGGCGTGATGCCGGGAATGTACGACGTTCGGGGCAGCGACCCGCTGGCACGTCCCGCCACGAAATCGGCGACCCGCTGTGCCGGGGCGATCTGATGCTCCCCGCCCCGCTCCCGCGCCAGTTCCTCGAACCGCTGCTGGAATTTCAGCCCCGCCAGCTCGCCCCATTCGGCACGCAGATGTTCGAAATCCGCAAGCCGAACCTCCGTGACCAGCCCCGAATTGGCATAGGGCGACGTACGGCCGCTGGGCGACATGCCGTTGACCACCGACTCCGCGGCATCGGTCATGGCCGGGACGATGAACCCGCCCGGGCACATGCAGAACGAGTAGACCCCGCGGCCGTTTTCCTGGCTCACGAGCGAATAGGAGGCCGCCGGAAGGTATTCCCCGCGCGTCTCGCAATGGTATTGGATCGAGTCGATCAGCGCCTGCGGATGCTCGATGCGCACCCCCATCGCAAAGGGCTTGGCCTCGACGCGCACGCCGCGGCGGTGGAGCAGTTCGTAAATGTCGCGCGCCGAATGGCCCGTAGCCAGCACGACGGCGGCTCCTTCGATCAGTTCGTCGCCGCACCATACGCCTTTTATCCGGTCGCCTTCGATTTTCAAATCGGTGACGCGGCTTTCGAAGCGGAACACACCGCCGGCCCCGACGATCGTCTGCCGGATACGCTGCATGATGCCCGGCAGCTTGTCGGTTCCGATGTGGGGATGGGCTTCGAAGAGGATTTCGGGCGTCGCGCCGTGAAACACCAGCGTCTGCAACGCCTTGTTGTAGTCGCCGCGTTTCTTGCTGCGGGTGAATAGCTTACCGTCGGAGAAGGTCCCGGCTCCGCCTTCGCCGAAGGCGTAGTTCGAGTCGGGGTTCACGGCGCCGTTGCGGTTTATCTGCGCGATGTCGCGTTTGCGGGCCGAAACGTCGCGCCCGCGCTCCAGGATCACGGGCCGCAGGCCCAGTTCGATCAGCCGCAGCGCCGCGAACAGCCCCGCAGGTCCCGATCCCACGACCACGACCTCCGTACGCCCTTCGACCGACGGATAATCGAAATGCACCGGCGCGGGTTTCGGCTCGCGGTCGGCGTACACTTCGAGCGTCAGGTTCACCTTCACCTGCCGCTGCCGGGCGTCGATCGACCGTTTCACGACCCGCACCAACGCAATATCGGCCTCGCCGACACCCAGGCGCCGTGCCGCCTGCGAGGTGTAAAACGTCGCATCGGCAGCCTGCTTCGGCGTGAGTACAAGGGTAATATGCTGCGGCATGTCCAAAAAATTACTTACAAAAGTAACCAAAAAAGCCGGATAATGGCCCGTGCCGGTTGTGTTTTGTGAATTTTTATCTACCTTTGTCCTACCGATGCGGATATGGTGTAATTGGTAGCCACGTCAGACTTAGGATCTGATGCCTTACGGCGTGGGGGTTCGAGTCCCTTTATCCGCACATTGAAGTCTCCGAAAGGAGACTTTTTTGTGAGCAAGCCCTGGCAATGGGATTCCGCACATCCGCAACCGAAACGCGGCATGTTCCCGCACGGGCCACCGGAAATCAATGGATTGAAGGCTTCCCGGCGCCGATTTATTTGCTTATCGGATTATATTTTCATACCTTGCGGAAAGATACAAGGGGGGGGGTCGCAAAGTAGGTATAAAACCCTCATTTACAATACACAGGCACTACCAAGGGCTGAATTCTCCGACAAACCTCCGCTCCCGGTCGTTTAACTAAACCTCGTTTAGCATGAAACATTGGGGACTTTTTCTTGTCGTGCTCGCTTTTACGGCCTGTCACGACGATCAACCGGAACAAACGTATTACATTACGCCCGAAATGAGCGGAATTGCGGCCGGCTGCCCGGGAATCCAGGAACGCATCGCCATTTCATCGAACTGCGACTGGGGCATCGAAAGCACGCCGGAGTGGTGCTCCGCACAGAAAGTCACTGCCGGCGGCAGGGAATACCTCGCCGTGGAAGTTATGCCCAACTACGACGAGAATCCGCGCCAAACATTCGTAACGCTGTCGTACGACCGGACATCCATTCCCGTTTACGTCACCCAAGCGGGAGAGCGCGCCCCTGCGCCGATGCAATGGTACACCTTCCCGACGAACTGGTTTTCCGACATCACCTACGAACCGTCGGACGGCAGCGGCCCGCGGAAGTATCGGATCACGGCATTCGAACTGGCCGTTTCCCCGTCGTGGAGGAAGCAGATTTTCCCCGGCAACCTGATCGACCGCCATGCACCCGGCCGGAAACTGACGGATTACGCCGACAAATACACGTTCAACCCGATTATCCTCGCCGCAAGCACCTACGACATCAAAGAATTGGCGAAGCCCTCGCTGGAAGCGACAAACGCATGGGTGAAGGAACTCGTCGCCAAATCGCCGCACCAAAGCAGCGGGTTCTTCTGCCAGTCCCCGATCCGGTACACCTCTTACCGACAGCTTCACCTGCTGGGCCTGGGCAATGCAGGGCTTAATCTCGACGAACTCGTGTCGGGCGAATCGTATTCCGGCAAAGAGATGGAGAAACGGACGGGAATGATTTACACCTACAACCACGAACTGATCCGAATTTTCGTGGGCGAATTCCCGCAGAACCTGATTACGGAGACGGTCAGCGATGAAGAACGCCGCGAAATGTCCTACATAAACGGCGTGGCATACGGAAGGACGGCCTGGCTGCTGGTCGAATCCGACGACAATTTTCAGGAGACCCGGAATGTCGTCTCCAAAATCATGCGGGAGGAGAGCCTGAATACGAAAGAACAGCGAATTCGGGAGAACCTCGCCGCGTATTACATCCGGTTCGACGACAAAGGCGACGTGCAGACGGAAAAGGGCGGCGACGAACTGATCGGAGCATTCAGTCGCGGAATCGGCACGCTGAGCATCCTCCCGGTGAATTTCACAACGAACCGGTTTGAAAACCACGCCGTCGGTCAAATGGAAGTTACATTCGACCTGCCGTAATCCGGCGTCCGGAAAGCACAGACGCGAAGGCAGGGACTTGGCCCCTGCCTTTACCGTTCCCGCACACAAGTGCCGCCGGATCAGAAATTGCGTCCCGTGTCCCACCACAGGCGGGTTCCGCCGTCGTCCGGCCCTCCGAGCGCCTTCACCAGCGCCGCGTACTGCTCGGGATCGGAGGTCTCCAGCGTCGCGGGGTACGGCAGCCGGCGGATCATCGTCTCGGTGTCGATACTCTGCCCCTTGCTGTGGTTGTAACGCACCGGAAACAGCCGCGGATAGCCCGTGCGGCGCTGTTCGGCCCACGCCTCGCAGCCTTCGGGATACATGGCGATCCATTTCTGGGTGATGATCCGTTCGAGTTTCAGCCCAGGACTCGCCGACTCGTCCCAGCGGGGCGACACCCGGCAGCGGGCGGCGATGTCGTTCCCCGGATCGACGGGATCGCTGTAACCAATGGCCGCCGCGTCGCTGGCGAGGTACTGCTCGCAGCCGGACGCCTGCCACTGGGCGAACGACATGGTGACGCCGTTGCGGTAGCAGGTCTCCGTATCCTCCCCGGTCCATCCCCGCAGGGCCGCTTCGGCACGCAGGAACCACACCTCGGCCGCCGTCATCAGCACGGCGTCGGTCGTCGTCTCGACCGTAAGGCGTGAAAAGGCGGCATAGTAGTTATGCGAGAAGGCCGTTCCCTGGCGGATCCCGTGGAAACCGCCCTTGAGCGGCACGGTCACCGAATTTCCGTTTCCGTCCAGAATGACCAGGTCGCTTTTGCAGGGTTCGAAATATTTTTCGAGCCGCGGATCGCCATACCCGACCATGATCGACTCCATCGAGGCGTTCATCACCGCCTCGTTCCAGTTGCGGTTGATCTCGCCCAGCGGGTTGGTATAGGTTCCCGACGTTGAAACCGCGGCGTTCGCGGGATTCGTTTCGATCACACCGTAAGACCCTTCGAGCGACTTGCGGAACTCCGCGGCCGCCCGCTCCGGAAGGACACACGCCACGCGCACCGCCAGACGCATGCGCAGCGAGGCGGCCAGCCGGATCCACGACACGTAGCTGCCGTCGAGCAGCAGGTCGAATTTCCCGAACTCTTCGGACACGCCCCGTTCGCGCACCGCGCCGGTGAGGATCGTCTCCGCCTCGTCCAGATCGTCGAAGAAACGGCCGTAAACCTCCTCCTGGCTGTCGGGCACGTATTCGTTGCCGCGGTCGCCGAAATGGGAGTAGATCACCGGGCCGTAGTAATCCGTCACACGGTGCATGACGAGCACCTTGAGAATCTTCGCAATGGCGTAGAACGCGGGCTTCTGCTCCGGCGCGGTCTGCTCCAGCCGGTAGATTTCCGGCATGATGTAGGAGTAGGTGAACTGCCACATGGAGCCGTTCCAGCCATCCTGCAGGTTGTAGTCCGAATTGTGGCTCCCGCCCTGCAACGGCTTGGGGTCGTGCATGTAGCCCGAGAACATGTCCGCATTGAGGTTCTGAATCATCTGGAAAGGCCAGTTCTTGCCCTTGCCGTAGTCGTAGTTGAAATAGACGCCCTGCTGAACGATGCCCAGGCGGTAGCCCAGTCCGTTGTCGTCGGCCTCCAGTTCCTTGTCCGTGATGCCGGACTTGTCGTCGTTCAGGTCGCGGAAATTACCCGTGCAGGCCCCGAGAACGACCGCACAGCATCCGGCGAAGAGGTATGTACGCCAACGTTTCATCCTTAAAACTCCAGTTTGATATTGAACCCGAAACTCCGCACCGTCGGCATGCCGTAGACGTCGATTCCCTGATTATCGTTGCCCGTCGAGAGGATGAGGTCGGGATCGAACGGCGCGGCGTTGTAGATGAAAAAGAGGTTGCGGGCCACCAGCGACACCGTCGCGCCGCTGAACACGCCCGTCCGCCGCATCAGTTTGCGCGGCAGCGCATAGGAGAGCGACAGTTCGCGCAGGCGGATGTTCGTCGCGTCGTACATGTAATACTCCGTCACCCCGGCGCGTCCGCCGACCAGTTTGTAGAAACTCCTCACGTCTTCGATCCTCCGCCCTTCCAATGTCACATATCCCCGGTCGCGGGCGTCGGCCGTGACCTCCGTGACGCCGTAGGAGTCGAGGTCAGCCATCGTCTGCGACAGCACATGGCCGCCGTAACGGCAGTCGACGAGCATCGACAGCGACACGCCGCGGTAGGAGAAGGTGTTGCTCCACGACAGCGAGAAAACGGGATTGGCGTTACCCACCCGGACGGTATTGCCCTCGCCCACCGTCCGCGGCAGCCCGGCGTAATCCCCTTCGGTCTCGTAGACGATCCGGCCGTTTCCGTCGCGCTCGAACGCCCGGCCGTAAATATCGCCGATCGAACCGCCCTCGACCAGCTTCATGGCGTAGGACGACGAAAAACTCGACGGGCCGTAGACGTATTCGCGCAGTTCGTCGTGGAGCCGGATCACGCGGTTCCTGTTGCGGGCGAAATTGACGGCAGACTGCCACGTGAGGGCCTTTCCGTAGAGCGGATAGGCGCTGAGCGCAATCTCCACACCTTCGTTCTCGATGTTTCCGGCATTCTCGTAGCGGAAGGCGTAGACTTCGCCCGAGAGGGCCGGCAGCTTGAAGAACTGGTTGCGGGTGTTGGTCTTATAATAGGTCGCGTTGACGCCCAGCCGGTCGCCGAAGAAACGCCACTCGACACCCGCTTCGACGGCGTGGGTCATCTCGGGCCGGAGATCGGTCCCGGGGGCCGCATCGGCGGCGTTGATGCCGCCGCCGGCCGTCACGTGGGCTTTGGGATTGGTAATGAACATCGGAATGTCGTTGCCCACGCGGCTCCACGTCAGGCGGACCTTGCCCAACGAAATCCACTCCGGCAGTTTGAACATCTTGCTGACCACCCACGACGCGCCCAGCGAGCAGTAGAAGAAGCCGCTGCCTTCGGCCGAAGTGTAGGCCAGCGTCGAGGCCCAGTCGTTGCGCCCCGTGACCTCGAAGGTGAGGCTCTCGGCGTATTTGACCGACGCCGTGGCGAACAGCGACTGAATCTGCCGGCGGGCGTCGATCTGCTCGTCGACGTAGGCCGAACTGTCCATGACGATATTGGCGACGTTGAAGATATTGGGATAGTAGAGCGACGCGGTCTTGGAGTCCATGCGCAGCGAGTTGACCGTGCGGTCGTTGAGCGACGCCCCGGCGGTCGCGCTGAAGGTCCAGTCGGAAGAAAAACGCCGGTCGAACAGCGCCAGCACCTCGCCGTTGAAAAGCGTCTCCGAGAAGGCGCTCTCGACATACCGCCCGTTCGCCCCGGCCAGCGCCGGAGCCGTCGAGGCGTAGAACCGCTGACGGACCTTGTCCCCGAGGTAATCCACATTGCCGCGCGCCCGGAGCCGGAGCCAGTCGTTCACCTTCCAGTCGGCGGAAAGCGAGGCCATCACCCGGTTGCGCACGCTCCGGCTGCGGATGCGGTTGACAACCCAGTAGGGATTCTGCTCGAAATCGTCGCTCGGGGCGATCCACTGCTGCACGTCCAGCTTGCGGTCTTCGTCGTAGACCGCGTAATGCTCCCGGTAAGGGGTCATGTCCACGCCGCGCGGAAAGCGGTACAGACCGACCAGCGGGTTCATGTAGAAACCGCCCGGCACGGGTTTGTCCTCAACCGCCTGGCGCATGAAGCTGATGTTGCCGTCGAGACGCAGCCGCTCGCGGAACAGTTCGGAGACAGTGCGCAGGTTGAAATTGTGGCGCATCAGGCGGTTTTTCCCGGTGATGCCCCGCTCGGCGGTGTTGGCGTAGGAGAAGTAGTTCTGAACCTGCTTCGAACCGGTCGAGACGGAAACGGAGTTGATCGCCGTCACGCCCGTCCGGAAAAACTCCCCGGCATTGTCGTAAGGCTTCACGCCGCCGCGCGCGCCCCAGCTCTCCACGCCGCCGCTCACCCCGTAACGGTCTTGGAACTTCGGCAGGCTGAAAGGCGTCTGGAAAGTCAGGTTCGAGGAGAAGGTCACGGGCTGCTGCCCGACGCTGCCCTTCTTGGTCGTGATCAGGATGACGCCGTTGGCGGCCTGGCTGCCGTACAGCGCCGCGGCCGGAGCGCCCTTGAGGACCGAAACGCTCTCGATGTCCTCGGCATTGAGATTCGAGATGCCGTCGCCGCCGTCGCGGTTCCCGGCGTCGGCGACTCCGCCGATGGCCGAATAGGCCTGCTCGGGCGAGGAGTTGAGCATCGGCATTCCGTCGACCACATACAACGGCTGGTTGTCGCTGGCCACCGAACGCACGCCGCGGATACTCACCTTGGCGGACGCTCCCGCCCCCGAAGAGGTTTCACCGACCTGCATGCCGGCCGATTTGCCGGCAAGCGACAGAATCAGGTTGGGCGATTTGACGGCCGTGAGCTGCGAACCTTTGATCTTGTCGGCGGCATAGGTCAGGTCGACGTAGTTGCGTTCGAGTCCCAGCGCCGTCACGATCACGTCTTCGATGGACTTCACATCCTCCTGCAAGACGATCTCCAGCTCGGTGCGGCTCCCCGGCTCGACACTGCGCGGGAGGTAACCCAGACACGAAACGTCGAGAACGGCGCCCGGACGGACGCTGATCGAGAACAGGCCGTCCGAATGCGTGGCCACGCCGTTCGGGGCTCCCCGTTCCACGACGGTAACCCCGGCCAGCGAGTTTCCCGCTTCGTCGGCGATGCGGCCTCTGACCGCTGTCTTCTGCGGCACGGTCTGCGCGCGGACCACGGGACCGGGGGCAAAACACGACCAGGCGACCAGGAGCAAGACCGCTAAAAACCTCACGAATCCCGGACGCATTTTTTCAATACCATGCATAAGGGCGTCACTTATCACAGAATAATCCGTCACAAAAATAGCAAACTTTAACATATCGGGTATATAAAAGTACAAAAAAGACCGATTTATTCGGAATATTCGTGTTTCTTCCGGTTTTCAGCCCTCTTCCGCACACAATAGACCGTCCGCCGGGCCGTTTGACGGACAGCGGCGGAGGCGATCCGGTAAAAATGGTAGGCAGGCCCGTAATCCGTATAACCGCAATTTCCCGGGAAAAGGTATCTTTGTACCGTAACCGCAGCATTATGTCAGTTCAGAGAAAAAGAAGGAAAACGATGATCACAGGTCTCATCCTCGCGGCGGCGCTCGCCGCCGTGGCAATCGCCGTCCGGCCGGGCTTCGGACGCCTGCCCCGGGGCGAGCGGCTCGAAAGGGTCCGCAACTCGCCGAATTACCGCGACGGCCAGTTCCGCAACCTCGAACCCAGTCCCCTGATGGCCGACGGCAAGGGCCGCGTGCGCGGCATGCTCGAGTTCCTGTTCGGAAAGAAAGAGGGAGTGCGTCCCGACCATCCCGTGAAGGCCGTCCGCACCGACCTCCGCGCACTCGCTCCGGACAGCGCCCTGGCGGTCTGGTTCGGCCACTCCTCCTACCTGATACAAACCGACGGACGGCGGGTGCTGGTCGACCCGGTTTTCTTGAGCGCCGCGCCCCTCTCCTTCCTCAACCGCCCGTTCCGGGGCGCGGACCTCTACCGTCCGGAGGACATGCCAGACATCGACTGCCTGATCATCACCCACGACCATTGGGACCACCTCGACCGCCGCACCGTCATGGCGCTCAAACCACGCATCGGGACAGTCGTCTGCCCGCTGGGCGTCGGCGAACATTTCGAGTACTGGGGTTTCCCGAAAGAGCGGATCGTGGAACTCGACTGGCACGAGCAGGCTCCGCTCGGCGACGGCTTCACCATCCGCTGCCTCCCCGCGCGCCACTTCTCGGGACGCGGGCTGCGATCCAACCAGACGCTCTGGGGATCGTTCCTGCTGCAATCGCCCTCGCGGAAAATCTACATGGGCGGCGACGGCGGTTACGGGAAGCATTTCGCCCAAATCGGCCGCGAATTCCCGGACATCGACCTGGCGGTTCTCGAAAACGGACAGTACAACGAGGCGTGGAGATACATCCACACCCTGCCCGGCCAGCTGGCGCAGGCGGCCAAAGACCTCGGTGCAAGAGAGATCCTGACCGTCCACCACTCCAAATACGCCCTCGCCCGGCATCGCTGGGACGAACCGCTCAAGACCGAAGCGGCTCTGGCGGCCGACACCGCGCTGCACATCCTGCGTCCCGAAATCGGCGAAGCGGTTCCCCTCGCAGCCCCCGGCCCCGCCGCGTCCCGCTAATCAGGGACCGGACCCGCCAACCAGGGTCCCGCCCCGTTAACCCGAAATCCCGTCCCGGGACTCCTCGGCTCCCCGGACCGGCATCCGGCTGATTGTCCGGCCTTTTCCGCGTATGCGGTCCGACGGCTCTGGTACGCAAATTGCTCGGAGAGGAAGAAATTCCTCATACCATGAACAATTTTTCCTCACTGATCGAAAATTCGAAACAGGCCGTCCGCTACTGGTGGCTGCTGCTGATCATCGGCATCGCACTCTTCGCGGTCGGCGTGCTGATTTTCGTCTACCCGGCCCAGAGTTACCTGGGCATGTCGCTCGTCTTCGGATGGCTGATGCTGATTTCGGGCATCCTGGAGGTCGTGCTCTCCTCGGCCAACAAACACTTCATCACGGGCCGCGGCTGGATGATGGCCGGAGGCATCATCGAGATCATTCTCGGCATCATCCTGATCTTCAACGTCGGGCTTTCGGCCGCCACGCTGCCCATCTTCCTCGGGTTCTGGCTGATGATGCGCGGCTTCAGCGCCATCGGGCTGGGCGGCGACATGAACGCCCTGGAGATCGCCGGCTCGGGCTGGACCATCTTCACGGGCGTGCTGCTGCTGCTCTGCTCGCTGTGGATTCTGTTCCAGCCGCTGGTCATCGGCACGACGGCCGTCATCGTCTGGGTCGGCATCACGCTGCTCCTGGCCGGCATCACGGCCTTCTCGCTGGCCCTCCAGCTCCGCAACGCCCACCACTGCCTCCACGGCGACTGCTGACACGTCCGGCAACGAAAAAACCGGGACGCTCCCTCGCGGAACGTCCCGGTTTTCCGTCTCCGGCGGCTATTCGAACTCCTCCCGGAACAACCCGTATTTGCGGATCAGACGGGAGATTTCGGGATCGAGGTTACCGCGAAACTTCAGGCTCTCGCGCAGTTCCACCGAACGCAGAAAATATTTCACGGCCTGCTCCTCGTCGCCCAGACGCGATGCGAGGATGGCCAGCATGTACTGGATGTCGGGCGTCGAGGCGGCGTCCGGCTCGGCGCGCAGGATGCGGTACGCCGCGGCATCGTACCCCAGCGACATGTAGGCCAACGCCGTATTGCGGTCCTCGTAGGGACGCAGGATCGTGAGCGCCTCCTCGTAACGGCGTTTTTTGAGCAGTTCCACGGCGTGCATGTAATCGGCATCGACCTCGGTCGTATAGACCGTGTCCTGCTGCATGCCGCGGCGGTGGAGGTTGAACCGGAAATCCACGGCGCGCATCTGCGGATAGATCACCCGGCGCATACGCTCGTAAGCCTTGGGGTATTTCATCCGGATACGCCATTCGCGGGTGTCGGGATTTCCCTCCCATTTCATCATGGCGAGCACCTCCTGCTTGTCGGCGATCAGCGTGTCGGCGGCAGTCAGCCGGCAGAGTTCGTCCCAGTCCTCGGCCAGCCACTTCGTGCGCAGCAGGTTCGGCAGGTCGGGAAGCCCCTCGACGGGCTTGCCGAGCACCTGGCGGCCGTTCTCGTCGAGCGTATAGCTGCCCGACACCTTGAGCGAGTCGTACAGCGTGCGGAACTCCGACACGAGCACCCGGCGCAGCGCCTCGGCGCGTTCGCGGGCCAGCCGTTCGTTGACCTGCCAGGTTCCCTCGGGCGAAGCCGTGGCCCGAAGCGTGATGCTGTCGATGATGTAGACCGGATCGGTCATCAGGTCGCGCGTCAGCGAACGCACGGCGGCGATCTGACGGCGATTTGCGGTCAGCGTGTCGACAAGGGTCGATTTTCCCGACGGGAAGGTGAAGAAGAAGCGCGCGTTGGCCTCGGCGTCGCGCAACACGATGCGCTGCATGTAGCGCGTCGTTTCGTCGAGGAACGTGGTCATCGAGGCCACGTTGTAGGTCAGCGTGTCCGACCGGGTGATCCGGTACGTGCGGCCGCTCCGGTCCTCGACCTCCCCGGCCAGACAGAGGTAGAGTTTCGACGTGTTCTCGTCGGCCTGCACCTGCTCGGTGTAATAATAGTCGACCCTCCCGTCGGGACGGTAGATCACCGTGTCGAGCCGTGCGTCGGCGTAGTAGGGATGGCGCACCAGACGCGCGAAGGCCGCGGGGCTGTTCACGGCCCGCTCATAATTGCGCCGCACCGCCCCTTCGCGGAGCATACCGCGCCGCACCTCCGCCGTATCGAGGGCGTTCAGGGCCGCCAGACGGTCGGCGGCATACGCTTTGCGGATCCGGTAATTCTCACGGGCGGCGCTGTCTCCGGTTTCGCGAAGCAACCCTTCGACCTCCGGACGGCGCAGCCCCGTGTAGGCGAGCCGGCGGCCCGCCAGCGTGCGTATCCCGGCATCGTCGGCCGTATAGACCTCGCCGTAGACGCGCCCCGGATTCTCCGTCAGCGAACGGATGTAGGCCTCGCGCTCCCGGCCCCCGTCGACCGGGTATTCGCCCTGCACGCGGGTATAGATTCCGCCGCCGGGCAGCACGTCGTCGCCCGTATAAGCATGCCGGTAACGCGGCGCAAAATAGTCGTTCAGATGGTCGAACTTGTCGCTGGCATCCGGCGTGTAGGAGGTCCGCTCCCGCACCTTGCGGTCGGTGGCCGTGACGTAGCGGCGCAGCCGGGCGTACTGCCGGCGGCGCTCCCCGCGCGTCGTCCATCCCACCTGCCTGTCGAACATCGCCTCCTCGGGCGTCATGCGCTCCAGGCGGGCGCCGGCGTCGGCGTACTTCGCCTGCTGCTCCGCCACGCGGTCCATGTAGCGGGAATAGCCCCTCTTGTCGCCGAAACGCTCGAAGTAGTCGGCGCTGTCGACGATCCGCCCGAGGTAGTCGTCATAACGCGCATATTCGCGCCGCTGCATCGTCCGGAAGCGGTCGCCGCTGTAAACCAGCGGATCGAACGCCAGCGTGTCCTCCCCCTTGAGCAGCTGCGGATCGACGACCAGCCGCCAGTTCCGGGCCTGCAATTGCTGCGGGACCGAAACGACGAACTCGACGTTGATCTTGCCGTTGCGCTCCACCAGGTTGCGGCGGTTCGAGGCCGAAATGACCACCTCGTCGATGGCCACCGACATCATCTTCTCGCCCGACAGCGAATCGACGTCCACGGGCGTAATGAAAAGTTCCGTGCCGTCCTGTTTGCGGTAGGTAATGATCTTCTGGGTGCGGGCCGTATCGGCGGCCTGCGCCACGGGGTTCTGTGCCGACCGGGCCGGGAGGTGCACCCCCACTTCGGGATCGCTCTTGGCCAGTTTGCGGATATTTCCGCACCCGGCCAGGAATGCGCCCGCGGCAAGTACGGCCGCCGCATACCCCATCCATTCGCGCTGTTTCATCATCCGGACAGGCATTTACTTGCGGGAAACGTCCACCGCACCGTTCACATCGACCGTAAAGACCCGCCTGACGCCGCCCGGCGAGGTCTGAACCTGGCGCAGCACCAGCGTGGCGCCGGCCATCCAGCTCTCGTAGGGAACCTTCATTTCGTAGCGGAACACCTGATCGGTCTTTTTATCGGCGTTGATCGTCATATAGGGCTGCCGCTCGGCCCAGTAGGCGCCGGAAAGAAGGCGGCGGCGCTCCTGCATGTGCTGCTGATAGCGGCCGTTAATCAGCACGTGGGGAAAGAGTTTCACCGACTTGCGGTCGGGGGTGCTCAGCTCGGGCAGGATCGCCCAGCTCTGCGAGCGGGTCACGGCCTTGCGCGACACCGATATTTCCAGCACCATGTGCAGCTCGCCGCCGCGTTCGGCCAGCACCTTGCGCGTCACGGCGACGTCGCCCACGATCTGGGCGCGGAGCGAAAGCGCCGCAACGAGAAATACGAAAAGGAGGCAGTATTTTTTCATGGGACGCATCGTTTATTTCTTGGAGTTGAACAGGTAGACGAACGTTACGCCGACTTCGGTGGGAATCGGCAGGAAACGTTTGGTATCGACGTAGGAACTGCGCTTCGGACCGCTGACCGGCTCAGTATGGTAGCTCAGGCGCGCCAGTCCGGCACCGGCCGAAAGTTCGAGGTTCCAGTGGGGGCTGACGTAGAACTGGTAACCGATACTGATGCCCGCACCGACGAACGAACCTTTGTAATAGTTGGTCTGCAACCCCTTGAATACCTTGTCGCCGATGAACGGAAGCTTGAAGCCGCCGACCTCGAACTTGCCGCCGATGGCGTGCACCCCGAAAAAGAGGCGCGTGTACTTCTCGGTCACCCAGTAGCGGTACTCGGGGCGGATGAACCAATGCTGGATTTTATTGTCCGAACCGATGGTCCAGGGGTTATAGTTGGCTGAAAAGCCCAGCGTGGAGTGTTTGCCGACAGCCACCTCGGCCCCGACATTCGGAGTTGCGGTAGCCCAGTAAAGCAGGTTGGTCTTCACGGCCACCTGCTGCGCCGACGCTCCGGCCCAGCAGCACACGGCCAGAAGAAGCGCCGGAAGGATCTTCTTATTCATACTCATAGATACACAAATTGATTCGTGTTTGCACATGTCCGAACCGGCCAAAAAGACTGTTCCCGCCGCCATTTCAAACAATTATCGGTGCAAAATTGGCCATAAAACACAAAAATACATGTATCATATATAACACAAAGACCGCAAAATCCCGAAACGCCCAGACCCGGAACCGCGGGATCCGAATACCTGTACGCGGTTTATTTGGCTTTTCGGCGGAGAATCGGTAACTTTGGTGCTCAAAAACACCCCGATTGATGTTGAAATTAACGATTGCGATCCTCGCGGCCATACTGCTGACCGCATGCGGAGGTCCGGCAAAACGGACTGAAAAGCAGCAGGAAAAAACGATTCTGTGTGGCGGCTATACCCAACAACGGCCCCTCGAAGCGTCCGAGCACGAACTGTTCCGCCAGGTGACGGCCGGTATGACCGGCGTGAGCTACACCCCGGAGAGCGTCGGCACGCAGGTCGTGGCGGGAACCAACTACCGCTTCGTCTGCAAGGCGAAGACCGTGACGCCCAACCCCGAAACCTACCGGGCCGAAGTCATCGTCTTCAAGCCGCTGCCGGGACAGGGCGAAGCGAAAATCACGAAAATCACGCGGTTGTAACCCCTCCGGAGGCTTTCTGCAAATACTCCTGCAGGATGAGCGCATGGTTCTCCGCCGCATTTTTCGAGGCGTAGAGCAGCGTCACCGTGTCCGCTCCCTCTATCCTGCGGACGAACTCCCGTACGGCCTGCGACGCACGCAGTTCGTCGGTATACCGACGGCGAAACTCCTCCCAGCGGCCCCCGGGATCGGCATGATACCAGCTGCGCAGTCCGGCCGAAGGCGCAATGTCCCTGGCCCAGATGTCGTAATGCAGAGCGTCCCTGCGTACGCCCCGCGGCCAGAGCCTGTCGACCAGCACGCGGCAGCCGTCGTCCGGCGCCGGCGCCTCGTAAACCCGTTTAATACGTATTTGTGCCATGATTTCCGTGATTTATGAAATGAGCGGTGCAAAAAACGGACCGGGGCATCGCAAGCCCGCGCCCGGACAGCGGGTCGGATTCTCCCGGCGGCAACCCCGGCGTGCACTCGCACCGGCGGTTCCTCCCGGGAAAGATTGAAGGCGGGCACCCCGCAAACGCGGTGTTCCGCAGCCCCTTTCCCCGGACCGTAAAAAATGAAGGGCGCCTCCCGGCGCCCTTCCCCATCAAAAATTAACCCTTAAAAATTATCCCCTTTTCGGAAGACCTCCGAGAGATAGTGGTGCAGATAGCATAAATCAGCGTCGCCTTGTACCACCTCCCGCATCATTAAGTCTTCGTCCTCGGAGATGCCGTTGTCTGAAACCTCGTTTTTGTCAATCTCCTCCATAGGCTTTAGTTTTAACTTGCTTGCATCTATATAACGCAACCCATTCGGGAATATTGTGCGGGGATCAGCTCAAGACCAGATTTTTTTCTTTGATCATCCGCCGCAGGTTGATCAGCGCATAGCGCATGCGCCCCAGCGCCGTGTTGATGCTCACGTCGGTCTGTTCGGCGATCTCCTTGAAGCTCAAACCCGAGAAATAACGCATGATCACCACCTCGCGCTGCTCGGAGGGCAGCAGTTCGACCAATGCGCGCACGTCGCGTTCGATCTGGTCGCAGACCATCGAATCCTCGACCGTACGTTCGGCCAGCTTCAGCGTCCCGAGCACGTCGTAGCCGGCTTCGGCTTCGCTCACGGACTTGTTCTGCCGCTGTGCGCGGAAGTGGTCTATCACCTGGTTATGCGCGATGCGCAGAATCCACGAAAGGAATTTTCCGTTATCGGTATAACGGCCTTCGTCGATCACACGGACGGCTTTGATAAATGTCTCCTGGAAAATATCATCGGCCACGTCACGGTCCTTGACCATCATGTTGATGTAATCCCGCACGCGGCGGCTATGGCGTTCGATGAGCTTGGATATGGCACTACGGTCACCTGAAAGGTAGTGATTAAGCAATACCTGGTCACTTAATACTTGCACGTTCATACTCTTGTCTCCTAAATTAGTTACTAAGAGTAGATTTCTTTCCCGATAGGCAATCCTTTTTTAGTTGTCAGATGTCGTTACAGTTCTTGGTTCGGGCCTTGAGAAACATCGGCGTTTCCGGAGGCTTTACGATGGCAAGGTAAGCACTTTTTCCGAAAATACCAAATTTTTTCTACTCCGCCGGCAATATTCCGGCACATTTCTTCTGCCCGAAACGAACAAAATCCGTGCCACAAACGGCCCGTATGCAGACAAAATGAAAAACCGGACTTCCGGCGAACCGGCAGAAGCGGCCGGTGAAATTACGCCCCGCCACACCCGCGCGACCTGGCGCGGCGAGATCCCCTGCGCGACAGCCCACTGCGGGATCCGGCAGCCGTCCGGCCGCCCCGCTATTTCAGCGGCTCCACGTGAATGGCGATCATCGTGCCCTCGCCGAAGCGGGCGCGCAGGCGGCGTTCGATGTCGACCGTCAGGGCGTGAGACCGTGCCACGGTCATCGCCCCGTCCATGCGGACGTGCACTTCGACGGCGATCGCGGCCCCGATGCGGCGGGTCCGCAGGTTGTGCGGCTCGCGTACCTCGGGAAACGCCGTCACGATGCGCAGAATCTCCTCCTCCACGTCGGCCGGGAGCGAACGCTCCAACAGCTCGTCCAGCCCCGTCCGGATCAGGTCGAAGGCTACCTTGAAGATGAACACCGCCACGACGAGCGCCGCAATCGGATCGGCGATACGCCACTTCTGCCCCAGGAAATAGGCGCAGGCGATGCCGACGAGCGTCCCCAACGACGACAGGGCGTCGCTGCGGTGGTGCCAGGCATTGGCCACGACGCTCGGGCTGTCGACCGCACGGCCTTCACGGACGGTGTAGCGGTAGAGAATCTCCTTGACTGTGATCGACACCCCGGCGGCCACGAGGGCGATCAGTCCCGGCCGCGGCAGCAATCCGCCGTCGACCACGACCCGGATGGCCCGGATGCTGCCGGCGAGAATCCCGGCACCCACGATCCCCAGCGCAAGGCTTATGATGATCGTGGCGAGGGTTTCGTATTTCCCGTGGCCGTAATCGTGGCCGTCATCCCGGGGCTTGGCTGAAATCCGCGCGAAGACGATCACCACGACGTCGGTCGCCAGGTCCGAGAACGAGTGAACGGCATCGGCGACCATCGCCCCGCTCCGCCCGGCGATTCCGGCTGCAAGCTTCAGCAGCGACAAAACGAGGTTGACCACGAACCCCACAAAGGTCACGCGGTAGATTTTACGTTTCCGAATTTCCGCTTCGCTGGACATAGGCTCAAAAGATTGAAATTCAAAAATACGTTTTTTTTTGATTATCTCGAAACTGAATTTAACCGAAATGCGGCGCAGATGGGTAGTACTTCGGTACGTCCCATTTGCGCCACACGAGAGCAAGTGCAAAAATGCCCTATAAAATCGGAAATCAATAGCTGCGGGCGAACAGCACGCGGCGGTGCGACGGCTTCCCGGAGAAGACGCAGACGCCCTCCTCGTCGGGTGCATCGACCGGAATGCAGCGGATCGTGGCCTTCGTGGCCTCCTTGATCGCCACCTCGGTCTCCACCGTGCCGTCCCAGTGCGCGAGGAGGAAGCCTCCCTTCTCGTCGAGCACCCGCTTGAACTCCTCCCACGTGTCGACCTTCGTAATCATCGACTCGCGGTAATCGAGCGCCTTTTTATAGATATTTTCCTGAATCTCGGTCATCAGCCCCTCGATGCGCTCCACGAGCCCCTCCTGCGAAACGGTCTGCTTCTCAAGCGTGTCGCGGCGCACCAGTTCGATCGTGCCGTTCTCCAGATCGCGTCCGCCCATGGCCAGCCGCACGGGCACGCCCTTGAGTTCGTACTCGGCGAACTTGAAGCCCGGACGCACGTTGTCCCGGTCGTCGATCTTCACGCTGATACCTTTGTCTCGCAACGCCGCGGCAATCGTCCCGAAGCGGGCACAGATCTCGGCGAGCTGCTCGGGGGTCTTGTAGATCGGGACCATCACCACCTGGATCGGGGCGAGTTTCGGCGGCAGGACCAGGCCGTTGTTGTCCGAATGAGCCATGATCAGCGCGCCCATCAGACGGGTCGAGACGCCCCACGAGGTCGCCCACACATATTCCAACTTGCCCTCCTTGTTGACGTACTGCACGTCGAAGGCCTTGGCGAAGTTCTGCCCCAGGAAGTGCGACGTCCCGCTTTGCAGCGCCTTGCCGTCCTGCATCAGCGCCTCGATGGTGAGCGTGTCCTCGGCCCCCGCAAAGCGCTCGTTGGGCGACTTGTGTCCCACGACGACGGGCAGCGACATCCACTCCTCGGCGAATTTCTGGTAGACATGGATCATCTTCGTGGCCTCCTCGACGGCCTCTTCGCGCGTGGCGTGCGCCGTGTGGCCCTCCTGCCACAGAAATTCGGCCGTACGCAGGAACAGGCGCGTACGCATCTCCCAGCGCACGACGTTGGCCCACTGGTTGCAGAGGATCGGCAGGTCGCGGTAGGACTGAATCCAGTTCTTATAGGTGTTCCAGATGATCGTCTCCGACGTCGGGCGCACAATCAGCTCCTCCTCCAGTTTGGCGTCGGGATCGACCACGACGCCCTTCCCCTCGGGATCGTTCTTCAGACGGTAATGCGTCACCACGGCGCACTCCTTGGCAAATCCCTCGACGTGGTGGGCCTCCTTCGAGAAGAAGGATTTGGGGATGAAAAGCGGGAAATAGGCGTTCTGGTGTCCCGTATCCTTGAACATCTTGTCCAGCGCGGCCTGCATCTTCTCCCAGATGGCGTAGCCGTAGGGTTTGATGACCATACATCCGCGGACGGCGGAGTTCTCCGCAAGTCCCGCCTTCACGACCAGGTCGTTATACCACTGCGAGTAGTTCTCGTCGGACTTCGTGAGGTCCTTCAGTTCCTTTGCCATATCGTATCGGTTTTTACTTTTATTTCGGACTGCAAATATAGTAAAAAAATAAAGGCCCGTCGCAAAGACAGGCCTTTATATTATATGTACCGCCCCGTCAGAAGCGGAATCCGAGCGTCAGCGCCACGTTGTGACGGTTGATGTCGGTCGAATAGACGGCACTCTCGGTGTACCCTGCCTTGTCCTCGGCGTAGAACAGGTGGTAGTCCGTGGTCTTCGACGACATGTACTGATAGGCCAGGTCGAGCAGCACGCCCCGGGCCAGGACGAATCCCACGCCGGCGCCGTAATAGGTCGTCTGCTTGATGACGGGCGATGCCGGCGGAAACTCATCGTCCCGGACCATCGAATCGCTGAAGCCAAAGCCCGCACGCAGCGACAGCGCCGGCAGGGGTTTGAACTCGGCGCCCACGCGCACGATGTTCGATCCCTTGAAATTCTGGCGGAACGAATCGTTGTACCACGACTGCGAATCCAGCCCCGAGGGGTTGTCCTTGATGCGGATGCCGTTGTACCAGTCGCGCTCGTAATCGACCGAAATCACGCCCCGCTCGCCGAACGTGTACGACGCACCGAACATCAGCCGTGTCGGCGAGACGAACGACCAGCCGTTGGGTCCGTCGTCGACCAGCAGCGGCGAAGTCATGTTGGGGTCGCCGGCCGTCGAGATATAACCCTCCTTGTCGGGCTTCACGTTATCTTTCTCATGATCTTCCGGATTTTTGTTGTTGGCATAGGCCAGTCCGGCCGCGGCGCTCTGGAATTTCCGGTCGAGCGAATAGTAGGTCGGGGTATGGATCGCCGCACCGAGGCGCAGGTTTGCCGTCGGGCGGTAGACGATGCCCGCCTTGAAGTTGACGCCCGTGCCGTCCACGATCACGCTCTGGTTCAACTTCCACCGGAGCAGTTGGTAGTCCAGCCCGGAGTTCCCGAAATCGGGCGTGTTCTGGCTCGGCGTGTTGTAGAAATACTCTTCGACATAGTCGATATATTTGCGCTGGTAGACGCTCTGAATGCCCAGCGACGCGCCGATGTAGATTTTATTGTTGATGTTGGCGCCCACCGAAAGCACGTACTCGCCGACCGAGCCTTTGCTCCGCAGCATCGTATAGTGATCGACGCCCGCATTCGGGGCCACCCACGTCGGCTTCCATGTCCCGGGATCGTCGGGATCGGTCTGGTCGATCAGGAATCCGCGGTAAGCCAGCGCGGCGTTCCAGTATTCGGGAGCAAAATTGTTCCAGTTCCAGTCGCCCGAGCCGCCTCCGTTGTAGAAGTCGTTCTTCGACATGCCGCCCCAGTTCAGCTGGCGCGCATAGGCGTCGCCGATCGTACCGCCCTGGTTCTGCCGCACGAACCCGTAGTCGTAGTTGAAATCGGCGATGCGGTTGTAGCCGAAGCCGATATTGAGGCTGATGAGCGAGCGCGAACCCTCGTAGGCATTGATCACGACGCCGATATTGGCCATCGAAAAGCGGTCCCGCGAATTGCGCCCGTACTCCGGAGCGTTGCTCTTGCTCCGCGCGAAGGACATCATCGGCGTGATCGAAATATCGCCGTGGCGGTACATGCCCAGACCTGCCGGGTTGATCGACATCGACGAAAGGTCGGCGCCCAGCGAGGTGAAAGCCCCCGCCATGGCCATGGCCCGCGCCGTGCCGAAGTTGAACTGCGTCTGCGAGAGTTCGATCATATCGGTCGGCATCAGCAGGTCCTTGTCCATCAGGAGTCCGCCCGATTGCTGGGCCGAGGCCCCGGCCGCCGTCGCGGCGGCCGCAAGCGTGATTATCAGTCGTTTCATAGTCGTTTACACATTAAGAAAGTCAACCGTTAACGGCCGCCGGAGTTGCGGTAGCTGCCTCCCGAGGAGGTCGTACCCGACCCGCCGCGCGAACCTCCACCGTAACTGCCGCCCGACGACGAACTGCCGCGGTTGTAGGACGACGAACTGCCGCTGTTATAGCTGTTGCCCCGGTCGTAGGTGTTGCCGCCGGAATTGCGGTAATTGCTGTCGTTGTAACGGCTGCCGCTGCTGCGCGACGAACTGCCCGAATTATAGCGTCCGCCGGACGAGTTCCGCCCGCTGCTGTTGTCACGCACGCCGAAGGTATTCCGGCCGCTGCTGCCGCCGCCGCGCATCGACCCGGTGGAATGCGAGTTGTAGCGCGATCCCACGCCGTAGCGGGTTCCCGAAGGCGACGTGTAGGGATTGGGCCGGCGCACGATGTTCGAGTGGTAGGGTCTTCCGCCGCCCCAGCCGTGGCTCGGTCCCCAGTGGCCGTGGCCGTGCCATCCGGGACCCCAGCCCCAGCCCGGTCCGTACCAGGGGTCGTACCACGAACTGTACCACGGTCCCCAACCGGGTCCGTACCAGGGATTGTGCCACGAGTTCCACCCGAAGCTCCAGCCCCAGCTGCCGAACGAGAAGCTCGGCCCCCAGGGCCTGTTCCAGCCGTAGTACCACGGATCGGAGTAGATCACCGTGCCCCACGATCCGAACATCGAGGTGATGTATTTGGGTTCCACCCACACCTGGTCGCCCATGACCACGATGTTGTAGAACGCCGGGTCGTAGGCCGACACGTAGTTGAAGGCCGAACTGTAACGGGCGTTGATGTAGCTCGACGGCATCTTGTAGGTCGGCGACTCGAATCCGCGCAGACGACGGGCGTAAGCACTTTCATAGTCGTCGGCCAACACGCTCTCGTAAGGATTTGCGTCCGCAGAGCGGTATTCGTAATAGCTATTTTCCGCGGCTGCGGCCTTCGCTTCGGCGATCCGTGCCTCCCATTCGGCCTTGCGGGCTTCGGCGGCAGCGCGCTGCGCCTCGGCCTCGGCCTGCTTCCTGCGGGAGATCTCCGTCCTGTCATGCACGGCGTAGAGATCGTCGGAAGCATACCCCGCCGAGGCGTAGTAAGCCGACGAGCAGCTTGCGAGGCCTGCGGACAGGATGACGGTTCCGAATAAAATTTTCAACTTTTTCATAGCGCACATCATGTTTGCGTTAGTTCTCCGAGTACCAAACGAAAACCGTACCGGTTTTAGTATCGTTCATCCTTATAAACGGCCGCGCGCGGGAAATACTGCATGCGCGAATGCGGATCCGTTCGTTTGCAAAGATAGTGCAAGCCGAGAGCAGAGGCAAATTTATTTGACTATGCCGAGGCGCCGCCTATCTAAGCGGAGGTTTATCCTCCGCAAAGATACGAATCAGCGGGAGCAAAAACAAGCCTGCCTGCACTTTGCCGAGCGGGAGTATCTTCGACGAAGTCAAAGGTACGAATAATTCCGGAAAAGCGGTAAAACCTCGGCTTCCGGAGGCGTTTTTTCAACCAAAAGTGATTTTTTCCGCACGAAAATGTGCGAAAATAAAAAATATGTCTATATTTGCAGTCCCAAAACAACGGTTTTGGGTCGGGAGAGCGGGCGCAAGTCCTCCTCCCGCGACCGAAAAGGAGAGGTGCCGGAGTGGTCGATCGGGCCGCACTCGAAATGCGGTGTACGGGTAACTGTACCGGGGGTTCGAATCCCTCCCTCTCCGCCAGGAGACGCTGAATATCAGCAAAATGCACCGAAACGTCCGGCTTACAAGGCCGGACGTTTTTCTTTTTCCGGCCCCGCTCACGCCACAGCCCCTCCGGCTTCCGTCCCCGGCGTCCCCATCATCCCCGGCGTTCCCATCGTCTCCACCGTTCCCATCGTCTCCACCGTCTCCGGCCGGACAGACCGGGAAGAACGCCGGGAAATGCCTCGAATAGGCCCGTTTGTTTGGGAACGTCCCATTGCCGAATCGTCGGTTTTTTGTAATTTGCGGCGATTTTACCGCTTTGCGGCAAAAATACACGCGCAATCGCAGGCCGGCGGCCTGTCTTTTGCCGGATTCCGGAACACGCTGTTTCCATAAATGCTGAAAAAGATTCTCAAACATACGCTCCGGACGCTGCTCGTCATTCTCCTCGTCCTGCTGCTGGTCCCGGCGCTGCTCTACGTTCCGGCCGTCCAGGACCTGGTCCGTCGCCGTGCCGTCGCCTATGCGTCCCGGACGCTCGGCATGGAGGTCTCCGTCGAACGCATCCGCCTCGCCTTCCCGCTGCGGCTGACGGTAGACAACACCCTGCTGATCGACAGGACGGACACACTCCTTCGCTGCGGAAGGCTTTCGCTCGACGCCGCCCTGTGGCCGCTGATCCGCAAAGAGGTCGTCATCCGGAACTTCGCGCTGGAACGCGTCGCCGCCCACTACAAGGACACCTTGGCGGGCATGAACCTGCGCGTGGCTGCGGGAGCGTTGTCCCTCGAAGCCGCCCGAGCCGATCTCTCGGCCAACACGGCCGGCATCGCCCGGCTCGTCCTGGCCGACGCGGACATCCGTCTGGACCTGACCGAAGCGGCTCCCGCCGGGAAAAAGGACAGCACCGCCGCCCTGCCGTGGACCGTAGGACTCGACCGGATCGCGGTCTCGAACCTCGCCTTCGGGATGCGGACCTCCCCCGCAGTCTCCGAACTCTCCGTCCGCCTGGCCGACGGGACCGTCGACACCTGCCGGGTGCGGCTGGAGAGCCAGCAGGTCTCCGTGAAAAGCGTCCTGCTCGACCGGGGCGCCTATTCCTACCTCACCGGACCGTCCGGACCGGAAAACGAGGCTCCCGTCAAGACGGCCGAACCGGCCGCGCCGTGGACCGTCCGGGTCGGCAGCGTCGCGCTGACCGGTAACAGCGTCGAATACGGCCGGCTGGACCACCGCCCCGCCGCGGGATTCGACCCGGCGTTCATCTCCCTCGCGCCGCTCGACCTCGCGATCGACTCGGTCTACAACCGGGGCACCGACATCGCCCTGCAAATCCGCCGGATGGCGTTCACCGAACGCTGCGGGCTTTCGGTCCGCGACCTGACCGGACGCGTCGGGATGGACGCGTCGGGCATCGTCCTCTCGGGGTTCGACCTGCAAACCGCCTTCTCCCGGATCCGGGCGGAACTCTCCGCCGGAGCCGGAATTCTGAAACTGGAGCCGTCATCGCCGCTCGACGCCGCCCTTTCGGCCGACCTGAATACGAAGGACCTGAAATACCTCTCCCCGGAGGCCGTCCCGCCCGTGCTGGACGACCGGATCGTCCGGCTGACGTTCTCCGCGACAGGAACGCTGGGCGACATCGAAAAGACGCAGCTGGAAATCTCGTCGCCCGGACACCTCGGCCTCAAAGCCGACGCCGCGGCGAAAAACCTGCTCGACACCGAACGGATGGAGGCTTCGGCCCGCTTCGAAGGCGACTTCCGGGACCTCGCGTTCCTCAAGGCGCTGCTCCCCGACACGGCCCTGCGGCGGCGCGTGGCGATTCCGGCCCTGATCCGGCTCCGCGGCTCCGCCGGGGCGGACAGGGGCACGTTCTCGACGGCTTCGACACTCTCGGCCGACGGCGGCGAACTTTCCGTGAAGGGGCGGTTCAACCCCCGCGAACAGCGTTATGACGCCGCGATCCGGGCCGACAGCTTCCCGCTCAACCGTTTCCTCCCGGCCGATTCGCTGGGGATCGTCGACCTGACCCTGCTGGCCCGCGGCACGGGCTTCGACCCGCTGCTGCCCCGGACCCGGACGAGCTTCCGGGCACAGATCGACCGCGCGGAGTTCGGCGGCCGCGATTTCGGGGGCATCGAACTCGACGCAGAACTCGACAGCCAGCGCCTTTCGGGACGAATCTCCGACCGCGACGAAGCGCTCCGGCTGCTGCTGCTCGTCTCCGGAACGCTGACCGAACGGGAACAGCGCGTCGGCCTCTCGGGCAGTGTCTTCGGGTTCGACCTGGCGGCACTGGGCGTCACCCCTGAGCCGATCGGCGGGTCGTTCACGCTGAATGCCTCCGCATCCGCCGCCGGAAAGGGCGCCTACGCCGCCCGCATCGCGCTGGACAGCATCGAAATCCGGAACAGACACCGGACGGACCGCATCCGTCCGACGAGCGTTTCGCTGCGCACCGACTCGGCCGCAACCCGGGCCGAAGCGGTTTCCGGCGACCTGTCGCTGACCTTCTCCACACCCCAGTCCGCAGACTCGCTGATCGCGTCGCTGGCCCGGAGCGCCCGGACGCTGGCCGGACAGATCGACACGCAGAGCGTCGACATGGAGCAACTGAAACCCGCGCTTCCCGACTTCGCCCTGCGGGTCTCGGCGGGTCCCGACAACATCCTCAACAGCCTGCTGAAATCCCGGAAAATCGCCTTCGACAAGCTGAACGCCGAAGGGATGAGCTGCGACTCGCTGCCCGTTTCGGTCCGCCTGCGCACGGAGGGACTGACCTACGGGAACGTGGTCCTCGACACCGTGACGGCCGACATCCGCCAGAACGGAAAACGGTTGGAATACGTCCTCGGGCTGGCGAACGTCCCCGGGAATCTCGACAACATCGCCCGGGCCGGACTGTACGGGCACCTCGTGCGGAACACCGGGCAGGTGAACCTTTACCAGCGCAACCGCGCCGGCCGCGAAGGGTTCCGTTTCGGGCTGGACGTGACGTGGACCGACAGCCTGATCCGCGCAAGCGTGACGCCTTCCGACCCGCTGTTCGGCTTCGAGCCGTGGACGGTAAATCCCGGCAACTACCTCATATACCGCTTCGACAAGCGCGTGGAGGCCGACCTTGACATGACCCACGGCGACCAGCGGTTCGCGATCCGCACGCCCCCGGGCGGCGGCGCATCCGACGACATCCGCCTCGACATCGCCGGACTGAACATCGGCCCGGCCCTGGGACTGTTCCCCTCGGCCCCGCCCGTCGACGGCGTGCTGGGCGCGAACCTGGCGCTGAACCTCGCGGCGGACAGCCTCTCCCTCCGGGGCGGGGTCTCGGTGGCAGAACTGACCTACGACAAGCAGCGCTTCGGCAACGTCGACCTCGGACTGTTCTACAAACAGGACCGGGGACACCTCGCCGACGCACGCCTGACGCTCGACGGAGCCGAGGTGCTGGCCGTGCAGGGGGACTACCGCGAGGAGCGCGAAAGCCCGCTCGACCTGACGGTGACCGTCCCGGGCTTCCCGTTGCAGCAGGCCAATGTCTTCCTGCCTGCCGACCTGCTCCGCCTTTCGGGCAGCCTGCAGGCCAGGGTCCACGCGGGCGGCACTCCCGGGCGGCCGAAACTCGACGGAGGCGTGCGGTTCGCCGGGACCGACATCCGCGTCCCGATGATCGGCACGTCGTTCGGCCTCTCCGCGGATACGATCCGCATCGCCGGCAGCCGCATCCTGTTCGACGACTACGCGGTTTACGCCCCGAACAAAAGCGCGCTGACCGTCGGCGGCGAAATCAGCCTCGCCGACTTCAGGCGCATGACGGCCGACCTCGCGCTGCGGGCCTCGGATTTCCAGTTCGTCGACGTGGCCCGCAAGGCCGGCACGGCCGTCTACGGCAAGGCCTACCTCGACCTCGGCGCCACGGCCAAAGGTCCCGTGGACGAACTCGTCGTCCGCGGCAACGTCGCCCTGCTGGGCGGCACGGACATCAACTACGTCATGCAGGACTCCCCGATGGACGTGAAGGAACGCCCGCAGAACGTCGTGACGTTCGTCTCGTTCAGCGAGCTGGACACCCAAACCCCGGACGACACGCCGCAGGAGGTGCGTATCGGCGGCATGGACGTGCTTGTCAACGTGGACATCAACAACGACGTGCAGGCCGCCGTGGACCTCTCGGCCGACGGCAGCAACCGGATCGACCTCCGGGGCGGCGGCAACCTCACCTACACGATGAACCCGCTGGGCGACGTCCGCCTGTCGGGCAAATACGTGCTTTCGGGCGGAAGCGTGCGCTACAACCCGCCCGTCATCTCGCAGAAAATCTTCAAAATCACGCCGGACAGCTACGTCGAATGGATCGGCGACATCGCCGACCCGGCCTTCAACATCACGGCCGTCGAGACCGTCCGGGCCAACGTCTCCTCCGACGGACAGGACGCCCGGCCGGTGAATTTCGACATCTCGATCAACATCCGCAACTCGCTCAACGACCTGGCGATCAGTTTCGGCCTGGCGGCTCCCGAGGACCTCACCATGCAGAACCAGCTGAACTCGCTGACGGCCGAGCAGCGCGCCAACCAGGCGATGAACCTGCTGATCTACAACACCTACACCGGCCCGGGAACGACCGCGAAAGTCAGCTCCGAGAATCCGCTCAACACGTTCATCCAGAAGGAGCTGAACCAATGGGCGCAGAACAACCTCAAGGGCGTGGACCTCACCTTCGGCATCGACTCCCACGGCGAAGACGACCCCAACGGCCAGCGCACCGACTACTCCTACCGGCTCTCGAAAAACCTCTTCAACAACCGCGTGCGGGCGGTCATCGGCGGCAAGTTCAGCACCGACGCCGACCCGTCGCAGAATCTCAAGGAGAACCTGATCGACGACATTTCGCTGGAATACATGCTCACCAAACGCGACAACATGTACCTGAAAGTCTTCCGCCACACGGGCTACGAGAGCATTCTCGAAGGCGAGATCACCGAGACGGGCGTGGGTTTCGTCATCCGCAAGAAGCTGTCGCGGCTGGGCGATCTGTTCAAGCCGATGCGTCCCAAAACCAAAAAACCGAAAAAATGAGTCCGCAGCGCATCCGAAATATCGTTCTGTCGCTCTGCACCGTGCTGCTGGCGGCCTCCTGCTCCACCACCCGGCGGCTGGGGAGCGACGAGGTGCTGTATACGGGCGTGAAAAAGATCCGCATCGAGCCGGATTCGGGGGTCGTGCTCACCCCGGCGGCCGAGTCTGCGGTGAAGGAGCCGCTGTCGGTGGCACCGAACAATCCGCTTTACAGCCCCTATCTCCGCACCCCGCTGCCCATCGGGCTGTGGGCCTACAACTACCTCTACACCCCCAGGGAGAAAGGATTCAAATACTGGTTCTACAAGCGGCTGGCCAAGCAGCCGGTGCTGATCTCCAAGGTGCAGCCGCAGCTGCGCACGAAGGTCGCCGAGCAGGTCCTCGAAAACTACGGATACTTCGGCTCCCGCGCCGCCGACTCCCTGCTCTACCGCAAGCACGGCCGCAAGGCGAAGGTCTGGTACACGCTCGGCATCGCACCCGCATGGCACTATTCGTCGATCGCCTACCCGCAGGTCGACGGGGGCCTGAAACACCTGATCGACAGCCTGCATGCCACCTCCCTGCTGCGCGTCGGGGCGCAGTACAACCTCGACTCGCTCACGCTCGAACGCAAACGCATCTCCCAGCTGCTCCGCAACCGGGGCTACTACTATTTCCGTCCCGAATACATGGAGTACCTGGCCGACACGACCGCCGGCCGCCGGCAGGTCGCCCTGCGCCTGAACCTCCTGCCGAACGTTCCGGAGGTAGCCCTCATGCCCTACCGCGTGGGCGATGTCACGGTCCGCCTGACCAACATCAAACCCGGTCCTGCGGATACGCTGCACCTGCCGGGCGCAACGGTCATCGCCCAGCGGCCGCTGAAAATCCGGCCCCGGGTCCTGTCCCGCACCCTGACGCTCCGGCCCGGACAGCTCTTCACCGTCGACGCCCAGAACCGGACGCAGACCGACCTCAACAAATTGGGAATCTTCCGCTCCGTCAACCTGAGCGTCACGCCGCTCGACTCGCTGCGCGGCTCCGACACGCTCGACGTAGAGATCGACGCCCGGTTCGACTACCCGCTGGAGGCGGCCCTGGAGACCGACGTGACCTCGAAGTCGAACAGCTTCATCGGCCCGGGCGTCACCTTCCGGGTCAGCAACAACAACCTCTTCCGGGGCGGCGAGGTCCTCTCCGTGAAACTGAACGGCTCCTACGAATGGCAGACGGGCAACAAGAATTCCGGGGGACGCTCCTCGCGGCTCAACTCCTACGAACTGGGGCTGAACGCCAACCTCGACATTCCGAGGCTGCTGCTGCCCCGGAGCATGACGCGCCGTCAGAAATACCCGGGGAGCACGTCGTTCCAGCTGGGCGTCGACCTGATGAACCGCCCCAGCTTCTTCCGGCTGATCGCCTTCAGCGGTTCGGCGGGCTACAACTTCCAGACCTCCCCCTACAGCCGCCATTCGCTGACGGTCTTCAAGCTCACCTACAACAAACTGCTCCACACGACCGACTCCTTCGACCGGACGATGGACGAGAATCCGGCCATCGCCATGAGTTTCCGCAACCAGTTCGTGCCCTCGATCAACTACACCTACACCTTCGAGCGGACCTACGGGGCCACGGGCAACCGGCGCTTCTACTGGCAGAACAGCGTCACGTCGGCGGGCAACCTGCTTTCGGGCATCCTGCGGGCCTTCGGCGAGCGGCAGCCCCAGCACCTCTTCGGCAACCGCTTTTCGCAGTTCGTCAAGGAGGTCAGCGAGGTGAAGTTCTACCACCGCATCGGCCGCCGCAACAACTGGCTGGCGACGCGGTTCCTCGTCGGCGCGGGCTATGCCTACGGCAATTCCGAGGTGATGCCTTACAGCGAACAGTTCTACATCGGCGGCGCCAACAGCATCCGCGCCTTCACCATCCGCTCGCTCGGACCGGGCAGCTACCGCCCGCCCGCCGACGACCGCAACGGCTACCTCGACCAGACGGGCGACTTCAAACTGGAAGCCAACGTCGAATACCGCTTCGGCATCATGGGGCGGCTCAACGGGGCCGTCTTCCTCGACGCAGGCAACATCTGGCTGCTGAAGAAAGACCCCAAACGCCCCGGGGCCGAACTCAAATGGAAGGGGCTTCTCAACGACATCGCGCTGGGAACGGGCTTCGGACTGCGCTACGACATCAGCTACCTGGTCATCCGCGCCGACCTCGGCATCGGGCTGCACACCCCCTATCCGAATCCGGACAAGAAGGGCTACTACAACATTTCCAGTTTCAAGGACGGTCTCGGATTCCACCTGGCCATCGGGTATCCGTTCTAAACGTCCGCTCCGTTCCGGCCAGACAAGGCAGGGCAAGGCGGAACGCCCCGCCGACCTACCCGCGCCAACCGTCTCCGGGCGTGCCGTCCTCCGGTATCCACATCCGGCCCTTTGATCCTTTCCGGCCAGCAGAAATGCCGGCCGTCACTTCCCGTTCACCGAAATCCCTATCGCCATCCCCGGCGCCATCCCCGGCGGCATCCGCATCGCTGCCGCACCTGCGGCATGCCCCCTGGTCTCCGGACAACCGCCCGTTCCGGACAAACCGGCCCCATACGGGCATCTGCATACAATTTCGATGTCCGAACGGGTTATAATCATAAGGAAATTATTCATGGGCGAAGAAGGGGGCTCACTACAAAAATTCGCCATTTTTGCCTAATTTAAACAAGTGAACGGCGCCGGTTCGGAACGCGGCGGAACGTCCGGAAGACCAGGCCGCTCCGCAAATGTCAAATACATTGATAATTAATTGTTTAAAACCAATGTAATAATAATTGATTTACAATTATACAATTTATAATATAAAAACAAACCCAAGGATTAGGGTTGTAGTTGCCCGTGCAAATTCTAATCTGCATTTTTGTTCGAATTCACCCATTTCGAAAGAACAAAAACGGCCAACATGACTACAACTCCTTCCGAAACTCCGAATGCCTCTGTAAACATACTTTTATCATCCCATCCGTCATCGCTGTTTCAGTAAGTCTGTGGTAGGTTTTGTTGGCATCATATTAACCTCCAAAATCCACTCATCATGTATGTTTCCGAACATCTGAAATGGCGCATCCTGATTGCGCGAGCTCTCAAGTCGTTCCACTTCGAGAGCGAAAATGCCAACCGTAACCTCAAGCGGGTCTTCGAGGTCTTCGGCAAGTATCTGTTAGGCACGACCTACGACACGTTCCTGACCTACCTCAACAAAGAGAAGTACGACATCTCGGAGCTCAAGCTGCCGCCGTACATCCTGATCGCGCTGAAACGTAACCATCCGAAATAAGCCGCCTTTGACAATTCTATTTTGCGAGCGAACTTTG
>OJPZ01000047.1_pt1 | contig 85066 bp, 67 predicted proteins | sample 1598611 | NCBI WGS metagenome assembly OJPZ01 (sample SAMN03922494, study PRJEB24848) | human gut metagenome | isolation source: stool sample | host: Homo sapiens | place: Germany | collected 2011-11
CTACGATGCCGATGGTCAGCCCACATTCTGCGCAGCCAGCAGCCGCGTACCGCAGTTGCTTCGCAGTGCGCTGTGGAACACCCGCGAACCCGCGATTCTGACCTCCGGCACATTGGCAGCAGCCGGAGATTTCAGCCACACCGAACAGCTTTTGGGGCTGACAACCTACCGGCCGCTGCGCCACTTCCGCGCGGATTCTCCGTTTAACTACAAGAAAAAATGTCTGTTGTACTTTCCGCCGCGCGTAAAAATGCAAATGGACAACCGCAAAATGGCAGAAGAAATCGTTCGGCTGGTTGGTGCCTGTCACGGTCACGCGCTGGTGCTGTTTACGTCCTACCGCCAGATGGCAGAAGTCCGCGCGCTGACGGACGGCCAATGGCCGTACCCGACCTATCAGGCGTGGCGCAACGGCGGCAGGGTGATTCAACAATTCAAAGAATCCGGCAACGGCGTACTGTTTGCGGCTGGCTCCTGCTGGGAGGGTATCGACTTTCCCGGCGATATGGTGTCTCTGCTGATCATCGCCAAACTGCCGTTCCCGATACCCGACCCGGTCAGCAACTATGAGCGCCAGCAGTACCCGAACCTGAGCGACTACATAAACGCCGAAATCATCCCAGAAATGCAGAAGAAACTGCGACAAGGCTTTGGACGTGCCATCCGCACGGAGCAGGACTCTTGTGTGGTCGCTATTCTGGACGAACGTGCGGGCATTGGCGGCAGGTATCATGACGCCGTGCTGGCAGCACTGCCGACCTGCCCAATCACCGAGAAAATTGAAGATGTGCAGCAATTCATCCGGGAGCAGAAGCGCCCGGATTACTTTTTGTGAAAAGAGGAACCTGAGATGTACCTTATGCGAAACCACGATGTCTGGATTTATGTGCGCTGCGCCAACAGCGATCCGCGCATTGCCTTTGACCGGTTGTATGACCTTATTGACGAAGCAGCCGGACACGGTTTTCTCGTGCGCGGCACATCTTTTGACCATTGCAGCGGAAACACCTTGAAAGACCGCATCGGCCTACGCACCATGCTGGACGCAGTAGAGAACGGTCGGGTCGAAGCCGTGATGGTGCGCGATTTGGAGCAAATCAGCCGCAACAGCTACATACTGGTGGGCGTTATTGAAATTCTGCGTCAGAATGATGTCTACCTTATTACCACTGAATGCGACCTGAACGCCGAACTCATCAACAGCGGTCTGGAACGCTTTGTCGGTGACCGCTTCACGCGGGCATCCTTTGGAAAGCCGCGATTTGATGTCCGTCTGCCGCTGATGGACCAGTTTTGAGGTGCCGCTATGACAGAATACAAAGTTTGGGCGTTTGCCCGCAGTGCCGCACCGAACCTGCCGGCGCTGGAAGAACAGCTTGCAGAAGTCATGCGTGAAGCCGACCGGCGCGGCTACATCATCGTCAACTCCTGCATGGAGCAGAAGTACGGCATCGAATTCTGGCGTCCCTCCCTGTTCGCCATGCTCACCGCCGTGCAGCAGGGGCGCGTCAACGCCGTCATGGTGCAGAGCCTTGACCGACTGAGCCACGACATTACAACGCTGTACCGCATTCTACGCTTTCTGCAAAATTACAGTGTCGTACTGATTACGACCGAAACCAATCTACAATATGAACTCTATCTGACAGGGTTGGAGAGTCGAATCCTGGCTCGTACCGCGCGAACCGGAAAAAGAGTGCCGTGGGAGGTGGCTGTCGATGCAGATTGACCCGTTTCCCGTAAGGCTGGAACAGGAGTTGAAATATGCACTGGCCTATGCCGCGCTGGTATCCGCTGCCGCAAACGGAAGATTGCCTAGGGACATCTGCCAGCGTACAAATGTTGGTTATGCCCGGAAATGCGGCGTTTTGCGCCGAGAAGTTTAGTGGTTCTCGTGAATAGCTTTTGACCTGCCTTTCGGGTATGTTGTATGTGATAAAAAGAATGTCACAGCGTCAAACTCGGAGGAAATAGTATGCCGCAAGTCCAAGTCATCCAGCCAATACAGCAACAGCCGAAGCGCCTTCGCGTGGCGGCCTATGCCCGCGTTAGCAGCAAATCTACTAATCAGTTGAACTCAATGTCGGTGCAGGTGGAATACTACACCGACCTTATTCAGAAAAATCCCAACTGGGAATTTGTTGGTGTGTATGCCGATGAGGGCATTTCCGGCACCGGCCTTAAAAATCGTGCCGGATTCAACCACCTTATGGGCGACTGCCGACTCGGTCTGATTGACCGTATCCTTGTAAAGTCATCCTCCCGAATGGCACGGAACTCTGTAGATTTTCTCTCCGCTGTGCGCGAACTGAAAAGCCTTGGCGTGGTCGTAGAATTTGAGAAAGAGCGCTTTGACACCGACTCCACCGCGGGGGAGCTCCTGCTGGGCATGATGTGTGCTGTCGCCCAAGAGGAATCACTGTCCATCTCAAAAAACCTACGCTGGGGAATCCGCAAGCGAATGGAGTCCGGCACCTACCATACATCATCCGCCCCCTACGGCTACAAACAGGTCAATTACGACCTTGTTCCTATCCCCGGTCAAATCGAAATCGTCAAGGGCATTTTCGATGCGTTCTTGCAAGGGAAAAGCACCACCAAAATTGCGGATGATTTAAATAGGCTTCACCCTGATGCCGACAAGCATTGGCATCACACCACCATCGAGCGCATCCTTAAAAACGAAAAGTACACCGGATGTTCCCTCTACCAAAAGAGTTACACATCCGATGACCTGCCCTTTAAGCGTACCGAAAATAACGGTGAAGTCCTTTCCTACTACGCACCGGACACCCACAACGGCATCATATCCCAAGCAGCCTTTGATAAAGTGCAAGCACTCCTGCAACGCAAAAGCGTAGGCCTATGTCCGAGGAAAGATACAGCCTTTTCCAAGATACTTTACTGCGCAAAGTGCGGTTCAATGCTTTCCCGCAAGATAAACCGTTCCGCACAAGTGACTTGGATCTGCCGCACACACCTCCACGGAGCGGCAGGCTGCCCCACGCCGCCAATCCAAGAGGAACTTATTCAATGTGCATTTCTCGCCATGCACAACAAGCTGATCGTAAACCACACGCAGATTTTCGCCACCGCCCTGCACGATTTGTACGCTGCGCAGAAGATTCTCGATGACAAGGAAAGCCAACGACAAGAACTCAACCAACAGGTTCAACTGCTTGCCAAAAAGTTGCACAATCTTTCCCGCCTGCGCGAAAAGAACTGCATCACTGCCTCCCAATACTGGGAACGGCGTAATCCACTGGAACACGAACTCACAGATGTAAAAAATACGATTTCAAAAGCAGCTATCAACCACCCCTTACTTCGTACCATCGCACAGACAAAACAGCTTGCCGAGCATTACACCTATCTAAAGCCACTTGCTGAATTTGATGAGCATGAGTTCAAATTCGCCGTAAGCCGCGTACTGGTCGATTCCGAATCCTGTACCTTTGAACTCAAAAACGGAATGAAGTGTAAGGAGATTTTCTGACAATGGCAAAACCGAGATACCTGCCCTACGGATACCGCATACAGAACGGACTTATCGCCCCGGACACTGCACAAGCTGATTGTGTTCGGCAAATCTACCGGCTGTACCTTGCAGGTAATTCTCTGCAAGAAATCGCAAAGCGCTTGCAAGCCACTGGCATCCCATACAGCGATGAGACAGGCTGGAACAAGAACACCATTCACCGCATCGTAAAAAATCCCGCATACTGCGGAACAGGCAGGTATCCCCCCATTGTCGAAGAAACCTTATTTCAAAAAGCACAAGCGCTGTGCCAGCGAAAAGCCCCCACTTATAATGAAGCCCTAAAGGATGTTCGCGGCGACATCATCTGCCCTAACTGCGGCAGAAAACTGGAATGGCAAACAAAAGGTCATCAATGGCGCTGCCGCCACTGTGCAGGATTCTCCGTCCGAATCGAACCCGACATTCTCCTGCAAAGCATTGCTGCTGCAATGAAACGCTTGCAGGATAATCCCGACAGCATCAATGACCTGCCCCTGTCACACAACACAGTATCCATTGAAGCCGAAAAGCGACAAGCGGAAATCGATGAAATGTTATCCGCCGGGGAATTTGATACAGCATCATTTATGCAAGCTGTCCTTACCCGCGCGGATGCACAATATCTCTGCTGCACAGCCGGGAACGCTGAGCCCATGACACTGCGCATCAAAGAAGCCCTCGCTGCTGCACCGCCCTGCGATACGTTCGACCCGAAGCTGTATCACGCCATCGCTGAGAAAATAGTTTTGCACAGAACCACTTCCATTCAGTTGAAACTTGTAAACGGAATTGTCGTATAAGGAGAGTCCCATGAATCGCGAGAGAAGAATCATCGTCATTCAGCCCAATAGGAAAGATTCCAAAAGCGCCGAATCCCGCACCAAGCTGCGCGTTGCTGCATACTGCCGTGTCAGCACCGAGGAAGAAGAACAGCAGGGCAGCTTTGAAATCCAAAAAGAATTCTACACTGACAAAATCAATTCCACCCCCGAATGGAAGCTTGCCGGGATTTACGCCGACGATGGTATCTCAGGTGTCCACACCAAAAAGCGTGACGGATTCAACCAGATGATTCAAGACTGCAAGAAGCACAAAATCGACCTGATCCTTACAAAGTCAATTTCCCGCTTTGCCCGCAACACCGTAGACAGCATCCAATATGTGCGGATGCTGAAGCAATTCGGTGTCACCGTCATATTTGAAAAAGAGAACATCAACACCAGTACCATGAATTCCGAAATGCTCCTTACCGTGCTGAGTGCCTTTGCACAAGCTGAGAGCGAATCCATCTCGCAGAATATTTCCAGAGGAAAGCGCATGGGATTTCGTCACGGAAGATTCTCCTTCCCCTATGCGCAGATGCTCGGCTACCGCAAAGGTGCAGACGGTCAGCCGGAGATCATCCCCGAACAGGCTGAACTGATTCGGATGATTTACACCAGCTACTTGCACGGCGACAGCTTGCAAACCATAAAGGGCAAGGTCGAAGCAGGCGGTTACAAAACCGTGCGTGGCAACACCACATGGTCAACGCAGGCGCTCCTACGCATCTTGCAGAATGAAAAATACTGCGGTGATGTCCTGCTGCAAAAGACCTTTACTGACAATGTGCTGACTGGAGGCCCGAAGAAAAATACCGGTCAGCTACCGCAATACTACATTGAGAACAATCACGAGGGCATCGTCACCAAGCAGATGTACCGCGAGGTGCAAGCTGAAATCGCCCGCCGCAACAGCAAGTCCTGCGCGAACCGGCGCAAACAAAAGCGCGGGCGGTACAACAGCAAGTACGCCCTTTCAGAACGGCTGTACTGTGGGGAATGCGGCAGCCTTTATAAGCGCGTGACTTGGAATATTCACGGCAGAAAGGAAATCGTCTGGCGCTGCGTCAACCGTGTCACCTACGGAACAAAGTTCTGCCACAATTCACCCTCTGTGCAAGAAGAAGTCCTGCATCAGACCCTGCTGAGAGCCATCCAAAATCTGGCCGACAATTACACCGATGAAGTCGCCATGCAGATCAACGGTATCCTGCATGATTTGCACGGCGGTACAACAGAACTGGAGGAATTACAGCAAAAGCTCGCGGATGCCCGGCAGGAATTTGACCGCCTGCTGGATCTGTCTCTTGAATGCGATGCGTCATTTCTGGACGATAAAGTAAAACGCGTCAGTAAAGAAATCGACGGTCTGAAAAAGAGAATAGAAGTTCTGACTGCGAACCAGCAAAAAGCTGCCGATCCCCAATATCAGTTGAGCGCCGAAGATTTCCAGATTAAAGAATACTCAGATGCCTTGGTTGCGCGGATTGTAGAGAAAGTCATTGTGCTATCTGCTGATGAGATAAAGATTGAATTTGTGGGTGGATACACAGTGAACACTGCGTCACAAGAATAAAATGAACGCTATACGGAAACAAATAAAGAGATTTAGCTGATTTCTCTTGCAGTAAAACGCGTGCCATTACTGACAATGTCAGTTTTATAAGATTTGCACCAGCGGTAGAGCGTACTACGGGAAATGGCGTACTCAGTACAAAGTTGACAGGCAGGTACGCCGCTTTCATAGCGAGCAATGATGGCTTTCTTTTAATCATAAGATAATTGCATAAAGACCCCCTTCTATAAGAGTGGGCATCGTATATATCCATAATAGATAATACATCCTGTAAGGGCAACTTACATGGAAGTTTTCAAAATGAAAACAGTGTACTACCGGTCGCTTGACCGACAAGAATCCGATGCCACACGAGATGATTAATGCAAGAAGCGTTTTTGCAAAATCAGTGCAACTTCCACATCGATTATAGTTGTTATCACCCAAAAAATGTGCTAAAATACCAGAAAGCCGTGTTTTTCGATGGAATTGCTGGAGGTGTCGGTATGGATATTATTGAATCGCCAAACGATGCAGGACTTAATAGCTTGTCTGGTTTTTCTTATCAAATCAAGGTATTCATATTGAAAATGACGCAATTGAAGGAAAATCAGCAAGTTGAGTTTGAAACCTTGGATGATGTAACTACTCGATCTTTAAGTGCGGATAATACGGTCACTGATTTTTGTATCAAACGATATGTAGCCGCAGAATCTTCCGGGATTGAAGTTTTTCAAGTTAAGCAAACAGATGTCACCAAGTCTGTAGCTCGTAAAGTTCTATACAATTGGTTGCTAGCGTATAATGAGAACTCCGATATCACCAGTTTTCATCTTTATGTCGATGATCAGTATTCTGTTGGCATCAATCTATTTTGCAGTAATAACGCAAAACAGGAATACGATATAGTTATTGAATCAAATAAGAGCGAACAGGCCCTTATCACTCGTGTAAAGCGATTATATAATGGTAAGTTTGAAGAGTTCAAGAATGCCTATCAGACAATTTGCAACAATGCGCATATTGACTCCATAAATAACATTGACCGTTCAATTTCCAACCAGTTAGTAGCTCCATTTCATGCTACTGCTGCCGGAATAGGTTCAACCTATTTTGAAAAACGAATCTATGAATTAGTCACAAAAATTTGTGCCAGAATTATTGACTCTGCGGGGCGGCGAATTCCTTATATATGTGGTCACGCTGAATACATGCAATTATGTGAAGAAATATGTAGAAACATCTCTCCTTCACAGTATACCCCTGACTACGAATCCTTTAGACAAGCATTTGTTCAAAGTGATTTAACAGAAGAAATGCTGCAATCGAGAGAATGCAGGCAATTGCGCTACTGCAACCTTACAACTACCGAAATTTCAGATCATTTAAGTTATGAACAATATTACGAGAATATACGCCAACACTATTTACGTGATGCGCAAAAGGAAAAAATATTAAGTACAGAGAGAATTGCTAATCAAAATCATAAAGATGTCGTTCTTGAACTTCAAGCGGATGGACGTGACAAGCCATCGCTTAGATTGGTCAAGACAAAGCGGGCGGGTATTTCAACAATGCCTAACGAATTTTCACGGTGGGCTGCATATATTTTCTTAACTAAAGATAAACTTCCAAACCAAATTTCTTGGAAAGATGAAAATGGAGAATCCGATGAGTAATGAAACTGAAAGCATATTGGATTTACAAATCGAGGTAATACAAGCCAGCATTTATTGTGACATTATCAAAAGATTATTACTGCAACATCGAAGTGTGAGCATTGTAAAAGTAATCGTATTTAGCTTTATAATAAAAAAGCAGCAGTATCTACAAAAAAATATTTACACCGGCAGGAATCGTGATGATCTAGTTCTAAAATTCTTATCGCAGGCCAGCGGACTATTTGATGAACTTTGTGAACAAATGCCGTATATTTTTCAGTCTATCGATTTGCTAGTCAAAGATGATTTCTGCGTAGTTCATGAGGGTGAACTAATTTGCAATTCAATTCATAAGCAAGGTCTTTCTGGGTTTGATACTTTTACAAATTCAGTAATCCAAGAAAGTAAAATATATTCGGACAGACAGTTTTTAAAAGAGGTGATAAGCATTGTTTAAAATAGTAAGGCTATCTCTTTATGGTATGGAAGAGGGGCAAGCCTTTTCATACCAATTTTCAGATGGAATTAACTATTTCCAAGGAAAAAATGATTCGGGAAAGACAGAATTTTACACATTTTTGGATTATATGTTTGGCGCCAGCTTTAAATTGTCCGACAAAGATTGGTATAAAAACACGCTTGAATCTGCGGAACTTGACTTTGTGTATAATGACCACGAATTTGTTATCACACGTTTTTTATCTAATCAAAACAAAAATTATTTTCGTTATCACGATGATGACACCGCAGAAGAAATTCGCCTTGATGAATATAGAGCTAAGTTAAATTCTATTTTTTCGGGAAATTCGGAGACGTTAAGAGAACTTCGTACTTTTGTTGGCGAGGATATTGGCTATCGTACGTTCACAGTGTTTAATTTTTTAGGCGAAAATCGACAGGGTATTTTGAACGACTTTTTTGATAAATGCAGTCGTATTGAATATGCAATAAAAATGCCATCGCTGTTAAATTACATTTTCAATAGAAATATTGCTAGAATAAATGAGTTGAAAAAGCAAGCGGAAGATTTAAAGTCCCGTATTGCGTATATGGAAAAGCAAGAATCTCAAAATAATGATATCCAAGGGAGAGTCAACTTACAGCTAAGAACTCTTGGGATACCTACTATTTTTGACGGGTCCAATTCCAAATCAGTGCTTCAGGACGTTGTCACTTTTCAAAATTCCTTGGAAAAAAAGAAATCTGCAAAAAATATTCAAGCAATCACAGAGTTGGAAGCAATATATACAAGCCTCGATGAGCAGTTAAAAAAGCAGGAAAGTTTTGAATCTGACCATAAACGCTTTATAGAAGATGATGTTAAGCAGCAAGAACTGCTTAGTAATCTCTTTGAAATGGTCAATGATAAGCCAGAGTACTCCTATCTTGCTACCCCCATCATCAATTTGATTTCTGACTTGGAAAAAAGTATTTCTTTTAACAAGTACTTTATTCAAGAGGCAACCGTACGCGAATTAAAAAAGCAGCGTGATTTAGTCAAGCAAAAAATACTATCCAACCAAGCACGTTTTACTATTTATTCGGCATCTGAAAAAACACAAGCGATTACTTTGATTAGAGAGTACTTGAGCTATTATACTGAGGATTTTGACAGTGCAACACTAAAAGAATTAAAAAAAGAACTGAAGGAAGTGCAAGAAAGAATTCGCAATCTTCAAAGTGAAAATGACAGTCAAAAAATCGATGATTTGTCCGATGAAATCACAAAACTATATAGAGCCGCAGCCGGATCATCGGATCTTGCAGAGTATGACTTTGGGAAAAGCGGTTTCCATATTTCCTACTTAAAAAGCGGCAATATTTTGCAACCACAAATCACAGATGACGACACACTCGCTGGAAACCAGTCCAAAAATTATTATACCGGCAGTATGGCTAGGCACACTTTGATACAATTGTGTGGTTATCTCGGTTTCTTGCGTATGCTTATTAAGGATGGTAAATACCCTTTAATTCCATTTCTTGTTGTCGATCATATTTCCAAACCATTTGATACAAAGAATCAGATGGCCCTTGGTGTAGTATTGCATGCGATATATGAAGATATTTCCAAAGAACAATTGCAAATAATACTATTTGATGATAAGGAACCTTCAGAATTAGGAATCACACCTGACAGGGCTACTAGTCTGTTGCTTGACGGCAAAAGCGGCTTTAATCCGTTCTACAGTCCTGTCATAGCAAGTCAAGAAGATTCTCCAGATGAGGAATAAACCTATATCACGCCTTTTGAAGCATGAAAAACAGCAACTTTGTTATACGCCAAGGACAACTTAATAGGTATGCACACCCTAGAAGGGAGGTTATTGTGCCACAAAACGATAAAATCCAGCTATTTGAAGACAAACGCATCCGAACAGTTTGGAACGAAGAAAAAGAAGACTGGTACTTTTCGATTGTAGATGTAATCGCGGTTTTAACAGAGCAACCTGATCAGCGCGCTGCTAGTAATTACTGGGCCAAGCTGAAACAAAGGCTTAAAGAGGAGGGCGCAAATCAGTTGCTGACAAATTGTCAGCAACTGAAATTGAAGTCGCCTAAAGATGGCAAACGATATAAAACAGATGTTGCTGACACAGAACAGCTTCTTCGCATTATTCAGTCCATCCCTTCCCCCAAGGCAGAGCCTTTCAAGCGTTGGTTGGCAGAAGTTGGTAGAGAACGGATAGAGGAAACTATCGACCCTGAACTGACGATTGACCGTGCATTGGAAACCTATCTCAAAAAAGGCTATACCCGTGAGTGGATCAATCAGCGTTTGCAGGCAATCCAGGTCCGCAAAGAGTTGACGGATGAATGGGATGCACGTGGCGTACAAAAAGGTATAGAATATGCCATACTTACCGATGAGATTTCCCGTGCATGGTCTGGCATGTCAACACGTCAGTACAAGAACTTGAAGGGGTTGAAAAAGGAAAATCTCCGTGACAATATGACTACCTTGGAGTTAGTATTGAATATGCTGGCAGAGGCAACAACCACGGAGATTTCCAAGCAAAAGCTGCCCGAAACATTATCCGAAAATATTGATGTTGCCCGCGCAGGAGGAAAGGTGGCCGGAGATGCCAGAAAAGCAATCGAGGCTCAAACGGGCGTACCTGTTATTACTGCCCAGAATGCATCACAACTTGGTCAAATTGTAGCAAATATATTAGAAGAGACTTCTTCGGGTAACCAAGATGAAAATTCTGATAAATAGTTTTTCACGTTGCGCCATCAGTATGTGGTCTTTGTGTAGGGTATCTTTTTTGTAACATAGAGACAAGGTCACTTGCATTTGCAAGTGACCTTTTTTGTTTATTAGCATCATTCTTCATGCGGGAAGGTGATACCGTCCTCCACCACGCAGTTTCAGATACGTACCATGGCAGGCAGACCGTTTTCGGTATATTCTCTCTGGTTCCCTCTTCCTTCCGCGTTTATTCATTTCCCTTTATAGTCAGTTTTCCCCTGCAAATCAAGTGCCCCGGCAGCCGCAAACTGCCGGGGCCTTACTTATTATATACTATCTGCGTTTGTTCCAGGCCGTGCCAAAGCCCACTACGCCCGCGCAGAGCATCGCGGCCAGTGCCTCCACCGGGAAAGCATCCCCGGTCCGGGGCAGGGCCCCCACCGGGCGGGCCGTGTTTTTTATGGGGCGCGGCATCGGCGCGGCGCTCGGCGCAGGTGTGGCCGTGGCTGCCGGGGCGGGCGGGTCATAGCGATTGGTGAACACCACCCCCGCCGCTTTAGCTGTTCTACCGCTGCGCACCGCCCACAGTTCGGTATCAAGGCTACCGTCGGCGGCGGTCATCACCCGCACCGTCACAGTGTAGGTGCGGCCGTCGTAGGTCGTATCGGCGGCGCGGCCTTTTACCTGGGCCAGCTTATAGCGGTAATCCCCCGGCGCGTCAAAGGTCAGGCCGGTAAAATACACCGTGCCGCCGCCCTTGACCTGCACGCTGGTCTGGGCCGGTGCCGGGGCATTATCCAGCGGGGTGATCTTCACCGTGTACACCGTGTCGCAGGCTGCGCCGTTGGTGCACACCGTCACCGGGATCTCGGCCCCCGCCTGTGCCGCAAAGACCGGCAGCGGGCAGAGCAGCGCCAGCACCAGCGCCGCCGCGGGCAGCCAGCGCCGCAGGGTCGTTTTGCCAAAACTCATTGTGTTTCATCTCCTTCATCCAAAGTTGCCGGGCGCAGCCGTCCCAGCAGCACCACACGACCGTTCGTCTCGGCCCCAGCGCAGGTTGACAGGGCGATCAGCCTGTCCTGCGAGCCCACATCCAGCGCCCGCTGCTGCACAGCCCGGGCCTGCACCGCGTCAAGCAAGGCGGCAGTGTCGGCGGTGTAGCGCTCCACAGCGTAAATCTCCGCGTCGTAGGCGTCTGCCTCCAGGCAGACAAACAGCTCGATCTCATATGCTGCATCGGGCAGTATCAGACTGCCGGAAGGGTGCGCCGCAAAGTAGTCTGCCTGCACAAACTTCGATACATCGCCGAACATTGCGCCATTCTCCATATGGTGGGCGTAGACAATGGAATACCCGTCGCTGAAATCCGCCTTGCTGCGGCTGTCCAGAAACACCGCCCCCGACAGCGAAAATTCGCCGTAGACGTCGCGGTTGATGTAGTCCATATTCGTCGCGCCCTGCACAAGCGGGTAGTCGATGTGGGTGCCGTCGATGGTCAGCCAGCCGCAGACGTCGGGGTTCAGCGCCTGCAATTCGGCCAGTGTCGGGGCAGCAGTGTTCTTGTCGGCGGGCTTATATTGCAGCAGGTCCGCGCTGGCAAATGCGCCCCGGCTGACGGCTGCGTCCTGCCAGAGGGCGAACCCGCCGAAAGCCAGCAGCACCGCCATCAGCACGGCTGCCAGGGTGCTGACCACCGCACTGCCCAGCCGGGCCAGGTGTGCCGCTGCGAAAAGCATCAATCACAGCGGCGCTTGCGGAACACCACCGCACCGCTGCCCACCGCCAGGGCCAGCATAGCGCCGTAGGGCGCAGCATCCAACAGCAGGCCGGTGGGCGTGACCGCGTCACGGATGTTCGTGACCGTTATGGCCGCGTCTGCCGTGCCGATGGTCTGCTGGCCCAGGCTGGTGCCTGTCCCGGTGCCGCCGGGGAACTCCCAGGTGGTCGAGGTATATTTCGCCGCGTCGGTGCCGCTCTCATCGATGGTATAGGTCGCGCCCTCGGGCAGGCCGGTTACTTCCAACTGTTCGTTGCCCTTGAGGGTCACCTTGATCTCCTTCTCGCCGTTCTCCAGGGTATACACCGTGCCGGGGCCGCTCAGCTCGTCGTCTGCCGGGCCGGTGCGCAGCGTCACCGACGCCATATGGTTTTCGGTGTCAGGATCTGTGATGTGCAGCGTAAAGTCAAAGCTGTCGTCATAGCTGGCAAAGTCACCCGCCAGCCGCTTGGTCACGGTCAGGCTGTGGGTCGTGTACTCGTTGGTGACGAGCTCGGCTTTTGTGCCGGTCTCTTTCTCGGCCAGGATGGCATACTCCAGCTTGAAGTGCTGTCCATCCGGCTCGACCTCGCTCTCATTGGCGACGCTGACCTTCAGCAGGTAGAGCGGCGCGGTGGACAGACCGCTGATGCCGTGGGCCTGCTCGGTCAGACGGTAGTAGTAGATGCCGGGCTTTGTGAACTTGTCCATATTGAAATCAACGGTCACATTGCTCTCGGTGTTGGCTTTTCCTTGGGCATCGGCGGTAAATTCCGCCGTGGCCGTGGTACTGGCAAGCTGATCCGCCGTGCCGAGCATTTCGTCCGCGGTGTGGGCCTGGGGCAGGTCGCCATCCTGGCCTGCGGCCACGTTGAAAGTGATCGTGCCCTTGATGCCGCCCGCGCCGGGGGCTTTGTCCAAGTTGATGGCCTTTTTAAGGATGATGCTGCCGCCGCTGACCGTGATGCGGCTGGCAGGTCTTTCGGCATCGGCTGCATAGGCCACCGTGGACAGCGCCCCGGCCAGCACAGCAGCGGTGAGAGCGGCAGAAAGTTTGATGGTGTTCATGGTAAGTACCTCGCTTTTATGTGATGGATAGCTCGGAAGGAAAGGCGGACGGCAGCGGCAAGGCCGCCCCATTATATCCCATTCCGCCGCAATACAGCGATCACGCGGCCCTGTATCTCCCCTGCCTGCACCGGGCCGAACCAGCGGCTGTCGCGGGCGCCTGCGCGGGCGTCGCATAATATAAAATATTCGCCGTCGGCCAGGGTCAGCGGGTAGGTCACGTTGCTGTCATATTTCGGCGTTTCTTCGTAGATATCAGGCTCCGCCACCGTGCTGCCGTTGATGACAAGCGCCGCCGCGTCGGTCACTTCCACCGTGTCGCCGCCCCGGGCCGCGACCCGGCCTGTGCGGCGCTGGCCATCCTTGGTAAAGACAACGACCTCCCCTGCCGTGCAGCTGCGGGGCAGCCGGTAAAACAGCAGCAGGTCGCCGGGCTTCAAATGCGGGTGCATCGCGGCGTCGGGCTGGATGTACAGCCCGAACACGACGCCGAACAGCATGACCAGCAGCGCGGCCAGCGCCCCGGCCCGCACAAGAAACTCCCGGATATCCGCCCAGGCTGCCCGGCGCCGGGTCTGCGGCTCCATAGGTCACGCCCCCTTGCGGCGGCGCAGGCAGACCAAACCCAGCAGGGCGCAGAGCAGCATCCAGACTGCCGGGGCCGTGTCCGGGCCAAATCCCGTGGGCGGTGCGCCGTCCTTGTTGTTGACGCAGGTAAGCGTGGCGCTCTGTGCGCCCAGGGTTCCCCCGCCGCTGGCGCCGACCTCGACGCTGCCGTCAAGGTCGAAGCTCGTCTCATAACCGGTGTTGTCGGTCTCGGTCACGGTGAAGGCATCCCCCGGGCGCAGGTAGCCGATGGTGATGCTGCCCCGGTGGCGCAGCGTGAAGCCGCTCCCGGTCAGGGCCGCGCCTTCCCCTTTCGTCACATAGACGCTGGCGGCGGTGATGGCCTGGCCGGCGACCGTGGCCGTGAAGGGAAACTCACGGCGGGCGTCACCCAGACCGCCTGTCACCTGCTTGGTGATGGTCAGCGTCAGGAACGGCGCATAGCTGTTCGTGATGGTCACTTCTGCCGTCTGGCCGGACATGACCTGCACTTCGGCCGCGGCATCGTCGGCGGTGGTCGTGCAGTAGTAGTTTGCCAGGTCGGGGTGGGCCGTCTCGGTCACGGTATAGCGGTTGACCGGGATGTCTTTCAGCGTCACGCCGGTGAGGCCCTTCAGCGCAATGGTCAGCGCGCCGCCCGCCGTTAGTTCCCGCGTTTCGGTCGTACCATCATCAAATTGCAGTGTATAGCTGCCGATGGGCAGGCTGCTGACCGTGAAGGTGTTCGTCACTGCGTCGGCTTCCGCTTGCTGCGCCTCGTCGGCCACAGCCTTGGTCAGGTGCAGGCTGCCGGTGGGGCGGGCGTAGATGTTGCGGAACTCTGCTGTCGTGTCGGCGCTTGTGGTCAGCGTAATGTCCGCCAGGCTTGTGCCTGTCTGCTCATTGTCACCGTTCAGCGCCGCCTGGGTGCCCAGGTAGAGCAGGCCCGCCGGGGCATCGTGGCCAGTCTCTTCCACGGTGTAGGTATAGTTTACGCTGCCGTCGTCGCTGGTCAGCGGCAGGTCGGCCAGGGTATAGCGGCTGCGGGTGGGGTCAGCACTGTCCACGGTCATATCCGCACCGTGGATCGTCGCGACCGTACCGTTCTGGTTCGCCACGGTGAACGTCAAGTTTGCCCGTGCGGCGGTCAGCTCCTCGGCAGTCAGGCCGCCCGTTATGGTTTTGCGGATGGTCAGATTTGCGCGGCCTGCCACCGCCGGGGCAGGGTCGGTGCTGAACCAGACGTTGTCCAGCAGATTGCCCTCGGTGCGCTTGTCGTCCTGGGTTTGCACCGCCAGGAAAAAGAAGCGGCTCACATACTGCCCGCCAGGGACCTGGTATGTGCCCTTGTGTGTTGCCCAGTTGACGACGCCATCGGTCATTTCGCCGCCGACCATAAAAGTGCTGATGGGCACCTTCTGGCCGTTGTACTCGACCAGATCGTTCAGGGCATTGCGCACACTGTCTTTAGCCTTGTTCTGGGCGGCGGCAGTCAGCGTCTTGGTGATTGCTTCGGCCACCGTGACCGGCGCGATCAGCAGCGCCATCGTGTCCGCGCCGTTGCGGCCCTTGTGGGCCAGCGACCAGTTCAGCGTGGAGCCGGGCACGGTCAGCACATCCTGATAGAGCGCACCGTAGGCTTCGCAGTTCAGCTCGGCGAACTGATTGCCGTCCTGGGCGCTGCGGGTGTTGTAGCTGACCCTGGGGTCGTTGTTTTCTAAGTCGTCATTATAGTTGTGGTTGGTTCCGTCTACAATTTCTATGTAGTTGGCCCACTGGGTTTTATCGGCGCGTGTTTCTTCCTCGTCCGTCCAGTGGTAGTACAGGCCTGTCGTGTGCCATACAAGCCCCTGTGTGGTGTCCGCCAGCTGGGCAAAATGGCTTTTTATGGTCTGCTCTTTGTCCTCCGGTGCGTAGGAAAGCACGCCGGTCCGGGTATGCTCCACCGCCATGCTGTGCAGGCTCGGGCTTTCAAAGCTGCCGTTTTGCAGCTGCAAATGGTAGGGCACACGGGCTTCGGCCGCCTTAGTACCGTTGAAGCCGGTGACTTCCACTTTGTAATACAGCCGCTCGGTAGGGCCGACATTGGCGATGCAGGAATCGATGGCGGCGTTCAGCTTGTGCTCGCCGCCCTCGGTGATGTTCCACTCGCTGCCGGTACAGATGCGCGGCGTGACCTGCTCCCAGTTCTGGCCATCGTGGCTGCGGTACCAGGTGTAGGTCACGTCCTGCCGTTCCGCGCTGCCGTTGACGACAGCGGTAAAGCAGCCGTCTGTGCTGATGGTGTCCTGTACTTCCAGCGTGTCCACTACAAGGGGCACGGCCGTCGGCTCTGGTATAGGCGCTGCCAGCACGGCGGCATATTCCGTCTCCTCCGCAGTCTGCTGTGAAACCGGGCTGGCCGTGGGCAGCGGTGTCGGGCTGGCCGCGGGCGCGGGGGGCACGGTAGGCAGCGGCGCAGCGGTAGGCTGCGGCGTTGGGGCCGCCGTCGGCTCCGGGCCAGCCGGGGCCTGAGTTGGCGCGGCGGTGGGGTCTGGGATGGGCGGTTCCGTCGGTTCGGGGGCAGGTTCCGCCGTCGGCTCGGGTGTTGTCTCGGCTGTCGGCTCCGGGGCAGGGGCCTCGGTGGGCACGGGTTCCGGGGTCGGCTCGGCAGCAGAGTCCGGCGGGGTTTCGGTGGTTTCCGGAGCCGGTTCCGCCGTGGGGTCGGGCACTTCGGTCTCGACCACGACTTCTTCCGCCGCAGGCGGGTCAGGGTCAGCCGGGGCAGCCACGGCGGGCAGCTCGGTCAGGGCGGGCAGATCGTCCGCCGCGAACACTGTGCTGGCCGTGCTTGCCGCCATACAGCAGGCCAGAAACACAGCCAACAGACGTTTTCTCATATGCTGTTCCTCCTCACACAGTCTCCCATGGGGGTTGTCCCCCACAGGGATCGCTTTGGAGTATACAGCCCCCGCCCCGCAAAAGGCGTCGAGGTGCGTGGATGTGCAAAAGGTTATATTTTCCAGCAAAAAGAAAAAGCACCCGCCAAAACTGGCAGGTGCTCGGGTAAATTATGCAGTTTTTACGCCTGGTCGTACTTGCTGGGCACGGCGCGCAGGGAGATCGTGCGGTCAAAGGTGCTGTATGCGGTCAGGTAGGCGGTAAAGCAGCCGTCCATCCGGCCCATGCTGCCCTCCTTGCCGGCGGTGTAGTTATGCTCGGCAAAGCAGGGGCCGACCGAAATACCGTTCACGCCCTTGGATGCGACCAGCGTGCCGTCCTTGACGACGACACCGCCGCCGTCATTGCCCTCGAGCATGAAATGCTCGTTCTCGACGCGGCAGCCCGCGTTGAAGGCCAGCTCCACCCGCAGCGGGGCGCGGTCGATGCCGGAGTTGACGATGTGGATGTCCAGGCCGTTTTCGACCTCGTTCACCTGCACGTCAAACACCATGTCGGGGCCGTAGAGCTTTTCGCGGTGAGCGTTGTCCATCTGCCACCAATCGCTGGTGGCGGGCTTTTCGGCAAAGGGCAGGTAATACCAGCCGGTCATGGTCTGGTGCAGGGCATAGCCGCCGTCCTTGGGGGCCAGCGCTGCGGGGACAAAGTTGCGGTGCTCGCAGAAGCTCGCGCCGATGCGCACGGTCAGCGTGAAGTCGCCGTGCTGGAAGAACAAAAAGCTCGGGCTGTTGTTCAAGATCGTGTAGGACCAGCTTCCGCGGCGGCAGCGCACAATGCCCGACCCTTCGTAATATTTGTGGTAGTTCGTCGGGGTTGCGCTGCCCTCGTGCTCCAGCGCGGCCAGTTCGGGCAGCAGCATCAGGTTGATGAGGCAGTCAAAGCTGCGCAGGGCATGGCGCTCCACCATCTGCATAATGGCGTTGGCGGCGTCCAGCAGTTCGGGCTTGCGGCAGGTATAGCCCATGTAGAGGTACTCGAGGTAATACTCCCGCGGGTAGATCTTTTTGCCCATGTCCCAGCGGGTGGAGTTGTTGGTAAAAATGCTGTCGTCGGGGTCGATGTAGGTCAGCATCATTTCCAGGTTGCGCAGCACCGGCGCATAGTAGCTCTCGTCGCCGGTGGCCACGGCCAGCATGATCATGGCATCGTTGTTGATGCGGTTGTAGTTGCCGGCCGAACGCTCGGCGTACTCGCCGTCCTCGTTGCAGTCGTTGCCCTCTTTCAGAATGGCCTCGGCGGCGGTGCGGCATTCGGGCTTATCAAACAGCTTGGCGCAGAGCATCAGCACCGACGCGATGGCCCAGCGGTGGTTCGGGGTGTGGAAGCCGCAGTGGCACAGGGCATCGGCTGCATCGCGGATGATGGCCTCATACTTAGGCTTCAGCTCTGCGGCAGCGGCCTTGGCTTCGGGCGCGGCGGGCAGTGCGCCGTCCACGACCTTGCACAGGTAGACATAGGCGGGCAGCAGCCGCTTGGTGCAGAAAGCCGTATCCGGGCCGGAGAAGAAGTTGCAGTTGATGAGGTCAAAGTAACCGCCGGGCCGCTGGGAGCGGCGCACAAAAGCCAGCGCCAGTGCCAGGCGGCGGCCCAGCTCGGCGTCCAGGTAGTAACGGCTCTCTGGGTTCAGGTAGCAGGCCGTCATTGTCGTGGCGCGGTAGATGGCCGTTTTCGGCTCGGCCAGGCTGTCCGCCTTGGGGAAACCGCCGCAGAAGGGGCTGTTCTCGTCCAAAATCTGGATATCGAGATAGCGCTGCACGCGGCTTTCGCTGTCGTGCAGGATACGTTCATAGTGTTTGCGCATAGGTCCGCTCTCCTTATTTGCCTTTGCCCAGCAGGGCCGCGCCGATGATGCCCGCGTCGCCGAACAGCTCGGCCGACATGATGCGGGGCTGCTTGGGGCAGCTGCGGCCATAGCCGTGTGCGGCATTGAACGCCCGGATCGGCTCGACCAGTACGTCGCTGCGGCGGCTGATGCCGCCGCCCAGGCAGAGCACCTCGGGCTGGAAGATGTTGATGATGCTCGTCACGCCGACGCAGAGGTAGTGTACATAGGTGTTGACCACCTGCACGGCGGTCTCGTCGCCCGCGTCGTAGGCAGCCAGGATGACCTTGCCGTTGACGTTGGCTTCCTCGTTTTCCGCCAGCGCCCAAAGCTTGCTCTCCTTATGGGCGGCCATGGCCTCCCGCGCCTGACAGATGAGCGCCGTGACGCTGCCGTACTGCTCAAAGCAGCCGCGCATACCGCAGTTGCACTCTTTCCCGTGCATATCAATCACAAAGTGGCCCAGTTCGGCCGCTGCGCCGTTGCAGCCGGTCAGCAGCTTGCCGTTCAGCACTACGCCGCCGCCGACACCGGTGCCCAGCGTGACCATGACCATGCTGCTGCTCCCTTTGCCTGCGCCCGCGCAGTACTCGCCCCAGGCGGCAACGTTGGCGTCGTTATCCACATAGACGGGCAGGCCGGTGCGCTCGTGGATCATCTGGCCCAGCGGGACGTTGTCAAATTCCAGATTGTTGGCATACAGCACGGTGCCGGTGTCCACATCGACGCTGCCAGGCGCACCGATGCCCACCCAGGCGGCATCACTCAGGGCCAGGCCCAGGGCAGTCGCCATGCGGCGGCAGAGCAGCGCGATACGGTCGGCGATGTCCGACGCCGGGCAGGGCAGCCCGGTCTTGATGCTGTCGGTCAGCAGCAGTTTCCCGTCCAGGTCGGCAATGCCGCCTGCAATGTTGGTGCCGCCCAGATCGATTCCGATACAATAACGCATAATCTACCTCGCTTCTTTCACTTTATTTCAATTTCTGCGTCGGTTTGCAGAATTTCGTAAACAGTATAAACACGATGAAAAATGCCAGTGCGGACAGCGGCAGGACCCGGATGCTGACGGCATAGCCCGTCATATCCACCAGCTTGCCGAAGCCGACGTTGAACAGGATATCCGCCAGCGACGCGATGCTTAAAATCGTGCCCGCCGCGCCGGAGACCTGCTGCGCCGGGAAATAGAGCCGGATGCTCATGACCAGCGTGGGGTACAAAATGGAGAAGGACAAGCCGCTGATGGCCCAGACGGGCATCGTCACCGCGCCGCCCAGCGAGCCGATCAGATACAGCACACAGGACACGCCGCCGAAAGCCGCCAGGCTTTTGAGGGCCCCCAGCTTATCCACCAGCGGGGACAGGCAGAGCCGCCCGATCATCATACCGCCAAAGAACACCGAAAGATACTTGGCCGCCGAGGCCTGGGGCAGGCCCAGACCGTCTACGCCGTAGGCGACCATCCAGTTCATGACGCCGTGCTCGGCGATAAAGTAGAACCCGAACACCAGCACATAGGGCACGATGATACGCCAGTCATAGCCGCCCTTTTGTGCCGGGGCATCCGCCGGGGCGGCGGCTTCCTCCGGCACATTGCAGAAGAGCAGCAGCACAAAGGCCACCGCGCCCAGGATCAGCAGCACCAGATTTGTGTGCTGCCAGAAGGAAAAGCCGTCGGCGTGGCTGCCCAAAATATACTGGCTGCCGCTGGTGCCGATTTCCTGGGTGAAGAACAGGAAGTTGACGAAGAACCCCGGCGCTGTAGCAAACAGCAGCGGCGTGATGAGGTTCATCGTGGTATTCAATAAGGTGGAAGAACCCAGCGCCAGCGCCATGCCGATGAGCAGCACCGTGTAATTGCTGGTAAAGGCAAACAGCGCCAGGGCGGCCATCCAAATCAGGATCAGCACCTGCAGCACGCGCTTTTTGGAAAAGCGGGTGCTCAGGTTGCCGCCCACCAGCAAAAACACCAGGTTGCCGATGTAGCTTGCCGTGACGATCAGCCCCAGCTGGGTCGTCGTCAGGGAGAAATGCTCTTGGAAGATCGTGGAAAAAATTCCGCGCAGGCTGTCATTGCTGCCAAGCCCCACCATGAGCACCACAAAGGCAAAGAAGGTAAGGCGGCTGCTCCATTTTTTTGCCATCAGACCTGGGCCTCAGCTTCCATCAGGAACAGAATTGCCATGGCCTGGCCGTAGGGCATCGGGTGCAGGGGGATCTGCTTGTAGAAGTCCTTGCTCTCGCGGCCCATCGGGGTGCCGTAGGACACCTGCTGCACAACGCCCTTTTCATCGATGCAGTCCAACACAGGCTGCAGGGCGCGCATGGCGTTGGCGCGGTAGCTTTCGGGCACAATGCCCTGCTCGACGGCTTTCAGGATGCCGAAGCCGAAGCCGCTGGTGGCGCTGGCCTCCAGGTAGGAGGTCGGGTCGTCGATCAGGGTGTGCCACATACCGCCCTCGTCCTGGTACTTGGCCAGGCTCTTGATCTGGCGCAGCAGCGCGTTCTCAAGGATGCGGCGGTCGGGGTTGCCTACGGGGACGATTTCCAGCAGCAGGGGGATGGCAGCCGTCACCCAGCTGTTGCCGCGGCCCCAGAAAGCCTCGGCAAAGTTATGGCAGCCATCAAAGCAGAAACCATGATACCACAGACCGGTCTTTTTGTCAGCCAGATATTTGGTGTGGACAAGGTACTGGTAGACAGCCTCGTCAATGTAGTCCTGGCGGCCCAGGATGCGGCCGATGTTGGCCAGCGGCAGCACAGTCATGAACAGCGTATCGTCCCACAGCTCGCCCTCGTTGACGCGATCCGATGTGACATGCTGGAAGCCGCCCTCGCCAGCGCGGGGCAGGTCGTGCATGGCCCACTCGGCCCACTCTTTGCAGATATCGCCGTACTTTTCATTCTTGGTGTACTCGTACAGGTAGCTCAGGGCAAAAATGGGGGCCATCGTGTTGATGTTCTTGCTGGGCAGGCCCTCGGCAATGCGGGCGTCGTAGTACTCTGTCAGCACATCCAGGCAGCGCTGGTCGTGCTTTTTCTCAAACAGCTTCCACAGGCCGTACAGGCCCACGCCCTGGGTCCACTCCCACAGCATATAGCGGGCCAGATTGCCCTGATCCATGTTGGATTTCGCCATGTTCTCCAGGAAAGTCTCGTCCTTTTCATACAGGACAGATTTGAAGCTCTCAATGCAAAGCTCCAGTTTGTTTTCAATATCAGCTTTCTGCATGGTGGTTTTCTCCTTTTTATTATAATAGGTAGACATAACGTTCGAACTTGCCTAAAGTATAGCATAGGGGCAAAGGCAAAAACCACTCTGATTTTGTCTTTGTCACCGAAATATATTGCACTTTTTGCGAGTGCGAGTATAATAGAGACAGGAACATTTTTGACGGAGGCTGCCTATGTATCTGGACGACGCATTGCTGTACAATCAGGGGTACATGATTTCGATCAACGACCTGGATTCGCCGCTGTTTTACCTGTTCGACTACGATTCGCGGTCGTTCAAGATCAACATGAGTTTCCAGCATTTCCACCAGTTTCACGAGATACACATTCTGTTAAGCGGCCGTGCATCCCATCTCATCGAGGGCGACTATTACACCCTGCAGCCCTATGATATCGTATTGCTGCGCCCTTCCATGATGCACAAGACCGAGTATCCGTCGGGCGGCGACTGCCGGCGGCTTATCATCAACTTCCGCGTGCCGGATGATTCCCCCGCGCTGCACGAAATGCTGCAAAGCTGTTTACAGCCCTTCGGGGCCGAGGTGCCCATCTACCGCTTTACCGGTGAGACGCGGGCTCAGGCATTTTCGCACCTGAACGCGATCTTCACGCTGGGCAAGCAGCCGATGACCCCGCTGACGCAGCAGTTCATCCACTGCCATTTCCTGCAATTTCTGGCCACCGTGGCCCAGCACGCGGGCGAGAGCAGCTACGAGCCGCAGGAGCTCAGCGATTCCATCACCCAGAAGGTCTACGCCGTGACCAGCTACATCCACCGGCACTACGCCAGCGAGCTTTCGCTGGAATATCTGGCGGAGAAATTCTTCATCAGTCCGTACTATTTGTCGCACCAGTTCCGCCGGGTGACAGGGTTCTCGCTCATCAACTACATCCAGATCACCCGGGTGCGCAACGCCCAGCAGCTGTTGCTGTACACCGACATGAAAATTGCCGATATCACGACGAGCTGCGGCTTTACGAGTTTTTCCCAGTTCAACCGGGTGTTCAACAAGTTCTGCCATACCTCGCCGTCCCAGTTCCCCGTCAACGGCGTCGTCACCCCCATCACCGCCATTCCCTTCGAGAAGGAACCCTCCCCCGGGAGCACGAAGGTGTAACATTTTCCGGTGCCGCCCCTTCCCCGGGGGCAGGCACCTTTTTTATTTTTCCTGCATCGTCAGTTTGCCGTAATTGTCAAAACCACTGTACTGCATCGGGGCGTCGTTTACATACAGCGTCTCGCCCCACTGGCAGCGCAGTTCGCCGTAGACGGGGTCCACAAAGCGGTAGCGGCGGCCCTCGGCATCGGCATCCAGCGCAGCCCCGCGCATGGCAGCCTTGAAATCCTCAAACGCCGCAAACTCGTCTGCCTGCGCGGCACGCACCAGCCAGATGCAGCGGCGGCCCTCGGCGATGCACTCGCGGTCCTTGTTGGAGCCGAAGTCCTGCATCCGCATCCCATTGCTGCAATACACCGCCGCATAGGCACTGCCCAGCTGCACAAAGGCCCACTTGCCTTCGACCTCGCAGCGGTCAAACTCCATCGACGGCAGGTACAGGTGGGTGAAATCGACCGGGTGTTCGGGGGCGATATCATAGATCAGCCCCGCGAACGCCTTGTACTGGTTGACCTTGGGCAGGGTGCCGTTGCCCGCCCAGTAGGACGGCCGCGCTGCGCCGAAGAGCACCCGCTCGCCGGGGTGGGTGACCCACAGCTGCGCCACGGCGTTGAAGGTCAGCTGGAAGGGGTTCTCCTGATGGCCCGGCTCGCCGGGGTGGAAGTCGTTAGCGCTGGTCATCATGTAGTCGGCGGTCTTGTAGGTGTACAGATCCACATAGCCGTCATTGCCCTGGGTCGTCTGGCAGATCATTTCCTTGCCCCGGGGGATGCTGAACCACTGGGCAAACTCCTTCGGCGGCTCGTAATCAGACAGGCAGTAGGAGGTGATACCCTTGCCCGCGTGGCCCGGCACGCCGTACCCATAGCCGATCCAGCTCAGGCCGGAGGGGCAGTTGGACCAGTTGCCGAACTGCTCCTTGATGTAGGTGCGGCCCGACGACGAGGCGAAGATGCCCTGCTGGCTGTGGACGGCCAGCAGGTAGTAGGCAAAATCCATGCCCTCGCGGCCCAGCTCCCGCATGGCGGGGTCCTGGGCAAAGGCATACAGGCTGCCGAAGCCCAACGTGTCAATGGGCAGGTAGGGGCTGGAATTCCACTCGGTAAAGCCCTCTTTGCGGAAGGTGACGAACCAGTCGTAGATCATATTCTTGGCCTTGGCCTGCATCTGGCGGCCGGTCAGTCCGCTGTTGGTAAAGACCTCATCGGGGAACAGCTCGCCCGCCAGCAGTTGGCAGGTGTGGAACATCAGGGCGTGGTTCTCGCTCCAGAACCACATGGCGTCGTTGCCCGGCTCATCGATCCAATAGCGGAAACCCAGCAGACAGTCGGTCAGCTCGTTCTCGGTCTTTTCGGACAAAATACCGCTGCCGCGTTTGCCGAAGGTGCGCAGGATGTAGGGGTAGTAGACAAGGTAAAAATCGCTGCAGTCGAAGCGGCGGCGGATGTAGTCGGACTGCACGGCCAGCAGCTTTTCGGCCTCGGCGGTGTCGCCGCCGGTGGCTAAGATCGCCAGTGCGCGGTTCGTGTTCTGCTCGCCCCAGCGGGCCAGCAGCTCCAGCGCCTGGCGCTTGCGCTCGGCCACGGTGGGCAGGGCGCGGGGCAGCACGCTCTCGGTGTGAATTTCCACACTGATGGGTCGGGTCAGCCGGATGCCCTCGACCTCGGTCGTGACCTGCAGCAGCAAAAATGCCAGCGGGAAGGTCTTGCAGTCGCCCAGGCTGATTTGGCTCGCGTGGGGGAGGGTGTCAGCCTCGCGGCGGAAGAGCACGCCGCCCTTGACATTTTCCTCGGTACCGCCGACAAAGGCCAGGTGGTAGCTCTCGGCGATATCCGCGCCGTCGTAGTCCAGCAGCACCGGGCCGGCGGTAAAGTGGTTGCGGTGGAACGCCAGGCTGCGCATCAGGTGCTCGGCCTCGGCCAGGCGGGCCGCGTCGGCCTCCCCCACCGGGATGACCTGTTCGGGCGCGGTGCCCTCGCCCTTCCAGCGCAGGCGCAGAATGATCGTAGCATCGCGCTCGGCATAGTTGTCAAAGAACACAAGAAGCTTGTTGCGGCCCTTTTGCAGCGGCAGAGTCAGCGGCGTGGGGACAGGCTCGTTGTGGTGGTAGGGGGTCACTTCGGTCAGCTTTTCGCCGTTCAGCCAGAGGGCCGCGCCGCCGCAGGTGATAAGGTCAAAGGGCACACTGCCCGCCTCGGCGGCGTCCAACTCGGTGTAGGCCCAGGCGCTCAGGCAGGCAGGGGTCTCACAGTCCCAGGCGTAGGTCACGCCGATATCGTCAAACGGCCAGTAGACGGTAAAGGGGGTAACATTATCCGCGCCGCCCACCAGCCCGCCGGGGCGGGTGTCCAGCTGCGCGGGCCAGGCAGTGGCCTTGGCGCGGCGCTCGGCCTTGAACTGTTCCTCGCCGGGTTTATCCTTAGGGGCGGTGTTCAGCTTTTCGTTTTCGGCACCGTGCAGGGCCGTGGGCTTGGTGATGACCGGCGTTTCGGTCACGCCGCTGACCAGCCAGCGGTCCACATACCCGTGAAACAAGGGAAAATGCAATTCGTTTGCCATACCTCGGCTTCTCCTTTATTAAAAAGGTTTATAAAAAAACAACAGACGCCCCGCCCGGTTTGGGCGGGGCGTCTGTTCGCCCTGGGGAATCACTTCCCCTGTTGATTCGGTTGATTAGTGTGCCCAGCCGGCCTTGTCAGCCAGTGCGGTAGCAAACTCGGTCAGAGCGTCAGACGGAGTCAAGTCGCCGTTGACAGCCTGCTTCAGAGCGTCACGGTACTCGTTGTCGTAGTAGTTGCGCCACTCGGAGCTTTCGTCGATGGCGAATGCATCGGTGGTCTGGCCGACCTCAGCCTGCAGGACCTTGTAGTCGGCAGCCTGATCGGGATCAGCAGGCTCATAGGTGACGGATTTCAGAGAGGACAGGCCCTTATCAAGTGCCAGATAATCGGCAAAGTTCTTGTCGGTGTAGAACCACTTCAGGAACTCAATAGCCAGATCCTTGTTCTTTGCGTTGGTGGGAACGGCCAGACCGGCACCGCCCAGGATAGCGGAACCGCCTGCAGAACCGACAGGAGAGGGCATGACGCCGAACTTGAAGCTGGTGATATCCTGCACGAAGGGGTTGTAGTTCCAGGAGCCGGAGAAGTAGATGCCTACGTCACCGTTCTTGAAGTAGTCGCCCGGGTTGTCGCTGGAGCCACCGGCCCAGATGGCCTTGGGCATGATGCCGCTGTTGTTGGCATCGACAAAGGCCTGCAGGGTGTCAATGTTCTGCTGGCTGTCTGCAACGACCTTGAAGGAGTCGCCGTCCTTCTCGACCAGAGAACCGCCGTTCATGTACATCAGGTTGTCATAACGGGCGCGGGAGGCATCCATAGCCATGCCGTACTTGACAGCGCCGGAATCCTGCAGCTTCTTGGCAGCCTCATAGACCTCGTCCATGGTCCAGCGGTCGTCCACCGTCGGGCACTCGATGCCGGCAGCCTCAAAAGCGTCCTTGTTGTAGAATACGTTGGTGATGGTGAACTGCTGGGGCAGAACAGACAGCTTATCCGTCAGGTAGTTCTGGCTGATGATCTGCAGGGCCTGCGGCTCAAAGATGGAGGTGTCAATGCACTTGCCCAGATCCTCGAACTCATCGGGATACAGACGGGCCAGACGGGTGGTGGACAGCAGATCCGGCAGGTCGTTGTTCTTGGCCATCAGGGGGAACTTGGTCAGCTGGTCATCGTAGGGGATGACCATGATGTCAACGGTGTTGCCGGTCTCGTCGGCCCACTTGTTCAGGGTGGTAGCGAATGCATCGCCCTCGCCGGGCTCCTCAGACAGCATGACCTTCAGGGTCTGGCCGCCGGCAGAAGCGGCGCCGGAAGCTGCGGTGTCCGTTGTTGCAGCGGAGCTGGCCGTAGATGCAGCGGGAGAACCGCCGCAGGCTGCCAGAGAAGCCGCCATCGCGGCTGCCAGAGCCAGAGAAAGTGCTTTTTTCATGTTGGTTTTACCTCCTGTAAAGTAGAAATAAAAATAGGGTATATCCACCGGGCCCTCACCCGGTTTGCTCCGTTCCGGGGCTTGGGAACTGGGCTTTCAGCTCCCTTGGTGTATCCATAGTGTACCATTGCGGCGGGGGGATTCTCTACGCCTATCTTGCTGATTTGCATTGCGGCATATTGCATTTTTTGCGTCTCGATTTTTCAATCTGGCAAATTGCATCAAGAAAAGCGGCTGAAATTGTGCACTTTTCACACATCGTTTGTTCTAATGATGCCAAGTTGCGCTTATTTTGCGCCGGCGCTTATTTTTCCAGTGAAAGAAATGCAATGTTTCTGTAACCAAATTTTAATAAAAAGCAGTCGTTTTCCCCCGTAAACAATAAATGCGCACCATTCGCCCTCTACCGCGCAAAAACTGCATTGTCTGCACAGTTTTGAGATGTTATACTGTGCCTGAACAGGGGCTGCTTGGGTGCGGGCGAACAATGTTCGCCCCTACAATACCGTTACCCGCCTTGCTGCCTCGTAGGGCGGCCAGTCCTCTGGACGCCGCTTCCCTTACCACACACTCAATCTTCTTATAGAAAAGGAAGGAGCCGCCATGCAAAACACTGAACTCCGCCGCCGGGCGCGCCCGGTGCTGGACGCCCTGCGCACTTTGGCGCTGCAGGGGCGCACCCCGGTTTTGGGGCTGCGCAAAAAATCCTGCCCCTACCACAGCTGGGACACCGTGCAGGAGGACCCGGCCACAGCCCCCGGCTGGACACCCTTTGCCCCCGGTGATGCCATCGGCGGCGTGGAGGCTCACTACTGCTTCCGGGGCGGCATCACCGCACCGGCGGGCAGCGCCGGGCGTCACCTTGTCTGCCTGGTCTCCACCGGCGCAGACGATATCTGGAACAACAACAACCCCCAGTTCCTCGCCTACTTAAATGGTGCGCTGGTCTGCGGGCTGGATGTCAACCACACCGAGTTTGACCTGACCTCCGCCGCTGCCGAGGGCCAGACCTGGCAGCTGGGACTGTACACCTACTGCAACACCCCGGCTCAGGACGTCTTTTTAAAAGTCGAGACAGCCGTGCGGGACGATGAGATCACCGGCCTGTACTACGACCTGAAAGCCCCTTACGAGGTGCTTGTCCAGCTGGACGAGGGCGACACCAACGCCATCGGCATCGGGCGGTATCTGGAAAAAGCGCTGGATATGCTCGACCTGCGCGACCCGTACAGCGCCGCATTCTACGCCAGCGTCGCCGCCGCCCGCCGCTATATGAAAGAGGAATTTTACGAGAGCTTCTGCCAGCGGCAGCCGGTCACGGTGGACTGTGTCGGCCACACCCACATCGACGTGGCCTGGCTCTGGACGCTGGCCCAGACGCGGGAAAAGGCCATTCGCAGTTTTGCCACCGTCAACTATCTGATGGACCGCTACCCCGAGTACAAGTTCCTGTCCAGCCAGCCGCAGCTCTATGATTTTGTGCGCAAAGACTGCCCCGCGCTGTTTGAGAAGATCCGCGCCCGCGTCGCCGACGGCCACTGGGAACCGGAGGGCGGTATGTGGCTGGAATCCGACTGCAACATGGCCAGCGGCGAGAGCCTGATCCGCCAATTCCTGCACGGGCAGGAATTTTTCGGCCGGGAATTCGGCAAACAGGGGCACATCCTGTGGCTGCCGGATGCCTTCGGTTTCAGCGGCGCGCTGCCCCAAATTATGGCCCAGTGCGGCATGGACTGGTTCATGACCACCAAGATGGCCTGGAACGATACCAACTGTATGCCCCACGATCTGACCCGCTGGCGCGGCATCGACGGCACCGAGGTACTGGCCTACTTTATCTCCACCAAGGACTACGACAAGCGCCCCGACCGCAACCCGAAACCGAGCTTCAACACGACCTACAACGGCCTGCTGAACCCCAGGCAGGTCATGGGCTGCTGGCAGCGCTTTCAGGACAAGGAGCTGACCCAGGATGTGCTGCAATGCTATGGCTACGGCGACGGCGGCGGCGGTGTGACCGCTGAAATGCTGGAGATCAACCGCCGCATGGAGAAGGGCATCCCTGGTGCGCCCCAGACCCGCCTGACCCACGCGGCCCCCTACTTTGACAAATTGAAGCAGCACCTTGACGAGACGCAGGCCGATCTGCCCTGCTGGCACGGCGAGATGTACTTTGAGTACCACCGCGGCGTGTTCACCAGCCAGGGCCGCAACAAGCGGGCCAACCGCGCCGCCGAGTTTGCCAACCTGACCGCCGAGACCGCCGCCGCCCTGGCCGAAAGCCTGCGCACCGGCTACGCCTACCCCGCCGCCGCGCTGCACCGCAACTGGGAGCTGACCCTGCTGAACCAGTTCCACGATATTTTACCCGGCTCGGCCCTGGGCGAGGTATACGAAGTCTCGCAGCAGCAATACGGCGAGATCCTCGCGTCCGATGCCAGAATTACCGATGACGCGCTGCACACCGTCGCGGCCCTCGTCAAGACCGACCGTCCCGGCGTGGTCGTGTTCAACCAGCTGGGCTTTGCCCGGGACACCGTCGTCCGCGTCGCCTGCGGGGCAAGCGGCATCACCGACGGCGGACACCCGCTGCCCTGCCATACCGAAAACGGCGTGCTGACCTTTGTTGCCAAGGACCTGCCCGCCAAGGGCTGGCGGTTCTACCCCTTTGCCGACGCGGAACCCGAGACCCCCTGCGCCGAAGTCACCGAAAACGACGGCGGCTATATCATTGACACGCCGCTCTATCACATCGTATTCAACGGCTGCGGCGAGATCACCGCCCTGCTGGACAAGGAGGCCGGCCGCGAGCTGATTCCTGCCGGGCAGTGCGCCAACGAGCTGCAGCTGTTTGAGGATCGCCCCGACGAGTACGACGCCTGGAACCTGGAAAAATACTACCGCCGCCACCGCTTTGCGCCGGACGGCGCGGCCCGCCTGACTGTGGCCGAGAACAGCCCGGTCTGCTGCCGCCTGCATCTGGAACGCGCCATTTCCCGGTCGCAGCTCGTGCAGGATATCACCCTCTACCCCCACAGCCGCCGCATCGACTTTGCCACCCACGTCGACTGGCACGAGCAGCATGTGCTGCTGAAAGCCGCTTTCCCGGTGGATATCTGCGCAGACCGCGCCCAGTATGATATCCAGTTCGGCAGCATCGCCCGGGACACCCACACCAACACCAGCTGGGATGAGGCCCGCTTCGAGGTCTGCGCCCATAAGTGGGCCGACCTGTCCGAGCCGGGCTACGGCGCGGCGCTGCTGAATGACGGCCGCTACGGCTATGATGTCCACGACGGCGTGCTGCGGCTCTCGCTGCTGCGGGCCGCCACCTACCCGGACCCCCACGCCGACCAGGGGGCCCACGACTTTACCTATGCGCTGCTGCCCCACCTGGGCGACTGGCGGCAGGGCGGGGTCATCCCCGCCGGGTACGACCTGAACGCCCCGGCGCTGCCCCTGGCCGTGGCTGCCCAGCCCGCGGGCACACTGCCCGCCGCGTACAGCCAGTTCCGCGTAGATGCCCCCAATGTCGTGTTGGAGACCGTGAAGAAAGCCGAGGATGGCTCCGGCCTGATTTTGCGCCTGTACGAGAGCTGGGGCACCCGCACCCGCGCGGCGCTGGCCCTGCCGGATGATGCCGCTGCCGTGCGTTGCACGCCGATGGAACAGCCCTTGCCCGGAGAAGAAGCCGTGCAGCACAGCCTGCCGCTGACGCTGCATCCCTTTGAAATTTGCACAATCCATGTACAATTTGCGCAGTGATATTCACTGTGGATGCACAATTTTACAGTTTGCACAATTTCGCCGCATTGCATTTGTACGTTTTCGCCAAGACGACGGTCGGATTTTGCGCCGCCTGCCAAAATCGCGCAAAAAATGCAATGCATTTTGGGACAAGCAAGCAAAAAAGCGGTGGTATTTGCGCCTTTTGCAATGCTATACTAAGCATATCGAAGGAACCGGGCGGTGGAATCCCGGCCAAAGAGAATAAAGGAGGAATGAATATGAAGAAGAAATCGTCGCTGAAGCACACCGGCGCATTCTGGGCGTTCTGTGCGCCCTGCTGCATTTTGTTCGGTGTCTTTTTCCTTGTGCCGCTTGTGCTCAGCATCGCTTTTTCCTTCACCAACTATGACGGTTGGAAAACCATTGACTTTGTGGGTCTGACAAACTACATTACATTGTTTAAAGACTCCAAGTTCTATCTGTCCCTGGGGCGGACGCTGCTGTACACGGTCTGCACGCTGCCGTTCCGCGTCATCATCCCGCTGCTGGTGGCGGTACTGCTCTGCTCTAAGCGCGTTGCCGGTAAGAGCCTGACCCGCACGATGGTCTATATTCCCGTTCTGATGAGTGCGCTGGTCGTCGGTATTACCATCAACTGGATGTTCAGCCAGGAGTACGGCCTTGTAAACTTTATCATCCGTTCGCTGGGCGGCACCGCGCTGGAATGGTCGCTGAACCCGCGTCTTGCCACCTTTGTCATCGCGTTCGCATCGGTCTGGGCGTCCATCGGCTTCAACATGATCCTCTACATCGGCGGTATCAACAGCATTTCCAATGATCTGTATGAGGCTGCTACCATCGACGGTGCCAGCGGTGTGCAGGCCTTCTTCCGCATCACAGTCCCGATGCTGGCCCCCACGACGTTCATGGTCGTGCTGCTGTCCACCGTCAACCTGCTCAAAGAGTACGCCCTGGTCCAAGGTATCACGCAGGGCGGCCCCGGCCTGAGCACCACCTTTATCATCCAGTACATCTTCGACAAGGGCTTCAACCAGATGCAGTACGGTTATGCTTCGGCCATTTCCACCGTTGTCATGATCATCTTTGCCCTGATTGCCTTTGCCCAGTTCAAGGTCAATAACGGAGGTGAAACCTGATGAAAGACAAGCACGTCAGCATTCCAATGACGATCCTTTCTCTGGCAATCGGCGTCATCGTGATTTTCCCCATTATCTGGCTGGTGCTCAGCTCCTTCAAACCGTCCGGCGAGCTGTTCACCTACCCGCTGCATATGTTCCCCTCCACCCCGACGACGGAGCATTACTCCTCTGTCCTGGCAGGCGGCTTCATGGGCTATGTGAAGAACAGCCTGTTCCTGGCCGTGGTCGGCACCCTCATCACACTGCTTATCAGCGCCATGTGCGGTTATGCGCTGGCCATCTACCGCTTTGAGATCAAGTACGTCAACCTCGTGTTCGGCGTGTTCCTGCTGGGCACCCTGATCCCCGGTGAGACGCTGACCGTCCCCCAGTTCAGCGTTATCAGCGCCATGGGCCTGTACAACAACATCTGGGGTGTCATCCTGCCTGTTGTCACCACCACGACCGGTATCTTCATGTACCGCCAGCACTATATGTCGCTGCCGCTGTCTCTGGTCGAGGCCGCGCGTATCGACGGTGCCAGCGAGTGGAAGATCTTCTCCAACATCATGCTGCCCCTGGGCTCCAACGTCACCATCACGCTGACGATCTTCAGCTTCATGTGGCGCTGGAATGACTACATCCTGCCGCTGCTGGTTTTGTCTGACCAGAAGAAGTACACGATCCAGATTGCCATCAAGAACTTCATCGGCAACACCGGCGTGGACTGGAGCTCGATCCTGGCGGCATCGGTTCTGTCCATCCTGCCCATCGTCATCCTCTTCATGATCCTGCAAAAATACATTGTCGGCGGTGTCTCCGCCGGCGGCGTCAAGGGGTAAGATTCCCTCTCTCTTGCCGCAGCTGCCCTCCGGTTTGCCGGGGGGCATTTTTTGAACGATGCAGAAAAGGCGCGGTGCGTCCTCCCGGTAGGGGCCGGGCACGCCCGGCCCTCAGCCCTGCCGTCACTGCATATTTACCCTTACACAAGGAGGTTTCCCCCCATGAAATACGGCTGCCGCGCCCATGATTACGGGTGCTTTACCGCCAAAGGTCTGGCCGATGTGCTGACCGCCAACGGCTACAATGCCGCCCAGCTGGCCATGCCCAAGGCTATCCGGGGCATCCCGAATTTTACCGATATCACCCCCGCCCAGCTCACGGATATCCGCACGGCTTTCGCCGAGGCGGGCATCGAAATTTCGGTGCTGAGCTGCTACCAGGATCTGAGCAATCCTGACACCGCCATCCGCGAAAACGCCGTCGCCACAGTCTGCCGCGCCCTGCACTACCAGAAAGCCGTCGGTGCGAAACACGTCGGCAGCGAAAGCGCCTGCCGCGATTTGACCGAGGACGAGAAAGCTGCGACCCTGCCGCTGCTGACCGACAGCATCCTGCGTATTGTGGAGCAGGCTGCCAAAATCGACGCCTGCTTTGCGCTGGAACCGGTGTTCGTCCACACGCTGGGCACGGTGGAAAAGCTGCGCACCCTGAAAGAGGCCGTGGCTGACCACGACCACTTCCACATCATCTTTGACCCGGTCAATGTGCTGACGGCGGCGGATGTGCCCCGCCAGGCCGCGTTCTGGCCCGCCTGGTGCGAGGTCATCGGCAAAGATTTAGCTTGTGTCCATATGAAGGACGCCGTGTTCCACCCCGACGCGCCGCGCACCCCCACTGCCCTGGGCGCGGGCCAGATGGACTACACCGTCATCCGCGAATGGCTCCACCGCGACCACCCCGACGCCGCCCTACTGCGGGACGAGGTCATCCTCCCCGCCGCGCAGGCCGATTTGGCGTATATCAAAGCCCTGTAAACAAATACACCGCATCACGGTCAACAAACCGTGATGCGGTGCTTTATTTTTGGCTTCCCCCTTGGGGGAAGCTGTCTGCGAAGCAGACTGATGAGGGGCGACGCTGCAATTACAACCCGTTCACGGGCAATAACGGCAAACGCGCCCCTCATCCGGCCTTTGGCCACCTTCTCCCAAGGGAGAAGGCTTTTTGTTTTCTTTTTACACCACCGTCACCAGTGTCTGGCACTGGCCCTTGACAGTGTACGCGCCGCTGTTGGCGGGCAGGAAGTAGCTCTCGCCCTTCTTGACCGGGACGGTCTCGCCGCCGCAGGTCAGTTCACCCGCGCCGTCGGTGATCAGCAGCGAGACAAAGCTCTTTTCATCGGCCACACCGTCAAAATCGCCGTTCTTGGCATCGACGGTGAAATACTCACACCGGGCGAGATGCCCGCCGAAATCATGCTTGACCGGCGGCGTGCGCAGGGTCACGTCCAGCGCCTTTTCCACGTGCAGGGCGCGGGGCTTGCCGTCGGCGCCCACACGGCCATAGTCGTAGACACGGTAGGTCACGTTGGAGTTCTGCTGGACCTCGGCCACGACAATGCCCTTGCAGATGGCGTGCAGCGTGCCCGAGGGAATGAAGAAGCAGTCGCCCTTGTGCACCGGCGCGGCGTTCAGAACTTCCGTCAGGGTGTTGTTTTTGATGCGCTCGGCAAATTCCTCTTTGGAAACTTCGTGGTCGAAGCCGTAGTAGAGGAACGCGCCCGGCTCGCAGTCCAGCACATACCACATTTCGGTCTTGCCGTACTGGTGCTCGTTTTTCAGCGCATACTCGTTGGAGGGGTGCACCTGGATCGACAAATTGTTCTTGGCGTCGATGAATTTTGTCAGGATCGGGAACTGCTCAAACTTCTCGCAGTCGGTGCCAAGGCACCCCGGGTGGGCGGCCACATAGTCAGCCAGCGTGCTGCCGTCGGGCAGGTAGCTCGGGCCGTCCGGGTGGCAGGACAGCACCCATGCTTCGGCCAGGGGGTCCAGGCTGCTCTGCACGCCGAAATCGGTGCGCAGGCGGCTCCCGCCCCACAGATAATCTTTGCAGCTTGGGGTCAATTTTACGATTGCCATACGATCACACTTTCATTATTTCTGCAGCGGCTTTGCTCAGTGCGGCGTTCACGGCGTCGGCGGCCGCTTCGCTCTCGCCGACGGCGGACAGATAAACTTTGATCTTCGGCTCGGTGCCGGAGGGGCGGATCATCAGCTTGTGGCCGCCCGCCAGATGGTATTCCAGAACATTTGCACGGGGCAGACCGGTACCGTCGGTGTCGTAATCGACGGCGCTTTCCACCTTGTACCCGGCAATTTCCGCCGGGGCGTTGGCGCGCAGGTTCTTCATCAGGTTCTGCATCATATGCATACCGCTCTCGCCCTCAAAGGCGAAGCTGCACAGCGCGTTGCGGTAGTAGCCGAACTCCTTGTACAGCGCCTCGATGGCGTCCAGCAGCGTCTTTCCCTGCTGGGCGTACCAAGCGGCGGCCTCGCAGACCAGCAGCGTGGCATTGACGGCGTCCTTGTCGCGGACGTGTGCGCCGGACAGGTAGCCGTAGCTCTCCTCAAAGCCGAAGATATAGCGGTCGGCGCGGCCCTCGGCTTCCAGCTTGCCGATCTGTTCACCGATGAACTTAAAGCCGGTCAGGGTGCGGCGCAGTTCCACACCGTATTTTTTTGCCACCGGCGCTGCCATATCGGTGGAAACGATCGTCGTTACTGCCACGGGGTCAGCGGGCATGGTTCCCTGGGTCAGGCGGGTGCGGCAGATGTAATCCAGCAGAATGATACCCATCTCATTGCCGGTAATCAGGCGGTAGCCGCCCTTGCCGTCGGGCACGGCGGTGCCGCAGCGGTCACAGTCGGGGTCGGTGCCCAGCAGGATATCCGGCTTGACCGCATCGCACAGTTCCAGGCCTTTCTGCATAGCCTCCCGAATTTCGGGGTTCGGGTAGGGGCAGGTGGGGAAATCGCCGTCCGGCTTTTCCTGCTCGGGCACAACGGTCACATGGGTGACGCCGAGCTTTGCCAGCAGCTTTTTGACGCACTCGAGGCCAGTGCCGTTCAGCGGGGTGTAGACGAGCTTCAGCGCGTCAATGCCCGCGCCGTCGCCGACGCGCTGGTCGTAGACAGCCTGCACAAAGTCGTCAAGGCATTTATCGCCGATCATAACGATGCTGCCGTCGGCCAAGGCCTTGTCATAGTCGGCGAGTTTGACGCCGTCGAAGCAGTCGATTTTTTCAATCGCAGCCAAAATCTTTTCCGCGGCTTCCAGCGTGATCTGGCAGCCGTCCGCGCCGTAGACCTTGTAGCCGTTGTACTTGGCGGGGTTGTGGCTGGCGGTCACGCAGACGCCCGCGCCGCAGCCCAGATACCGCACAGCCCAGGACAGGGCGGGCGTCGGCTCCAGGCGGGGGTACACATAGGCGGTGATGCCGTTGGCCGCCAGCACGCGGGCGGTCTCGCGGGCGAACAGTTCGCCGTTGTGGCGGCTGTCGTGGGCGATGGCGACCTTTTTCGGCAGGCCGCTGGCGTTCAGGTAGTCCGCCAGACCTTGCGTAGCCTTGCGCACGGTGTAGAGGTTCATGCGGTTGGTGCCCGCGCCGATGACGCCGCGCAGGCCGCCGGTGCCGAACGCAAGGTCACGATAGAAGCGGTCGGCGATGGCGTCGTTGTCGCCCGCCACGCTGACCAGTTCAGCCTTGATGGCATCGTCCAGATCCGGCTGGGATAACCAGCGTGTGTAGAGTTCTTGGGTATTGGTCATAAGGTTTCTCCTTAATCTTTTCCAAGCCTTCCCCCTTGGGGGAAGCCTTATTTTTATTATACCATACTCTTTCCTGATATTTAAGTAGAATTTTCATTTAATTCTTTAGTTCTTACTTCTTTGGTCGATCTGCCAGACCTGCCGCACGGCGTCCACTTCGGCAGCGGCCAGACCCGCATAGTCGGACGCATCAAACAAGCTGGCATAGCGGTACAGGCCCGCTCCCTGCACGCCCAGGCGGTCAAGTAAATTCAGCTGATCGGCCAGAGCGCGGCCGGATACCCACTCGGAACCCGCGTCGGATCCATCCCCTGCGCCGATGCGGTAGGCCCCCAGCCCCGCGTACAGCCTGACTCCCGCTGCCCGGGGCAGCTCGGCCCACGCCCCGGCCAGCCGGGCCAGGCTGTGCGATGTGTCGCCATCTTTCACGTATTCCTGCCCCCAGTACAGCTGCGGCATCAGGTAGTCCACCGTGCCCTGGCGCAGCCAGCGGGCCGCGTCGCTGTATTGCAGGGCGTAGTTCTGCTCGGGGTCCCCCACCGGGGCCACGCCGAACCGCACGCCGTACCGCCGGGCCGTGGCGTGGCACAGCTCCACCAGCGCGTTCACGTTCTCCCGCCGCCAGTCGTCCTGGGTCAGCGCCGTGCCGCTGGCCGCGTAGTCTGCCGCGTCAAAGGCCGGGTCGGTGGTGGGGTAAAAATAGTCGTCGAAATGGATGCCGTCCACATCATAGTTGGCGCACAGCTCTCCCACAGCATCGGCTATGTACTGCCGCACCGCCGTGTTGGCCGGGTCCAGGTAGGCGCCGGTATCGGTGTATTTGACCCAATCGGGGTGCAGCTTGGCCGGGCTGGCGCCGCAGAGCGCCGGGGTCAGCCCAGCCTGGATGCGGTAGGGGTTGACCCAGGCTTCCAGTGCAAGCCCCCGGTCGTGGGCGGCCTGCACCAGCAGGGCCAGCGGGTCATAGCCGGGGTCCCGCCCCTGCTGCCCGGTGCAAAGGTGGCTGAACGGGTAGTAGCTGCTGGGGTAGAGTGCATCCCCAAAGGGCCGCACCTGCGCCAGCACGACAGTGGCCCCCAGGTTCCGGATATTGTCCAGTATGACCGCTATATCGCCAGAAAACGTCTCCGGCGTGGAAAAATCCACCTGCTGCCATTCCAGGTAACTGACCCACACGGCGCGGTAGGGCGCGGCGGCGGTTGGCTCTGCCGTGGCCGTGGGCGCAGGGGTGGCAGCGGGCGCAGTCTCCCCCCGCCGGGGCAGTGCTGCCAGCGGGGCCGCCAGAAAAACAGCTATTATAAATAGATAGAATACAACTCGGCGCATAGGTCGTCCCCCCTCACGGTACAAGCCTATGCGGCGCTGCCCACGGTTATGTACGACATCGCCACAAACAAATTGACATTTTTCGCCGCACGATGTTATACTGTTGTAGTATATAACAATAAATCCACAAAAGGCGGCAGAATATGACCAGAGAACAGGTCGAAAAGGAAATGGCCCAATACCGCACGATTTTTACGGTCGTGCGCCTGTTGGAGGCTGCGCAGGTCGGCAGTGACAAGACCCTCAGCGACTACTGCAAATGCTACGACTTTTGGCAGAAGCACACCCAGTGCCAGAACTGTATCTCGGCGCAGGTCCTGCGCGACCACACCCAGCGCACCAAGCTGGAATACATGGGCAGCCAGGTCTTTCAGGTCACGGCGGTCTACCGTGAGGTGGACGGCCAGCCCTGCGTGATGGAGCTGATCCAGCAGCTGGACAGCGAGACCCTTATCGACCCCGAAAACAGCAACCGCCTGATGGACAGCGTGGCCGGCTACCACTTCAAGCTCTACCACGATGCCCTGACCGGCGGCTACAACCGCCGTTATTTTGAGGATGTGCTCAAGGACAGGACCGACCCTGCCGGTGTGGCCGTGCTGGACCTGGACGACTTCAAGCTCTACAACGATACCTACGGCCACCGCGCGGGCGATATGGCCCTGCGCACCGCCGTGGAGGTCGTGCGCGCCAACATCCGCAAAAGCGACAGCCTGATCCGCTACGGCGGCGACGAATTTCTGCTGGTGCTGCCGGGCATTGAGCGGGGCGCGTTCAACGCGAAATTACAGCGCATCTGCAAGAAAATCCACGCCGCCACCGTGCCGGGGTACAGCTGTCTGCAGCTTTCGGTCAGCATCGGCGGCGTGATGTCCCAGCCGGACGAAACGGTGGAGCACGCCGTTGGCCGCGCCGACAAGCTGATGTACCAGGCCAAGAACCACAAAAACACGGTCGTGACCGAGGACACCGCCGCCCCCAGGGCCAGCACCGCCGCCGGGCGCGAAAACCAGACCCGCCAGAACATCCTGATCGTTGATGATTCCGAGATGAACCGCGCGATTTTGTCGGAGATTCTGGGCAGCGACTACAATATATTGGAGGCCACCAACGGCGAGGAATGCCTGGCCATGCTGGAGCAGTACGGCACCGGCATTGCGCTGATTCTGCTGGACATCGTCATGCCGGTGATGGACGGCTTTGAAGTGCTGGCTGCCATGAACCGCAACCACTGGATCGAGGATATCCCGGTCATCATGATTTCCAGCGAGGACTCCGACCCGGTCGTGCGTCACGCCTACGAGATGGGCGTCTCGGACTATGTCAGCCGCCCCTTTGACGCGAGCATCGTCTACCGGCGCGTCTTTAACACCATCAAGCTCTACGCCAAGCAGCGGCGGCTCATCTCGCTGGTGACGAGCCAGACCCGCGAGAAAGAGAAGAACACCCAGATGATGGTCTCGATTTTGAGCGAGGTCGTTGAGTTCCGCAACGGCGAGAGCGGCCTGCACGTGCAGCACATCGGCACGCTGACCCAGCGCCTGTTGGAGCGCCTGACCCAGAAAACCGACAAGTACGACCTGCCGCCCGAGAAGCAGGAGCTGATCGTGCTGGCATCGGCGCTGCACGACATCGGCAAAATCGCGATAGACGACAAGATTTTGAACAAGCCCGGCCGCCTGACGCAGGAGGAGTTCAACATCATGAAGACCCACACGGTCATCGGCGCGAATATGCTGGACAAACTGGGCATATACCGCAGCGAAGCACTGGTGCGCACCGCGTATGAAATCTGCCGTTGGCATCACGAGCGTTGGGACGGCCGCGGCTACCCTGACGGCCTGTCCGGGGACCGCATCCCGATTTCGGCGCAGGTCGTCTCGATGGCCGACGTGTACGACGCGCTGGTGAGCAAGCGCGTGTACAAGGCCGCCTACGCCCCCGACACCGCTGTACAGATGATTTTGCACGGCGACTGCGGCACGTTCAATCCCCTGCTGCTGGAATGTCTGGTGGAGATACAGGACGTGCTGAAAGAGGATGTTACCGAGGCAGAATAATGCCTGCAGAGAATGTAGGGGCGAACAATGTTCGCCCCTACAAATTATGCCGCCCGATTTCTTACAGATTTATTACGCTTCAGCGGAACTATGTTGAAAATTGTCTCGTTTTGTGATAAAATACAGTGATATGTGTGTCATTGCATTGTATGCCGCCGCTATCATGCGCGGCATCTGCCACTATATACGAGAGGAATCTTCACCGATATGACGAGCAAACGTGAAAAATTACAGTATGCTTATGTGTTTCTCACCGATTTTGTGACCACGGGCATCAGCGTTGTGCTGGCATGGCTTATCACGGATAACGTGTTCAACAAGCTGCAAGATTACGCAACTTTTGACTGGATCCAGGCGCTTTGCCTGCTGCTGCTGGCCTTTGTGCTGACGTTTTTGTGCTTTGACCAGGATCAGAACATCGTGACCCGCTCCAAGGGCGACGAAATCATCCTGGCGCTGAAATTCAACGTCGTGCTCGGCGTCGTCAATGCGGCCTGCCTGTTGCTGGCGAAAGCCACGCTGCTGGACTCCCGCTATTTTGCGGTCATGGTTCCCATTGTGAACGTGGTGCTCATGCCCATCACCCATGGGCTGCTGAAGAAGTTCCTGCTGAAATTGCAGCACAGCCGCGGGTCGGAGAGCCTTGTGGGCTTTGTGACGACCGGCGACCGCGCCGAAAAGCTCATCGCCGAGATCCAGGGCGACTGGTCCCGCCGTATCATCGGCGTAGCCCTGCTGGAAGCCACACCCGAGACCGTCGGCACCAGGGTGGCCGGGGTCGAGGTCAAGGCAACGTTTGATGATTTCATGGCCTGGCTGCGGCGCGAGGCGCTGGACGAGGTCTATGTGGACGTGCCGATGGACAGCGGCGAGAGCTTCATCCCCTACCTGGAAGAGATGGAGAGCATGGGCTTGACCGTGCATTTCCGGCTGCCGCTGCTGGACCATATCGAGGCGCGCTGCTGCGACGAGACGAGCTCGGCACGGCTGAGCCGCACGCTGGGCCGTTGCGCGGGGGGCAACATCGTGACGATGGGCACCGTGGAAATGAAGCTGCGGGACCGCGTTGCCAAGCGCGCCATGGACATTGCCGGTGCCATTGTGGGCTGCGCCATCAGCATCCCCATCATTGCGGTGGTGGCCATCCCGCTGAAGATCGAAAGCCCGGGGCCGCTCTTCTTCAAGCAGAAGCGCGTGGGCCTGAACGGCCGGTATTTCTACATCCACAAGCTGCGCAGTATGTACATGGATGCCGAGGAACGCAAGAAAGAGCTGATGGCCAAGAACGAAATGAACGGCCTGATGTTCAAAATGGAGGACGACCCCCGCGTGACGAAGGTGGGCAAGTTCATCCGCAAGACGAGCATCGACGAGCTGCCGCAGTTCTTTGATGTGCTGCGAGGCGACATGAGCCTCGTGGGCACCCGCCCGCCGACAGTGGACGAGTACAAGCAGTACGAGAGCCACCACAAGCGCCGCCTGTCGATGAAGCCGGGCATCACCGGCCTGTGGCAGGTCAGCGGCCGCAGCAACATCGAGGACTTTGAGGAAGTCGTCAAGCTGGACGTGACCTACATTGATAACTGGTCGCTCTGGAACGACATAAAGATTTTGTTCAAGACCGTGTACGTGGTTTTCGCAGGGCGCGGCGCGAAATAAAAGCACAATCCCGGGCGGCTCACCGTGAGCTGCCCGGGATTTTTTGCGGGGAAGTCTTTGGCAGTCTGTGCTTTCCCCCTTTGGGGGAAGGTGTCTGCGGCCCTGACCGCAGACGGATGAGGGGGAAGTTCACGGCCACAGTCTGTTTGCGTGCAGCCTCGGCAAGGCTTGCCCTCATCCGTCACCTTCGGTGACAGCTTCCCCCGTGGGGGAAGCCTTTTCCCTCAACGCCAAAATGGGGTCTGCTTTGCGGCAGGCCCCATTTTGGTTGGTATAGGAAAATAAGGGAATGGCTTGTTTTGCCCCGCGTTACACGATCTTGCGGGATTTGTGAACGCCGGTCTTTAAGAACTCGACCCACTCGGCGATATTGACCGCGTGGTCACCCAGGCGCTCTAAGTATTTGTCGATCATGAACAGATCCAGCGCCGTGCTGGCGTCATCGGGGTGGGCGGCGATGTAGGCGGCAATTTCCTGGGAAATGCGGCTGAACATCGCGTCACACTCGTCGTCGCGGGCAATGACCTGGGCTGCGGTGGACAGGTCCACCTGCACGTAAGCGGCAATGGAATTCTTGACCATCCGCAGGGCGATATCGCCCATGGCGTACAAATCATCCAGCACGCCGACGGTGCGCGCCCCCTCGGGGTGCAGATGCAAGGTGATTTCGGCAATATCGCTGGCCTGGTCGGCAATGCGCTCGATATCCGTGACCATTTTTAAGGCCGTGGACACCTTGCGCAGGTCGCCCGCCACCGGCTGCTGCCGCAGGAAAAGCGTTAAGCAGCGGTGCTCGATCTCATGCTCGGCGGAGTCGATCTCGCTGTCCCGGGCGATCACGCTGCGGGCCAGCTCGGCGTCGCCGGTGCGCAGGGCGGTCATGGCGCTCTCGATGGCACCGCCCGCCGCGTGGCCCATGCGGGCCAGCATCGTGTCCAGCTGCAGCAATTCCGCATCGTACATTTTGCGTACACTTGTACCCATTGTAAACCTCCTCAACCGAAACGGCCCGAGATGTAATCCTCGGTGCGCTTATCCACCGGCGTGGCAAAGACGCGCTCGGTCGGGCCCATTTCCACCAGCTCGCCCAGCAGGAAAAACGCCGTCTTATCGCTGATACGCGCGGCCTGCTGCATATTGTGGGTGACCATGACGATGGTGTAGTTCTCTTTCAGCTCGGTCGCCAGTTCTTCGACTTTCGAGGTCGAGATCGGGTCCAGGGCGCTGGTGGGTTCGTCCATGAGCAGGACCTCCGGCTCGACCGCCAGGGCGCGGGCAATGCACAGGCGCTGCTGCTGGCCGCCGGACATACCCAGTGCGCTCTTGTTCAGGCGGTCCTTGACCTCGTCCCAGATGGCCGCGCCGCGCAGGGATTTTTCGACGATCTCGTCCAGCTGCGCCTTATTGCGGATGCCGTGGGTGCGCGGGCCGTAGGCAATGTTGTCGTAGATCGACATCGGGAAGGGGTTCGGCTTCTGGAACACCATGCCGACGCGCTTGCGCAGGACGTTGACGTCCATCTTATCCTTATAGATGTCCACGCCGTCAAGTTTGATGTCGCCGGAGATGCGGCAGCCCTCGACCAGGTCGTTCATCCGGTTCAGGCTCTTCAAAAACGTGGATTTACCGCAGCCGGAAGGCCCGATGAAGGCGGTGATCTCCTTCTCCGGGATGTTGATGTTGATGTTTTTCAGCGCATGGAAACTGCCGTAGTACAGGTCCATGCCGCGGACTTCAAATTTGTTCATGAAATGACCTCTTTGCTATATCCTTGTTTATAGACCGCATATATGCTTTTGCCGAGCCGTAGGGGCCGGATATGTCCGGCCCTCAGCCTTACGGAAGCAGAGCGGTAATGGGTCTGCCGAGGGCCGGGCATGCCCGGCCCCTACAAGCTGCTGTGTATGTAGGGGGCGGCGTCCTCGACGCCCCGCAGGCGGCTTTACTTCTTCGCCAACTTGCCGGCCAGAAAGCCGGACAGGCAGTTGATGGCCAGCACCAGCACCAGCAGCACCACGGCGGTGCCGTAGGTCTGGCCGATGTAGAGACCCTCGTTGGAGAGCAGGTACATATGTACGGCCAGCGTACGGGTGGAGCTGAATACGCTGGTGGGGATCTTGGCGACCGAGCTGGCCGTGTAGATCAGCGCGGCAGTCTCGCCCACGATGCGGCCCGTGGCGAGGATAACACCGGACAAAATGCCGGGCATGGCGCTGGGCAGCACGATGGTGAACACCGTGCGCAGCTTGCCCGCGCCGAGGCCGAAGCTGCCCTCGCGGTAGGAATCGGGCACGGCGATGAGCGCTTCCTCGGTCGTGCGCATGATGACGGGCAATACCATGATGGCCAGCGTAAACGCACCGGCAATCAGCGAGTAGCCCCAGTGCAGCTGGGTGACGAAGAACAGCATACCGAACAGGCCATAGACGATGGACGGGATGCCCTGCAAGGTCTCGGTGGTGACGCGCACGACCTTGACCAGCTTGCTGCCGCGGCGGGCGTACTCAACCAGCCAGATGGCGGCAAAGATGCCCAGCGGCGTGGCGATAAGCAGCGCGAAGGCGGTCATCAGCACGGTATTGATGAGCGCGGGCATCAGCGAGACATTCTCGGAGTTATACTCCCATGCGAAAAGCTCGGGCTTGAGGTTGGGGATGCCCATGACGAGGATGTAGCCAATCAGGAACACCAGCACGGCGGCCGTCAGGAAGGCGGCGATCCGCACGAACCACCGCAGCGCGGCAGCCTGTGCGCGGGCGGCGCGGCGGTTCTGCCCGCCGCTGGGCATAAACTCATGGGGTTTTGCGTAGGTCATATCGGCGGCCGTTTGTGTTGCGGCAATCTCAGGCATGGTCGCTGCCCCCTTTCACAAGGCTGAAGCAGAGGTTGATGAGCAGGATAAAGATGAACAGCACAACGCCGGTGGCGATCAGCGCCTCGCGGTGGAGGTCGGCGGCGTAGCCCATCTCGATGACGATGTTGGAGGTCATCGTGCGCAGGCCCTGGAACAGACCCTTGGGCATCCAGGTCTGGTTGCCTGCGACCATGACGACCGCCATCGTCTCGCCGATGGCACGGCCGATGCCGAGAATGACCGCCGACAGCACGCCGGACCTGGCGGCGGGCAGCACCGCGCAGAAAACGCTGCGCTCATGGGTCGCGCCCAGGGCCAGGCTGCCCTCATAGTAGCTGTTGGGAACGGCGTCCAGGCTCGTCTTGCTGACCGTGATGATGGTGGGCAGGATCATGATGCCCAGCAGCACGGCGGCGGTGAAAAGGCTCATGCCCTTGCCGCTTTTGACGTGGAGCACCGTCTTGAAGAAGGGCGTCTTGACCATGGCCTGCACGGCGGGCACCAGCACAATCATACCGAAGAAGCCATACACGACCGACGGGATACCCGCCAGCAGCTGCACCGCCGGGAGCATGATTTTGTTGATGCGGGGCGAGGCAAACCTGGACATATAAATGGCGGTCAGCAGGCCGATGGGCACGCCGACGAGGATAGCCCCCGCCGTGACGTAGATGCTGCCCAGGATCATCGGCAGGATGCCGAAGATATCGTTGCCGGGCTTCCAAGTGGTGCCCAGTAGGAACTTGAGCGGGCCGATTTTGAACAAAGTAGGCACGCCGTTCGCAAACAGGAAGATGCAGATGAGCGCCACTGCCAGAATGGATACACAGGCGCAGAGTGTGAACACCACCTGCATGACGCCTTCTTTTAGCTTGGAGGTCATTTCCTATACTCCTTTGGTTATATGCCATGTAGGGGCCGGACATGTCCGGCCCGCGGCCTTCCCATAACCGCGCGGTCACGGGTACGCTGCGGGCGGGGCATGCCCCGCCCCTACGGTGCTGCTATACTTTACTGCACGTCGCTCCAGGTGGTCAGCTCGCCGGTGTAGATGCCCTTGATCTGGTCAACGGTCAGATCCTCGGTGGTGTTGGCAGGGTTGACGACGACGGCGATGCCATCCAGCGCCAGGACGGTAGCCTTGGCGCCGCCCTCGGTCTCGGAGTCCTTCAGCTCACGGCTGGCCATGCCGATGGTGTAGGTGCCGTCCAGCGCACCGGAAACACCGGTGGTGGAGTCGGTGGTGAGCAGCTCAAGCTCGGCGTTGGGGTTGACGGTCTTGTAGGCCTCGATGAGCTTCTCCATCAGCGGAGAGACGGAGGAAGAACCGCCGACGGTGATCTTGCCGGCAGGCTGGGCGGAGGTGTAGTCCGCGCCGTCCTCGCCGATGTAGCCCTTATCGGTGGCGAGTGCCTGACCGTCCTTGCTCAGGCAGTAGGCGATGAAGTCCACGGCCACGGGATCGGTGGCATCGCCGTTGGTAACGATGTTGAACGGACGGGCCAGTACATAGCTGCCGTCCTTGACGGTCTCGGCGGAAGCGGCCACACCGCCGACCGTGACGGCCTTGACGGTGTCGTTCAGAGAGCCAAGGCTGATGTAGCCGATAGCGGTCTCATCGTTGGCAACAGCGGTCATGACGCCGTTGGTGCTGGACTGGATGGCGGCTGCCTCGGTGGTGTTGTCGACCTTCTTGCCGTCGGCGTTCTTCTCCTCAACGCCGGTCAGCTCAATGAAGGCGCCGCGGGTGCCGGAGCCGTCCTCTCGGGAGATGACGGTGATATCCTGGTCGGTGTCGAAGTCGCCTGCGGGGGCAGCCTCCGCAGGGGCGGCCTCGGAAGCAGCCTCCGAGGAGACAGCCTCGGTGGAAGCCGCCGTGCTCTCGACGGCGGTGTCAGCGGTGGAATCAGCGGAGCCGCAGGCGGCAAGGCTCAGGGCCAGAGCGGCAGCGGTAAAAGCAGCGATTGCAGAAGTACGTTTCATGTAAAGTATTCTCCCTTTTCCTCAATATTGTTTTTGGTATAGTGTTTTGGGTGTGTTCTCATCGGAACGACCCTATTGTACCGCCTTTTTTTGCGGCTATCGACCATGGTACGGTACAATCGCGGTAAAGGTTTTGCAAAAGAGCGCGGTGTTTTGTGTGGGAGATGTAAAGTTTGTAAAGAATATGCAAAAACAGCGGGGGTGCGGGATGGGAAGAGAGGCGGCGGGGTGAGGGCACCCCGCCCTACACACGGATTTTTAAGTGGGGCTGTAGGGCGGCCAGCCCTCTGGCCGCCGTGGCCGTTTGCGGCGGCGGGAAGTGCCCGGGAGGGATAAATCCCTCCCCTACGGATTAAACCGTAGAAGGGATTTTGCGGTAAGTTGCGGGCCGGGCATGCCCGGCCCCTACAGGGCGGTGATGGGGAAACGGGATGTGGCGGCAGGTTGGCGGGCCGCATATATGCGGCCCCTACAAATGCCCGGAAGGTTGGCGGCAACGATTGTAGGGGGCGGGGTGAGGACACCCCGCCCCTGCGGCTTTACACAAATTTTACACAACATTTACTTTCCTGTGGTGGTGTAGTCTGCGCGCATACATTATAATAGAAGGCGGTATAGTGTAAACAAAATAAGAGAATGGATGTGTAACACCGGATGACCATTTTTAATGTGTTCACCCTGATGGGCGGCATTGCCATGTTCCTGTATGGCATGGACCTGATGGGTAAAGCGCTGGAGCAGACAGCCGGCAGTAAGCTGCAGGGTATCCTGTCCACCATGACCAGCAGCCCCATCCGCGGCCTGCTGCTCGGCATGGCCGTCACCGCCGTGATCCAGTCCAGCGGTGCCACCACCGTTATGGCGGTCGGCTTCGTCAACTCGGGCCTGATGGAGCTGCACCAGGCCATCAGCGTCATTATGGGCGCGAATGTCGGCACCACCGTCACCGGCTGGCTGCTGTCGCTGTCCGGCCTCGAGGGTGACAGCTTCATCACCCAGATGATGAACCCCAATGCCTGGAGCCCGATTCTGGGCTTTATCGGCATCTGGATGTATATGATCGGCAAGGACCGCAAGCGCGGCGTTGGTAAAATCATGCTGGGTTTCGCCATTTTGATGGCCGGCATGAACACGATGTCCCATGCCATGTCCCCGCTGGCCGACGAGCCGTGGTTCATGGATCTGTTCCTCAGCTTCAAAAATCCCATCCTCGGCGTCATTGCGGGCGCGGTGCTGACGGCTGTTTTGCAGTCCTCGTCCGCATCGGTCGGTATCCTGCAGGCCCTGACCAGCACTGGCGCCGTCACCTACTCCGCTGCCGTGCCCATCATCATGGGCCAGAACATCGGCACCACCGTCACGGCGCTGATTTCCTCCGCCGGTGCCAACAAGAACGCCAAGCGCACCGCCTTTGTCCATCTGTATTTCAATGTCATCGGCACTGTCATCTTCCTGTGCGGGTTCTACGGCCTGAACGCGCTGATCGGGTTCAGCTTCTTTGCCGACACGGCCAACACCTTCGGCATTGCCATCGTCCACACGGTCTTTAATGTCGTGACGACCGCGATCCTGCTGCCGTTCAACCGTGTGCTGGAGAAGCTTGCCATCCTGACCGTGCCCGATTCCCCCGCCGACAAAAAGCAGGAGAACACTCTGCTGGACGACCGTCTGCTCACCACCCCGTCCGTGGCCGTGGGCCGCGCCATGCTGACCGGCAGCGATATGGCGGAAATCTGCCGCACCGCGCTTTTGCAGGCCATGTCCACCACCCGCGTCTGGAACGATGCCATTGCGGACGAAGTCCTGCGCAAAGAGGACGCCGTTGACCATTATGAGGACGTGCTGGGCACCTACCTTGTCAAGCTGAGCGCCAAGCATCTCTCAGTGGATGACAACCGCACCGTCAACACGCTGCTGCACACGATCGGCGATTTTGAGCGCGTCTCCGACCATGCCGTCAACCTGATCAAGACGGCCGAGGAGATCCGCGACAAGTCGATCAAATTCAGTGACGAGGCCCTTGGCGACCTGAGCGTGCTTGAGGCTGCCGTGCAGGATATCGTCAACCGCACGGTAGACGCATTCCAGAAGGGCGACACCTACGCCGCCGGCAAGATCGAGCCGCTGGAGCAGGTCGTGGACGGCCTGGTGCGCGAGGTCAAGACCCGCCACATTGCCCGTTTGCAGGCCGGTGTCTGCACCATCGAGTACGGCTTTGTGCTGGATGATCTGCTGACGAATTACGAGCGCATCGCCGACCACTGCTCGAACATTGCGGTCGCGATGATCGAGGTTGCGGCGGACAAGTTCGACACCCACGAGTATCTTGCCAACGTCAAGCACGGCGGCAGCGTAAAATTTGAGCAGCGCTACGAGAAATACCGTGGCCGCTACACCTTCCCGCCGGAGGCATATTCCGAGCCTGCGGAGAATCAGGCCGAAGGCTGAAAGCCTTTCCCCGAGGGGGAAGTCTTTTTGTAGGGGCGGGGCATGCCCCGCCCGCAACAGAAAAGCAGCCGCCCGTTATCGGACGGCCGCGCAAAGCCGCGGGCCGGGCATGCCCGGCCCCTACGTTTATAGTAAGGGGTATTTACTATGATCTACATCGTCGAGGACGACTCCAGCATCCGTGAGCTGGAGCAATACGCGCTGCAGTCCAACGGCTATGACGCACGCGGCTGCGAGGACGCGGCCAGCTTTTGGGCTGCACTGCGCGATACCCGGCCCGAGCTGGTCATTCTGGACGTCATGCTGCCTGACGAGGACGGCTACCAGATTTTGACCAAGCTCCGCGCCAACACCGCCACGGCGTCCATCCCGGTCATTATGGTCACGGCCAAAACCAGCGAGATCGACGTCGTCAAGGGGCTGGACCACGGCGCGGACGACTACCTGTGCAAGCCCTTCGGCATCATGGAGTTCATCTCCCGCGTCAAGGCTGTGCTGCGCCGCGCGGGGGCGGCCGCCCCCGCGCCCGCTGCGTCGACGCTGCATTTTGGCGAAATCGTACTGGACGACATGGCCCGCACGGTCCGCGTCGGCGGTGCGCCGGTAGAGCTGACCTTTAAAGAATATGCGCTGCTGCATCTGTTTTTGGAGCACCCGGAGGAAGTCCTGGCCCGTGAACGCATCATGAAGGACGTCTGGGACACCGATGATCTGCTGGAATCCCGCACCATCGATATGCACGTGCGCACGCTGCGCCAAAAGCTGGGCGCGGCGGGCGAGGCTATCCGCACCGTGCGCAAGGTGGGCTACAAGCTGAGCACGGAGGGCAGTGATGACTGACGAGCAGCGCCGCGAAAAACAGCCCTTGAGCATGACCCGCCGCTATCGGCGCGGCCTGATCCTGACCGGCGTGCTCTGCGTACTGGCCATGCTGGCGGCGGCCACCGTTCTGTTCCAGCGCAGCTACACCGACCGCGTGGACGACTACCTGGCCCAGCTGGGCGGCAGCTACGCCGCTGCCTACAAGGCCCAGCCCACCCACGACGCCAAAACGCTGGTCAGCCTGCTGCCGAAACCGGGCGTTGATGCGCCGCGCTTTACGCTTATCAACGGCGACGGCACCGTGCTGTTTGACAGCCAGACCTCGGCCCTTGTCTACGATGCCGCAAACACCGTGTACGCCGTCATGGACTCCCACCTGCCCAGCCACGCCGACCGGCCGGAGTTCCAGCAGGCCATGGCCGACGGCACCGCCAGCGTCACCCGTGAGAGCGAGACCGTGCGCCGGGAGACCCACTACTACGCCGTGCGCATCGACACGCCCGACGGTGCGCAGGTGCTGCGCGTGGGCGAGGATATTGCCAACATCTGGGGCCTGAGCACCGACACCCTGCCGCTGCTCTGCGCGGCCATGGTTCTGATTTTGGCCGCTGCAACGCTGTTCAGCTGGTGGCTGACCCGCCGCATGGTGCAGCCTATCAACCACCTGGCCGAGCACCTGGACACCATCGAGGCCGATGTACCCTATCAGGAGCTTATCCCCCTGGCACGGACCATCCAGACCGACCGCAAGCTGCGGGAGGACAACGAGACGATGCGCCGGGAGTTTACCGCCAATGTCAGCCATGAGCTGAAAACCCCGCTGACGAGCATTTCCGGCTATGCCGAGCTGATCGAAACCGGCATGGCAAAGCCCGCCGACGTGCCGACGTTCGCCGCGCGCATCCACAAGGAAGCACAGCGGATGATCGCGCTGGTCAGCGATATTTTGCAGCTGAGCGAGCTGGACAGCACCCAGGCCAGCCACAGCCGTGAGACCGTGACCGAGTTTGCCCCGGTGGATCTGGCCGCGCTGGTCAAGGAGACGGCCCAGAACATGACGGTGAACGCCCGCCGGGCCTATGTAACGCTGCAATACGACGTCAGGCCCGCCACCGTGCGCGGCAGCCGCGACCAGTTGAGCGAGCTTGCGCAGAATTTGTGCGACAATGCCATCCGCTACAACCGCCCGGGCGGCCATGTGGAGCTGCGCTGCGGCGTAGGCAATGACGGCTGCCCCTATTTTGAGGTCGAGGACAACGGCATCGGCATCCCCCAGGACAGCCAGACCCGCGTGTTTGAGCGGTTCTACCGCGTGGACAAGAGCCGTTCCAAAGCCACCGGCGGCACGGGCCTGGGGTTGGCGATCGTCAAGCACATTGCCCTGCTGCATGATGCGAAGATAGACCTGCAAAGCCAGGTCGGGACCGGCACGACGATACGGGTGACGTTCCCGAAGGGGTAAGGCTGCCATAAAGGCTGGATTGCAAAAGCCCCTATCCCCTTAACACCCCCACTACCGGGACGGCCCCCAGCCGTTCCGGTTTTTTCTTTCTCATTCCCCAAAATTTCCCTACCCATCTTGCATTTTGCCCGTGTGCGTATTAAAATGACTTTATATAGTATTTTATTACAGGAAAGGACGCGAACCCATGAAACACAACAGCAAGTTCCTAAGTCTGCTGCTGGCGCTGGTGCTCTGCTTCACCGCGCTGCCCATCTCGGCTTTCGCCGTCACCCCCCCCCAATGAATTTTTGAGCGGGGGCAGCGGCACGCAGGACGACCCTTGGCTTATCAGTACCGCCGCCGATTTGAAGGCGCTGGCGGATTACATCAACGATGATACGCACCCCGCCAACGCCTATGATGCCGACGGCTGCGGTCTTGGCAACTTCCACGGTTACTACTTCAAGCAAACTGCGGATATTGATTTGCAGGGCGCAGCCTGGAATCCTATCGGGTACAGTGATGAATCCCACTTTTACTTTTCCGGTCACTACGACGGTGGCAATCATGTAATTCGCAATGCCGTTTCCTCCGGCAAAACGGACAACGGTTATACACTTGCCGGTATTTTTGGCAGTGTGTGTGTTGGTTCTATCAGCAACCTACATATAGAGAAAGTTGAATTTTCTGCGGTAGGTGATAATGACCAAGCCTTTGCCGGTGGCCTTGCCGGTATCGTTCTTGATTCTGAAATCGCCAACTGCTCTGTTTCTGGCTCCAAACTAAGCAGCAGCCGCACCCCTCGCAACAGTAACCGTGCTGGCGGATTGGTCGGCCTTTCTTCTGGTGGCAAATTTACCAAATGTGCCTCTGTAAACAATGAAATTCGAGCTACTTCATACTGTGGCGGTTTTGTCGGTGAACTGGATGATAGCTATGCCAACGGTTCCTCTTCCTTTACCGATTGCTATGTAGCCAATTCCACCGTTACTGCTTCTTCTTCCAACGTACAGAATAGTAACTGTGTCGGCGGCTTCTGCGGTCAAGTTACTGAGGAGATTCTCTCTCTTACGAATTGCTTTATCTATAACACCCAAGTTTCTATCGCAGCTGACAGTCAGTACGACTTTGACAGCGTTGGCGCTTTTGTTGGCTACTTGCAAACGAATGGTGATTCGTACACCGCAAAAATTATCACCAACAACTGTTACCGGGGCACCGTTACTGTTACCCCCGGCAGCCACAATACGCTAACAGAAGATACTTCCACCGAAAAGACCGCAGAAGAATTCGCCAACGGCACAGTTGCAAACCTGCTGGGCGAGGCTTTCGCGAACGGCAACGGTTTCCCCGTTCTGGGTTCCAGCCCCGCCGATTACACCGCAGTCGATGCCGCTCTTGCCAAGGCCAACGAGCTTGACCGCATGCTGTACACCGACCTTTCTGCCGTGGATACCGCCGTTGCCAATGTCGTGCGCGGGTATGGCATTGCCCGCCAGAGCGAGGTTGATGCCATGGCACAGGCCATCCGGGATGCGGTGAAAAACCTGGTGCTGAAAGGCGCGGACTACACCGCCGTGGACGCCGCCATCACCAAGGCCAACGCCCTGAACAAGGACGATTACACCAATTTTGCGGCGGTGCAGGCGGCCATTGATGCCGTTGACCGCACGAAGGATATTACCCAGCAAAGCAAAGTGGACGCCATGGCCGCCACCATCCAGAGCGCCCTTGCCGCGTTGGAGAAAAAGCCCGCACCGACGGCAGCCCCCACAGCGGTGCCTACCGCGGCCCCCACGGCCGCACCCACCCAGGCCCCGCAGGAGAGCACCGCCCCGGCTGCGACCCAGGCCCCCACACCTGCACCGACTACGGCTCCCACCGCTGCGCCCACAGCCACCCCTGCCCCGCAGGCGGTAAGCGCGATTCCCGCTACCGGTGATGGCGCGAATATTGCCCTGCTGTGGGTGATGCTGGTGGTGAGCGGCGGCGCGGCCCTGTGGATTGGGCGCAAGAAAGGGTAACGTTCCCGAAAAATCCATAAAGTTGTAGGGGCCGGACATGTCCGGCCCGCAACAGAAAGGTAAAATCGCGCCTGCGGGAAAGCCGCGGGCCGGGCATGCCCGGCCCCTACCGCGCAACCGCCACAAAAAATCCGCTGCTCCCCCGGCATGGGGAAGCAGCGGATTTTCTATTGTGTATTTTACGCCAGCACGAAGCTCTGCAGCGCCCAGATGCCCAGAACCAGAATGCCCAGGGCGATGCGGTACCAGCCAAAGATTGTGAAGGTGTGCTTCTTGACGTAATCCATCAGGAAGCGGATTGCCATGATGGACACGACAAACGCCACGATGCAGCCCACCAGCAGGGCACCGATCTCGGCAACGGTGAACACGCCGCCGCCCACCAGGAACTTGACGAGCTTGAGGCCCGACGCACCCGCCATGACCGGGATTGCCAGGAAGAAGGTGAACTGCGACGCGCAGGCGCGGCTCATGCCGCAGAGCAGGCCGCCAATGATGGTCGCGCCGCTGCGGGACGTGCCGGGGATGAGCGCCAGCACCTGCCATGCGCCGATGATGATCGCCTGCTTGTAGGTGATGCGGCTCAATTTGGTGGTGGCGGGCACACGGGGGCGGCGCTCGATGAGGATAAACGCGATGCCGTAGACGATGAGCATGACCGCCACGACGACGCTGTTGTAAAAATGCGCGTCCATCCAGTCGTCCAGCAGCAGGCCCAGCACGGCAGCGGGCAGGCAGGCAACAATGATTTTCAGCCACAGGCGCAGCACAGGCCAGCGGATGTGCTTTGCCAGGCCGGAATCACAGCCGTTGTCGCCGCAGAACGGCCACAGTTTTTTAAAATACAGCACCACGACCGCCATGATCGCGCCCAGCTGGATGACGACGCGGAACATCTCCATAAATTCCGCGCTCAGGCTGAACTTGAGCACCTGCTCGGCCAAAATCATGTGGCCGGTGCTGGAGATGGGCAGCCATTCGGTAATGCCCTCGATCACGCCGTAGACGACCGAGCGCAGCAGGTCCAAAAACAATTCCATAAGTGGGAAGCCTCCTTATTTGCTACCTACTATCATACCATAAAACAAGAAAATGGGAACATTTTTTTGAGATTTTACATCTTTTTTACTGTAAATGGGCGCGGTGGGTTGCTGTTTTCGTCAAATGCAACTATAATAAGAGTGATTTCTTGTGCAAAGAGGTTTTGGGAAATGTATAAAACCGTACTGTTTGATTTGGACGGCACACTTTTGAATACCATCGACGATCTGGCCGACTCGGCCAACCGGGTTTGCGCGGCCCACGGCTGGCCCCAGCACACGGCGGCCGAATACTGCTACTTTGTGGGCAACGGCATCCCCAAGCTGGTGGAGCGGTTCAGCCCCGCCGACTGCCGCAGCCCGGCCCAGCTGGCCGCCACGCTGGCCGAGTTTGACAAAGTATACGGCGTGCATATGCACGACAAGACGGCGCCCTACCCCGGCATACCGACACTGCTGGCCCGGCTGAAAGCCGCCGGGGTGCGGATGGCCGTGTTCTCCAACAAAGCGGACGAGTTTGCCCGCGCGGTGGTGGCCCGGTATTTTGACGCCAGCCTGTTTGAAATCGTGCGCGGTGCCATGCCCGACGTACCGACAAAGCCCGCCCCCGAGGGCACGCGGGCGCTGATGGCAGCGCTTGGCGTAAAGCCTGACGGCGGCGTGCTGTATGTGGGTGACAGCAATGTGGACGTGGAGACCGCCCACAATGCAGGTCTGCCCTGCTGCGGCGTGCTGTGGGGGTTCCGGACCCGCGAGGAGCTGACCGAAGCCGGGGCAGAATACCTTGCAGAGGACGCCGCCGCCCTGGAAAAGGTGATTTTGGGGTGAGGGTGCCCGGGAGGGATGAATCCCTCCCCTACGGATTGACCGTAAAAGGGATTTGTCGGTAAGTTGCGGGCTGGGCATGCCCGGCCCCTACAGGATGGCCGGAAGGTTTACGGCAAGGATTGTAGGGGGCGGCGTCCCCGACGCCCCGCAGGGGAGCAGCCTTTCCCGTGTCACATGTAGGGCGGCCAGTCCTCTGGCCGCCGTGGCCGTTTGCGGCGGCGGGAAAGTGCCCAGTAGGGACTGCCGTTCCCCCTCCCGCATCTCGACAAACATTTTGCAAAGGAGCTGTTATTATGATTGCACAGCACTATAAAGATATGCTGGGGGCCAAGTCGGTTATCCGCCAAATTTCTGAGTGGAGCACCGCGCGGGGCAAGGAAATCGGCTACGAGAATGTCTTTGACTATTCGCTGGGGAATCCGTCCGTCCCCTGCCCGCCGCAGTTCACCGAGACCTGCGAGGACCTGCTGAAAAACACCGACCCTGTCCAGCTGCATGGCTACACGCCGACGCTGACGCTGCCCTCGACCCGGAAGGCCGTGGCCGAGAGCCTGAACCGCCGCTTTGGCATGGACTACACCGCCGACCATATCTTTATGACCACCGGCGCGGCGGGTGCGCTGGCCCACGCCATGCGCTGCGTGGCTGTGCCCGGGCAGAACATCGTGACCTTTGCCCCCTTCTTTCCCGAGTACAAGCCCTATGTCGAGGGCGCGGGCCTGACACTGCGGGTCACACCGCCCCGGTGCGCGGATTTCCAGATTGACTTTGATGCCTTTGCCGGACTGGTGGACGAAAACACCGCTGCCGTGCTCATCAACAGCCCCAACAACCCCAGCGGCACCGCGTACAGCGAGGCGACCCTGCGGCAGCTGGCGGACTTTTTGACCGAGGCGTCCGCCAAGTACGGCCACCACATCTTCCTGCTGTCCGACGAGCCGTACCGCGAGATCGCGTTCGGCGGCGCCGCCACGCCCTACCCTGCCAAATTCTACGATGATACGCTGACCTGCTACTCCTTCTCCAAGAGCTTGAGCATCCCGGGCGAGCGCATGGGCTATGTGGCCGCCAACCCCCGGTGCGAGGGGGCCAAGTACATCGTGCCGATGTGCGGCCAAATTTCCCGCGGGACCGGCCACAACTGCCCTTCGTCCCTCATCCAGATGGCCGTGGAGCGCTGCCTGGACGTGACCAGCGACCTGTCCGTGTATGAGACAAACATGAACCTGATCTACGACGAGCTGAAAGCCCTGGGCTTCACGGTCGTAAAGCCCGATGGTACGTTCTATATCTTCCCGAAAGCGCTGGAGGACGACGCGAAGGCGTTCTGCCAGAAGGCGCTGCAATATGACCTGGCACTGGTCCCCGGCGACAGCTTCGGCTGCCCGGGCTACTTCCGCATGGCGTACTGCATCGAAACCGAGAAGGTTCGCCGCAGCTTTGCCGCGCTGGAAAAATTCGTCGCCGAGGAGTACGGCGTCACCAAACACTAAGGAGCATTTATGTCGATTTTACGCCGTATTCTTCCGCTTTTGCTGGTTGTCACCCTGCTGTGCAGCTGTGTAGAAATGCCCAACGCCGCACCGGACCCCACCCCTGTGCCCACGGCACAGCCCACCACCACGCCGGAAAGCACCCCCGCCCCCACCGCCACGCCGGAGCCGACGATGGTGCCCGCCATGGCCTCCGCCACGAACAACGCCACCAAGGACGCCCCCGACGTGAAGGACCCCGCAACCTGGGATGACAACGCCGCCGAGACGCTGGCGAGCCTGGTGGAGCAGTTCGGCCGCTGGGGCCTGACGCTGGACGCCAAGGCCGATTACCCCTATCTGCTGGCGGTCAACCGTGAGGCGGGCGTCGTCACGGTCTACACCGTGGATGCCGCCACCGGCCAGTACGCCGCGCCCTACATGGCCATGGTGTGCAGCGCGGGCAACGACACCCCCACCGGGTACTACGCCACGCCGGTCAGTTACAGCTGGCGGCTGCTGATGGGCCCGAGCTACGGCCAGTACGCCACCCGCATTTACGACGGCTACCTGTTCCACAGCGTGCCGTATTACAGCCAGCACAAGGACGACGTGGAGTACGACGAGTTCAACAAACTGGGCACCGTCGCCAGCCTGGGCTGCATCCGGCTGGCCGTGGTGGACGTGAAGTGGATCTATGACAACTGCCCGCTGGGCACGCCGGTCGTGATTTATAACGACAAAGACCCCGGCCCGATGGGCAAGCCCGGCACGATCTACACCGACCCCGACGACGAGGACAAGCGCGGCTGGGATCCCACCGATCCCGACCCGGTCAACCCCTGGGACGATAGCTTCGAGAGCGGCACAGCCATCCGCAGCCAGGCCGCCTGGGATCAGTGGGAGAACGAGCACGAGAATTGGATGTCCAGTTTGACGCCCACCGATTTGCAAGGCTGGAGCACGGATTCCAAGATTGAGGGAACGAGAGGGTAAAAAAGAGAAGCCGCACCGTAGGGGCCGGACATGTCCGGCCCTCAACATAAAATCAGACGGTCGTCTGCGGGAAGGCTGCGGGCCGGGCATGCCCGGCCCCTACAAGCCGACCAACAAAAAAGCACCTGCTTTCTCACGAAAGCAGGTGCTTTTTTGTGGTACTTTTAGCTGAACATCACCACATCCTGGGCGGGCTTCTCGCCCGGCTCCACAGTGACTGCGGTCAGGACCGGGCCGGTGGAATCCGGGGTCTGGCCTTTGTAGATGGGATGATACTTAACGTTGACCTTGGCGGTAATGTTGATCCAGCTGCGCTGTTCGAGCTTTTTGTAGTCGTCGTACTTGCAGGGCATACCCACAAACTGGATATCCTGCACGCAGCAGGTCATGGCGAAGCGGCCGGGCACGAACGCGCCCTTGCCGGCCTGCGGGGTCTGGCAGACCTGGGCCAGATATTTGACCGTCTTGCCGTCGTATTTCTTCGGGTCATCCATGCAGTCCATGTACCAGACGCCGAAGAATTCCTCGGGGATTTCGATGACCGGGGCGTCAATATCAAAGGGCAGCGGGTCGGGGATGTCGTCGTAGGCAACGCTGCCGTCCTTGAACTCGTAGGCGATATCGCAGCGGCGGCTGGCCTGGCGTACCAGTTTGTGGATAAGCTGGCGGCTCTCGTCGTCGTTGACGGCCTCGGCACGGTTGACGACCAACAGTTCACTGCCGCGAATCTTATCCAACAGCAGGCTGCGCATGGCGCTGTCGCCCGCGTAGGTCTTGATGGTCGTGCCGTCGGCAGTCGCCAGGCACTGGTAGACGAGCCAGTTGTCCGGCATGGCGTCGTACAATTCCTGCACGAGCCACATACCATTGTACTCGATGATGACGCGGCCGCAGCCGGATTTCTTTTCCAGGGCGGTCAGGTTCTCCTGGGTCAGCTCGCTCTTGTCCTCGATCTGGGCAACGTGCACGCCGCCGAAAGCGAACTTGGAGGGGTCGTACTCGACCTCACCTTCCTCGCAGACCAGCAGCAGGGTCTTGTCGCCGGAGTCGAAGTTGGGGTCCTCCATCGTTTCCTGGATGAATTTCGTCTTGCCGCTTTCCAGCTGGCCGACAAAGAGGTAGACAGGGATTTGTTTAGGCATAGGGGTGTCCTTTCGGGAGAAATATTCGTAGGGGAGGGATTTATCCCTCCCGAGCCGTGCGCCACAACTGCGGCGCTCTATCGCAGCCGAGTTGTAGGGGCCGCATATATGCGGCCCGCGCGTGTACGGCAGACGGTCGTTTGCGGCAAAGCTGCGGGCGGCATATATGCCGCCCCTACCCGGTGGTATAAGGCAAAGGGGCATTATCCGCCGGGCCTGCGGGAGGGATGAATCCCTCCCCCTGCAACATCAAACGTGGAACAACTCCGCGATCTCGTGCTCTTTCAGCTCGGAGCCGATGACGCAGAGCTTGCCGGTGACGTCGGGGCCGCAGGTGCGGATCTCATGCTCGCCGGGAACCATGTCGAACTCGTACCAGGTGTCGCCGCCGTCCACGATGCCCTTGGCGCGCAGGATCATGCCGTAAGCGCCCTCGTCCAGGGCGTGCAGGGCCTTGTCCAGGTCCTCACGGCTGTACTTGTGGGCCGTCTCCTTGCCCCAGCTCGTGAACACCTCGTCGGCGTCGTGGTCATGGTGGTGGTGATGATGCCCGCAGGAGCAGACACCGTGCTCGTCGTAGTGGTGCTCATGATGATGCTCGTGCTCATGCTCGTCCTCATCGTCGTCATGGTGGTGATGGCAGCACTCGTGGTCATGCTCATCCTCATCATGGTCGTGGTGGCAGCACTCGTGCTCGTCGTGGTCATCCTCATCATGGTGATGGTGGTGGTGATGATGCTCGTCCTCGTCCGCGTGGGCCACGTTGGCAGCGCGAGCCTCGGTCAGCAGCTCAGCGACCAGGTCGCGCTTGCCATCCATGACTGAGACGATCTGTGCGCCGGTCAAGGCGGTCCAGTCGGTGGTCACGATGGTGGCGGTGGGGTTCTTCTCGGCCAGCAGGGCGACGGCGGCAGCGATCTTCTCCTCGCTGGCGTTGCCGGTGCGGCTCAGGATGATGCAGGACGCATGGCTGACCTGGTCGTCGTAGAACTCGCCAAAGTTTTTCATATACATTTTGACCTTGTTCACGTCGGCGACGGTGACAAAGCTGTTCAGGATGACCGGCAGGCTCTCGGCCACGCCCTCCACAGCGCGGGTAACGTCGGACAATTTACCAACACCCGACGGCTCGATGAGGATGCGGTCGGGGTGGTAGGTCTCGACGACCTTTTTCAGCGCCTCGCGGAAGTCGCCGACCAGGCTGCAGCAGATGCAGCCGGAGTTCAGCTCGTTGACCTGGATGCCGGCCTCACGCATGAAGCCGCCGTCAATACCGATCTCGCCGAACTCGTTCTCGATCAGGACGATTTTCTCGCCTGCGAACGCCTCTTTGATGAGCTTTTTGATAAGGGTAGTCTTGCCGGCACCGAGGAAGCCGGAGAAAATGTCGATTTTGGTTTTGTTTTCTGCCATAGTTGGGTACCTCTATTCAAGATGTGTTCAAATGTTCAGATAGTTGGCAATCTATTACACTAACTGCTAATACTATTATAACAAACGCGTCAAGGGGTTTTGCGCCTTTTTGCGCCGTAATTTTTGAATTTTTTGCAAAATTTATTGGATTACTGCCTCTCTGTAGGGGCGGCATATATGCCGCCCCTGCAATTTTGCGGCGGCCACCGCGCTGCCGGGCCGCATATATGCGACCCCTACCGGCAAAACCCAACCATTCGCGCGCTTTTTATGCCGCGGGCCGGGCACATCCGGCCCCTGCAACTCTATAAAAATTCCTATTTATTATTTCCCCAAAAAGTGGTATGATATACCTAACCCACATTTATATACAAAAAGGAGCGATCCATTTTGACTACCAATGAAAAAATCGCCGCGCTGCGTGCTGCTGCCAAGGCCGCAGGCGCAAACGGTGTGCTCATCATGACCAGCGACCCCCATTGCAGTGAGTATCTGCCCGGCTACTACAACGCACTGCCGTGGTTTTCCGGCTTTATCGGCGAGAACTCGACCCTTGTTGTGACCCTGAGCGGCAGCGCCCTGTGGTGTGATGGCCGCTTCTACGTCCAGGCCGACAAGCAGCTGGCAGGCAGTGAGATTGAATGTATGCACGCCGGTTCCGCCGGGGTGCCCACCGTGGCGGAATACCTCGAGAACCACTTTGGCGCGGGTGACACCCTGCTGCTGGACGGCAGCTGCGTACCCGCCACGATTGCCAAAGAGTACATCGACGCCTTGGCCAAGAAGGGCGCCTCCCTCAAGAGCCAGGACGTGGCAAGTCCGATCTGGGACGCCACCGGCGAGCGCCCGGCCCTGCCCGACACCCCCTGCGAGCTGCTGACCCCCGCCCAGACCGGGGCCACCGCCGCGGACCGCATCGCCATGGTCCGCGCCGAGCTGCAAAAGGCCGGGGCCACCGCCCTGGCTGTCACCGGCCTGGACTGTGTGGGCTGGCTGCTGAACCTGCGTGCCCGCGACCTGCCCTGCACCCCGCTGGCCGTCGCCTACGCGCTGGTCACGATGGACGCCTGCACGCTGTTTATCGCCCCGGGCCGCCTGTCTGACGCCGACGCCGCCACGCTGGCCGAGAGCGGCGTAGCGCTGCGCGGCTACAATGAACTCATCGACGCCGTCCACGCCCTGCCTGCCGAGGAAGTGTTCCTGGTGGACGAGAAGGCCACCAACTACGCCCTGTACGAGGCCCTGACCGCCCATAAGACCGTGGCCGGCGCCGACCCGATCTTTGCCCTGAAGGGCATCAAGAACGAGGTCGAGCTGAAGAACATCCGCGAGTGCCACATCCGCGACGGCATTGCGGTCGTGCGGTTCCAGATGGACCTGGAAAAAGCCCTGGCCGAGGGCAAGACCCTGACCGAGATCGACATTGACACGATGCTGCAAAAGCGCCGTGCCGAGATGCCCGGCTACTTTGAGGACAGCTTCTCCACCATTGCGGCCTACGGTACCAACGCCGCCATGATGCACTACCACGCCGAGGGCGACGTGAACAGCGTCATCGAGCCGCGCGGTTTCCTGCTCGTCGATAACGGCGGCCAGTATGACTGCGGCACCACCGACATCACCCGCACCTACCCCGTCGGCCCGCTGACCGACAGCGAGCGCCGCTATTACACATGGGTGCTGCAGAGCCACATCGACATGGCCCGCGCGGTGTTCCTGGACTACTGCACCGGCTTTGCGCTGGACACCTTTGCCCGCGGCCCGGTCTGGGCGCACAAGGTCAACTACCGCTGCGGCACCGGCCACGGCGTCGGCTTTATCTCCGGCGTACACGAAGGCCCCCAGAGCCTGCGCCCGAACAACCCCATCATCTTCAAGCCCGGCATGACCATCACCGACGAGCCGGGCATCTACGAGACCGACGAGGTCGGCATCCGCATTGAGAACGAGCTGGAGTGTGTGGACCTGGGCGACAATCAGTACGGCCACTGGCTGGGCTTTGCGCCGTTGACACTGGTGCCCATCGCCACCGAGCCTGTGCTTGTGGACGAGCTGAGCCGCGACCAGATCAACTGGCTGAACGACTACCACGCCCACGTCTACGAGATGCTGAGCCCCCGCCTGCACGAGGACGAGAAGGTCTGGCTGAAGGAGAAGTGCGCACCGATCGGCCGTTGATTTTCGGGTTGCGCTTGACAAACCGCCCGCTTACGTGTATTATAGTAGTAATTCTAAAATGTATAAAGGGGTGACTGTTTTATGAAGCACATCCAGACTCTCGAGACCCGCGACATGGCTAAGAGCCTGCTGAACGGTGGCTGCGGCGAGTGCCAGACCTCCTGCCAGAGCGCCTGCAAGACCAGCTGCGGCATTGCCAACCAGCCTTGCGAGAAGACCGACAAGTAATTTTTGCTGGCTTTGATGCCGGGGTGCCGCATGGCAGCCCGGCATTTTCTATGATATAATGCGGCGGGGCGTCGGGGACGCCGCCCCTACAACTACAAAAACGGAGAACACCATGATCCATCAATACAAACTCAGCGGCTACAATATCGTGCTGGATGTGTACAGCGGCAGCGTACACGCGGTGGACGATGTAGCCTATGACGCCATCGCCCTGATCGACCAGGGCAGCAGCCGGGAGCAGGCCGCCGCCGCCCTTGCCAAAAAATACGCAGACCGCACCGACGTGACCGAGAGTGACATCAACGACGTGCTGGACGATATCGACGAGCTGACCGCCGCGGGCCAGCTGTTTGCGCCCGACGCCTACGCCGACCACGCCTTTGACTTCAAAAACCGCTCCAACGTCGTCAAGGCGCTCTGCCTGCACGTTGCGCACACCTGCAACCTGAATTGCAGCTACTGCTTTGCCGCGCAGGGCAAGTTCCACGGCGAGGCCGGCCTGATGAGCTTTGAGACCGGCAAGCGCGCGCTGGACTTCCTCGTCGAGCATTCCGGCACCCGCCGCAACCTGGAGGTTGACTTCTTCGGTGGCGAACCGCTGATGAACTTCGAGGTCTGCAAACAGCTGGTCGCCTACGCCCGCAGCATCGAAAAGGAGCACAACAAGAACTTCCGCTTCACGATGACCACCAACGGTATCGGCATCACCGATGAAGTCATCGACTGGTGCAATAAAGAATGTCACAACGTTGTTTTGTCGCTAGACGGCCGCAAGGAAGTCAACGACCGTTTCCGCGTGGACCTGGCGGGCAACGGCAGCTATGACCGCATCGTGCCCAAGTTCCAGAAGCTGGTCAAGGCACGCGGTGGCCAGGGCTACTATATGCGCGGCACCTTTACGCATCACAACGTGGATTTCACGAAAGACCTGTTCCACATGGCTGACGATCTCGGCTTTACGGAGCTGTCCATGGAGCCGGTCGTGGCCCCGCCGGATTCCCCCGAGGCCCTGACCGAAGAGGATCTGCCCAAGCTGTTTGACCAGTACGAGCTGCTGGCCAACGATATGCTGCGCCGCCAGAAAGCGGGCAAGCCCATCACGTTCTACCATTATATTCTGGACCTGAAGCACGGGCCCTGCATTTACAAGCGCATTTCGGGCTGCGGTTCCGGCACCGAGTACATGGCCGTGACCCCCTGGGGCGACCTGTACCCCTGCCACCAGTTCGTCGGCGACCCGAACTACAAGCTGGGCAACGTCTGGGACGGCGTGACCAACACCGCCCTGCGCGACGAGTTCAAGCTGTGCAACGTCTACGCCCGCCCCGACTGCAAGGACTGCTGGGCACGCCTGTACTGCGCGGGCGGCTGCGCGGCCAACGCCCTGCACGCCACCGGCGACATCCACGGCACCTACGAGTACGGCTGCAAGGTGTTCCGCAAGCGGATGGAGTGCGCCCTGATGATGCAGGTCGCCCAGCGCCTGGACCCCGAGCTGGCGAAGAACGCCGTCAAGTTCGAGAGCGACTGCGACGGATGCGGCGATGGCAACGACGGGGCGTGTGAGAAATAACGTAAAAATTCAATAGTACAGCGTAGGGGCGGGGCTCTGCTCCGCCCGGGGAACCGTCCGCAGCCGCGAACGGCCCCGGGCGGAGTAGAACCCAGCCCCTACTGACATTATGAGGAAAATACCATGCCCTACGATTTTACCACCATTTACGACCGCCACGGCAAAGATGCACTCGCTGTGGAGGGCCTGGGCAAACCCGGCTTTGCGCCGCCCGCACCCAAAAACGGCTTTTCTGCTATCCCCATGTGGGTGGCCGACATGAACTTTGCCACCGTACCCACCATCCCCGCCGCTATCATTGCGCGCGCGTCCCACCCGTTGTACGGCTATTTCCTGACGCCGGACGCCTACTACGACGCCATCATCGGCTGGCAGCGCGACCGCAACGGCGTCGAGGGGCTGACCAAGGACGCCATCGGTTACGAAAACGGTGTGCTGGGCGGCGTGGCGTCGGCGCTGGGGTGTCTGGCCGCCCCCGGCGACGCGGTGCTGCTGCACAGCCCTACCTACATCGGCTTCACTCACACGCTGGAGGATAACGGCTACCGCATCGTACACAGCCCGCTGGTGCAGGACGAGAACGGCACCTGGCGAATGGACTACGCCGACATGGACCGCAAATGCAAAGAAAACCACATCCATGCGGCGATTTTCTGCTCGCCCCACAACCCCTGCGGCCGCGTGTGGGAGCGGTGGGAAATTGAAAAGGCCATGGACGTCTACCGCGAAAACGGCGTGACCGTCATCTCCGACGAGATCTGGTCCGATATCATCCTGGGCGGCCACAAGCACATCCCCACCCAGTCCGTCAGTGAGGATGCCCGCCAGCGCACGATCGCGCTGTACGCCCCCAGCAAGACCTTCAACCTGGCCGGGCTGATCGGAAGCTACCACATCATATACAACAAAACGCTGCGGGACCGTGTGGCCGCCCGCAGCGAAAAAACACATTATAACGAGATGAATGTCCTGTCCATGCACGCACTGCTGGGAGCCTACACCCCCGAGGGCCGCGCCTGGGCGGACGAGCTGTGCACCGTGCTGACCGAGAACGTAGACTATGCCTGCCGGTACATTGCCGAGCATTTCCCGGGTGTGCGCGTGGCCAAGCCCGAAGGGACATACCTGCTGTTTTTGGACTGCACCGACTGGTGCGCCGCCCACGGCAAGACCATCGACGAGGTGGAACAGGCCGGCTGGGACGTCGGCGTGGCCTGGCAGGACGGCCGTATGTTCCACGGCCCCTGCGCTATCCGTGTGAATCTGGCCCTGCCGAAATCGCTGGTGGTTGAGGCGTTTGAACGGTTGGATAAGTACGTGTTTAACGCATAACACGCAGCTCCATTTTCCCGCTGCCGCCGATATGCTTCAGCCGCGTCCCTGCCGCCTCCAATTCACGGCAGGCCGCCAAAAATTCCGGCGTCACTTCCTCGCCGGGGGCCAGCAAGGGCACACCGGGCGGGTAGGCCCAGATGTACTCCGCTGCTGTCTCGCCTGCAGCATCGGCCAGCGGCACGGTATGGGCCGGGCGCAGCAGCGCTTCGGCGATCGTGCACCGCGCCGCGCCCGGGGGCGGCAAAATGTGTGCCGCCGGGGCAGGCGGCACGGCCTGTTCATCCCAGGCGTGCAGCACCACGGCCAGCCGATCCAGGGCGTTTTCCTCGTCGCAGGGGCTGGTCATGGCCAGTACATTGGGGCCGCAGACCATCTCCGGCTCAAAGCCGTCAGCCCGCAGGTATGCCGCGCCCTCTGTGCCGATCTGTAATAAAATTTTACCGCTGTCATGTGCAAAAAAGCATGGATGCGCGTCCAACGCGTCCCTGCCGAAGCACATGACTTTTGTTTTTTGCAGGTCTTTTACAACGGCGTCAAAGCGGTCCAGCCGGGCACGCCAGGCCGCAAAGGCCGCGCTGCCCTCCTCGGCCAGCCACCGCGTGCAGCCGTCTAAACTCGCCATCAGCGGGTAGCTGGGCGAGCTTGTCTCGAACACGTCCAGCTGGCGCTCCACCTCGGCGGGGTCGGCCAAATCGCCGTTCAGCTGCAAAAACGCGGTCTGGGTCAGGCTGGGCAGCGTCTTGTGGGCGCTCTGCACGACCAGGTCAGCCCCCGCCGCCACCGCACCGCCCTGCCAGCCGTACTGCGCGGCAAAGGGCAGATAGTGTGCACCGTGGGCCTCGTCCACCAGCAGCGTTACGCCGCGGGCGTGGCAGATTTCCGCGATGGATCGCACATCCGAGAGCACTCCCTCGTAGGTCGGGCTGGTCAGGATGACGCATTTTGCGCCCGGCTCCGCGTCCAGCGCGGCGGCCACATCGGCGGGGCGCACGCTGCCGTAGACGCCGAACTGCGGGTCTGCCGGCGGCGTCAGATAATGGACCGTCAGATGGCTCAGCTCGATGGCGTGGTAGACGGCCTTGTGGCAGTTGCGGGCCGCAATGACCGTGCTGCCAAAGGGTGCCAGCGCGCGAATGCCCGCCAGCAGGCCGACGGTGGAACCGCCCACCAGATACCAGCACCGCCGCGCGCCGTACAGCGCCGCCGTGCGGGCCATGGCGTCAGCCAGAATGCCGTCAGCGTCGTGCAGGTCGTCCGCGCCGTCAATCTCGGTCAGGTCCCAGGCATAGCAGTCCAACCCCGGCGCAGGCCGCACCCGCCGCTTATGCCCCGGCATATGCAGCGGATAGCGGGCAACGGAGAGAGCTTGTAATTGTTGTTGGAGCGTTGATTTTACAGCCATAGGTTACCTTCCAACAGAAAAGCCTTCCCCCTGGTGGGGGAAGGTGCCCGAGGGCGGATGAGGGACGGGTCTGCCGTGCTCTCCCTTTTACGGCTGGCAGCGGCAGACTCTCCCCTCATCAGCCGCCTGCGGGCGGCAGCTTCTCCCCCAAGGGGAGAAGCCTTTGGGGTTACGAAATCTCAATTTCCGCCTTGCTGCCCGCCCGGGTCTTGGTCACATGGATCTGGCGGGTCAGGCGGTCTTGCAGGGCTTCGACGTGGGAGATGACGCCGATGAGCTTATCGCCCCCGGCCAAACCGGCCAACGTATCCACGGCCTTTTCCAAGCTGTCAGAGTCCAGCGAGCCGAAGCCCTCGTCGATGAACAGCGTCTCGATGACAACGCCGCCGGCGTTCTGCTGGATCGTGTCGCTGATACCCAATGCCAGGCTCAGCGCGGCCATAAAGCTCTCGCCGCCGGACAGGCTCCCCACCGGGCGGGTCTTGCCGGTGTAGGCGTCGAACACGTCCAGATCCAGCGCGGTCTTGCCGCCCACGGCCTCGCTCTTGCGGCGCAGCAGACGGTACTGACCGTCGGTCATGCGGGTAAAACGCAGGTTTGCGGCCTCGACCACGCCGTCAAAATAGAACGCCTGGACGTACTGTTCAAAGGGCAGTTTGATTTTACCGGCCAAATTTCCGTTGATGGTTTTGGACAGGTTATCCCACATGGCACGCTTTTCGCGGGCGACGGCGCTCTCCCTCATCGCCTTTTGCAGCGCGTCGATGGCGGCGCGGTTCGTGTGCAGGCGGTGTACGGCAGCATCCCGGGCCTCCATGGCGGCGGCGCGGTCGCGGCGCAGCCGGGCCAGCGCGTCCTGCAGCTGGGTCAGCGCATCGGGGTTGTCCCGCTTGGGCATCGTCTCGCGCATCTGCTGCACCCGGGCGGTGGCGGCGGCGTGGCCCGCCTTGGCGTTGGCGGCGCGGCGGTTGGCCGCAAAGCTCTGTTTTTCCAGATCGGCCAGCTGGCGGTTCAAAATTTCCGCCTGCTTCGCCAGATTTTTGGCGCGGTCGGTCTTTTGCTTCAGCTTCAGGTGGTCGGCCTGCAGGCCGCGCAGGCCATCGGCCAAGCTCTTTTGCTGGGCCGTCAGGGCGTCGCGCAGCTCGTCGGCGGTCAGTTCGGCGGCGGGCTTGCCGGTGTAGCGGTCTCCGCGGCGAGCGAAAAATCCATCTACATCCCGCTGCAAAGCGGTCTGCAGTTCGTTGGCGTGGGCTGCGGCGTCACCGGCCGTGCGACTGGCGGCGGCAGTGCTGCGGCGCTGGGCCGTCAGTTCTTTCTCGCGCTCCTCCAGCTGTTTTTCGGTGATATGATCCTTCGGCAGCGCCGCGATTTTCGGGTGCCGGGTCGAGCCGCAGACCGGGCAGGGCTTGCCGTTTTTCAAGTCCTTGGCCAGCAGACCCGCGCGGTTGGCGTTTACTTGACGCTGCATCGTGCTGTATTCTTCTTCGGCGGCGTCCAGCGCAGCCTGGGCGGCCACGTACTCCGCCTGGCGGGCAGCGGCGTCATGCTGGGCTTTCTCGGCGTCGGCCTCGTTTTGCAGCAGCCGCTTACAGTCGGCGGAAAGTCCTTCCGCCAGCTCAATGCGATGGTCGGTCTTGAGCAGGTCAGCCTCGGCCTGGCTCAAGGCCGCGCGGTCGGCCTCGTTTTTGGCGATGTTCTCTTTCAAACTTGCCGTGCGCTTCTCCAAGTCGGTCATGACCAGGTCGGTCTGATGCTCCACATCGGCGGCGCGTTGTTCTTCGGCCACCAGCCCCGCCAGCTGGCGGCGGCGGGCGGCGCGTTCCTCGGCGATTTTCAGCCCGGCGTCGCCCCGGGCGATCTTCTCATCCAGATCCTTCATGACGTTGGTCTGGCGCTTTTCGTTGGCGTCGTCGGCTTCCAGCAAAATTTTTCCCAGTTCAGCGGCCGCACCGGCGGTGAAGGGATCCCGCTCGGCCTGCATTTCCCGCAGATCCTCGGCGGTCTCCTCGTCGGCGCCATCGCCCAGCAGTGTGCCCATGTGCATCAAAAGTACATCGTCCAGCCGCTTGCATTCCTCATCCGCCTTGCGGGCGTGGTCCACAGCGGCCTGGCCCACACGCTGATAATCCGCCGTATCAAAAATGCGGCGCAGGATGGCCGCACGCTCGGCGGACGGCGCGTTGAGCAGCTTGGTAAAGTCGTTCTGCGCCAGCATCGACACCTGGGCAAACTGTTTGGCGTCGATGCCCAGCAGCTTGACGACGGCGTCGGTCACAGCGGATGCGCCGCTGACCGGCTCGTCCGGCTCGCGGATGAGCTCGGCCTTGGCGGGCACCTTGACCATGCCGCTGCCGCGCTTGGCTGTGCGCTGCTGGTCGGGCCAGCGACGCACCGTGTAAGTACGGCCCCGGTGGGTGAAGGTAAGCTCCACAGAGGTCTCTGCATCGGGCGCAGCGAAATCACTGCGCAGCATCGTTGTTTTTCTGTTCTCGCCCGATGTTTCGCCGTACAGGGCAAACGTAATGGCGTCGAACAGGGCGGTCTTGCCCGCGCCGGTGTCGCCGCCGATCAGAAACAGTCCGTTGCCACCGAACACCGAGAAATCCAGCTCGGTGCGGCCCGCGTAGGGGCCGAAGGCGGTCAAGATCAACTTCTGGGGTTTCATTCGATTTTTGACGCCTCCTCGCGCAGTTTTTTCACAGCCAGCACTTCCTCGGTCGTCAGCGGGCGACCGTTCATCTTTGTGAAAAAGTCCTGGAACAGCTCGGCAAAGGGCTTGCCGCGCACGGCCTGGGTCATATCGGCAGGCAGCGCGGCCGCGTCCTGGGGCTGGTAGTCCAGCCGCATTGCGTTGGGGTAGGCGGCACGCAGCTGGGCCATAGCGTCCGGCAGCGGCGTCGGGTCGGTCAGGGTCGCCCAGATGTAATCCTCGGTGTCGGTGGGGTGCTCAACGAGCTTTGCCAGCGGGCCGGTCAGGTGGCGCATGGCGCGGCGCGGCGTCAGGGGCAGCGGCTCGATCTTTTCTACGCCGCGCTTGCCGATGCGCACGAGGGTGACGGATTTCTGGGCCCCGCACTCGTCCAGGTGGTAGCACAGCGGCGAGCCCGCGTACCGCACGGCATCGATGCCGACGCGCTGGGCGCGGTGGATGTGGCCGAGCGCCGCATAGCAGAAGCCCGCGAACCGCGCTGCATCGATGGAATCCACCGTGCCGACGGTCAGGGGCGCGGTCTCGCTGCCGGAGAGTTGCGGCGGGCACACGCCGGAGACGACCATCTGGTGTGCCACCAGCACCCGGCGCGGGGCAGCAGGCTCGCAGACGGCCAGCGCTGCGCCGACGGCAGAGTCGTAGTCGGTGATATCGGCGTCGGGCAGGTAGTGGCGCACCGTGGCGGCCCGCACAAAGGGCAGCAGTGTAAATTCAATGGCACCGTGGCGATCGTGCAGCACGACCTGGCGCGGCGCACCGGTGAAACGCCCGGCGATGTAGACGCCCTGTTCGGCCAGCAGGCCGCTGGCGAAGTCAAGGCGCTCGGCGCTGTCGTGGTTGCCGGAAACCGCCAGCACCGGAATTTTGCGGGTGGCGAGCTGGGTCAAGAACCAGTCCAGCAGCGTGCAGGCGGCGGCGGGCGGCACCGGCGTGTCGTAGATATCGCCCGCCAGGACCACAGCCTCGGCGCCGTGTTTATCGCAGAGGGTCAGAATCTGGTCCAAAATGAACCGCTGATCCTCCAGCATATCAAACCCGTTGACCCGCTTGCCAAGGTGCAGGTCAGCCAAGTGTAGGAATTTCATGATATATCTCCAAATTTTGCATTTGCCGTGCGGCTTTGCGGATATTGGGTGCTTGCCGTTTGCAGGGGGTCGGCGTCTCCGACGCCCCGGCGCTTTACCGCCACAGCTTTTCCCAGGTGGTGATATCCAGCGTGGTGCCGGGCAAAACCTCCATGGGGGCGGTCTCGGCCTTGCGGAAGCGGCACTTTTTTGCAAAGCCCTCGGCCTTCAGGTCGCGGGCCCAGACTTTCATATACAGGCGGCTGCGGCCGTCGCCCTCGGCCAGCTTTTGGGCATAAGCCACGATGCTGCGGCCAATACCCTGGCCACGCGCCTTTTCCTTCAAGAACAGGCGGCTTAAACACATTGCGCCCGCAGGCCCCAGGTCCAGCGCAAAATAGCCCACCGGCTCGGTGCCGAGGTAGATCAGAAAATAATTGATGACACCGCTGTGGATCTCGTCATCGGTCAGGATGTCGCTCTGGTATTTATCGGCCAGTGCGGCGGCGACCTTCGGCGTCAGCTTGGTATAGTGCTGGACGAAAATCTCCTGCGCCAGCTCGGCCACCAGCTCCACATAGCGGGTCTTGGTCACTTGCTTGAATGTTGGGTTCATGGCAACTCCTTTTATCTTATTCTATTTTTATCTTATTCTATCGTCAAACTTGCCTTTGCCGGCATACACGCGGCCCAATCGCCCTGGTTTTTCAAAACGCCAAAGCCCTCGCAAGTGTGGTCGGGGCAGGGGCTGTTCACAAAGGCGATGCCGCCGTTTTCCACGTGCAGGTGAATGGTGTACAGGCCGGTGTCAATGTCATAATCGGCGTTCTTTCGTAAATCTATGCGCTGTTCGACCTGTGGGTCTCCATAGCGCAGCACGGCCGTTTTGCCGCTGCCGCCCGGGCGGGTGGTCAGCCACAGCACCGCCGCAGCAGCCAGAACGACCGCCGCGAAAATCAGATTCTTTTTCCACTTTGTCATGTTTTGTCAAATTCCAGTTCTTCCGTCAGGCCGTCGTACCCGGCCACGGCGGCGGGGCAGGCGGCCCGGGCGGCGGCCAGGCCGGGGGCGGTGTCGCTGACAGCGGCGCTGTAATGGGTCAGCCACAGCCTGCGCACCTGGGCGGCAGCGGCGGTCTCGCCGGTCTCGCGGCAGGTAGCGTGACCATAAAGCTTCGCCTTGTCGAGGTCGGCATCGTCGGCGTAGGTCGCGTCCATGCAGAGCAGGTCGGCGTCCCGGGCTGCATCCACAATGGCCGGGCAGGGGCGGCTGTCGGTGGCGTAGACCACTTTCAGCCCGCGCCGGGGTGCGCCCAACACCTGTTCGGGCGTGAAGCCGCCGACGTTCTCACCCTTTTGCAGGGTGCCCCAGTATTCGATCGGGATGCCCGCCGCCCTGGCGCGGGCGGGGTCAAACTTGCCCGCGCGGGGCAGCGCCAGCGCGTAACCACAGCAGGGCACGCGGTGGGTCAGCGGGAACGGCGTGATTTGCAACTCATTCACGGTGAACGGCGCGTCGGCCTGCTGCCAGCGCACCGGGTAGGCCTGCGGCCCGGCCAGCGCCATGATGGCTCGGCTCACAGCCTCGATGCCCCGGGGGCCGTAGATGGTCAGCGGCTCGGTGCGGTTCAGACTGCCCAGCGTTTGCAAAAGCCCGGGCAGCCCCAGAATGTGGTCGCCGTGGTAGTGGGTGAGCAGCACCGCCGAAAGCCGATACGCACTAACGCCGTACCGCCGCAGGCCGACCTGCGTGCCCTCGCCGCAGTCGAGCAAAATGTTATGCCCGCCCACCGACACCGCCGCCGCGGCCAGCGCCCGTTCCGGCAATGGTTGCGTGCCGCCGGTGCCCAGCAGGGTAACTTTCAGCATAGATGCACCTCTTTCCAACATTATCCCATTATTAAACGTATTATAGCATAGATTTCAGTGTTTCGCAAATTTTTGAAACACCCCGCCCGATTTTGTCGTATAATCTTGATGAAAGGGGGCGGCGCGGATGACGGAACGCGAGTTGGACATACTCCTGCGGGAGTACGGCGGTGCCGTGCGGGCGGTCTGCCGGGCAATTTTGCCCGGCCACCCGCAGGACGCCGAGGAGGCCGAGGCCGACACATTTTACAAGCTCTGGCGCGGGGCGCGGCTGCCCGCAGACGAGACCCATCGGCGGCGGCTGGTCGTTTTGACGGCGCGGCAGTGCGCCATTGACCGCTACCGTGCGCTGCTGCGCCGGAGCGAGACGCTGCCGCTGGACGACCGCGATGACGCCGAGCTGGCTGTGGCACTGGAAAGCCATCTCGAAAGCCGCGAGCTGATGGCCCAGATCATGGCGCTGCCGCCGCCGGACGGAGAGCTGTTTTTGCGGCGGTACTTATACGGCGAGACGGCGGCCCAGCTGGGTGCGCGGTTTGCCATGCCCGCCGCCACGGTGCGCACCCGGCTGCACCGCGCACGGCTGGCACTGCAAAAGCTATTGAAGGAGGGCTGACCTATGACCGAACTGGAACGCTGGATGAACGACCACCCGCCGCTGGCGGGCGCCCTGACGGCGGCTGAAACCGCAGCACTGCGCCAAAAAGTGCTGGCCCGCCGCCCGAAGCCCCGGGGTTTGCGCGGCTGGCGGCTGGCAGCCGCGGCGGCAGCGCTCTGCTTAGTGGCCGCGGGCGCGGTGGTGCTGGGGCTTTTCCACCCCATGAGCGCCGCCAACGAGACGAACGCGCTGGTGCAGAAGTACGGCGAGGTGCTGGACGAACCGCTGACCGCCGAGATCAACGGCCGCACGGTCAGTGTAAAGGCGCTGCTGCGCGGCGAAAACACGCTGCGAGTGCTGTACGATGTGGACAACGCCCAAGGGATGGAGCCAAACGATTTGGTGTGGGACACCGGCGCGTTTTACCTGCGTGCAGCGGACAACAGCGGCGACAAGCGGCTCTATATTGCAAGCAACGCACAGGTAGGGCCATGTTATGGGTACGCCATTGGTTCGTGGGCAACGCGCAACGCGGTCAGCGAAGGCGACGTTCTCTCCTGCTATGTGGATATTCCGTTGACCCAGACGGCCACCGACACGCGAACGCTGTATATCTGCGATTTAACAAATCACAAGGCCTCTGCATATGTTAAGGTCATGCTGCCAGACATGGCTGAAGCAGTGACGCTAAACGTAAAGAAAACCATCACGCTGAAGGGCGGGCACTGGTTCCATTATGATATGACCGAGGAAGAAGCCGAGCAATATCCCGACGCAACGTTTGACATTCAAGAGGTTCGTATTGAACCGCTGGCGGTCAGCGTCATCGGCAAGAATCACGGCAGTCTGCCGCTGGGCGGGACCTCGCGGTACGATGTGCAGTCCCGCGTGAAGCTGTTCCGCGCTGACGGCACGGAACTGACCTACGGCTGGGACGGAGAGTTTTATATGGGGCAGTATGGCCGCATCACCAAAAATTCCGGGAAGATAACCCTGCGTGTGGACAGCTACGACATCATCGACCCGGAAGCGGTGGCGTATGTCGAGATCGACGGAGAGCGGTTTGATGTGAAGTAAACGCGGCAAAAGCCCCTCCGGCCATCGCTGACGCTCGGCCACCTCCCCTGTAAGGGGCGGCTTGTTGCGCGGGCGCAGCCCGCGAGAAAAAAGCCTCCCTTGTCAAAGGGAGGTGCCGAGCGCAAGCGAGGCGGAGGGATTCCCGGCCGCCTGCGGGTATGACGGCTTATCCGGCAAAGCCTGTCGGAATCCCCCAGTCCGCTTCGCGGACAGCCCCCTTTGACAAGGGGGCCTTTAATAAAAAGCGCCCCCGCGTGGCTTCTGCCACGCGGGGGCGCTTCAATTTGCTTTATCAGCCGAACATATTGATCAGGATACCAGCGGCAACGGCGGAGCCAATAACACCGGCAACGTTGGGGCCCATGGCGTGCATGAGCAGGTAGTTGCGGGGGTTGTACTCCTGGCCGACCTTCTGGGAAACACGGGCGGCCATGGGAACGGCGGAAACACCGGCGGAGCCGATCAGCGGGTTGATCTTGCCGTGGGTGACAGCGCACATGACCTTGCCGAGGATAACACCGCCGGCGGTGCCGACGCCGAAGGCGATGATGCCCAGAACGATGATCTCAACGGTCTGGATGTTCAGGAAGGTGGCGGCGTTGGTGGTGCAGCCGACGGAGAAGCCGAGGAAGATCGTGATGATGTTCATCAGCTCATTGCCGGCGGTCTTGGTGATACGCTCAACAACGCCGGACTCCTTCATCAGGTTGCCCATCATCAGGCAGCCGACCAGAATGGCGGCGTCAGGCAGGGTCAGGGCAACGATGATGGTAACGATGATGGGGAACAGGATCTTCTCGGTCTTGGAGACGCGGCGGGGGGCAGTCATGACGACCTGACGCTCTTTTTCAGTGGTCAGGGCCTTCATGATAGGCGGCTGGATAACCGGCACCAGCGCCATGTAGCAGTACGCGGCAACCGCGATGGAGCCGAGCAGATGCGGGGCCAGCTTGGTGGTGACATAGATGGCGGTGGGGCCGTCCGCGCCGCCGATGATGCCGATAGCGCCGGCTTCCTGATTGGTGAAGCCCAGGATCTTAGCGCCGACAAAGGTGAAGAAGATACCCAGCTGTGCGGCAGCGCCCAGCAGCAGGCTGGACGGGCGGGCGATCAGCGGCTCGAAATCGGTCATAGTGCCGATGCCGAGGAAGATCAACGGCGGGTAAATGCCCAGCTTGACGCCTAAGTAGATATAGTCGACCATACCGCCGGAAGAGCCGAGCAGCTCCCAGTTGATATGATTCGTCTCGTTGATGAAGATATCCATATGGAAGATGCCGTCGAGGGGCAGGTTGGTCATCAGCATACCGAAGCCGATGGGCAGCAGCAGCAGCGGCTCAAACTGCTTGACGATGGCCAGATACAACAGCACGCAGGCCACCGCCAGCATGACAGCGTACTTCCAGCCGCCCTCGGTGAAGAAGATCTGCGCCCAGCCGGACTTGGCGAAAATTTCAGCAATGTTGGTAAAAATAGCACCCATTTCCATACCTCCTTACATAAAGGGCGCGGTATGCTCGCGCACGCCTGCGTCACCCCATGCGCCGCGGCGGGAGCCGACAGCGGGCTTGGAAACGCGCTTGATGCCGCGGATAACGGCATTGCCGCCGCACACAGAGGCCACGGCAGCGGAGATGGCGGCGATGATCTCGCCGGGGATGGAGCCGTTGTCAGCCTTGGCTGCAGGGGCAGCGGGCTTGGCGGCAGGAGCAGCCTTGGCAGCGGGGGCCGCAGGGGCCTTCGGCGCGGCAGGCTTGCCGTTCTTCTTATTGTTGATGTTGTCGAAGATCTTGCCTTCCAGCGTGATGATAAGGCACAGGGCCACCAGCATCGCGAAAACCAGCGTAATGCTGGTCAGAACAACGGTGCCGTCGCTGGCTTCCAGGGCAAGCAGAGCTAGGTTGGGCATGGATGATCCTCCTTTAATTGGTAAACGGCCGGAAAAAGGCTATTTGATGATATTATAGCACAAAGAGAATTTTTTTGGTAGATTTTTTTACAAAAAAATGAATATTTTTGGGGAATCGTATGGCTGGCGCATTGTAGGGGCCTCACATATGCGGCCCTCAGCTTTCCCGCAAGCAGGCGTTTACCTTTCAGCAGAGGGCCGGGCATGCCCGGCCCCTACAGGATGCACAATTTTTCAGCGGTGTTTTCGGCTGTTTGTACAGCACTTTTTACAAATATGAACAAAACATGTCTTTTCCCTCTTGACCAATGTGCAACTCTGTGATAGCATAAGCGCAACGAAAGAACGGCAAAGGCGCCGGGCAGAGTATTTCTGCCCGGCGCTTTTTCTGTTTCTTTTGCAAGGATTCTGTGCGAAAGCAAGAGAGAGGGGTTTCAAGGTATGTACAACTCAGCAGACGTTACCTGGACACTTGTTGCGGCGTTCCTGGTGTTCTTTATGCAGGCGGGCTTTGCACTATGCGAAGCAGGCCTGACCCGCGCTAAAAACACCGGCAATATCCTGATGAAAAACATGATGGATTTTTGCATCGGTACACCCTGTTACTGGATCGTCGGTTTCGGCATCATGTTCGCCGGTTCCGGCGCACTCATCGGCGGGTTTGACCCGTTCATCCGCGGCAGTTACGATTTCGGCACGCTGCCGGTCTGGGTCTACGCGGTGTTCCAGACCGTGTTCTGCGCCACCGCCGCCACCATCGTTTCCGGCTCGATGGCCGAGCGCACGAAGTTCAGCGCCTACTGCTGCTACTCCGCCGCCATCAGCCTGATCGTCTACCCCATCTCCGGCCACTGGATCTGGGGCGGCGGCTGGCTGGCACAGCTGGGCTTCCATGACTTCGCCGGTTCCACGGCGGTCCACTTTGTCGGCGGCGTCACGGCCTGCCTGGGTGCTTGGATGCTCGGCCCCCGCATTGGCAAGTACAACAAGGCGGGCATCCCGCGCGCCATCCCCGGCCACAACCTGACCGCCATGGCGCTGGGCGTTTTCATCCTGTGGTTCTGCTGGTTTGGCTTCAACGGCGGCTCCACCGTCAGCATGACCGGCGATGACACGATGATTTCCGCTGGTCTTATCTGCTTCAACACCAACCTGGCCGCCGCACTGGCTACCGTTGCGGCGCTGATCGTTTCCTGGGTGCGCTACGGCAAGCCCGATGTATCCCTGACCTTCAACGGTGCGCTGGCCGGTCTGGTCGCCATCACCGCCGGGTGCGATGTGGTCGATCCCTTCGGCGCGGCCGTCATCGGCATTGTGGCCGGTGTGCTCTGCATCTTCTCGGTCGAGTTCTTCGACAAGATCGCCAAGATCGATGACCCGGTCGGTGCGGTCTCCGTCCACTGCGTCAACGGCTGCTGGGGCACGCTGGCGGTCGGCCTGTTTGCCACCGAGGGCGGCCTGTTCTACGGCGGCGGCTTTGCCAAGCTGGGCATCCAGCTGCTGGGCGTTGTCAGCGTGGCCGCGTGGGTGCTGATCACGATGTACATCATCTTCTCGATCATCAAAAAGACGATCGGGCTGCGCGTCTCCGAGAAGGAGGAGCTGGACGGCCTCGACATCCATGAGCACGGCCTGACCAGCGCCTACGCAGGCTTTGCCATCAGCGACCCGACCTACGCCGAGCTGGACGTGAACGAGAACACTGATCTCGGCGAGGACGACATCACCAAGGCCAGCCCCGAGAAGATCGCGGCGGCCGTCAAGGTCACGCAGGAAGCCCCGCTGCCCGCCGAGTTGGATTCCGGTATGCACAAGGTCTCCATCATCGTGCAGCTTGCGAAGTTTGAGACGCTGAAGAAGGCGCTGAACGACATCGGCGTCACCGGCATGACCGTGACCCAGGTCATGGGCTGCGGCCTGCAGAAAGGCAGCGGCGAGAAGTACCGCGGCGCCGAGGTGGACGCCACCCTGCTGCCGAAGGTCAAGGTCGAGGTCGTTGTGAGCAAGATTCCGGTGGACAAGATCATCGACACCGCCACCAAGGCCCTGTACACCGGCCACATCGGCGACGGCAAGATCTTCGTCTACAATGTGGCAAAGGTCGTCAAAGTCCGCACCGGCGAACAGGATTACGCCGCATTGCAGGACGTGGAGTAATTCGCAGCACCATTTAGCGTATATATAAAGGTTAGTGAACCGCCCCCTCCGAAGTTGGATTCGGAGGGGGCGGTTGGTTTTGTGGGAGATGGCGTCAGGTTGCGGGCCGGGCATGCCCGGCCCCTACAGGGCGGCGATGGGGAAACGGGATGTAGCGGCAGGTTGGCGGGCCGCATATATGCGGCCCCTACAAATAACCGGAAGTTTATCGCTGCGGGGGTTCGGGGGAACACCCGACTCAAAAGTGGAGGAAGGTTCGGCGGCGTTAAGAACGGACAGTAATACTGCGTCCGTTTAGCCGCCGAAGCTTCCGACTTCCGCTTTGGGGTTCCTAGGGGCGTGCAGCCCCTAGGTCGCGGGTCCGCTGCGTCGAAACAGCGGCAGTTTTCTTTGGTTCTTTCTTTTGCTGCCAAAAGAAAGAACCACCTCCCGGGGGACTGCCGTTACCCCTTCAGCCGATCACTTTCCCCTGGCACTCTGGATATATTGCCGCGGTGTCTGGTTGTACTCGGCCCGGAACGCGCGGTAGAAGTTCGCGTAATCGCCAAAGCCGCAGTACTGGCAGACTTCATTCGGCGGGACGCCGCCGGCTAAAAGCTGCTTCGCGTTTAATAGCCGCTTTTGCAAAATATAGCGGTGTACCGTCGTACCCACCTGGGCATCAAACTTGCGCAGCAGGTGGTATTTGCTGATGAAAAACTTTTCCGACAGCTGATCCAGCGTCAGGGCCTCGCTGTAATGCTCGTTGATGTAGTGCAGCACCGCGTCCACGACCTGGTCACTGGTGCCGGTGGGGCGGGCGTCGCCGCGTTCGGCAGCGGCACGGTTCAGGCCCACCATCAGCTCCACCAGCGCACTCTGGGCCAACAGGTCACTGCCGTAGTCCTTGCTTGCCTTCAAGGCGCACAGCTTGTCCACCGTGGTGCGCAGCGGTGCGCCGGTGGCCCCGGGCAGCCGCAGCAGGTTCGTGTGGCTGGGGATCGAGGTGTCAAAGCAGCGGGTCAGGCTGGTGTGCGGGGTGGACAGGTTCTCCAAAAACGGCCGCGCGATCCACAGCACGATGCGCTCGTAGGCGTCGGCATCGGTGGCAATGCGGGCCTGGTGCAGCTCCAGCGGGCTGCACAGCATCCAGTCGCCGGGGCGCACGCGGTAAAGCTGGTTCTCCACGATATATTCCACCCGGCCGCGCAGCAGCAGGTAGACCTCATAGAAGTCATGGTGGTGCAGCTCGACCTCGTTCATGTAGGTAGACCGGTAGCGGTAGACCTCGTAATCCGGCGCGATCATCGTCTGGCGTTTGGTGTAGGGGTTGTAGTTTGACATAGGGGAACTCCTCAAAAGCCTTCCTATCGGGGGAAGGTGGCTGGGATGAGGGGCGGCTGTGCCGCTGCCGCCCCGTAAAAGGGCTTTTGCGGCAAGTTCTCCCCTCATCAGCCGCCTGCTGCGGCAGCTTCTCCCCCATGGGAGAAGCCTTTTTCGATGCTAGGTTTAGTTTACCGCAATTTTTACAATTTTTCAAGCAACTACGGTTATTTTCTTGCAAAAAATTGCGTGGTATACTGTAGATATCGCGGGCAGTTCTGCGCTGCCCACCCCCATAAGCAACAAAGGAGCAAATCATTATGCAGATGAATGCGTCTTCCATCGTAAACCAGAAGGCCGAGTGGGAAAAGCTGGGCGTCAAGCTGCCCGCATTTGACCACGCCGCCATGACCGCTGCCACCAAGGAGCACCCCATCTGGGTCCACTTCGGTGCCGGCAACATCTTCCGCGGCTTTATCGCTGCTTTGCAGCAGCGCCTGCTGAACGAGGGTGCCGCCGACCGCGGCATCATCGCGGCTGACACTTTCGACTACGATATCATCGACAAGATCTACACTCCGTATGACAACCTGACGATGAACGTCACCCTGAACCCGGACGGCACTACCAGCCGCGAGATCATCGGCTCTGTGGCCGAGGGTCTGCGCGCCAACTCTGCCGACGCCGAGATGATGGCCCGCTTCAAGCAGATCTTCACCGATCCCGGCCTGCAGATGATCTCCTTCACCATCACCGAGAAGGGCTACGCCCTGTATCGTCCCGATGGTTCCCTGATGCCCGTCGTGCAGGCTGACATCGACGAGGGCCCTGCCCACGCACGCCACGCCATGAGCATGGTCGCCGCCCTGCTGCTGGAGCGTTTCCAGAACGGCGCCGCCCCGCTGGCCGTCGTCAGCATGGACAACTGCTCTCACAACGGCGAGAAGCTGCAGGCCAGCGTCATGACCGTTGCCAAGGCTTGGCTCGAAAAGGGCTATGTCGGCCAGGACTTCATCGACTACCTGTCCGATGAGAGCAAGATCACCTTCCCCTGGTCCATGATCGACAAGATCACCCCGCGCCCCCACAAGATGGTCGAGGAGTCCCTGGAGAAGGACGGCATCGAGGGCATGACCCCCATCGTCACCTCCAAGAACACCTTCATCGCCGCCTTCGTCAACGCCGAGCGCCCGCAGTACCTTGTGGTTGAGGACAAGTTCCCCAACGGCCGCCCCGCACTGGAGAAGGCCGGCGTCTACATGACCGACCGCGAGACCGTCAACAAGACAGAGCGCATGAAGGTCACCACCTGCCTGAACCCCCTGCACACCGCCATGAGCGTCTACGGCTGCATGCTGGGCTACGACCTGATCTGCGCCGAGATGAAGGACGAGGACATCGTCGCCCTGATCAAGCGCCTGGGCTATGTCGAGGGCCTGCCGGTCGTCGTTGACCCGAAGATCCTGGCCCCCAAGGCCTTCATTGACGAGGTCATTGAGCAGCGCCTGCCCAACCCCTTCATGCCCGATATGCCGCAGCGCATCGCCACCGATACTTCTCAGAAGGTCGGCATCCGCTTCGGCGAGACCATCAAGAGCTACATCGCCGAGGGCCGCGACTTGAACAGCCTCGTTTCTATTCCTCTGGCTATCGCCGGTTGGCTGCGCTACCTGCTGGCCATCGACGACAACGGCAACGCCTTTGAGGTCTCCGCTGATCCGCTGAAGGACGACCTGCAGGCCAAGCTTGCCGGCATCGAGTTCGGCAAGCCCGAGACCGTCACCGATCAGCTGGACGGCATCCTGTCTAACGCCTCCATCTTCGGCAGCGACCTGACCAAGACCGTGCTGGCCGACAAGATCAAGGCATACTTCAAGGCCGAGATCGCCGGTGCCGGTGCCGTCCGCAAGACCTTGCACGAAGCCGTGAACGGCTAAGTTTCTTAAAGACTTCCCCCAAGGGAGAAGCCTTGCATCTGCCGCCCCGTAGGGGCCGGACATGTCCGGCCCGCCGCATAAAATCTATAACCCGCTCACGGGTTTGCAACCGGAAACTTGAGGGCGAGGCATGCCTCGCCCCTACGCAAACGACTATACAAACAAAAGGAGCACCACATGTCTATGAAAATGGGTTGGCGCTGGTATGGTGAGGGCAATGACCCCATCACCCTGAGCGACATCAAGCAGATTCCCGGTGTTGAGGAGATCGTCTGGGCGCTGCACAGCAAGATGCCCGGCGAGATCTGGGAGGAGAACGAGATCAAGGAGGTCGTTGACCAGATCCACGCGGCCGGCTTCAGCGCCACCGTCGTCGAGTCCGTCAACGTCCACGACGACATCAAGATCGGCCTGCCCACCCGCGATAAGTACATCGAGAACTACAAGCAGTGCATCCGCAACCTGTCCAAGTTCGGCGTCAAGACCATCTGCTACAACTTCATGCCCATCTTTGACTGGACCCGCACCGACCTGTTCCACCCCGTCGGCGATGGCTCCACCGCCCTGTTCTATCAGAAGGACCTGATCAAGGACGACTACAAGGGCATGGCAAACTACATTCTCGAATTTACCGAGAAGTACAACATGACCTTCCCCGGCTGGGAGCCGGAGCGCATGGCCAAGCTGGACGAGCTGTTCAAGGCCTACGCCCCCGTCACCAAGGAGAAGCTGTGGGATAACCTCAAGTACTTCCTTGAGTCGATCATGCCCACCTGCCGCGAGTGCGACATCAAGATGGCCATCCATCAGGACGATCCCCCATGGGACATCTTCGGCCTGCCCCGTCTGCTGGTTGACGCCGAGAGCATCGACCGCTTCCTGACGATGGTCGATGACCCGTACAACTGCCTGACGCTCTGCTCCGGCAGCATGAACGCCAACCCCAACAACAATGTGGCCGCCATCGTGCGCAAGCACTGCGACCGCATCCCGTTCGCCCATGTGCGCAACATCCATCACTTCGAGAACGGTGACTTTTCTGAGGCTGCCCACCGCGACTGCTGCGGCGAGACCGGCATCATCGAGATCCTGCGCGCCTACCACGACTGCGGCTTTGACGGCTGCATCCGCCCCGACCACGGCCGCCAGCTGTGGGAGGAAGGCCCCGGCAAATGCCGCCCCGGTTACGGCAAGTACGACCGCGCCCTCGGCGTGCAGTACATGCTCGGCGTCTGGGATCTGCTGGATCGTCTGGACGAAGAGAAGAACCGCTGATTTCTGCCATCCTCTAGTTGCTGTATAAAAACAAAAAAGCCGCTGCGCAAGCAGTGGCTTTTTTGTTTTGGGGAATCTGCGCCGCACGGTAGGGACCGGGCATGCCCGGCCCGCAGCTTTGCCTTGCCGCCCCTTTTCTCTTTGCTTTGTAGGGAATGTGTCTTGCCCCTCTGCGGCGGCCTGAGGGCAGGCCGCCCTACAATCTCCCTCAAAAGGGATTATGTAGTAGGGGCGGCATATATGCCGCCCGCGCCTCCCTTGCCAAAGGCGATGCCTGCGGGGCTTTACTTCACCTCATTCACCAGCTTTTCCCCTCGCGCAAATGCCCGCGCATTCTCCATCGTCGTAATGGCAATGCTCTGTAACGCGGTCCGTGTAAAAAACGCCTGATGGCTCGTCACCACCACATTCGGGAAGCTCAGCAAAACCGGTACGACCTCGTTCTGCAATACATCGTCGGAAAAATCCTCAAACACCTGTTCGTCCTCGTCCTCATAGACGTCCAGCCCGACACCCGCAAACTTGCGGTGACGCAGCGCGTCGATGAGCGCGTCGGTGTCGATCAGTCCGCCCCGGCTCGTGTTGACCAAAATTGCACTGCCACGCATCATTTTGATTGTATCTGCGTTGATCATGTGGTAGGTTTCCGCTGTCAGCGGGCAGTGCAGGCTGATGAGGTCTGCTGTGCGCAGCAGCTCGTCCAGCTCCACATAGCGCACAATACCGTCCAGCGCCGGGTTCTTGTACTGATCGTAGGCCAGCACCGTCATCCCAAATCCGTGGCAGATACGGGCCATGGCCGCGCCGATGCGCCCGGTGCCGACGATGCCCGCCGACGAGCCGTAAAGGTTGTACCCCAGCAGGCCGTCCAGCGCAAAATTGTTGTTGCGCACCTTGATATACGCCTTGCACAGCCGCCGGTTGGCCGCCTGGGCCAGCGCCATGGCGTGCTCGGCCACAGCCTCCGGGCTGTACCCCGGCACACGAAGCACCGTTATACCGTACTTTTTAGCCGCCGCCAGGTCCACATGATTGTACCCGGCGCAGCGCAGCAGCAGGCAGCGGATGCCCACCTGGGCCAGCTTTTCCAGCACCGGTGCCGAGCAGTCCGCATTGACAAATGCACACACCGCGTCACCGCCTTGCGCCAGCGGCGCGGTGTCAGCGTCCAGATTGGCCGTCAGGAACCTGATTTCGCAGCCATATTCCGGATCCGCTGCCAGCACATCAAAATAGTAGTGGTCGTATTCCCGCGTCCCGTAAAAGACGATCTTCATAGCAATCCCCCAATCCCTTTCAGTATCGGTCGTTTACGCTCCCATTATACTGAATGGAGTGGGGGATTTCCGTTGTAGGGATAACACTGCCTTGGTTTTGCACCGCCACGTAGGGGCGAACATTGTTCGCCCGCGCAACGTTACCTTTGCTGCAACTGAATCTTCCACCGCGCCGTAGGGGCGGGGCTCTGCTCCGCCCGCGCAGCCTCCCACCCATGGGATAGCCGCGCCCCTTAATGCCGTCGGCAATCAAAAACTGTCCTTGAAATTTCACGCTGCTTGTAAAGCAATACGCCATATGATACAATTAGCTAAATCGTAATTTGAAAGGAGAAAACTCATGTATCCGTTAATATCTGTTTTTATTATAGTAGTTGGTGCGCTACTATTGGTTTTTGCAAATAAAATTATAAAAAATAACAAGGTTAATCGAATTGGCATTAAAGTGGTTGGCGGTATTCTAATTATAGTTGGTTTACTTCTGCTGTATTTTTTATTATCAGGAAAATTGACATTGCCATTATCTAAGTAAGTGAAATTCCAGTTTATTTAATCGTAGTTCTTTATAAAAAGCTATCGAGAATATCTCCCCAATGAAAAGCAAGCGGCAGGCGCTAAATACGCCTTCCGTTTTATAGTACCGTATTGAATAGGGGTCGACCACTCTTTTCTCTACCCTCATCCCCATCATGCTGCCATTGAATCGGGGACTCTCCCGCGCCCTAAAAACAGTCCGCAGGACTGTTTTTGCCCCGCGGTACGCGGACGCGGGGCCCGGGCTGTTCTCGTCCTCGATGGTGCACCTTAAGGCCGCAGCATCCCGAAAAAAAGGCAATAAAAAAAACACCCTGCAACTTAATGCAAGGCGTTTGTGGTGCACCATCGGGGACTCGAACCCAGGACCCACTGATTAAGAGTCAGTT
>OJPZ01000048.1_pt1 | contig 84468 bp, 71 predicted proteins | sample 1598611 | NCBI WGS metagenome assembly OJPZ01 (sample SAMN03922494, study PRJEB24848) | human gut metagenome | isolation source: stool sample | host: Homo sapiens | place: Germany | collected 2011-11
GGGGTGATTTTCTCGTTTCTCATGGCTGTACCTCCTGAAATGAAAATGCTCTAAGTGACTGCTTCACTAACCATGACAAAAACCATGATTAAGAAGTCACTTAGAGCATACATCTCCATCTGCAAGATTGAATTTTTCAGTTGCTGCCCGGTCATAACTTCTCCTTACACATTTTTCAGTCGGTTCAAAAGGTCGGCTATCAGCTGCAGTTCTTCCAGCAGTGTGATACCAAAGCACTTTTTACCGGCATCTTTCAGCGAGGCTCCAATGTGGTACGCTGTCGTTCCGTCCAAAATCAAGAAGCGGTCATGGAACACCTGCGTTCTTGTCACTTCCAGTGTCGGATACTGCGCATTAAACTGGGCAACGTCCTGATTTGTCAGCCGCGCACTTGCATAGGTATAACATTTTACGCGCACATTGGGCTGCTTCTTGGCAAGCAAATTCAGCGTATTGACGTCCACATAACCGTCTATCAGAACGATTTCTCTTTCTGCCTTTTGAATCAACGAAACCAGCAGACTGAACGCATCATAAATCTGCCCATCAAAGAAAATTTTCTGCTGCGACTCGGCATGGTCGTCGATGTACCGGAACACTTTGTCAAAGCGCTCGTCCGTGCTTTTTTGATATTCAAGCTGTTTCAGTTCAATATTGCTGATACGCTCAAACAGAAGCGCATTATTGGCAATAAAGCGGCGCATCTCCACAAATGTGTTCATAATACGAATCGACATTTGAACCGCGACATCGCTGCGCAGTACGCCGGACAGCATGGCAATTCCCTGTTCCGTAAAGGCATATGGCAGATACCGACGACCACCGCGCCCGTTTGAGGTCACAAGTTGTGACCTCAAAGCTACATATTCTTCCGCCGTCAGTTGAAAACGGAAGTTTTCCGGGAAGCGCTCAATGTTTCTGCTTACTGCCTGATTGAACACTTTTGTTTCCACCTGATACAAAGCCGCCAAATCACTGTCCAGCATGACCTGCTGGCCGCGAATCACATAGACAAGGCTGCGTAAATCGCTTTCATTCATAACCGCAGAAACCAGTGATTTTTCTTCTTTTGCTTGTATCTCGCTCATGTTTTGTACTCCTATTTTGAGGTTCCAAATCGGAACCTCAAATCAATCTTGGGCATCCAAATCAATGCCGAGGACTTCCGTAATCTGCGCAAGAATCCTGTCAATATCGGCATTCAGGCTGGCGCGCTTTTCCTGATACTGCTGAATCAGTTCTTTCGGCGGCAGGATTTCTTCTTCCTCGTGCGGGTAGCCGCAAAGGTCAATGTTATAGTTGCGGTCTTTGATTTCCTGCAAAGTATACTTTTTTGCCTTGTCAAAGCCGTCCTGCTGAATCGGTGCGCGGCCATGCCACCATGCAACCGCCGGGGCAAAATGCTCCAGCTTCATGGGCTTTGTTTTGCTGAAATGCTTGTAGCCCTCCGGCATATCCAAACGGTAAAACCACGTTTCCTCTGTCGAGCCGGTACGGTCAAAGAACAAAATATTGGTCGTGATGGATGTATACGGAGAGAACACGCTGCCCGGCATACGAATGATCGTATGCACATTAAATTCCGAGAACAACTTTGTTTTGATGGCAACCTTTGCGTTATCCGTACCGAACAGAAAACCGTCCGGCAGAATAACGGCAGCTCGTCCGTTTTCCTTCAAGCGGTACATAATGACCGACATAAAGAGGTCTGCCGTTTCGCTGCTGGCGAGGTCAGATGGGAAATGGTTCTTTACCTCCGCCTTTTCCGAGCCGCCGTAGGGTGGATTCATCAGAATCACATCGACCTGATCGTCCTCGGTATAGTCCAGCACATCACGCAACAGAGTGTTGTCGTGGAACACCTGCGGCACGTCCAAATCATGCAACAGCATATTTGTGATGCAAAGCATATAGGGAAACTGCTTTTTCTCGATGCCGTAAATAGAGTTGGCGTACTTTTCTTCGTCTTCTGTGGTTTTGACTTTTTTCTTCAGTTCTTTCAGCCAGCTTGTGATGAATCCGCCCGTGCCGCAGGCAAAGTCTGCCATCGTTTCCCCGATTTGCGGGTCGATCATCTGCGCCATAAAATCTGTTACTGCGCGGGGCGTGTAAAATTCACCAGCCGAGCCAGCGCTTTGCAATTCCTTTAGAATTGTCTCGTAAATTTCGCCAAAGGCGTGGCTTTCCTCATAATCGGTGAGGTCGAGTTCGTCAATTACGCCAATGACCTGTCGCAGAAGCACCCCGTCTTTCATATAGTTGTTGGCATCTGCAAAAGTCGTCTGCACAATAGCCTTTTTGATGGGTGTGGACGCATCGACCGGCAGGTTCTTCAGTGTTGGAAACAGCGTATTATTGACGAAATCCAACAGTGTATCGCCGGTCATGCCCTGTCCATTTTCATCATGTGCCCAGTTGCGCCAACGGCAGGAGTCAGGGATAATAGACTGATAGTTGTCGTCCGACCATTCCCAGTCCTGCTCTTTTGCATCATACACTTTCAGAAAGAGCATCCACGCGATTTGCTCAATGCGCTGTGCATCGCCGTTGATACCGGCGTCGTTGCGCATGATATCGCGCACTCTCTTTACAAAGTTAGACATATTTCCCATTTGTTATGCTGCTCCTCCATCGTAGATTGCCTGTTCCAGCTCCTTGACGGCTTTCAGGTAGCCGTCCTTGCCGCCAAAGTAAGAGGCAATCTTCTGCGGTTTGCCCATCTGCATAAAGGGGTCAAGCCGCAGTATTTCTGTTTTCTCTATCTCGTAGATACCGGTATTCATGTACTTATCCAGCAGGGCTTCCAAAACCGTTCTTGCCGCGCCGCTGTACTTGTTGAGGAAGTCTTTCTTCTTTACATTTTCGGCGCGTTCGCGGCGGGTCAAGGGCTTTTTATCAAAGGCCACATGGCAGATGAAGTCAAAGTCATCCACATCGGACATACCTTGGTCGGCCTTTATTGCTTCAAGGTCGATGCCCTGATTGCGCAGAAGTTCCCGGATAGTTTCCTTTTTGTCCTCTGCCGACCACTGACGGATAAAGTTATCCAGCGAAGCATAAGCACCGCGGATATTTTCCTTTGTGTAGTCGATGATGCTTTCCTGTTTCAGCAATTTTCCGCTCGCATCGTATACAGAGACAGTCTTGTAAATCACTTCCACGCGGCAGCCGTTTTTATCCACAATCGGCTTCGGATTTTTCGGGCCAACCGGCGGGTTAGGGGTGTCCGGGCTGGGCTTGGGCGGGGTTTGCGGGGTATCTTTGTTTGGGTCGTAGTCATCGTTCATTTCGATAGGGCCATCCCATTCCGGGTCAGCAAACAGGCGGCTGACATTGCGGAAATCCATGACAACGAAATGCGTTTTCCCCTCTTTCTCTCTTAAACGAGTACCACGACCAATAATCTGCTTGAACTCTGTCATAGAGCCAATCATTTCGTCCAAAACAATCAGCTTTGTCATTTTGCAGTCGGAGCCTGTGGAGAGCAATTTCGATGTAGTCGCAATCACAGGATACTTCGCGGAAACGGAAATAAAGTAGTCCAACTTGCTTTTGCCGTAGGTGTCGCTGCCGGTGATGCGCACCACATAATCAGGGTTCTGCTTTACCATATCGGTGTTCTGATTCACCAGTGCAACGCGCATTCGCTCTGCTGCGTCCTCTGTTGCGCAGAACACGATGGTCTTTGCCATGCGGTCTGTGCTTTTCAGGTAGCGCGTGATTTCAGCGGCAACCTGTTCGATACGGTCTTGTATGATAATGTTGTAATCGTAGTCGCTGTTGGTGTAGATTCTGTCCTCAATTTCGTTGCCGTAAATATCGCGCTGCCCCTTGCGCGGACGCCAGCCCTCACCGATGTCGGTCATAATATTGATGACCTTGAACGGCGCAAGGAAACCGTCCTCGATGCCCTCTTTCAGGCTGTATGTATAAATCGGCTCACCGAAATAATCTATATTGGAAATGTACTTTGTTTCTTTGGGCGTCGCGGTCATGCCGATTTGCGTTGCCGAGGAAAAGTATTCCAAAATTTTGCGCCAGTTGCTCTCCTTTTTCGCAGAACCACGGTGACATTCATCAACAATAATCAGGTCGAAGAAATTCGGGCGGAACAACTGCGACAGCTTTGCAAGTGCATTTTCATTTTCTTCTTCCTGATCGTCGTTGTTGCCCGCAAGCTGCTGATACAGCGAGAAATAGACCTGATACGAGGTAATCGTGCTAGGGTCATCTTTGGCAAAGTTCACCTTATGAATGACTTTCTCCAGCGGGGCAAAGTCCTGCTGAATCGACTGGTCAACAAGGTTGTTGCGGTCAGCCAAGTACAGGATTTTCTTCTTCATGCCGCTTTTCAGTAGGCGGTATACGATTTGGAAGGCCGTGTAGGTTTTGCCTGTACCGGTGGCCATAACTAACAGAATGCGGTCTTGCCCTCTTGCGATGGCATCCACTGTGCGGTTGATGGCAATGCGCTGATAGTAGCGGGGCGGGTAGGTGTTTTGGCTGCTGTAATACGGCTGTGCGATGATTTTCTCCTGTTCGGTCGTAAAGCCAGCACCACCGTTTGCGCCCGCCTTGTAGCGCTGGATCAATTCCTGCTCCGTGGGGAACTCATCAAGGCCAAACTCGCGCTCTTTGCCCGTCAGGAAGTCATGCTCCATAAAGCCGTCACCGTTTGAGCTGTACGCAAACGGCACATCCAGCATTTGGGCATATGTCATGGCCTGCTGCAAGCCATAAGAAACCGCATGATTGTTGTCTTTGGCTTCCACAATGGCAATCGGGTTATTAGCGCTCACATAAAGTACATAATCCGCACGCTTCGGCTTTTCACGAATGACAAGATTGCCTTTGAGGTTGATGCGGCCATCTGTCACTTTGGTTTCCATTGTGATGTGCTGAATATTCCACTGTGCTGTAATGGCAGGGGTGATGTAGTGGAGTTTGATATCTTCCTCCGACATCTGCTTTTTTGAGATCACATCCATACAGACAGCCTCCTTCATGCGGATTTTGCGGCAACTTCCCGATAGCAAATATTATCGGAAGTTACAGACAAAAAGTTTTAACTTCTTGTGTTAGGGTATACTTTCTCTAAATATCACTATACCATAAATCCGACAGCACATCAACCACAGGTTGGATGTGCTATGAAAGTTTTTATGTGATTTTTCTTTGATAGTTGGAGTCTTAGGGTACATCCTAACAAGGACATTTTGCTGGCATGACAGCAAAATTACATGCTTGCTCGCTCGTACTGTGCCATCATATTATGGCACAGTACACAGCCATCTGAAAAAGCACTTTCAACCATGAAGTTAATCTTAGGCAATCGAGTGTTATCTTTGTTCAATACAAAAAGCCGAACAAATCTCTAGATGGATTTATCCGGCTGCACTAAATGTCATCTATTTTTCTAGTTCTGAAAGCATAACATCTAATTTATCCAACAAGAAAATGGAAGGGTCTTCCGAATTCTGCTTTAGCTTATTCATTTCAATTAAATCATCTGTGTCTAAAAGAATAATAAGTTTTCCGTTTTCTCTCAAGCATCCCTTTGCCGCCCAATAAGCGTTCTCTTCATATCCGTGTGCCGCAATGATTATTCCTACGCTACGCAACGCCTTTGCGTACAAATATTTCTCTGTTGTATAGATTTCTTTTTGAGTTATCGGCTTATTATAATTCTTGAACTCAAAAATAACATATTTAGACTTGAAATATCTTTCCAAAATAGACCAAAATGTTTTTTGATTTTCATCTTTGATTCGGCAGAGAAGATCAAATCTATATAATTCATTATTTGATTTTTGTTGTTCCTTCCACAGCGCCAAATCTTCCGAAAACGCATTTTCTAAAAGTTTGTGACAAAGCACCTCATAAGTACGAGCTAATGGTCCGCCTGCCTTACATAAATTCATCTCCTCAATTAGTGAATTCGTATAATCGCCATGCTGTAAAATGTCAATCTGGAGAAATCCCTCTTGCGGCTCTATTTCTTCTATCGAAAACGGTAAGGCTGCAATTAACTCATTACGCAATTCTGTATAGCTTTGTACCGCAAAAAGCAAATTTGCTATATCTATCAAAATCAAATCTGGATATTTTTCAAGATAATGGTTACGTCTTATATCGTCAATTTTGCTTCCTACGACAGCTACAGGCGTCATTCCGTGTGTTTTGCCTATCGAGCAAATTCGATCCACAGCTCTTTCGCGTAACTGTAAATACTTTACCTCGATGCAATAACGCCTATTTTCCTTTTCAGCAATAATATCTGCATATTCCAACTGATGCTGTAATTGACCATCTTGGTTTACTGAATATCCAGCATTCTCAAAAATTTTTGAAACAACATTTTCAAACACACACTCGCTTCCTGTGTTCAATGACATTCGCCTCATCTTTCATCCGTGAATCCTTTTAAGCCCTCGCTGATTTTCGCTACATAGTATATCACGTCATCGTTTTTTCTACAATATAACATCTAGTATCTGTTTTGGACTTTTTCTCTCAAAATACAGTCATCTTTTTATGTTTCTATTCAAAGTAGTCTCATTGCGCACATATTCTCTTTTCAAATCGCTTATCAACAGTTAAACAATTTGGAGTAAATGGGTCTTAGGGTTCCACCCTAACAAGGGCATTTTGATATTGTGATATCACAATGCCGTGCTTGCTCGTACTATGCCGCTTTGCTGCAACACAGTACGAAGCTATCTGAAAAAGAATTTTTCCATCAAGAAGGCAAGATGCCCTGTTCCTAAAGATAGGGGCATCTTGCCTTCTTCTTTTATGGTTCGGGCAGCGCCCATACCCACTGTTTGCTAACCTTGGTTGAGGTCACTCCCAATTCATTCCGGGCATTGCGCAGGGTCTTGGGGCGTATCCCCGCCTGTTGTGCGGCTGTTTCAATCTCCGTCTGCGGCAGCGGGCCGTCCGCCAATACTTCTTTCAGAAAGCTCTGCGCCTCTCGCAGCTTATGCCCTCGGCTGCTTCCGGAAAGCAGTTCGTCCACGCTGATATCATACGGCCCTGCCCATTGAAAGCCCTGCTCTGGGTCAAGGCGAAAGGCAACAGCCCCGCCCTCCGGGGCAAGCGAGCTTTTTGCCGGGCAGACAATACGCAATGTCGGGTCATCTTTGATGCGCCCTACCACCAGCACACTCCTCGCAGCCGCCTGAAAATCAATAGAACCCAGCCCGCGATAGCTGGATTTCTCGCCGCTGTTCTTGTTCATATGACCAATCAGAAGAATAGCACAGTTATACTTTTCAGCCAGCTTTGCAATTCTGTACATCAGTGGTCTGATTTCATTTGCGCGGTGCATATCCACGCTTGCGCCAATATAGCCTTGAATCGGGTCCAGCACAACCAGCCGTGCACCGGTTTGCTCTATCGCCTGTTCCAGCCGGTCATCGTCCAGTTTCAGTACCCTGTCGGAATCGTCAATTACCATTACCCTTGCACAATCTGCGCCCGCTGCCACAAGGCGCGGTTTGATGGTATCGGACAGGCCGTCCTCTGCCGTCTGATAAATGACATTGACCGGCTCCATTGGCGGCGCTCCCTCCCACACAGGCTTGCCGGTTGTCAGTGCCGCGATGATTTGCAGCGCCAGTGTGGTTTTGCCCTCGCCGGGGTCGCCCTGTAAGATTGTGATTTTCCCCAGCGGGATAAACGGGTACAGCAGCCATTTTACTTCCTCTATCGGAATTGTATCCATAGAGATCAGCTTTACATGATTTCTTTGCATAAGCCCCACTTTCTTCTTCAAAAATGGCGGCTGCTGTGGTAGAATATCAGTGGTGCCTGATAGTTACACACAGCAGCCGCTGTTGGTACTGTCTTTCATCGGGAGCGTTTACCCCTGCACGGGTAAGCGCTCTTTTTGTTGTTCAACTTTTGCCTTCGGCATTGAAATAGCCGATTTCTTCCCAAACCTTGCGGTCAGGGCAGTAATAGTTGTATTCGTTCGAGCCTTCCAGCTTGATTGCATAGCCAAACTTGAACGCGCCCTGCTGCAAGCCAACTCTTACATACTGTGCGTCCTTATGCATAGCCTTTGCAATCTCCGTCACCGGCACATTTCTGCCAGTAAAAGCTGGCATTGCCGTATAGGTCCGCCTCTCAACCATTTCTTACACCTCCCTTTGCTTGTGATTGCCTTTCAGCAATTTCATTATATGCTGTATTATTGCATGTGTCAATATTATATACGCAGATTATTTGCGTATAAATTTCAAAACATGCTTGATTTCTTCGCATGTATATGGTAGTATTAAGGCGAGGTGAGAAGCCATGAATCTTACAAACGAACAAATCGGGCAGCGAATCAAGGCTGTCCGATTAGAAAAAAATCTTACACAAACCCAGCTTGCGCAGCTTTTAGGGAAAAGTCTGCGCACTGTGCAAAGCTATGAAAGCGGCGAAAGTCGGATTTTGCTGGATACTGTAACCACCATTGCACACGCTTTAGGCGTGACGCCCACGTATCTGCTGGGTGTAAGCGAACCGCAAATCAAGCTGAACACTCTTGCCGATGTGGTTGCTGTACTCTATGAATTAAACAAAAAGAAAGAGTTACACTTCGATATTGATATAACCCACGAGCACTGCGATGACGGCAATTTTACCGCTTCACTGAAATTCCGCGCCACAGACCCGGATGCCACTCTGAACGAAACGCTCTGCTTTTTGCTGGAACAGTTTTCTTTTGAACGCTCTTGGAGCGAGGAGTACTGGCATGACCCCAGCCGTCTTACCGGCTTCACAAATGAAAAAATCGCACAATATGCCAACAAACCATTGACCGACAAACCCTTGTACACTGCCGATTTAAGCAAATACAACATGGCAGAATTAAAAAACATGACCAAGGAGCAGTTGGACAATCTGAAATAATGTTGATAAGAGGTCATTCCTCTTTATCATAGAATGTGCCTGAGCGAAAGGAAGTTTGATAACAACATGAGATTACCCAATGGCTACGGCAGCGTAGTCAAAATGTCCGGAAAACGCAGAAAACCTTACATGGTACGCAAAACCATCGGCTGGCATTTAGACGAGACCAAAGGCAGGCAGATTCAGGATTTTCAGATTATCGGCTATGCCGAAACCCGCGCCGAGGGTCTGAGAATGCTGGCTGAATACAATCAGAATCCCTATGATGTTAATGTTGCTAAAGTCACCTTTTCCGAGGTCTACGAGCGCTGGTCAAAGTATAAGTATCCCATCATATCCGACTCCAATGCAAAGGGCTACACGGCTTCCTACAAGGTCTGTGGCATCTTGTATGACAAGCCTTTCCGCGAGATCAAACTCTGTGATTTGCAGCTTGTAGTTGACACCTGTGGCAAAAATTATCCCACACTCAAAAAGTTAAAGGGCTTATTCAATCAAGTGTACGAATACGCCATGAAGAATGACATCTGCAACAAAGATTATTCGCAGTATGTTGATCTGGCAGGCTACCGTAACAAGAACCCCAACAAGCGCGACCGTAACATCTTCAGCAAAGACGAGTTGGCAAGACTTTGGGCGCACGAGGCTAATCCTTACTGCCAAATCATTTTGATGCTGAATTACAATGCCTGCCGCATCTCGGAATTTCTCGATTTGAAGAAAGAGAATGTCCACCTGAAAGAACAGTACTTTGATGTAGTTGCTGCCAAAACCGAAAACGGCGTCCGCAAAGTGCCGATTGCCGACAAACTGCTGCCATTCTACGAAGCGTGGTTCGAGCGCTCTCCTTGCGAATATCTTCTCTGCACTACCGAGGGGCAGCACCTTGACTACTTCAACTACTGCGACACCTATTGGGATCCGCTGATGGAAGAATACGACATGAAGCACACGCCCCACGACACACGCCATACCTGCATTTCCATGATGGCCGATGCCGGGGTTGCTCCTACCATTCAAAAGAAGATTGCCGGTCATTCCGGCGCTATGAGCCTGACGGAGCGCGTGTACACCCACTTGGACATTCAGACGCTCATTGACGGCATCAACATGATTTGCCCATTGTAAGGTTTTCTTTTTTGCAAATAAAAAAACAGGAGATGCTTTCCTTGCGGAAAACATCTCCTGCGGTAAGGCTTATGTCGCTGTGGAAATCTGCTGCATATTCGCTTATTGTATGCTGCTTTTTCAGCAAGCCCCAAGGCGATTTGTTGCATTCCACGGCTTCAGACACTTCCGATTTTCTGCACACAGTCGTGCAAAAAAGTTGTGAAGCGTTCTGAAAAGTTCGCAAATACTGCTGATAATCAGCGCTTGCTGAACTGCGGAGCGCGACGAGCTGCTTTGAGACCGTACTTCTTACGTTCCTTCATACGAGGATCGCGGGTCAGGAAGCCAGCCTTCTTCAGGGTAGCGCGCAGCTCGGGGTTGAACTGCAGCAGGGCGCGGGACAGGCCGTGGCGGATAGCGCCAGCCTGACCGGCGCAGCCACCGCCGACGACGTTGACGACGACGTCGAACTTGCCCTCGTTCTCAGTCAGAACCAGGGGGCTGTTGGCCAGCAGCTTCAGGGTCTCCAGACCAAAGTAGTCGTTGATGTCACGGCCATTGATGGTCATTTTGCCGGTGCCGTTGTAAACGCGAACGCGGGCAACGGAATGCTTACGACGGCCAGTGCCGTAGAAATAAGGTTTGGTTTCGTACATCTTCTATTGCCTCCTCACTCAAATCTCAACAGCTTCGGGCTTCTGAGCAGCATGGGCATGGTCAGCAGCCTTGTAGCAGTGCAGGCGGGTCATAGCCTTGGCGCCGATGGTGTTAGAGGGGATCATGCCCTTGACAGCGTAGGTCATGGCCTTGTCGCTGTTCTCAGCCATCAGGGTCTTGTACTGGGTCTCCTTCAGGCCGCCGATCCAGCCGGAATGAGTGCGATGGAACTTCTTCTCCAGCTTCTTGCCGGTCAGGACAGCCTCGTCGCAGTTGATGATGATGACGTGGTCACCGCAGTCAACGTTGGGGGTGAAAGTGGTCTTGTTCTTGCCGCGCAGGATGACAGCAGCCTTGGCAGCAACGCGGCCGAGGGGCTTGCCGGCGGCGTCGATCACATACCACTTGCGGTCAGCCATTTCAGCGGGCTTAGCGAGAGTCGTGCTCATAGTAGGAACCTCCATTGAGAAATTAACACGTCCGTCTTATAACGGTATTTAACAGCGCCGCACAGGGCGCTTTTTCGCGCAAGTGTGATTATAGCAGAAAGCGGGGCCATAGTCAACGGTTTTTGGAAAGAATTTTAATTTATTCTTTGATAGCTCTTTAATTCTCGTAAATACTCTTGTTTTCTCACGTTTTCACAAACTCTATTTTTATAAAAATTTACGCAGGGCCGTAGGGGCCGGGCATGCAAGGCAGACGACATCTTGCGGGAAAGCCGCGGGCTGCACATAGGCGGCCCCTACACCTCAGCAATATCTTTATCTGCAAATAAAAAACCGCCCTGCGGCATACACCACAGGGCGGTCGGTTTGATTTTACTGCTTGAGCGCGCTGACAACGCGGTTCAGGTCATGCTCATCCTCGCAGACGATCTTGACGGGATTGCTGTAATCCAGGCTCATCATGCCCAGGATGCTCTTTGCATCGGCAATGCTGCCCTTCATGTCATGCACGCCGACATCGTTATAACACTTGGCGGCAGCAGACACGATTCCCTTGACCTCAGTAAAATTGGAAACCTTGACTTGTTTCACCATAATAAAGAACCTCCGATTTTTCCCACGCATTCTGCCGCGTCTTCAGCACCGGTATCCAGGATGGAACCGGGCGCACGGCCTGCGGCAGGGAGGTGAGCCACCATGCTCTATCTGCTCCCTACGTTGTGCATTATAGCACAATTATGTGCCTTGTGTTTGTTCATAATGCACAAAGGTGATTTTTTCCATTTCCTGCACAAAAGAGAAAATCCTTCATTTTTGGCTTTTGGTAAGAATGACAGCTTTTGGGCTGTGCCCTGTGCATTTGTTCACATATATTATGTTTTTACAAGCGAATTTTTACGTTTTCTGAACGTTTTTGTTGATTTTTGCTTTAGTTGTACAACATTCCTTGTTAAAAATCAAACACCATGTAAATTCGCGTGCAACATTTGTATATGTTTCTGTCGCTTTTGTATCAGTTTTGCTGGGGTACGCCCTTCATTGTCAGGGCAATGCGCTTTTTGCCGGTATCGACACTGAGCACCTTGACCCGCACGATATCGCCGACCTTCAGCACTTCCCGCGGGTGCTTGATGAATTTATCGCTGATCTGGGAAACATGAACCAGCCCGTCCTGGTGGACACCCAGGTCTACGAATGCGCCGAAATCAATGACGTTGCGCACGGTGCCGGTCAGTTCCATGCCGGGTTTGAGGTCGTCCAGCCCCATGACGTCACTGCGCAGCAGCGGCTTGGGCAGGCTGTCGCGCACGTCGCGGCCCGGCTTACACAGCTCGGCAACGATATCGTTCAACGTCGGCTCTCCCACCCCCAGCGTCTCACACAGGGTCTTGGCCCCCTTGACCTTGACAGCGCCGGGCAGGCCCGCCAGCTTGTCGGTGCCGATTTCTGCGGCGGTGTAGCCGCAGGCATCCAGCAGGGCCTTGGCGGCGGCGTAGCTCTCGGGGTGGACGGCGGTCGCGTCCAGGCGGTTCTTCGCCTCGGGCAGCCGCAAGAAGCCCGCGCACTGCTCATACGCCTTGGGGCCGAGGCCCTTGACCTTTTTCAGCTGCGCACGGGAGGTGAACGCGCCCTCCTCCTCGCGCCAGGCAACGATATTCTTGGCCGTGGCCGCGCTGACGCCCGCCACGCGGCGCAGCAGCGGCGCAGAGGCAGTGTTCAGGTCGACGCCGACACTGTTCACGCAGTCCTCGACCACGCCGTCCAGCGTCTCGTTCAGCCGCTTCTGGGGCATATCGTGCTGGTACTGGCCCACGCCGACGGCCTTGGGGTCGATTTTGACCAACTCGGCCAGCGGATCCTGCAAACGGCGGGCAATGGACACAGCGCTGCGCAGGTTGACGTCATACTGGGGGAATTCCTCGGCGGCCAGTTTGCTGGCGGAGTAGACCGACGCGCCGGCCTCGCTGACGACCATATACTGCAAATGCAGGTTCTTTTCGTCGGCCAGCTCGCGGATGACCTGGGCGGCGAATTCCTCTGTCTCGTGGCCGGCCGTGCCGTTGCCGATGGCCATGACCTCGACGCCGTTCTTCAAAACCATCGCTTTGATGGTCTTTTTGGCCTGATCCACGCGCTTGAACTCGGGCACCGGGTAGACGACGTTCGTGTCCAGCACCTTGCCGGTGGGGTCCACGACGGCGACCTTGCAGCCCATGCGGTAGCCGGGGTCCAGGCCCATAACCGTCTTGCCGCGGATGGGCGGCTGTAAAAGCAGCTGGCGCAGGTTATCGCCAAAGACCTTGATAGCACCCTCGGCGGCGGCATCGGACAGCTCGCTCCGCAGTTCGTTCTCCAGGCTGGGGTGGATGAGGCGGCTGTATGCGTCGCGGGCGGCAGCGTCCACGAGCTCCGCGCTCTTGCCGCCGGTCTTTTTGCGGGCGTACATCCAGCTGACGATACCCGCCGCACGGTCGGCATCGACCTGGATAGTGACTTTCAGGAAGCCCTCGCGCTCGCCGCGGTCCAGTGCCAGCACGCGGTGACCGGGTATCTTGTTCAGCGGCTCTGCGAAGTCGTAATACTGGGCGTAGACGCTGTCCTCGTCCTTGGCCTTGGCGCTGGCGATGCGGCCGAACGCACGGTAGTAGCGGCGCAGTTCGGCGCGGCAGGCAGCATCATCGGAGACAGCCTCAGCGATGATATCCTGCGCCCCGGCCAGCGCGGCGGCTGCGTCGGGGACCTCGTCGTTGAGGTACGCAGCGGCGGCTTTCTCGGGGTCAAACGCAGCGTCCTGTTTCAGAATCGCGTCGGCCAACGGCTGCAAGCCCCGGGCCTTGGCGATGCTGGCGCGGGTCTTGCGCTTGGGCTTATAGGGGCGGTAGATGTCCTCGACCTCGGCCAAGGTCTTGGCCTTGGTCAGCGCGGCGGTCAATTCGGGTGTCATGGCCCCCTGCTCGGTGATGGAGGAGGTGACTTCCTCCTTGCGCTTATCGAGGCCGCGCAGATATTCCAGACGGTCGCCCAGATCGCGCAGTACCTGATCGTCCATCGAGCCGGTGGCCTCCTTGCGGTAGCGGGCGATAAAGGGGATGGTGTTCCCCTGGTCGATCAATTCAATAGCCCCCTGGACATTTTTGACATTCAGGTTCAATTCCTGGGCTAACTGTTCAGCATGGTTTGGCATATGGTTTGTTTCCTCTCTTTTTGCTCTGCTAAAGTATGAACGGCATCCTCCCGGGAGGGGTTTCTTTCTTTTGCCAACAAAAGAAAGAACCAAAGAAAATTGCCGCTCTTTCGACGCGGTGCGGGCTTGTGCGCGTGGGGCCACAGTTGAGCGCAGCGAAACTGGGGAGTGCACAATGATTGCCCCGTGGGGCAATCAACCGCAAAAGCGGGTTTGCGAAGCAAACTGACGGCGCTCGTTGTGCGCCGTCAAGCGGGACCCGCGACCTAGGGGCTGCACGCCCCTAGGAACCCCAAAGCGGAAGTCGCACTGTGCCTTTAGAACTCCTTTATCCTTTAGTTGTAGGGGGCGGCGTCCTCGACGCCCCGGGTCGTTTGCCTCTATTGCAAACTTCCCTTTCGCGCCGCATTTGCCGTTATGCCCTCTTTTTCTTCCTCAAAATTCCCAAATACACTCCATACACCACGATAGCAACAGCGCTCACGGTGGCCGACACCTTCAGCCCCGGCGTATGGTAGGTAAATTCTATCTCGTTCTCCCCTGCGGGCACGCACACGGCCATCAGGCCGTCGTCCACCTTTTCAATGGTGGCGGGTTCGCCGTTGACTGTGGCGGTAAAGCCGTCGTCATACGGCACACTGAAAAACACCAGCTCGTCCGTGGCATAGTTCGTCCTGGCCGTAAAACCGGTGCGGGTCGCGGCAAATTCTGCCACACCTGCATCCCGCCGGGCGGCACAATCGGCAGTATAGGCATCCTCACTGCGGTTGGTCAGCTCCTCATCGGGCAGAGGCTGCAAAATACCGCCGAACGCCGAAACCTGGTCGTCATCCAGCAAAACCGCGCGGCACAAAATTTGCGCACGTTCGTCCTCGCTCACGCGGTCGAGCTGGTCGGCGGTGACGTAGTAGTCGAATGCAAAGCCCATCGGCACCCAGTTTTCGTTCTCGTAAATGGCGTAGGCCGTCGTCTCGCCGGTGCGCCGCCAGCCGGGCAGAGCCTTGTCAGTCCACTCAGCCTCCTTGTCCTTGGCTACCAGCGTGTACCGCACGCTGAGCAGCCCGCGCAGTGCGTAGTTCTCGGCGTCGGGCTTGGAGTTCACGTCCCGCTTGACGCCGACCTCTGGGTAAAATTCCATGATACTGGGCGCGACGGTGGAGTTGAAAAATTGCAGACAACTCCTATCGAACCACAGCCCCAGATTGTTGTGCGCCCCATAGGCATCGATGCGATAAAACGCGTCGTCCGGCAGGGCGGCGGCAATCTCATCCACAGAATCATACGTCTCTGCGATCAAATTGCCATCTGTGTCCCACTGGGCGTACTTGGTCAGCGAGAGGTGCAGCGTACCGTACAGCAGGCTGAACCCCAGCGCCGCCGCCATCAGAATACTGCCCCAGCGGCGCTTTTGGCGGCAAAAATGCCACAGCAACGCAAAAGCCACGATGCCCGCCACCGTCATGCCGAAGATGGCCCAGAACCGCGCAGGCTGATCCAACACGCCGTAGACCGTGTTGCCGTCGTCATCCTCGTTGGGCAGGATAGCGAACACCGCCGCCGTCAGCGTGATAAAGGTCGTCAGCGCGAACGCCCGGGGCAGGTGCCGCTCCGCCAGGCCGGGGCGGGCAAGCAGATAGCACGTCGCACCGCACAAAACCAGAATCGGCATATAATACCAGCGGGCATAGTAGCTGGAATTGAGGGCGTAGAACGCACTGTTCAGCACCGGCACGAACGCGCAGACGATGCACACTTTCAGAATGTAGGTAAACGGGTGCCGCCCCCGCGCCCGGCAGAACGCCAACCCGCCCGCCGCACCCACCAGCGGCAGGTAGGCGGTCAGGCTCGTGTGTTTGAGGATGCCTTCCTGGAACATATCCTTGAAATAGGGCGCATCCGGCATCAAAAAGGGGCTGTAAAAAATGGCACCGTACTGCTGGGATTTGCCGTAGAACAAGTATCCATACCCGGTAAACGGATCGATGGTGCGCGGATTTTGCAAAAGCGACAGCCCCGCCGGAAGCAGCAGCACGCACCCGCAGGCGCAGCCCAGGACCGTCTCCCACGCAAGGCTTGCAAACTTGCGCGGGCCGATTTTATACCGCCGCCCCGCCGCCATGCAGAAGAAATAGAGGATGAGGAACACGGCCTGCCCGGCAAAAAAGAAGTAATTGTTGACAAGGTTCAGCGCCACCCAGAACGGAAAGCGGCCTTTTTTGCCGTCCAGCACCGCGTCGTCCAGCGACGCCAGCATATAGGGAAACAGCGCCACAACGTCCAAAAAGTGATTGAAAAAGATGTTGTAGATGCTGAACCCGGAGAATGCGTACAGACAGCCCGCCAGCATGGACCATCTTTCGTCCTGCACCCAGCGGCGTGCCCACAGGTAAGCCCCGCCCCCGGCCAGCGCCATTTTCAGGCAGAGCAGCGGCACCATGGCCCAGGGCATGAACTTGGCGGGCACGAGCATCGAAAGCCAGAAGAACGGACTGCCCAGCAGGTAGAACGAGTAGGAGTTGACAAACCCGCTGCCTAAATCGGTAGCCCAGCTGAAGGTGCCGCCCTGCTTAATAAAGGCGTTGGCATACTGGTAAAAGTTGATCTGCTGGTCGTTGAAGTCGCCCGCGTAGTGGAAGTACCCGCCGCCCGCGACGGCATCCATGATGCAGTGGGGCAGAAACAGCAGCACCGCCGTGGCAAAGCAGAGCACGAACACCCGCCAGTAATTGGATTTTTGTTTAAAATTTACGGATTCCATATTGATAGTACCGTTTATGGGACCCCATTTTGGGGCAAGGTGTGGTATACTGAGGATACGCCCCATTATACCACAAACCGGAGGTCAAGTGAAGATGAAAACCTATCCGTTCAGTGCGCTGCTCAGCCGCATGAAATACATTACCCGCTGGAGCCTGATGCGAAGCACCCGGGCCGAATCCCTGAGCGAGCACACCGCCGACACGGCGCTGCTGGCGCACACCCTCTGCCTGATTGGCCAAAAATGCACGGCCACGGGAAAATCCCTGCGGCCCGAGATCGTCGCCACGGCGGCGCTTTACCACGATGCACCGGAGATTTTAACCGGCGACCTGCCCACCCCGGTCAAGTACAAAAACGACGCGCTTCGCACCGCCTACAAGGCCGTGGAACACGAGGGGGCACGGGTCATGGCGAGCTTGCAGCCCGCCGAATTGCAGGCCGAAACGCAGGCTTGGCTGACCGGCAGTCTGCTGAACGATGCCGAGCGCAAAATTGTAAAAGCAGCGGACCGGCTTTCGGCGCTCATCAAATGCATGGAGGAGCGCCAGAGCGGCAGCCACGAGTTTGAGGCCGCCGAGGCCCAGCAGCTGGCCGCCCTGCACGAAATGCACTGCCCCGAGGCCGAATACTTCATCGAGCATATGCTGCCCTGCTTTGCGCAGAATCTCGACGAATTGACGCGTGGGAGATTTTAAAGGGGCCGGGCATACCCGGCCCCTACATTATTGCAATTTGTACACCGCGTCGATCAGCCGGTCCACATCGGTAAAATGCTCCAGCATCGAGCAATAGCGGCGCAGGGCGGCGGCACCGCGCAGGCCTTTCATATAGTGCATGGCCTGGCTGCGGGCCTGGGGCATGGCGGCCCACTCGCCCTTTTCCTCGCACATTTCGTAGATCTGCGCACGCAGGGCGGCCATCCGCTGGTTCAGCGTCGGCTCGGGCGGGCGTTCCTCGCCCAGCAGCGCCGCGCGCACCTGTGCGAACAGCCAGGGGTCGCCCAGGGCACCGCGCCCGATCATGACACCGTCGCAGCCGGTCTCTTTTAACAAGGTAAGCGCACCGTCTGCGCTGGTCACGTCGCCGTTCGCCAGCACCGGGATGGACACCGCCTGCTTGATGGCCGCGATGGCTGCCGTATCGATGGGCGGGATGTACATTTGCTCCCGCGTGCGGCCATGCACGGCAATCAAATCCGCGCCGCCCGCTTCCAGCTGCTTGGCGACCTCGACGCCGGTCAGGTTGTCGGCATCCCAGCCGATGCGCATTTTCACGGTCAGCGGGGTATCGTCGCCCAGCGCCTTGCGGGCGGCGGCTGCCATCTGCCCGCAGAGCGGCGGGTCAAGCAGGAGCTTACTGCCCGCGCCGCTGCTGGTGATCTTGGGCGCGGGGCAGCCCATATTGATATCAAGGATGTCGAACCGGATGCCCTTTTCCCGGACAAACAGAATTGCCTTTGCCATGGACTCCGGCTCTGCGCCGAACAGCTGGATGGCATACAGGCCGTGGGGATGCTCATCCTTGAGCAGTTCCAGCGATTTGCGGTCGCCGAAGTTCAGCGCCTTGGCGCTGGCCATCTCGCTGACGGTCCAGGCCGCGCCGTGGTCGGCCATCAAATGGCGGCACGCCGCGTCGGTCAGCCCCGCCATCGGTGCAAACACCGCCCCGGTGGGGATTTGTAGGTTGCGTAGCTGCATAGTTCCTCCTTAAAAAGGCTTCCCCCAAGGGGGAAGCCTTTTTTATTTTGTAATCTATTCTACCATATTTTCCGCAAATGTGGTATACTGAAATGTAGATTGTTTATAAGGAGTATTGCGCATGAAACTCATGGTCTTGGACGGCAACAGCCTGGTCAACCGCGCGTTTTTCGGCATCAAGCTGTTGACGACGAAGGATGGCCGCTACACCAACGCCATCTACGGCTTCCAGAATATCCTGCTCAACCTGCTGGCGGCCCACAAACCGGACGCTGTCGCCATCGCCTGGGACGAGCGCGCGCCCACCTTCCGTCACAACGCCTACGACGGCTACAAGGCCACCCGCCACGGTATGCCCGAGGAACTGGCCCAGCAGATGCCGGTGCTGAAGGAACTTCTGACTGACCTGGGCTTTGTGCAGGTCAGCAAGGCCGGCTGGGAGGCCGACGATATTTTAGGCACGCTGGCCGCCGCCTGTGAGGCTGCGGGCGGTACGACGCTGCTGGCGACCGGCGACCGGGACAGTTTGCAATTAGTGGACGATGCCACGACTGTTTTGCTGGCAACGAACAAGGAGACCATTCCCATGGACCCCGCCGCCATCCGCGAGAAATACGGCATCGAGCCGCCGCAGCTCATTGACGTTAAGAGCCTGATGGGCGATGCTTCGGACAACATCCCCGGCGTGCCCGGCATCGGCGAGAAAACCGCACTGGCGCTGATCTCCAAATTCGGCAGCCTGCAGGGCGTGTATGACAACATTGAGGACAAGGCCGTCAAGCCCGGCCAGCGGGCCAAGCTGACCGCCAACCGCGACAAGGCCGACCTTTCCTATATGCTGGGCACAATCCGCAAGGACGCACCGATCGAATCCGACCCCGCCGCCTATGTCCGCCAACCCGGCGACCCGGCTGCCGCCGCGCAGTTGCTGGCCGCGCTGGAAATGCACAAGATGGTGGCACGCTGGGGCCTGGAGGATGGCGCAGCCCCCGCCGCTGCGGACGCCGCCCCGCTGGAAACAGTGGAGCCGTCCCCCCTGCCGCTGCTGTTGGAGGGCCGCTTCTACGCCGCCCAGAGCGCGAGCAAAGAGGGCGACAGCGCGTGGTATCTCGTGCAGGGCAAGGACGTCTACCTGCCCGACGCGGACCGGCTGGCCGCCATCCTCGACGGCGACGCCGAAATCTGGGCCTTTGACGCAAAGCCCCTCTACCGGCTGGCACTGGAACATGGCGGCATCGGTAAGGCGCTGCGGTTTGACGGCAAACTGGCTGCCTACCTGCTGAACCCCTCGGCCAGTGGGTACGAGGTCCACTCCCTGGCTGCCGAGTACGGCGTACACGCCGACTTCACCTGCGAGGCTGCCCCCGACGCGGGCGTGCTGGCGGGCCTGTGTGATGCCCTGGCCGCCGCGCTGGACGAGAGCGGCCAGCGCAAACTGCTGGACGAGATGGAGCTGCCGCTGGCCCGCGTGCTGGCTGACATGGAGCGCATCGGCTTTGCAGTGGACGCCGACGGCATCCGTGCCTTTGGCGACAGCCTGCGGGGCGAGCTGGACGGCATTTTAAACAATATCTATACAGAAGTTGGCTATGAGTTCAACGTAAACAGTCCGAAGCAGCTGGGCGAGGCCCTGTTTGACAAGCTGGGCCTGCCGCCGCGCAAGAAAAACGCCCGCGGCTACTCCACCGACGCCGAGACGCTGGAAAGTCTGCGGCCGTACAGCCCGGTCATCGACGAGATTTTGAAATACCGCACCTACTCCAAGCTGCTGTCCACCTACGTGGACGGCCTGCTGAACGCCACGGCCGCGGATGGGCGCGTACACTCGACCTTTATCCAGACCGAGGCCCGCACCGGGCGCATTTCGTCCACCGAGCCAAACTTGCAGAACATCCCCATCCGCACCGAGCTGGGCAGCCGGTTACGCGGCTACTTTGTGGCTGGGCAGGGCGAGACACTGGTGGACGCCGACTACTCCCAGATCGAGCTGCGCATCCTCGCACACATCACCGGCGACGAGCATATGCAGCAGGCGTTCTTGAACGGCGCAGACATCCACCGCTCGACTGCCGCCAAAATCTACCACATCCCTGAGAGCGAGGTCACACCGCAGCTGCGTTCGGCCAGCAAGGCCATCAACTTTGGCATCATGTACGGCAAGGGCGCGTTCAGTCTGGGCAAGGATCTGGGCATTTCGGTCAAGGAGGCCGATGCGTTCCTAAAGACCTACCTCGACACCTTCCCGAAGGTGGACGGTTATATGAAGGACTGCATCGCCCACGCCAAGGACAAGGGCTATGTGGAGACGCTGTTTGGCCGCCGCCGCGCTTTGCCGGAGCTGGCAAGCTCCAACTTCCAGGTGCGTGCCAGCGGTGAGCGGATGGCACGCAACACGCCCATCCAGGGCACGGCGGCGGATATCATCAAGCTGGCGATGGTCCATGTCTGGCAGCGCCTGCGGGATGAAAAGCTGCAGGCCCGGCTGCTTTTGCAGGTACACGATGAGCTGATCGTCGAAGCGCCCGATGCCGAAATTGACGAAGTAAAGCGCATTTTGAAAGAAGAAATGGAAAACGTTGTGCATTACAGCGTCCCCCTGACGACCGAGGTAGGCACCGGCAAGACATGGCTTGCTGCCCATTAAAACAGCGGCACGACCGTAGGGCCGGGTATGTCTGCCCCCCCCCGACAGAGGCCGCACTTTTCCGAGAAAATCGCAATCAAGAAAACGTTGAGGGCCGGGTATGCCCGGCCCCTGCATAGAGGTTTTGTGTATGTATGTTTTAGGGATCGAGTCCACCTGCGACGAGACGGCGGCGGCGATCGTGGAGAATGGCCGAAAGGTCATTTCCAACATCATCTCCACCAGCGTCAAGGAGCAAGCACTCTACGGCGGCGTTGTGCCGGAGATTGCCAGCCGCCGCCATGCGGAATATATCAGCGCCACCGTTGACAAGGCGCTGGCCGACGCCAATATGACCATTGCCGATGTGGACGCTGTGGCCGTGACCTTTGCGCCGGGGCTGATCGGCGCGGTACTCGTCGGCGTCAACTTTGCCAAGGGGCTGGCCTATGCGGCAAACAAGCCGCTGGTGCCGGTGCATCACCTGCGCGGGCATATCGCCGCCAACTATCTGACCCACCAGGATCTGAAACCGCCGTTTCTCTGCCTGGTCGCCAGCGGCGGGCACAGCCATATTGTGCTGGTGGAGGATTGGTGTCGCTACAAAATCTTAGGCCGCACCGTAGACGACGCCGCAGGCGAAGCCTACGACAAGGTAGCCCGCACGCTGGGTCTGCCCTACCCCGGCGGCCCCAGCGTTGCCGCCGCCGCGCGGGACGGCAACCCCAAGGCCTACAAACTGCCGGTGCCCCATGTGGACGGCAAGTACAACGTCAGCTTCAGCGGCCTGAAAACCGCCGTCATCAACGAAGTGCATAACGCCGAGCAGAAGGGCCAGGCCGTCAACGTAGCCGACATGGCCGCCAGTTTCCAGGAGCGTATTGACCAGATTTTGGCGAAAAAGCTGCTGGCCGCAGCCGCCGACACCAACGCCCAACAGGTAGTTTTAGCGGGCGGCGTAGCCGCCAACGGTCGTCTGCGCCAGCTGGTGAACGATGGTGCCCAAAAGCTGGGCGCAAAAGTCTATCTGCCCGAGCTGAAATACTGCGGCGATAACGGCGCCATGATCGCCGCCCAGGGCTACTACGAGTACCAGGACGGCAACCTGGCCGACTGGACCCTCAACGGTCTGCCGACATTGCCGATCGATTACAGGTGATCCGTACAAAAAATACCGCACAGCAAAATGCTGTGCGGTATTTTTTATCGCTGCATCGGGCCAAACAGGCACTTTTTACCGGTCTGGCTCTGCAAATCAGCCTTGCGCTGCAAATAGTGGAAGTAATCCTCATCCACGGCGCACTGGTTCTTTTTGCTGTACAGGTTGCACCGGCGGCAGAAGAGGAAATACGGCAGCAGATACCCCGCCCCCAGGCAGCGGCGCACAAGGTCGTACCGCTCGCTGCGGGCGGTTTCTTTTTGCAGGCTAGCCGGGCGGTGGGCCAAATCAACAAAGCCGCGCTTCGCGTAGTCGATTTCGATGCCCTCTTTGGCAAAGAACGGGACAACGTCATGCTCGACCCACTTGCCGTGGCAAATGCCCATCCACTGGCCCTTGTGGTAGCCGTAGTTCAAAAAGCGCGCTTCCTCGTTGAGGACGCAGTAGAACTTATCCTTCGGGTGGGCGGCGGTCAGCACATTGCAGCGCTCCTCCCAGTCCCAGGGGCTTACCTTGTGGTTCCAGTACTCAGCAAATTTATCAGTGCGCCAGACCGCCGCCTGCATATTCAGCGTGTAGCGGTTGCCCACCGGCAGGCGGCGGTAGCCGGGGTAACGGTCCACTTCCCAATCGTAGAGCGCCTCGGTGATATCGCTGCTGAAATAGACGATATCCCGATCCGCATCCATCCAGCGCACCAGGTCATGCAGGCGGTCCATCTTCACCGGCTCCCGCAGGAAGAAGTCATCCAGCATCAGAAGAGTGTACTCGGTCTTGACCCGGCGCAGCGCGTCGGTCATGCGCTCACCGTAGGTGGCGGCGCTGCTGTGTACACACTCGATATTCAGCCCCTCAAAGCGGAAGTCCTTGCTCTCGGTGTTGAGCAGAATGCGCATATCCAGCGGCGCAAAATACCGTTTCAGCAGCGTAAAAAACGGCTGCCACAGATCCTCGTAGGCGTCGCAGCTGTTGACCAGCATGGTCATGCGGTTCTGCCATTGTGCTTCGTTCATCGTCATTTTCCTTTTTTGAAAAGGTGGTTTTGGCTCCAGCGGGCCGTGCGCATGGCAAAGTGGTTCCACCGCTGCACTGCCGGGGAAAGCTGTGTCTCCGGCGCATCTTTGCGCAGGGCCGGGATATCCAGATACCGCGCCTTGCTGCGGATGCGCACCACGCAGGGGAACGGCAGATGGTCCCATCCTTCCGGGTAGCAGAAGGACGGATCCAGCACACGGAAGTCATGGCGGAACAGGATGTAGCGGTTGATCTGGGATTCATCGTGCCACAGTGCAATGACGTTGTGCTGCAAGTCCCGGCGAATGCGCTTGTCCAGCGTGCGGCACAGCTCCAAAAACGCCGGGGTCGTGCCGCCGTTGACGCCGCCGCAGACGTAGTATTTTCCCAGTCCGTAGGGGATGCAGGCCGTGCTGCGCGGGTTGCGGTCGTAGGTGAACTCATAGTTCGGCTTTGCGTAGAAGGAGGGATGCTGCACAACGAGCAGCCGTTCCCCTTTTTCGGCCCGGGGCAGCAGCATTTCCCGCGTGACAGGCTGCATAAACTGCGCGTTGGCGTTGAAAAAGAAGATGTAGTCAAAGCCGCGCAGAGCCTGCTCCTGCTTCAAGAAAATCTCAAACCGGCGCAGTGTGGCAAACGGCCAGGAGTAGGCCTCCTGCGGGCAGATATGCACACGGGGGTTCTCCTCCCCCTGCAGAGCGGCCGCGTCGGTGAACACAAAATAGTGTACCTCGCAGTCGCGCAGCAGGTATTGCTCCGCGCTCTCGTAAAATTCCGGCCAGAACACCGTATACTTGCCGGTGGCAATATACAGCGCCGCAACCTTCGTCATCATTCTTCCGTCCCCAGGGTGACAGCGGGTTCGGGCAGGCAGATGGGGCCCCAGGCGCGGCGGTTCCAGCCCTCGTAATAGGTGGCAAAGGTATCCACCAGCTGGAACTGGATGCCGGGGACCCAATCCTCGACGCCGTAGGTGCCGCCGCCGTAGGAGGTAATGACCGTGAAGTAGTTGCTGTACTTGCCCACGGTCAGCACGCTCAGGTCATACTCCGCCGTAAACTCGTTGATGCCGGGCTGCAGGGTCAGGCCAAACATGCTGGACGTCGCCAGCGGGGTGCCGACTTCGTCGCGCACCTCAAACCGCAGGCCGATGTTCTCGGCCAGTTCGTTGGCTTTCAGCACGTAATGGATGCGCACAGGCTGGGTGCGCTCGATTGCCTCCACCGACTGCACCTGCACATGGATGTTCTGGATGCGGATGTTGTCGCGCTTGAACCAGTTGTCGCGCTTGTGGTTGGTGTAGTCCACAAAATCCGACGTCTGCCAGCGGGTGGACAGGTAGGTGGCAATGCCCTCGTCAACGTCACCGTCAAAGATAACCTTGCCCTTGTCCAGCACGATGCAGCGGTCGCACAGATCGCGGATCGTGGACATATTGTGGCTGACGTACAAAACGGTCTTGCCGTCGCGCTGAGCGGCCTGGCGCATCTTATCCAGACACTTTTTCTGGAACTTCATATCGCCGACGGCCAGGACCTCGTCCATGATCATGATTTCACTGTCCAGGTGGGCCGCCACGCTGAACGCCAGCTTGACATACATACCGCTGGAATACCGCTTGACCGGCGTGTCGATGAAGTCGCCGACCTCGGAGAAGGCAATGATCTCATCCATCTTGGCGTCAATTTCTGCGTGGGTCATGCCCAAAATCGCGCCGTTCAGGTAGACGTTCTCGCGGCCGGTCATTTCGGGGTGGAAGCCGGTGCCGACCTCCAACATCGAGGCCACACGGCCGTACAGGTCGATATCACCGGCGCTGGGGGCCGTGACGTGGGTCAGCAGCTTGAGCAGCGTGGATTTGCCCGCGCCGTTGGAGCCGATGATACCCACGGCCTCGCCCTTTTTGACGGTGAAGCTGACGCCGTTCAGCGCCATAAATGTAGTACCGATCAATCGCTGGTCGGTGCCGATCAGGCTGTTCGGGTCCTCTTTGCCGCGCTTGCGGGCCCACCAGCTTTGCAGGTCACTGCGCAGCGTGCCGCCGCCGATCTGGCCCAGGCGGTACTGCTTTTTGACGTCCTGTACACGGATCATCAGTTCATTTTCACTCATGTCAGGACCCCCTTACACCGTATCGACGAAGGTCTTTTCGACCTTGCTGAAAAGCGACAGACCCACGACCAGCAGCACGGCGGTCCAGGCCAGCGAAAGCACCCACATTAACCCGTTGACCTGCCCGGTACCGAAGAAGATATAACGGAAGCTCTCCATCGGGGCGGTCATCGGGTTGACGATCATAACGGCCCGCAGCAGCCGGTTGTCGATCATCGACAGCGGATAGACCACCGGGGAACCATACATCCATAGCTGCACGCCAAAGGTCACCACGACCATCAAATCACGGTAACGGGTAGTCAGGCTGGACACGATGATGCCGCAGCCCAGGCCCAGCAGACCCACCTGCAGCACCAGCGGCACCGTCAGCAGCAACATCCCCCAGTGGGGGCTGACTTCACCCTTGGCCAGGTAGACGAGCAGCAGCACAAAGAACAGCGCAAACTGCACCAGGAAATTGATAAGGCCTGACAACATCGTGGAAATGGGCATCGCCAGCCGCGGGAAATACACCTTGCTGAAAATAGCGGAGTTGGTAGTAAACGTGCCCGACACCTTATTGATGCAGGCGGAGAAGAACCCCCACAGCGCCGTACCGGCCAGGTAGAACAAAATCTGCGGTACATCGTCGGTGGACAGGTGGGCGATGGTGCCGAACATGACGCAGTACATGGCCGTGGACAGCAGCGGGTTAATCAGGATCCACGCGGGGCCCAGCACGGTCTGCTTGTACATGACGGTGAAATCGCGCTTGACAAAGAGCCAGATCAAATCCTTATAGCGCCACAGTTCGCTTACATCGACCTGGCTCCACCCCTGCGCGGGGCCGTAGTGGACATGGTATCCTTTTTGCAGTTGTGTTTTTTCCATTGTAGGGGAACTCCTTAGGTTTTGTGTTTGAGGAAGATTCGGTACAGGGGCAGGCCCAGGCGCAAAAGCCCGGCGCGCAGCAGCATACTCTCCCGCCCGGTACGGCGGGACAAATTGCCGTAGGCCGTGGAGCAGTCGTGGCAGGCCTGGCGGTAGCGGGTGCGCTGCTGCGCCGTGGTCAGGTCAAAGCCATCCTTCTCGGCCAGGTTTTTGATGGCGTCGTTCAGCAGGCCCTCGGCCCGCAGATAGTCGCCTTTCTCGGTAAAGTAGCCGCACCATTCCAGCAGGTATTCGGGGCGGTCCAGGTAGTGGCTGGCCGGGCCCTGCGCCATGATGCTGTCTGCCCGCTGCACATAGCGGTAGCCCTGGTAGCCCAGGCAGGCGATGTTCTGGCAGCGGTGCAGGATGTGGGGCAGCATGAACTGATCCTCGTACCGCTTGCCCTCGGGAAAGCGCAGGCCATCCGCAAAAAGCTTGGCGGTGTACAGCTTGTTCCAAGCGACGGTATAGTAGATTTTTTGGTTTTCCAGCGCGAAATACCGCGCCCACACGCCGTCCTCGTCGAGTATTTCATCCTGAAAGATCGTAAAGTCCGGCGTGGGCCACCGTTCGCCGCGGTCGTTGGTGTAGACGAGGTTGAAGATGACCAGCTCCGCGCCGGTGCGCTCCTGCTCGGCCACAGCGCGGCGGATGGTGTCCGGCTCCAGAAAGTCGTCGCTGTCCACAAAGACGATGTACCGCCCGCGGGCGGTCTCGATGCCGGTGTTGCGCGCAGCGGAAAGCCCACCGTTCTTGCGGTGGATGACCCGCACGCGGCGGTCGCTTTTCGCCCAGGCATCGCACATTTCGGAGCAGCGGTCGGGGCTGCCGTCGTCGACGAGCAGTACCTCAATATCCTGGAAGGTCTGATCCAGCACGCTCTGCACACAGGTGTCAAGATACCGCTCGACCTTGTACACCGGGATAATGATACTGACCGCCGGGACCGGGGTGAGCGGGGCCGGGGTTCGCCACTGGGGCGCGGCGGGCGGGGTCTGGGCGCTGCTGCGCCGCTCCCGCAGGAAGGCCAGGTAGACCGGAAGCCCTAAGTGGATCAGCCCGGCGCGCAGCAGCATACTTTCCCGCCCGGTGCGGTGGGAGAGCAGTCGGTAAACCTCGGCGCAGCTGTGGCGCAGCTCATGATACCGCGCCTGCTGCCGCTGGGTGGACAGGTCGAAGTTTTCCTTCTGGGACAGGTTCTCGATGGCGTCGTTCAAAAGGCCCTCGGCCCGGAGGTAGTTGCCTTTCTCGGCAAAATAGCGACTCCATTCCAGCAGATACTCGGGGCGTTCCAGGTAGTTGCTGGCCACACCGGCCACAGCCATGGTGCTGGCGCTGTGTTGCACGTAGCGGTAACCCTGGTAGCCCAGGCAGGCCACCGTCTGGCAGCGGCGCAGCACATCCAGCATAAAGAACTGATCCTCGTACCGCTTGCCGTCGCGGAAGCGCAGCGTGTCGAACATGGCCCGCTTGTAGAGCTTGTTCCAGACGACGACGTAGTAGACCTTGCGGTTGTCGAGGGCGAAGTAATGCTCCCACACCTCATCGACGGTGCGCACCGTGTCGGTAAAGCCGGTAAAGTCCGGCTCTGCCATCGGGTGGTTCTCGGCATCGACATAGAGCATATTGCCAATGACAAGGTCGGTGCCGTACTGCTGCTCGGCCTTGACGAGATACTCGATGGCGTCTGGTTCCAGCAGGTCGTCCGCATCGGCGAAGAAGATGAAATCGCCGGTGGCGGCGTCCAGGCCAGCGTTGCGAGCCGACGCCGCACCGCCGTTTTTGCGGTGCAGCACCCGGACGCGGGGATCCCGCGCAGCCCAGGCATCACACATTTCGGGGCTGCGGTCGGGGCTGCCGTCATCCACCAGCAGTATTTCCAGGTCGGTACAACTCTGCCCCACCACGCTGCACATACAAGCGTCCAGGTAGTGTTCCGCCTTATACACCGGGATAATGATACTGACTGTGGGCATAGAGGCTCCTTTAAATTTATCTACGGCTCAACATCTTTGTGTAAGCATAAAACACGGGCAATCCCATCCGCAGGGCGGCGGCGCGGAATTTCAGCGACACTGCGCCCTTCTGCGCGGCCAGGGCACTGTACACACGGCAAAGCTCCCGCTTCACGGCGGCAAACTCGGCCTTGTGGCCGGGCCGGGTCAAATCATATCCGCGCTTATTCTTGTACAAGAACAGCGCGGCGTCGGTCAGGGCACCCTCGGCGCGGTCGTACCAGCCGTTTTGCAGGAAATACTCCGCCCGGTGGATATCCCCCTTCGTCATGGCCAGCCGCACCTCATGTTTGGCGCCGTCGGTGATGCTGCCTGCGTGGCGCAGCACGTAATAGCCGGTAAAGGGCAGGCACAAAATTTTTGTGCAGCGGGCGATCAGGTCCGGCAGCACGTAGTAATCCTCGTGCAGCATCCCCAGCGGATAGCGCACGCCGTCAAACAGCTTGGCGGCGTACAGCCGGTGGGCCGTGCCGGTGAACTGGTTGATCCAGGGCGTGTTGAAGGCATCCCAGAAAGCGTTCACGTCCAGAACGGTCTCTTTTGCAAACTGTTCGTCTGCGGGCAATGGGTACTCTGCGCCGTCCTCTGTCACCGGGCAGCAATTGCAGAGCACCAGCTCCGCGCCACTCCTTTCCGCACCCGCCAGCAGCTTTTCCAGCAGGTCGGGGGCAACGGTGTCGTCGCTGTCCACCATCGTGAGCCATTGGCCCTTGGCGGCATCCAGCCCGGCGTTGCGCGCACCGGACGGCCCCGGCCCGGTCTTAGCCGGGTGCAGGGTGCGGATGCGGGGGTCTTTTTCCGCCCAGACATCGCACATTTCCGGGCAATGGTCGGGGCTGGCATCGTCGATGAGCAGCAGCTCAAAATCCGCATAGCTCTGCGCCAGGATGCTTTCCACACAGGCGTCCAGCGTTTTTTCGGCCTTGTAGACCGGCACCAGGATACTGACGGTGGGCATTAGTTGTCTCCTTTGTCGTCGACGCCGGGCAGATGGATCAGGCTGCCCATGTACTCGTTGGCGCTCTCGGGGTGCCAGCGGGAAATGCCGCTCTCGGTGGTGAAGGTCATCTCGCCGAATTTGATGCTGCCATCGTTCAGCGAGTACAAATCAACGCGCACGCAGGGGTAGCCCTGGCTCAGGGTGCGGGCAATATCCAGCATCTTATCAAGGTTTTCCGGCTTGGGGATATCGACCATTTCCAGCGGGACATTGATGTTGAAGGGCAGCTGGTTCCACTGGGTGTCGTAGAAGAACATCCGCTCTTCCTTGTCGGTGTAGCGCTCCTCGATGTGCAGGATGATTTTCGGCTCACCGCCGAAGCAGAAGATTTTGTAGTCGTATAGGTCGCCGCCGTCGTTCTCTATGAATTTTTCAGCGATGATGCGCGGTTTGATGTGGATGTACTGCACATCCAGGCCGCCCATCAGGTAGCAGTAGTTCAGCTTGAGCCAGCCCTCGATCTTCCTCTTGGCATCAGCCTTGTCGAATTTTGACTTATCCTGCACGGCGATATTCCAACCCGCGCCGTGGTTGACCTTGAGCATGAATTTGTCCGGCAGGGCGTCAAAGTCGATATCGTCAAAGTTATCCCAGACGCCCAGCAGCGGAATCAGGTATTCCTCGCCGATCTTCTCCTTGACCCATTCGCGCACGGCGTATTTGTCAACGAGGGGGTAGACGTCCTCAAACCCGCCGTTGAGCTTGAGCCACTGGGTCTTTTCGCTGAAGGTCTTGGGGTGCTCGAGGTTCAGCGGCGTGTGGGTGTAGTTCGTTTCCAGGAACCACTTTTTCAGCGCCTCGGGGTAGTCCTTCTTTTGCAGGCAGGCCCAGTAGGCGTAGTTTTCGTTGGCGATCTTATGATATTTCGCGTAGGTATAGATATATTTTGCGCTGACGACCGGGCCGTTGTGCAAAAGGTACTTCAGCCCGCGCTTGGCGTTGCGGGGCAGCCAGGTCACTGCGCGGCCGATTTTGTACGACGACGAGCCGTAGACTGCCTCCAGCTCATGGCGCAGCAGTTTGGCCTGTTCTTCGGCGGTCAGTTCGCTCATATCTTCCATGGTTCAGCACTCCCCTTTTTCGGTTTTCACGCGGGCTTCTTCCAGCAGCGCCCGCACCTTGGGTTTCCAGATGAAGTGGCGGTGGATTTTTGTAATAAAGAACCACACCGGGTTCTCGATATCGCACCACAGGCGGGATACCGCGCTCTCGTTGTTATAGTTGACGATGCGGCGCAGGCGGTCAGCGCGGTAGGTGCGGATGTTCTCCATATAGGTCTGCGCGTCCTTTGTCAGCTGCGGGTCCCTGCGGTTTTTAAAAAGATCCTCATACTCGCGCAGGAAACGCACCAGGCCCGCCGCGTCAAATCTGCGGGTGATGCGGCGCTGCTCGTACAGAATCAGCGCCGTCAGGATATCGTTCTGGTAGGGGCTGCGGCGGTGGTAGGTGCTGCCCTCGATCTGGCGGTAGTTGAACATACAGTCGGGCAGATAGTAGATATCACCGTAGGGCAAGAACTGGAAGGTCAGCGGGTTATCGATGATGGGGATGCCGCTCTTGTAGGGGTCGATGCCTTGCAGCCCCAAGTTGCGCAGCAGCAGCGCGTTGGTGTGGACGTAGAGAAAGCTCCAATATTCCTCGGCAGTCAGGCTGCACTCCCGGATGGGCCGCTCGATGGGGACGGTCTTGCCGGTGCTCTCCCAGTAATAGCAGCCGTTGTGGCCGCAGCCGATGTATTTATGCTCGGTGTCGGCGTCCAGCACATCGGCCTGCTTTTGCAGCTTGTGGTCGTCGGTGTAGAAGTCGTCGCCATCCAGGTAGCTGACATACTCGCCCCTGGCCTCATAGAACAGCCGCCCGCGGATGGCGTTCATCCGCTTGATGCGGTCGTTGGCCTCATATTTTGCGCCGGGGATGCGGTCCATGACGAACACACGGACGGTGTCTGGGTATTTCTGCTCCCACACGCGCAGCTTTTCAATGGTGCCGTCGTCGGAGCCATCGTCCGCGCAGAGGACCTCGACGGGAAAGTTCGTTTTCTGCGCAAGCACCGTCTCCATCGTCTTGTCCACATAGGGGGCCAGATTGTAAAACGAGATCAGCACGCTGACCTTGGGCTGGTTCATAGTGTTTGTCCTTCTTTAAAAGTTATAATGGTCGTTTTGTAGGGATCGGCGTCCTCGACGACCCACGTGCCTTGTCTTTGCCGTGCGGCTGCCCTTCGGCTGCGGGCCGGGCATGCCCGGCCCCTACAACGCTGCCTGCCGGTCCGTAGGGGCGTATTCCATATCCGCCCGCGGCACATTACCGCAGCCACCGCTTGGCCTCTTCCAAACCATGCAGTGCCTTTACCCCGTGCGCTTCCCAAAACGCCGCACTGCGGAAGCCCCGGTCCAGCACGGCACAGGGCAGGCCCAGCGTCTCGGCGCAGTTCTTGTCCACCTCGGTGTCACCCAGCATGGCGTCCCCCGGGGCGATGCGCGGGCGCAGCAGGGCAGCTTTGCGCTGCTCGGCCTGCACCGGCGGCACGACCAGCAGTTCCTCCACCAACGGCAGGATGCCGCATCGGTCAAGCGTTTTCCGCAGGGCGTCGGCATTCTGCCGGGCCGAGATCAACACACAGCGCCGCCCGCTTGCCCGCAGCCAACGCAGGAAATCCAACGTATCTGGGTAAGGCCTGTCCATGGCCAGATACTCCGGTTTTTCAATGCCCTCGCGCCAGGCGGCGGCAGTTTCATTGCAGACTTCCGGCGCAAACCCGGCCAGGGCCAGCCACGCCTTGGTGCTGTGGCCGTCAGCCTTATAGCGCATATAGTCGGGCGCGGCGGCGGGCCAGGCAAGGTCCCGGACCGCCAGCAGATCCCGCAATAGCTTCTCATGGCGGGCGCTGCTGTCCAGCAGCGTGCCGTCCACATCACAGTAGAGCGTCACCGTACCACCACTTCCTGGTAGACCCGCAGCACAGTCTTAACCGTGGGGTCGGCCTGCAGCCATTCGTCAGGCACAGGCTGGCCGCAGAGGTTCGCCCAGAACGCCCGCACCAGCTGGAACCCGGCGGCGGATGCCATCGCCGTGCCCGCGCCGATGCGCAGGTTGCAGTCGATGAGGTTCCACCGCCCGCGGTGCTGCATGAACTGGGCGCAAAACGTCGCCGGGCAGGGCAGCAGTCCGGTCAGTGTGCAGATGTAATCCTCGATTTCGGGGATGTGCAGGGGCCGCATCTTCGTACAGACGCCGGATTTTGTCACGACGCGCTCACGGCAGAACACCCGCAGCTTGCCCTGGGCGTTGAAAACTTCGGCGGTGATTTCGGTGTCGCCGCCGTCGCATTTTTCCTGTAAAATGCTGCCGGGGTGCGGGGTGTAGTCCTCGCCGCCGATGACCGTGCGCAGCCCGACGGACCCGCAGCCGACCTCGCGCTTTTCGATGTAGGCGCGGCCCGGCTCCATTTGTTCAGGCGCGACGAGCGGCGGGGTGGGCAGGCCGTGGGCCTGCAAAAATGCGGCCATGGCCTTTTTATCGGTGAGCAGCTGGGCCGTCTGCCGCAGCGGCGCGGTGGAGCGCACGCCCAATGCGGCCAGCTCCGGCGCATCCGCCGCCCAGGTGAACAAATCCTGGTCGATGAGCGGCACAATGACGTCGATGTGGTTTTCTTTCAACAGAGTGAGGATCTGTTGTTGATACCCCGGGTCGGCCAGCGGCAGCACCCGGTGGAACGGCCCGCCCAGTGCGGCGGCGGGGACCAGTTCCCGCGGGTTGGTATCGCAGAGGTGCAGGCAGATATCCCCGCTGAACTGCTGCTGCACCACCTGCGCCAGATGCCAGCCGGTGGTGACCCCGGCAGACAGAAGCATGACATTAAGCACGGTTTACCCCTTTGCCTGTACGGTCTTCAAAAATTCGTCGTAGTCACGGATATAATCTTTCGCCTCGTAGTAGGAATCCGCCGCGACGCAGAGCACGGAATTTTCCTGCTGCCAGATCATTTCGCGCCACATATTGTGCTCGACGATCAGACCCTTGGCGGGGTCGTCCAGCAGCACTTCGCTCTTTTCGTGGCCGTCATCCAGTTTGATGAGGATGCTGCCGTAGGGGCACCACAGCACCTGCCGCAGTGCCTTGTGGGCGTGGCCGCCGCGCTGGGTGCCCTGGGGCGCGCCGTAGATATAGTAGATGCGCTTGATGTCAAAGGGGACGTCGTGGCCGCCCTCAAAGACCGAGAGCGTGCCCAGCCCCTCGGCCGTGATGCTCTTCATGCTGATGGTCTGGATAATCATAGGTTTTGCCTTTCTTTCAGTCAGACAGTTTGATGACAGCGGTGCCGTCCACCATAGCGCAGTAGCCTTGTGCCGGGTAGTTCGGCATAGCCTGCACAGCGGCCTTTTTGCCCACGGCGTCCAGCGTGGCCTGGTCGGCTAAAACCGCCGCGCTGCTGCCCATGACGTGCTGGAACCACCACTTGATCGTGCCGTCGTAGGTCACGGCGACATTGACCTGGTGGAGACTGCCCTCCTCATACCGGCTGAACGCCGGGTCGTGGTAGGTCAGGTTGGAGTCGGTAAAGGTGCCCGCAAAGGCGACCGGGGTCGCGCCCGGCTCGTAGCCGTCCAGCTTGCCCACATCGGCCATGATCTGGGTCATCTGGCGGGCGGTGTTGTCATAGACGAGCTTGGTGTAGACATACGCACCGTTGGCGCAGATGATGCTGCGGAGAATCAAAAACGCGCAGAGCAGCCCCACCAGCGCACCGCCCGTGCGGCGTTCTGCCGTGAAAAGCACCGACCCGCCGAACAACACCATCGGCACCAGGTAGACGAGGAACAGCGCGTGCTGCATCAAGATATACACATTGCCGGAGGCCAGCAGGCAACTGACGTTCAGCCCCAGCGGCAGCAGGGCCGCCGCCAGAAGTACCTGGGCCGCCGTGCGTCCGCCGCGGCCGCGCAGCCGCAGCACAAGACCTGCCGCCGCCAGCACAAACAGCAGCGCGGTGGCCGCCCGCATGCCCCGGTCATTCCAGCCGGAGTAGCCCAGCAGCGTTTTAAAAAAGTTCCCATAAGTCGCCGGGATGCCTCCCAGCACCGCCGCAGGCCCTAAACGGAACATCTGCGCCAGGCCGTTGCCGGTGTCGGCCAGCTGGTAGCCGGTGAGGGCGAGGGAGACTTTCAGTGATACCACGTAGAGCACCGCGCCCAAAGCCAGCGTCAGCAGGGCACCCACGCCCTGCCGCAGCCAGGGCCGCCATTCGGCTCCCTGCAAGGCAGATTGCAAAAGCAGCAACAGGTACAGCCCCACCGCAAACTGAATATAGGATTGGTACAGCGCCAGGCAGCCGCACAGGCAGACCGCCGCGCCCGCATAGCCCCACAGCCGGGGCAGACGCCGGCTGCACCAGACAGCGGCGCAGGCCAGCAGCATGGCCAGCAGGTAGGCGTCCGTCTCATAGGTGTAGGTTGCCAGCTGGGCCGTGACTGAGGCGCAGGTCCCCAGCAGGCCGGTCAACAGTGCCGCCGACCACCGCCGCAGGTGCAGCAGTTTTGCAATGATGTACCCGGTCAGCGCCAGATACACGATGCTGAACGCCCCGATGAGCCACGGTGCGGCGATTTTGCCGCGCACCAGCGGGAAATAGAGGTTCTGTGCCCAGCGGCCCAGCACGTACATCGTCCACTGGGCGTCGAACACCAGCACGGTGCTGTCATGGTTTGGGAACAGGTTCGTGAAGGCGAACCCATGGGCCAGCAGCATGCACAGCGCCGCCGCTGCCGCCACGGTGCGCAGCAGCGCAGCATCGATGCCCCGCAGCCAGCCGCAGACGGCATCCTCCGATTTTTGTAAAAGCTGCATCATTCGGCGGCAGTCTCCTTTTCGGCAAATTCATACACGGCGCGCAGCTTGGCGGCATCGCCGTTCGTGGGCGGCTGCCACTCCCGCTGGGCTTTTTTGAAGGCGCAGTTCTGCGGCACGATCAGCCGCCCCACCAGCCCGCGCACAAGGCGGGACTTACGGCGGTCGTTGAAGTAGTAGGCGTAGGCCAGCCGCACGGTGCGGTCGTGGGGGTATGCAGCCCGCAGCACTTCCAGCATGGCGCGCCAGTCCCCCAGCATCCGCTCCCGGGCAGCTGCATCGGTCGAGACGCCGCCGCCGTACTCATACCAGACGGTCAGGCGGTCGTACCGGGTGATACGTACCCCCTGCACAGCGAAAAGTCGCAGGGAGAAATCCTCGGCCAGCCGCACATGGTCGGCCATCTTGTCCAGTGCCGAGAGGAAAAGCGTCCGCTCGTACACAAGCCCCGCGCCGCTGATCCCATCGTCGTACAATAGCAGGTTCCGGCGGATGGTCTTGGCGTCGTAGTGGGCGGGGTCGTAGGGCGTGCGGTCAAAGGGGGTTTCCCCCGGGGTCGGTTGTGGGGCCGGGCCGGGGATGAAGTAGGCCTGCTTGCCGAAAGCCACGCGGGGACCATCGGCCTGCAAACGGCCCAGCCACCAGGAAACCGTCTCACTGTCATAGAGGAAGTCTCCCGGCGAGAGCATGAGCACCCAGCGGGTGGCGGCGGTACGCAGGGCGTTTTGGGCGTTTTTTACGGTGCCGCCGTTGGGGATCAGCTTGGCGGTCTGCACATCGGTGATGCCGTGAGCCGCCAGGTAGGCGCGGCTCTCGGCAAAATAGTCCTGTTGTGAACCGTCGTCCCCCAGGACAACGGCGAAATCGCGGGTATCCTGCATTGCCAGTGAGGCCAGCGTGCGCCGCAGCGCCGCAGCGTCTGGCCGGTATTGCAGGATGACGATGGTCAACTGCGGCATATAGGACGTCTCCCTTCCAGTCAATTTGTAGGGGCCGGACATATCCGGCCCTCGGCCTTGCCTTGCCATTGCGTTTGCGGGGATGCTGCGGGCCGGGCATTCCGCCCTACGGGTGGTTGTAGGGCGGGGTGCCCTCACCCCGCCGCCATTCGCCGGGCCGCCCGCTTACCCCTCCATTCTCCCCATCTTCCCTTGCCAGAAGTCCACGGCACCTCTGTACGCGCCGTAGCTGCGGCCTTTTTTGCGGCCCAGCGCTTTGGTCAGGGCGTACCGCGCCGCGCCGGTCAGGATGGGGATAACGGTTTTCAGCTTTTTGTACGCCGCACTTTTGCCCTTGCAGGTCAGGTAGAGCGTGTTGCGCGTGATGTAGTAGACCGACAGCATCCCGCCCGCACTGCCGCCCGCCTTGTGGTGGATGACGGCGTCGGGCAGGAACCACATCGGCACGCCGACCTGCGCCAGACGAATGCAGTAGTCAACGTCCTCGCAGTACATAAACAGCGTCTCATCGAGATAGCCGACCTTTTCAATGACCGCCCGGGGCAGCAGCACACAGCAGAAAGTGATGAAGCTGACCTGCCGTTTCCCGGCAAATTCGGGGCCATCCTTTTTGTGGCCGCCAAGGTGCTTGACCTTGCCGGTGGCGGGGTCCAGCTCGCCGCCCGCAAACCAAATCTCATCTGCCGGGTCCATGAAAAGCATCTTCGGGCAGCTGACCGCGCCTTCCGGCGTCTCGGCCAGCAGCTTTTCCAAAAAATCCGGGTGGACGGATGTGTCGTTGTTCAGCAGCAGCGCATAGTCGCAGCCATCGGCCAGGGCACGGCGCATCCCGATATTGTTGGCCGCCGCAAAGCCGACGTTTTTCTCCTGCGGCAGGAACACGGTGTTCGGCGGCAGTTTGCCTTGCAGCTGCGCCACCGAGTCATTGGGCGAAGCATCGTCGATTAAGACGATTTCAAAATCCCGGAACGTCATTTTTTGCAGGCTTTCCAGGCAGACCAGCGTGTCCTGCCAGCCGTTATAGTTGGAAATTACGATACCGACTTTCGGCATGGTTCACCCCTTAAAATCGTTCACAGCGTCAATGACGGCCTGCACCTGCGCGTCGGTCATACCGTAGAACATCGGCAGGCTCAGCTCGGTGGCGGAGATCTCCTCGGCCAGCGGCAGTGCGCCCTTGGGGATGCCCAGCTCGGCGTAGGCCCCCTGCAAATGAATGGGCGTCGGGTAGTGCTTGTTCGTGCCGATGCCCCGGTCGTTCAAGTGCTTCTCCAGCGCGTCGCGCCCGGCGCAGCGCACAGCAAAGATATGCCAGACGTGCTTGCAGCCGGGCAGCTCCGTGGGCAGTGTTACGGCGGGGTTGTGCATTTCTGCCAGGTACCGCGCGGCAATACGGCGGCGCTCGGCATTCATAGCGTCGAGATGGGGCAGCTTGGCGGCCAGGAACGCGGCCTGCAGCTCGTCCAGGCGGGAGTTCTGGCCCTTATAAATATGGTGGTATTTGTAGTCGCTGCCGTAGTTGCCCAAGGCGCGGACACGCTCGGCGAGTTCGTCGTCGTTCGTCGTCACGCAGCCCGCGTCGCCCAGGGCTCCGAGGTTTTTGCCCGGGTAAAAGCTGAACCCTGCGGCGTCGCCCAGACTGCCCGCGCGGCGGCCCTTGTACTCGGCCCCGTGGGCCTGGGCGGCATCCTCGATGACCTTGAGGCCGTGGGCCTTGGCGATGGCATTGATTTCGTCCATCGGGGCGCACTGGCCGTAGAGGTGCACGGCCATGATGGCCTTCGTGCGCGGGGTCACGGCGGCCTCGATGCGGGCGGGGTCGATGTTGTAGCTTTCGAGCGTCGGCTCGACCAGCACGGGCGCTGCGCCCGCGTAGCTGATGGCCAGCACCGTGGCGATAAAGGTGTTGGACGGCACAATGACCTCGTCCCCCGTCCCGATGCCGTAGGCTTTCAGAATCAGCACAAGGGCATCCAGGCCGTTGCCGCAGCCGATGCAGTGCTTGACGCCGCAGTATTCGGCAAAGGCTTTTTCAAAAGCGGCATCCTCTCGGCCACCGATATACCAGCTGTTGTCCAGCACGCGGGCAAACGCGCCGCGCAGCTCGGCATCCAGCTCCCGCTCCATCGGGCGAAAGGAGACAAACGGCACCGTGATGGGAGTTTCGGACATAACGAGCACCTCGCTAAAAGATAATAGATAATAAATATGGTGGATCGCGGTGCTGCGCACCGCTCAAAATAGGCGGCCTTTGCAGGAATCGGCCCCCGACGGCCCGCCCATGCGGCGTCCCGCCCCGCAAAAGGGCGGACAACACCTACTATATCGTCTTATTATACAACAATGGGCCGTATTTCGCAACAAAAAAGCGGATACCACTTTGAAAAAGCGGCATCCGTTTTTGCGCGGGCGGTTATTCAGCTGTGCGCGGGGCGCGGGTGGCGCAGGCCGGTCCGCAGCCGCGCTCGTCAATGCTGACGTGGTCGGCACAGCAACAGCGGCCTTCCAGGTGGCGGCAGCCTTTGTCGTCGCAGTGGATATCCGTCTCGGGCGAGGCCGGCTGGTTGTCGGTGGCGACGTTGCCGTACCCCTCGCTGTTGCGGTAGCTGCCGCAGACGGCATCCCCGGGGCCGGTATGGCGGACGTTGATGCCGTCCAGGCAGCAGCAGCCCGCCTTGTTGTGGCAGCAGTCATACTGGGCACAGTCAAGATAGCTCATAAAAACACCTCCATGTCCCTCAGTATGCGCCGGTGCGGAGGTGTTTATGCGTTTTATCGGGCGGGCTGCGTCAGCCATGCCTGCACATCGTCGAGACTTTTCAACACGGCAGCCGTCATTTGTTGAAATTCTGCCGCTGGGGTCTTCATGTCGGGCACACAGATCACATCAATGCCCGCCGCGTGGGCGGCCTGAATTCCTGCCTCGCTGTCCTCCAGCACAAGGCAGTCCGCCGGGGCGGCGTGCGCTTTCTCGGCGGCTTTCAGGAAAATGTCCGGGTAGGGCTTGCCGCGCTCGATCTCGGTGCCGAAGACCATATCGTCGAAATACTGCACCACGCCCAGCCGCGTCAGGATGTCCACCGCGCGGTCACGCTTGCTGGATGTTGCCAGCACGACCGTCACGCCGCGTGCCTTCAGCCACGCCAGCAGCGCCGCCCCGCCGGGCTTCAGCCGGACAGTGGGCAGCAGCTCGGCCTCGCGCTTGGCTTCCCACGCCATGCCCTCGGCGACGGTCAGCGGCAGGTGGTAAGTCTCGATCATATGCGTCATGTTGCCGATGCCGGTCTTTCCGCTGTAGATGCGGGCGTATTCGGCTTTCGTCAGGCTGTAGCCGTATTGGCGCAGCAGCTCGTCCATCAATTGATGGGAGACGACCTCGCTGTCGATCAGCAGGCCGTCCAAGTCAAAAATCACAGCGCGTTTCATCGCAGCAGCCTCCGTTTTCCTTATTATATAAGGAGTGTAGCATGGTTTTCCACGCACAGCAAGTACGATCCTGCCAGCTCCCCCTCATTTTTCCGCCAAAAAATCGCCGCACCCCCAAAGGGATGCGGCGTTGGTTGGGTCGGCGAGGTTCGAACTCACGAATGCGGGAGTCAAAGTCCCGTGCCTTACCACTTGGCGACGACCCAGTATATATACGCTGCGGGGCAGCGCTGTTGTAAAAGAAAAGACCGTGCAGGAACGGGCCTGAACGGTCTTTGGTGGGGTGCCTAGAGAGATTCGAACTCTCGGCCTCCAGAGCCACAATCTGGCGCGCTAACCAACTGCGCCATAGGCACCATATAATGCGCCCGAAGGGACTCGAACCCCCGGCCCACTGCTTAGAAGGCAGTTGCTCTATCCAGCTGAGCTACGGGCGCTCACTGCGGGTTCATGCCCACAAGGGACATACTGCGTAGGATATTATAGCAATGGGGCCGGGTTTTGTCAAGCGATTTTGGAAAAGTTTTTTACAAAATCGGCGGAAATTCTTCCACAAAGTAGACCTCGTACCATTCTATAAAGCAGTAAAACGCCCACAGTTTCGTCATAGCGTTGGTTTTTCCGGCGCGGTGGGCGTCCAGCAGGGCGCATAGGGCTGCCGTGTCAAAAAAGCGTTCGGCCACCGGACCGGTAAATTTGGTCCGCACACGCTTGTAATATTCGTCCTGGCACAGCCAGTCGGCCAGCGGCACCGGGAACCCGCGCTTAGGGTTTGCGGCCAGTGCCCCGGGCAGGCGGCGGGCCGCCGCAGCCCGCAAGGCGATCTTGCCGCGCCGCCCGGTGCAGCGGTACCGCCGGGGCAGGCCCAGCGCCACGGCCAGCACCCGCCGGTCCAGAAACGGCACCCGCAGTTCCAAGCTGTGGGCCATGCTCATTCGGTCGGCCTTGCGCAGGATATCCCGGGGCAGCCAGGTCTGCAGATCCACCCATTGCAGGGCTGTCGGCTCATCCAGGCCGCGCACCGCGTCAAAATAAGGCTTGCACCGCCGGGCCGGGCTGGGTGTATTGGACGGGCGCTTCAAATATTTGTCGCGTTCCTGCGCAGTTTCAAACACATAGTTGGCCCGGGCGCAGCGCTGCCACCGGGGCTGGGCACCCCGGCGCAGAAAGCCGCACCCCGGCAGGGCCGCCGCCAACCCGCGCCGCAGGCTGCGGGGCAGCGTCTGCCAGCGCTCGGCCCAGACGGCCTGCCGGTACAGCGGGTACCCGCCGAACAGTTCATCCGCGCCCTCCCCCGAAAGCACCACTTTTACACGCTGCCGCGCGGTTTTGCACAGGAAATACAGCGGCACCTCCGCCGGGTTTGGCATCGGTTCATCCAGATACCACTGGATGGCCCGGTTTGCCGCGAAGAACTCCGCCGCAGTCACGGTCGTCTCGGTCAGGGGTACGCCCAGTGCCCTGGCGGCGGCGCGGGCAGCGGGCAGCTCGGAGTAGCTTCCCTCGGCATAGCCGACCGAAAAGCACTGCACGTTGGGCTGGCTGCGGGCTGTCTCGCGGGTGACGAGAGACGAATCGACGCCGCCGGACAAAAAGCAGCCCACGGCCACATCGGCAATGCGGTGGGCATCGGCGCTCTCGGCCAAGGTCTGGCCGATTTTCTCCGCCCAGGCCCCCAGGCTGCGGCCGCGCCGTGCCCGGAAGCGCGGCGCGGCATAGCGGCGGGTGGTCAGGCGGCCATCATGCCAGGTCAGCGTGTGGGCGGGCGGCAGCTCGTACACACCCAAAAACATCGTCTCATCGTCGGGCAGGTACTCCATGCTGAGCCAATCGGGCAGGCGGGCTTCGTTTAGCCGCTTTTCAAAGGCCGGGTGGGCCAGAAAAGCCTTTATCTCGCTGGCAAACAACAGTACATCGCCCTTTTTGTAGTAGTACAGCGGCTTGATGCCAAAGAGGTCGCGGGCGCAGAACAATGTCTCGGCCGTGCGGTCCCACAGGGCAAAGGCGAACATCCCGCGCAGGTGCTTGGGCAGGTCGCCGCCCCAGGCCTCGTAGCCGTGGAGCAGCACCTCGGTGTCGGAGTCGGTAGCAAAGGTATGGCCCCGGGCCGTCAGCTCAGCGTGCAGGGCCTTGTAGTTGTAAATTTCGCCGTTGAACACGACGACAAGGGTGCCGTCCTCGTTGAACATCGGCTGGCCGCCGCCCGCAAGGTCGATGATGGACAGCCGCCGATGGCCCAGCGCGGCGTGGGCGTCGGCGTAGTAGCCCTCGCCGTCCGGCCCGCGGTGGCGGATGAGGTCCGCCATAGCCTGCGCCGTGCGTTTGGCCGCCGCCGGGTCATGCCCGGCGGCGGTGGTAAAGCCGACGATGCCGCACATGGATTCAGCCCCCATTCTTTCGTAATTTTCTGCCGTATCCCGCCTGCCTTGCCGCAAACCAAATCTGCCTTGCCATCCCCTCCCCCGGGGCCAATAAATGGGGATACCCGCGCCCGCGGCGCCGCAGGAGGGCGGCACGGCGCAGGAGCAGCTTGTTGGGGCAATGGCGGCGCACCACGCCCCAGGGGGCCGTGTACCACACCGCCGGGCGCAGGGCGGGCGGCGTGACCGGACCGCCGAACAGCAGATCCTCCACCAAAGGCCGGGCCAGCGGGGCACCGGCAGCATCGCAGTAATAAGCCGCGCGGCCCTGCCGGGGGTTCAGTTCAAACAGCACCGGCTCGCCGCGGCGGTCGTATTTCAAATCAAAATTGGCAAAGCCGCGCCAGCCCGCCGCCTGCAAAAGGCCGCGCAGAGCCTCCAGCAAGGCGGTGTCCTGCCGGGCGGGTTCCACCAGCACAGCGGCGTAGTTGCCAATGCCCTCGGGTGTACGCTCCTGCAAAAGGGGCTGTCCCTGCACAAGCCACGGCACACTGCCGTCGGCGGCGCAGTAGGCGTTCACGACCCCCAGCCGCGTATCCGGGCCGGGGATGTACTCCTGCAAAAGCATGGCCCCGCGGTAGCTGCTGCGGGCGGCTGCGGACAAAATCTCCTGCAATTCGGCGGCATCCCGGGCCAGATAGCCCTTGCGCTTGCCCGGGAAATGGCAGTTCCACCAGGCAGGCGAGTCAGCAGGCTTGACGACGACCGGCCAGCCGAATGGCAGCGCGAGCACAATGTCCCCTGGGTATACTGTTATGCTCTGCGGCGTGCGCAGGCCCACGGCGCGGCAGGCGGCGGCAAACTGCTGTTTATCGGCCAGGGCCAGCGCGGCGGGTGGCGGGCAGGCAAAGCGGTACGTCCCCCGCAGTTCAGCGGCACAGCGGGCCATAAGCTGGGTGTAGCCGTCGGCGCAGGAGATGAGCAGCCGCGTTCGGCCTGGGTATTGCTCGGCCAGGCCCAGCAGCGTGGCGGTGAAAACGCTGTCCCGCTCAAACGCTGGATCCTGGGCGGCCACCTGCACAATACGGCTGTGGGCCAACGCAGGCAGCGCACGGCGGCAGACGGCCAGGCTGCGCACGCCGTATGTCTCATAAAAGCTGCGGGCCATACCGTAGACATTGGCATCCCCGCCAAGCAGCACCGGCAATATCTGCGGCATAGAAATTCCCCCTTACCGCTAGTGTATGCGGCAAGGGGGCGTTTATTCTTTTTGCCTTCTCTCATAGGGAGAAGGTGGCCCCGCAGGGCCGGATGAGGGGCAGGTATACCACAGCCGCCCGGCAAATGGGTTCTGTTGGCAAGGCTGCCCCTCATCCGCCCTCGGTCGGGGCCTCGGGCACCTTCCCCCAAGGGGGAAGGCACATTATTTCTCTACCAGCGGCATCTCCTCCGTCCATACCCCGCCATTACTGTCCGTCACCCGCACAACGTATTTGGGCGCGGCATCGCCGTCGTACTCCCAGCCGTTGATGACGGCATCATCGTAAAACGTGCCATTCCAGACGCTCTCGGTGCGGGCGGAGCTGCCGTAGCTGTACTCACCCTCGCATTCCAGCGCGGCGGTGGCGGTAGGTTCGCCGGCGTCGCCGTTCAGACGCAGGTCTATTTCCACCTTCGCAATCTGCATCCACGGCGGGGCGTCAACCTGAAGTTCCACCGGGTAGCAGGTCAAGGTCAGATACCGCTTGCCGTTGACCCGGTTGATGTAGTACCCGAAATCCAGGCTGCTGCCCGCCGCACTCCAGACAATCGTCGGCTCGGTCATTTCGTCGTTGAAGTCCACCGTGCCTAAGCCCTCACTGGTGGTCGCACCATCGGCGGTCCACTGCACACTCAAATCGTAGGTGCTGCCCACCGTAAAAACAATTCCCTGCGCCGCAAAGCTGCCGTCTGGCACGGCGGTCATATCATAGAGCTGCGTGTCGTCGCCGCTGCGCACAGCCAGCCGGGCGGTCATGCCGTCCTGCACCGTGCGCGGCGTGACCTGCACCTGCACGGGCATCCAGCTCTTATCCGCGTCCCTGTGCAGCTTGTCGGCGGGCAGCCAGCGCCAGTCCAGCACGGTGGCCTCGCCCATCCGCACGGCGTCCTGCAATTCGGAGATCTGCGCCGAAAGTTCTGCCTGCTGGGCCGCGTAGCTGGACTGGATGGCCGCATAGTTCTGGTTCAGCGCGGCGATCTGCCGCTCATACTGCCAGGCCACCGCCGCCAGCAGCCCGGCCAGGATAACGACCGCCGCGCCCCCGGCGCAGCCCCACAGTCTGCGGCGGCGCTTTTCCTCGGCGTCGCGGGCGGCCAGCAGGTCCCGCAGTGCATCCAGCGTCACGGCAGGCGCGGCGGGGTCGGCCTGCTCTGCGCCCAGCAGGGCATCCACGCCGGTGCCCAGTTCGGCCGCCAGCACCTGCAAATTGTCCAGCCCCGGCAGGGCGGTGTCCTTCTCCCACTTGCCCAGGGCCTGGCGGCTGACGCCGATGCGCTCGGCCAATGCCTCCTGGCTCAGGCCCTTGGCCCTGCGTGCTGTTTGGATATTCTGCCCCAGTGTCACAGGCTCACCTGCTTTCCGCTTTGATTTGACATAATTTTACCACAGCGTGTGGTAAAATGCCAGCAAGTCAAGTGTACAAAACGGTAACGGCAGGTTGCACTGCCGGGAAAGGATGCTGGAATATGTGCGGAATTGCCGGTTTTATCTCCCCCGCCCGGGCGGACGCCGCAGCACTGGTCCCGATGCTGGCGCGCATCGCCCACCGCGGGCCGGACGGCCAGGGAACGTTTGTGGAGGGACCCGCCGCGCTGGGTCACTGCCGCCTGGCCATTATTGATTTGCAGGGCGGCGCACAGCCGCTGTACAGCGAGGATAAAAATTTCGTCGTCGTGTTCAACGGCGAAATCTACAACTACCGCGAACTGACCGCCGAGCTGACCGCCCTGGGCCACACCTTTGCCACCCGCACCGACACCGAGGTGCTGCTGCACGGGTGGGAGCAGTGGGGCCGCGAACTGCTCCCCCGGCTGCGGGGAATGTTCGCCTTTGCGCTGTGGGACCGCCGGGCGCAGGTGCTTTTCTGCGCCCGGGATATGTTCGGCATAAAGCCGCTCTACTACTGCCGCTGCGCCGACGGCACGCTGCTGTTTGCCAGCGAGATCAAGGCGTTTCTGGATCATCCCTCGTTTGAAAAGCAACTCAACACCGCGCAGCTGCCGCTCTACTTATCCTGCCAGTATTCCCCGGGGCGGGACACGTTTTTTGCCGGGGTGCAAAAGCTGCTGCCCGGGCATTTTCTGGAATTTTCCGAGGGGATCGTGCGCACCACGCGGTGGGTACAGCCCGCCTTTCTGCCAGGCGATACACCGCCCGCCCCCGATGAGCTGGAAGCCGTGCTGCGCCAAAGTGCCGAGGCCCACAAAATTGCCGACGTCGAGGTCGCGGGGTTCCTCTCCGGCGGGGTGGACTCGGCCTACCTCACGGCATTGGCCCGGCCCGCGCGGACCTACACGATTTCCTACGCAGAGCCGAAGTACGACGAGTCCTTCCCCGCCCGGGCGCTGGCGCGGAATTTGGGGCTGCGGAACCGGGTGCGGTGCATCAGCCCCGGCGAGTTCTGGGACGCCGTACCCGCTGTGCAGTACCACATGGACGAGCCGATGGCCGACGCGGCCGCCGTGGCGCTCTACTTTTTGAACCGTGAGGCCGCCAGGGATGTGAAGGTCGTCCTCTCGGGCGAGGGCGCGGACGAGCTGTTCGGCGGGTATAACATCTACCGCGACCCCTTCACTGCGCGGTGGTATAACCGCCTGCCGCCCTGGCTGCGGAGCGGGCTGGGGGCCGCCGCCAGCCTGCTGCCGCCCGGGCCGGGGGTAAATTTTCTTGTGCGGCGGGGTTTAAGTTTAGAAGAACGCTACTTTGGCCCCACGGCGCTTTTGACCGAGCGGGAAAAGCGCCGCCTGCTGCCCGGGTACGAGGGCGACGGCGACCCGGTCTGCCTGACCGAATCCATCTGGGACATGACCGAGGATCAGGACCCTGTGACCCGGATGCAGCAGGTAGATCTGCAGCTCTGGTTGGCCGGGGATATTTTGCTGAAAGCCGACAAAATGAGCATGGCCCACAGCCTGGAGCTGCGGGTGCCCTACCTTGATAAAGAAGTCTTTGCCCTGGCCGCCGCGCTGCCCGCCGCCGCCAAGGCCAACGCCCGCATGACAAAAATTGCCCTGCGCCAGGCTGCGGCCCGCACACTGCCCCCGGCGGCTGCCGCCCGGAAAAAGCTGGGTTTCCCGGTGCCGGTGCGGGACTGGCTGCGGCAGGAGCCGTACACCAGCCGGGTGCGGGCCGTATTCAGCCGCCCGGCAGCCGGAGAGTTCTTTAATGTGCGGCTGCTGCATACTATGTTGAACCACCACCTGCACGGCGGCGACTGCTGGCGGCAGATCTGGTGCGTGTACAGTTTTTTGATTTGGTACGAACAGTTTTTTGGAGCGTGATGCCAAATGGACCTGCGGCGGCTTATCCAGAACACCGACTGCCAGCTTGTGCGGGGCGACGCCCTGACCGAGGTGACGGCGCTCTGCTGTGATTCCCGCTGTGCCGGGCCGGGGGCGCTGTTTGTCTGCCTGCCGGGCCGCCACACCGACGGGCGGCAGTTTGCGGCCCAGGCCGTGGCCTCCGGGGCTGTGGCGGTGCTGTGCGCCGGGCCGCCCCCGGACGTGGGCGCGGCCGTGGTAGAGACGGAAAACCCACGCCGCATGATGGCGGTTTTGGCGGCGCGGCTCTGCGGTGAACCGGCCCGCGCCATGACGATGATCGGCGTGACCGGCACGAAGGGCAAGACGACGACGGCCCACCTGCTGGCGGCCATTTTACAGGCCGATGGGCGGCGGGTCGGGCTGGTGGGCACCAACGGCGTCTGCTGGCCCGGCCATCGCCACGATTTGAACCACACAACGCCGGAAAGCTGTGACTTGCAGGTGCTTTTGCGCCGCATGGCCGACGACGGCTGCGACGCCTGCGTGATGGAAGTTTCAAGCCTGGGGATGAAGTTTGACCGCGCGGCGGGGATAGAGTTTGACGTGGGCGTGTTCACGAACCTGTCGCCCGACCACATCGGCCCCGGCGAGCACGCGGATTTTGCCGAGTATCTGCACTGGAAAGCCGCGCTGTTTCAGCAGTGCCGCGCGGGAGTTTTCAACATCGACGACCCCTGGGTGGGGAAAATCATGGACGGCGTCCCCTGCCGCGCTGTAACCTACGGCACGGTCCCCGGGGCCGATGTGCGGGCCGATAGCAATTTTACTCTGACACGGGAGGGCGGTCGGCTGGGCGCGGCCTTCACGGTGGACGGTGTGCGGTACACCGTGGGGATGCCCGGGGCGTTCAGCGTGCAGAACGCCCTGGCTGCCCTGGCCGCAGCGCGGGTGCTGGGCGCGGGCGAGGACGCGATACACCGGGGGCTGGCCGCCGCCGTGGTGCAGGGCCGGGTGGAGCCTGTGGCCGTGGACGCACCGTTCACGGTGCTGATCGACTACGCCCACAACGAGGCCGCCGCCGAGAGTCTGTTGCGCACGCTGCGGGCCTACACCCCGGCGCGGCTGGTGGCGGTGTTCGGCTGCGGTGGCGAGCGGAGCCGGCTGCGGCGGTTCGGTATGGGGTCCGTCTGCGCCCGGCTGGCGGATTTCTGCGTCATTACCGAGGACAACAGCCGCAGTGAGCCGGTGGAGCATATTTTGGCGGATATCCGGGCGGGGCTGAAACTTGGCAACCCGGCCACCCCCTTTGCCGAGATACCGGACCGGCGGCAGGCCATTTACTACGCGCTGGCCCACGCCCAGCCCGGGGATATCGTGGCGATTTTAGGCAAAGGCCACGAGACGACGATAGAACGCAATGGGGTCAAGGAGCCGTTTGTGGAAAGTGAGATCGTGGAGGAGTATTGGGATAGCAAAAGGGCGGCCTTGCGCTGAAGGCAAGGCCGCGAAACGCATTAAATCATCGCTCTGTAGGAGTCGGCGTCCCCGACGACCCGCAGGTTACGCAGACACCCCGTTCACGGGCGCTTGTAGGGCGGCCAGCCCTCTGGCCGCCGCGGAGGGGTCAAGACTCCTCCCTGCAAATCTACCGCAAAAGGGGTTGCAACGGCAAAGTTACGGGCCGGGCATGCCCGGCCCCTACCGCACAGCAAAAAACACCCCTGCGCCATCCCAAAACGGCGCAGGGGTGTTGCCTATCCTTGTAAAATCAGACCAACTTATACAGCCGCCCGCTGAACGGTGCCAGCGTCAGCTTCAGCTTGCCTTCGCACGCCTTACCCACAAGCCGCTTCGGTTTCTCGGTCTGGCCGCCGAAGCACTGCCAATCCGTGTCCAGAATCGGCGTCAGCCTGCCCGCGCGGGGCAGTGTCAGCTCGTACTCTTTCAGCTCCGTATCGCCGAAGTTGAACGCCGCCAGCACCGCGCCGTCATGGCCCTCACGCCAGATGGCACAGGCGTCCAGTTCGGGGTGCCGGCAGTCCAGCCACTGGAACGCCGCCGGGTCGTACTCACGGCTCCAGAACGCCTCGTTGGTGCAGTACGCCTCGTTCAACGCCTTGCGGTAGCGGTGGAAATCGTCGTGGCTCGGGTACTTCAGCACCATCCAGTCCTGCTCGCGGCTCTCGTCAAACTCGCGCAGCTGCGCGAATTCGTTGCCCATAAAGTCCAACATCTTGCCCGGGTGGATAGCCATGTACAGGTACAGCGCCCGCGCCTGGGGGAACTTGCCCTCGTAGTCGCCGTACATTTTTTGCACGATGGTCGCCTTGCCGTGGACGTTCTCGTCGTGGCTGAAGGGCAGGATGTAGTGCTCGTTCCAGGCGTACATCATCGAGAAGGTCAGCTTGCCCAGGTTCTCCCGTCGCTCGTCCGGGGTCTTTTTAAAGTAGTCTAGGGTATCGTTCATCCAGCCCAGATCCCACTTGTAGTCAAAGCCCAGGCCGCCGTACTCGACCGGCGCGGTCACTTTCGGGAAGCTGGTGGAGTCCTCGGCAATCAGGATGGCCGTGGGGTGGCGCTGCTGCAAACCGCAGTTCATGCCCTTCAAAAAGTCCAGCGTCGAGCCGTTGACGCCGCGGTTCGGGTCGCCCTGCCAGTAGATGAGCCGGGACACCGCGTCCATGCGCAGGCCGTCGGCATGGAACACCCGCAGCCAGTAATCGGCGCAGGACTGGATGAAGCACTGGATCTCACCGCGGGAGTGCATGAAGTTACAGCTGCCCCACTCGCTCTGGCCCACAGCGGCTGCCGGGTACTCATACAGCGGTGTACCGTCAAATTCTTTCAGGCCGTAGGCGTCCACGGCAAAGTGTACCGGTACAAAATCCAGAATAACGCCGATGCCCTGCTTGTGGCAGGCGTTGACAAATTCGGCCAGCTCGTCCGGCGTGCCGTAGCGGCTGGTGGGGGCAAAAAAGCCGGTGATCTGGTAGCCCCAGCTGCCGTCGAAGGGGTGCTCGGCCAGGGGCATGAGTTCAATGTGGGTGAAACCGTTCTCCTTGCAGTAGGCGGGCAGCAGCTCGGCCAGCTCGGCGTAGGTGTACCAGCTGCCGTCCTCCTTCTGCCGCCAGCTTCCGGCATGGACCTCGTAGATATTCAGCGGTTTATCGAAGCATTTTGTGCGTTCCTGCATCCATTGGTCGTCGTCAAAGCCCTGCGGGCGGTCGGACACGATGCTGCGGCCGTCGGGGCGCAGCGTCATAGCCGTGCCGTAGGGGTCGCAGTGGGCCACGCTCTGGCCGTTTGCGCCGCGCACCCAATACTGGTAGACCATACCCGCGTTCACACCGGGGGCGTCGCATTCCCACACGGCGGACTGGGTGCGGTGCAGGTCAAAGGTGCCGATCTCGGTCTCGACAGCGATATGCTGCGCGGACGGTGCCCACACTGCAAAATGTGTGCCGCCGAAATAGGTATGCGCCCCAAAAAATTCATACGCATCAAAGGCGTGCCCGGTGTAAAAATCCTGCATATTCATGATGAAAGTCTCCTATTGTAAGGATGGCTCCCCCCCTGGGGGAAGCTGTCAGCGGCCCCGACCGCTGACTGATAAGGGGCGGCGGTTCCGCCATAGCCCGGTAATGGATTGCTGCGGGAAGTCTGCCCCTCATCCGCCCCTTCGGGGCACCTTCCCCCTCAGTGGAAGGCCTTTTCTCTAAAAAAATTGTACCACACCCAAAGGTGTGGTACAACCTACAATTTTGAACACGGTGTCCAAAATTTAAATTTTCAGCAAAACCCGTGCAATGTTGAAGTAGACCAGCAGCGTCGTGGTATCGACGATGGTGGTGATAAGCGGCGACGCCATGACGGCCGGGTCCATCTTGAACTTTTCGGCCACAACAGGCAGCAGGCCGCCGATCAGCTGGGACAGGATGACCGTGCAGACCAGCGTCAGGCAGACGACCGCTGCCACAGGAGCTTTGATGCCGTCCAGGAAAATCAGCTTGGCAAAGTTGCACAGCGCCAGCGTGCCGCCGCAGAGGATGGCAATACGGAACTCGCGCCACAGAATCTTCGGCAGGTCGTGGGGCTCAATGTCACCGACGGCCAGGCCGCGGATAATGGTGGAAGTACTCTGGCTGCCCGCGTTGCCGCCTGCGTCGGTCAGCATCGGGATGTAGGCGGTCAGCACCGTCACGGCGGCGAGGGCATCCTCATACCCGCGGATGACCATGCTGGAGAAGGTGGAGGAAATCATCAGGAACAGCAGCCACGGCGCACGGCTTTTGTACAGATCCCACATAGACTGTTTAAAGTAGGGTTTGTCCGACGGGCCGATAGCGTTCATCTTGGCGATATCTTCGCTGGCCTCGTCCTGCATGATCGAGATAGCGTCGTCGATGGTGACGATACCGACCAGACGCTTCTCGTTGTCCACAACGGGAATAGCCAGGTAGCCGTACTTCTCGAACATCTGGGAGACGTCCTCCTGGTCGGTGGTGGTGGCAACGCTGACGACGTTGTCATCCATCATGTCGCGGATGATCTCGTTCTGCGGGTCCTTCGAGAGGACCAGCGCGCGCAGGGAGACGACGCCGATGAGGGTGCGGTCACGGTCGGTGACGTAGCAGTTGTTGATGGTCTCCTTGTCAAAGCCGTTCTTGCGGATGGCGTCCATGGCCTGGGCCACGGTCCAGTCGGGGCGCAGCTCCATCAGCTCGGTGGTCATGACGCCGCCGGCGGAGTCCTCGGGGTATTTGAGCAGTTCGTTGATCATGCGGCGGGTCGCGGGGTCCGCCTGGCCAAGGATACGCTTGACTACATTGGCGGGCATTTCCTCGACCAAATCCGTCGCATCATCGACGAACAGGTCGTCCACAACAGCCTTCAATTCCTTATCAGTCAGGCCGTCGATGAGGTTCTGCTGGGTCTCGGGGGTAAGCTCGGCGAAAATCTCGGCCGCCAGGTCCTTGGGACACAGGCGGAACAGCACCGGAAGCTTCTCCGGCGGGAGATCCTCAAACACGGCGGCCAGGTCGGGCGCGGGCAGGGTGGACATAACATCGCGCAGGCTCTGGTACTTTTTGGCATCGTCCAGGTTGGCCAGCATCGTGCGGAGGGTCAGGATCGCGGTATCAGACATAAAAAAGCTGCCTCCTTTTCAGGCGGCAGCCAGGCACATTTTGGTTTTGGGCAACGCAAAACAGAGCAACACCGTGGGTTATGGCTAACACACAGTTTGCTTTGATGCGCCCCTAAAAATATGGTGGCTGCCGTTATTTAAGATACATCGGTACACAGGACTGGGACTGGGGGTATCCATTGTGACAACCACCTCACATATATTTGAATTTTTACCATAAGGCGCTATTTGCACCTATATTTACTTTACCATCCAAAGCCGAATTAGTCAACGGTAAATTTCGGCATTTTGAGAAAAAAATTGCCGACTCCCCGTTCACAGACCGGGCGTCGGCAATTTTTATTTTAGGTAAATCGGGCCAAGGCTTACGCCATCAGTTCCTTGACAGTCTCGGCCAGCTTCTCGTCCTTGCAGGCGGGGAAGAAATACTCGGCGAAATGCTCGCCGGCGAAAGCGCCCTTGACCAGGTCGCGGTCCAGATCCTTCAGGATGTCGGACAGGTCGCGGAAGGCAACAGCGCGCACGCCGTCCAGAATCTTCTTGTTGCGCTGCTCGGGGACAACGCGCTCCTTCGGGTAGCCCTGACCATGGCCGAAGCCGAACAACTTCTCAAAGATGTACTCAAGGTTCAGCTCACCGCCCCAGCCGAAGCCCTTGGCAAAGGGCAGCGCCACGGCATTGCCATCGTTGACATGGGCGAAGGTGTAGGCGTCCACGGGATCCTCGACATGGCCGCAGATCACACCGGGGAAGCTGTTCAGTGCCAGCATGGCACCCTCGCCGGTGCCGCAGCCGGTGATGACATAGTCGGCTGCGCCGGAGTTGAGCAGCACAGCGGCCAGAATACCGTTCTGGACATAGGTCAGCTGGGCGGCATCGTCGGCGGTGTACATGCCGTAGTTGACGACCTCATGGCCCATCGGCTCCACGACCTTGCGCAGCGTGGATTCGATCAGTGCGTTCTTCGCAGCCTGACTATTCTCATTGATCAAAGCGATTTTCATATTTTTTCTCCTTTTATCGTTGTATATCAGCGGACAAGCTGACGGAAATATGTGGTATTGATGCTCTTGTCGTTCTTGGCCATCTTGGCAATGCAGCCGTCCAGCGTGCGGGCCACATCGTCAAGGCTGCGCCAGTCGGCAGCCTGAGGCTTGACCTCCTCCTCGAGCCAGGGGGCCACATCGGTGTGGGAGCAGGCGCCCTCGATGAGGTAGGCGCCCGGGCGGGCGGCCTGAGTCTGCGGCTCGTAGCCATCGGCGCTGCCCAGCATCGTCATAACGAACTCGCCCTTGCGGTTGCGCCCGCCCACGATGAGCCGGACGCCCACTGGCTGTACCTGAACCTCGGCGGCCTTCTCACGCAGGATCTTGACGACCTTTTCCAGCGTCAGGTACTGGGTCTGGTACTCGTCCACGGCATTGATGATCTGTACGGCGGCCAGCGTATCGCCCGCAAAGCCGACCACCACATTGCGGTTGATCTTGCGGACCTTGGGCAGGTCGTTTTTGATGACATGGGGTGTATCGCCGGTGATAGGCTCCTCGACAAAGCGGCCATCACTGACCATAGCGCAGAAGCCGTCACCGCACACTGCTAAAATCGCACTCATTGCTTTTCGTCCTTTGCTGTTTAATGATAAGGCTATTGTAGCACGAAATTTGCGCGGGTGCAATGGGCTTGACTTAACCTGCGGTGTGCGGTATAATAATAACAGAAAAGGCGCTGCGACAAGCGGTTGGCCCTTTCGGTGAATATGTTAAAAGGTTAGCCTAATAACCGTCACCTGCCGGGGTGGCGGTTATTGCTTTTTACAACTAAGCTCAAAGTAAAGGTCTTGCGACCGATATAGAACGTAAATGTAAATCGCATGGTCTCACCTCCTTTCGGGGGTGGGGCCAACCGCCTGCCGTTGTGTGCAGCGCCTTGCCGTCTGTTAAAACAGGCGGTTTTTGTATTATAGCAGAAATTTCGACGGTATGCAAGAATTTTTGCAGCGATCCGCCGGACACTGCGGGCGGATATGGAATCCGCCCCTACGGTGTAGGGGGCGATGCTCGTCATCGCCCCGGAAGCGTTGTGACCGCCGCCATGTGCCGCGGGCGAACAATGTTCGCCCCTACAGCACCCCTTTTGAATTGCATTGTAGGGAGGGGTCTTGACCCCTCCGCGGGCCGATGCAAGCATCGGCCTCTACAGAAACGGCCCGCCGGGATTTTTTTCCCAGCGGGCCGTTTTTCTTTAGTGATTCTTGTAATAATTAATGAGGCATCCATCGGCCAGGATCTGCCGCTCGGCATCGGTCATAGCGCCGAGGCTGACTGTAAAGCGAACTACGCCGCCGTCCGGCTTTACGGCGATGGCGGTCAACTCGTCATCGGCATTCAGCAGCGCCTTGCGCACGCCGGGCAGGTAGACATAATCCCCATTGTCCAGCACAGCGGGATTCTTCATCAGGAAGGGCAGCATGCCCCAGTTGATGCAGTTGGAGCGGTAGCGCTTGGTGGCGTACTCGCAGGCAAAGTTCGCCGCGCCGCCCAGCACACGCTGGCAGCTGGCGGCCTGCTCGCGGGCGGAGCCGTCACCGGGCTTGTTGGCGAAGATGGCCGAGCCGATGTTGGTATTTGCCGCATCGGGCGTGTAGCCAAGCTTCTTCAAATCATCGTAGACACGCGCTATCTCAGCGGGCAGAGCGCCTGCGCGGCGCTCCTCGTCCAGCGCCTTGACGGCCTTGGCGTTCGGCACATAGGCCGGGTCCTTGCGGGAGAGGGTGAACTCCGCCAGACGCAGCGGGTTTGAGCGGAAGGACGATGTCTCGCCCGAGGGGATCAGCTCATCGGTGGTGGTGACAGGGTCGGTGATATAGCTGACGATCTTGACAAGCAGATCCTCGGTCAGGGCGGGCTGTTCAGGCCAGTCCTTGATGTTCGGGCCGAATTTCAGCGCGTAGTCCGGCTCGGGGCGGCCCCAGCCGTTGTAGACGCGCTTGTCGTAGACGCCCTGCTCAAAGTGGTATTCGGGCAGGGTGTACTCTGCATCGGTCAGCTCACTGGCAGCGGTCAGGTAGCCGCCGTTGGCTGCGGTGGCCGCAATGGAGCGGGCATCCATCAGCGCCACAGCGCTGATCTGACCCTCGCCGGGCTTCGAGCCCTCGCGGTTGGGGAAGTTGCGGGTCGTATGGCGGATCGAGAATTCGCCGTTGGCAGGGGTATCGCCCGCGCCGAAGCAGGGGCCGCAGAAGCACTCGCGGAAGATGCCGCCGGCCGAGACAATATCGGCCACTGCGCCGTTTTTGACCAGCTCCAGATAGGTCGGCATACTGTCGGGGTAGACGCTGAGCTTAAACTCGCCGTTGCCGCAGCTCTTGCCGCGGATAATATCCGCGACCGCGCAGATATTTTCATAGGTGCCGCCGGAGCAGCCGGCCACAACGCCCTGATCCACATAGATGCGGCCATCCTCGCAGATCTTGCCGACCAAGTCCATCTCGACCTTGCCGCCCAGCTGCTTATTGGCCTGATCCTGAGCAGCCTGCAAAATCTCTTTCGCGTTGGCTTTCAGTTCGCGGATCGGGTAAGCGTAGCTGGGGTGCATCGGCAGGGCGATCATGCACTCAACGGTGGACAGATCCAGCTCAATGCAGCCGTCATAGTAGGCGACATCGGCAGGTTTCAGTTCCTTATAGGCCTCGGGGCGGTTGTGCTGCTCGAAGTATTGTTTCGTAACATCGTCAGTCTGCCAGATGGAGGACCAGCAGGTCGTCTCGGTCGTCATGACATCAATGCCGTTGCGGTAGTCGGCGCTAAGATTGGCAACGCCGGGGCCGACAAACTCCATGACCTTGTTCTTCACATAGCCGTTGGCGTAGGTGGCGGCCACCAGCGCCAGCGCGACATCGTGGGGGCCGACGCCGGGGTTGGGCTTGCCGGTCAGATAGATGGCGACCACGCCGGGGTAGGCCATATCGTAGGTGCGGCCGACCAGCTGCTTGGCCAGCTCGCCGCCGCCCTCGCCAACAGCCATCGTGCCGAGGGCACCGTAGCGGGTGTGGGAGTCAGAGCCGAGGATCATCCGCCCGCAGCCGGACATCATTTCCCGGTTATAGCTGTGGATGACCGCCATGTTCGGCGGGACATAGATGCCGCCGTACTTGTGCGCGGCGGACAGGGCAAACTGGTGATCGTCCTCATTGATGGTGCCGCCGACAGCGCAGAGGCTGTTGTGGCAGTTCGTCATGACATAGGGCAACGGAAATTCCTTCATGCCGGAGGCGCGGGCCGTCTGGATGATGCCGACGTAAGTAATGTCGTGGCTGGTCATCGAGTCGAATTTCATGCGCAGATCCTGCATGGAATCGCTTGTGTTATGGGCTTTCAGGATGCCGTAGGCGATGGTGCCCTTGCGGGCTTCGTCAGCCGTGACCCCTGCCGGGGCAGCGGTCTGCGGCACGCCATGGACAAGATAAACGCCGGTATCGTGCAGTTTCATGGGAAACCCTCCGTTTTATATGTATCGCAAAAGCCTTCCCCCTTGGGGGAAGGTGGCGCGAAGCGCCGGATGAGGGGCAAGCCTGCCATATTTCCCGTTTACGGATTCTTGCCGGAAGGTCTGCCCTCATCAGTCGGCTTCGCCGACAGCTTCAGTCTCCGTGCCAAGTGCCGCCTACGGCGGTTGCACTCCGACACGCGCCTGCGGGCGCAGCCCCTCAGAGGAAGCCTTTATTACAGTCGTGCAATAACCGCCTGCGTAAACTCCTTCGTTCCGGCGGTGCCGCCGATATCGGCGGTCACAACCTTGCCCTCGGCGACCTGTGCCAGAATAGCATCATTCAAGCGGGCGGCCTTTTCCGTCTCGCCCAGGTCGTTCAGCATCATGGCAAAGGCCATCAGGATGGCGCTGGGGTTGGCCTTGTCCTGCCCGGCAATGTCGGGGGCAGAGCCGTGGACAGCCTCATAGATGCGGGTGTTGTCGCCAATGTTGGCACTGGGCGCAAAGCCCAGACCGCCCACCAGTCCTGCGCAGAGGTCGCTGATGATATCGCCGTAGAGGTTCGGTGCGACGAGCACGTCAAACTGCTCAGGCCGCTGCACCAGCTTCATGCAGAGGGCGTCGATGATGCAATCGTCGGCGGCAATGTCGGGATATTCGGCGGCCACCTCGCGGAAGGTGCGCAGGAACAGGCCGTCGGTCAGCTTCATGATGTTGGCCTTATGCACGGCCGTGACCTTTTTGCGGCCGTTTTTCTGGGCGTAGTCAAAGGCAAAGCGGCAGATTTTTTCACACGCAGGGCGGGTGATGAGCTTCACGCCGTTGGCCATCTCGTCATTGACCATATACTCGATGCCCTTGTACAGATCCTCGGTGTTCTCACGCACAATGACGAGGTCGACGTTGTCAAAGCGGGTAGGTACGCCCGGCAGCGTGTGCACAGGGCGCAGGTTTGCGTAGGTGGAAAAGCGCTGACGCAGCTGGACGTTGATGCTGCGGAAGCCCTTGCCAATGGGGGTCGCGGTGGGGCCCTTCAGCGCCCAGCCGCATTCCTCAATGGCATCCAGCGTGCCGGGGGCGATCAGCTCGCCGCTCTCGGCGGCATACTCGGCACCGGCGGCAAACTCCTGCCACTCGATGCCGGTGTTCAGTGCGGTGGATACGGCGCGGACGCTCTCTGCAATTTCACGGCCGATGCCGTCGCCCGGGATCAGAACTGCTTTCATAAAAATACTTTCCCCTTTCCCTGTGTTTCTTACAATATACATAATAGTAACCGGTTTGGGGGTGGTTGTCAATGCGCATTTTTACACATTTCGCGGCAATCTGCCCACCAGCTTAATTATTTAAAGTTCAAACTTGGCAATTTTGCAAAATTTTTAAGTTTTTCTTGACGAAAGCGCCAATATACTATAAAATCAATCTATCAGGCACTTGGTGTAAGGGAAGGCCCGCAGGGGTATGCGCCTGTATAAAAATGCAAAGTGTATAAAGAGAGGGGTATGTGCGATGTATTACCCGGACGTCCCGGCTTTGGAGCCGGATGAATTGAACCTGCTCTGCAATGAGTATATGGAGCATAACGCCACGCTAGATCCGCATCTGGCGGATCAGATGGGCGTCAAGCGCGGCCTGCGCAATCTGGACGGCACCGGCGTACTGGCCGGCATCACGAACGTGTCCAACGTCATTGGCTATGACAAGAAGCCGGACGGCACCATCGCGCCCATCCCGGGCCGGCTGGTCTACCGCGGCATCGACATTGACACGCTGGCCGCCGAAGCCGACGCCCACGACCGCTTCATGTTTGAGGAGGTCATCTGGCTGCTGCTGTTCGGCTCTTTGCCCACGCAGGAGCAGTACGCCAAGTTCCGCAAGCTGCTGGAGCATCACCGCGAGCTGCCCCAGGGCTTTGCCGACGACATGATCTTAAACTCCCCTTCCCCCAACCTGATGAACAAGATGGCGCGAAGCGTGTTAGCCATGTACAGCTATGACGAGCACGCCGAGGATAACAGCCTGCCCAACATCCTGCGCCAGAGCATCAACCTGATTGCCGAGCTGCCCACGATGATGGTCAACGCCTACCAGATCAAGCGCCGCGTCTACGACCGCAGCAGCATGTACTTCCACCTGCCCACCGAGGGCCAGAGCACAGCCGAACATATTTTGAGCACCTACCGCGCCGACCAGAAGTTCACCCATGAGGAGGCGCGGCTGCTGGATCTGTGCCTGCTGGTCCATGCGGATCACGGCGGCGGTAACTGCTCGACTTTCACCTGCCGCGTGCTGTCCAGCTCCGGCACCGACACCTATGCGGCCATCTCGTCGGCCATCGGCGCGCTGAAAGGCCCCAAGCACGGCGGCGCGAACCTGAAGGTCATGCACCAGCTGGACTACATTTTGGAGAACGTCGAAGATCCGACCAACGACGACGAGGTCCGCGAGTTCCTGCGCAAGATCATCCGCAAGGAGCGCGGTGACGGCAGCGGCTTAATTTACGGCATGGGCCACGCGGTCTACACGTTAAGCGACCCGCGTGCCCAGATCCTCAAGACCCACGCCAAGAGTCTGGCCTACAAGAACGGCTATGACGAGGAATACGAGATGCTGTGCAGCATCGAGCGGCTGGCCCCCCAGGTCTTTGCCGAGGAAAAGCACGGCCCGAAGAAGGTCTGCGCCAACGTCGACCTGTTCAGCGGGTTGATTTACAGAATGCTGGGCATCAGCGAGGATCTGTTCACCCCGCTGTTTGCCATTGCCCGTGTGCCCGGCTGGTGCGCCCACCGCGTGGAGGAAGTGGAGTTTGCGAACCGCATCATCCGCCCCGCCTACCAGTACGTCGGCCACCCGCAGGAGTATGTGGCGCTGGAAGAGAGATAAGGTATATTCACGGTGCAGCTGCAAGCAGCACTTTTCCCCTCAGAATTCCCTTGCATTTCCCCGCTATTTTTGGTATAGTATTTCCTGTTTTCATTGCAACAAGGAGATTTTTATGCCTGAACGCGCCAACAAAAGAGAAAAACAGCTGGCTATGCTCGTGGTAGCGGCGGTGGTCGTCGTGACGGTGCTGCTCATCGTCGAGACCTTCCGCCTGCTGCTGCCGGGGCTGTGGACGGTATTTTCCGCCGGGGATGAGCAAGCCCTCAGTGATTACCTGACCAGCCAGGGGCGGCTGCGCAGTTTTCTGACGCTGTGGTTCCTGGCCGTCGTGCAGGTGCTTTCGCTGGTTATTCCCGCCATGCCGGTGCAGCTGGCGGCGGGGCTTGCCTACGGGCCGTGGCTCGGCTTTTTGACGAGCTTTTCCGCCTCCGCCGTCGCCAACATGAGCGTCTACTTACTGGCCCGGCGACTGGCCCCGGTCATCCGGCGGCTGGTGGCCGACAACCCCAAGGCTGCGAAGCTGCTGGACAGCGTGCGCAGCAGCAAGGACCCCTGGTTTTACACGATTCTGGCGTTCATCACGCCGGGGCTGCCCAACGGCATCATCCCCTACGCCGCCGCCAACGCCGGGATGCGCCCCAAGCAGTTTTTGGCGGCCATCTTCATCAGCCTGCCCTTTCCCACCCTGCTGACCTGCGCGGCCGGCAGCTTTATCCTGGAGGGAAACTGGATGCTGACCGTGCTGGTGGGCGTGGTGCTGTTCAGTTTTGTGGGCATTCTGTTCTTCAACCGCACCCGGCTCATCGCCCGGGCGCACCACCTCAACGATAACCGCAAGAAAAAAGCCGGGGCATGAAAGCCTCGGCTTTTTTATAAAGGTTTCCCCTAAGGGGGGGAAGGCATCGCCCTCTACAGCGCGTTACACAAACACCACCTGCACCAGCACCATATACAGCGCCGTGCCTGCGGCGATGCTCAACAATGTATTCTTCTTCCACAAATGCAGACCTACCACCGCAGCGGCGGCAATAAGTTCCGGCAGGCCATGGTTCGGGCCGAGCAGGTCCACGCCGCGCAGGCAGTAGACCACCAGCATCGCCATGATGGCGCAGGGCAGCACACCCGCGAGGTAGACAATAAACCTTGGTGTGGGCCGCCCGCCGCCGAACACCACAAAGGGCAAAAACCGTATCAGCGCCGTCACGCCCGCGACCACCGCCACAAGCAGCGCACCGTGTACATCAAACGGCATGGTCGGCCTCCTTTTTCTCGGTAACTTTACGCAGCAGCGTCAAAGCCGCCGTAATGCCCAGCATGGAGGGGATCAGGAAATTGCTGCTGCCGAAAATCAAAAGGCAGACCAGCGAGACGCCCAGCCCCACCAGCGCGGGGGTGTGCTCCCTGCTTGCCTTCCACTGCTCGGTCATGACGACGAGGAACAGCGCGGTCATGGAAAAATCGATGCCGGTGGTATCAAAGGGAAGCACGCTGCCCAGCAGCGCCCCCGCCACGCAGCCCACAACCCAGTAAAACTGATCCAGCAGCGACACCCAGAAAAAGTATCTGCTCTGGTCAACGCCCTCGGGCGCGTCGCCGCTGCACACAACGGAGTAAGTCTCATCCGTCAGGGCAAAAATCAGGTACGGCTTAGCCGCGCCGGTATTTTTATAACGTTCCAACATCGAAATGCCGTAAAATAGATGCCGCGCGTTGACCATCAGCGTCATGAGCGCCGCCGAGATCAGCGACGCGCCGCCCGCCAATAAATCGATCGTGACATACTGCATACTGCCCGCATAGATCAGGCCGCCCATGGCCAGCGCCCAGCCCGCGCCGTAACCCTTGCTTTGCAGCAGCACACCAAAGCCCAGCCCCAGCACGATATACCCCGCCATGATGGGCACAGAGCGCACAAAGGCGTATTTGAACGTTTTCAGTTTCCCATTTCCCCTTTAACCTACTAAAGTGCTATGTTGGCTAGTATAGCACAAAAAAATTCCCTATGCAACAAAAAAGGCTTCCCCCGAGAGGGAAGCTGTCCGCGAAGCAGGCTGATGCGGGGCAAGCGTGCCAATGCAGCCCATTATCGGGCAGTCATGGCAAACCCGCCCCTCATCCGGCTCTTCGAGCCACCTTCTCCCAAAAGGGGAAGGCAAAATCATTTTTCACTCTCCCACTGCGCCACCAATGGCGCGGCGACGGTGGAGAGCGCCTCCCGGGCGGCGTTGATGGCGGTCACATCCGCCGGGGTGAGCTTATCGGCTTTTTTATGGCGTAATACGCGCTCCAACGCGCGTTCTGCGTCCTTGATTTTTCCGCGCGTCTCGCGGTCCAGTGCCTTGCCGGCCTTGCTGCCCAGCGCTGTGTTCACGCGGTAGAGCGCGGCCTCGCCCGCGTTCAGGGCCTCCAGGGCGGCCTTGCGCTCCTTGTCCTGCCCGGCAAAGGCAGCGGCGTTGCGCATGGCGCGGGTGATCTCCTCCTCGCTCAAATTCGAGGTTCCGGAGATCGTGATGCTCTGCTGCTTGCCGGTGTCCATGTCGCGGGCCTTGACCTTGACGATGCCGTTGGCGTCGATGTCGAACGTCACCTCAATTTTCGGCACACCCGCCCAGGCACGCTTGATGCCTCGCAGGGTAAAGGTGCCCAGCAGCTTATTGTCCTTGGCGAACTCGCGTTCGCCCTGCAGAACCTTGATTTGCACGGTGTTCTGAAACGGCGCGGCGGTGGTGAATACCTTGCTGAACCGCGTCGGGATCGTTGAGTTGCGCTCGATCAGATGTGTCGCCACGCCGCCGACGGTCTCGATCGAGAGGGTCAGCGGAGTCACATCCATCAGCAGCAGGCCCTCGCCAGGGCCTGCCAGCATTTCACCGCCCAGCCGCCCGGCCTGCAAGGCCGCGCCCAGGGCAACACATTCGTCGGGGTTCAGGGATTTGGACGGTTCCAGCCCGGTCATCCGCATGACTTTTGCCTGCACGGCGGGGATGCGGGTCGAGCCGCCCACCAGCAAGACCTGGTCCAGGTCGCTGGCCGAAATGTGCGCGTCGCTCAAAGCGTTGCGCACCGGCAGGGCCGTCCGCTCGATCAGATCGGCGCACAGTTCCTCGAACTTGGCACGGGTCAGTGTCGTCTGCAAATGCAGCGCACCTTCGGCGGTCGTGGTGATAAACGGCAGGTTGATATCTGTTTGTTTCGCGCTGGAAAGTTCTTTTTTTGCTTTTTCAGCTTCTTCCCGCAGGCGCTGCATCGCCACGCGGTCATTCGTCAGGTCAACGCCGTGCTCAGTTTTGCACTTCTCGGCCAGCCAGTTCATGATGCGCTCGTCAAAGTCGTCGCCGCCGAGGAAATTGTCACCGCAGGTGGCCAGCACCTGCACGATGCCGTCGCCAATGCGGATGAGCGACACGTCAAACGTACCGCCGCCCAGGTCGTAGACCATGACAGTCTGGGCGCGGCCATTGTCCAGGCCGTAGGCCAGCGCGGCGGCCGTAGGCTCGTTGACGATGCGGCGCACATTCAGCCCCGCAATGCGCCCGGCGTCCTTGGTGGCCTGGCGCTGGGCATCGTTAAAGTAGGCGGGCACAGTGATGACCGCCTCGGTGACGCTCTCGCCCAGGTAGGCCTCGGCGTCGGTTTTCAGTTTTTGCAGGATAAGCGCGCTCAGCTCCTGCGGCGTGTAGCACTTGCCATCGATGGGCACGCGGGTCTCGCTGCCCATCAGCCGCTTGACGCTGGTCACGGTGCGGGGGGCATTGGTCACAGCCTGCCGCTTGGCAGGCTCGCCGACCAGCCGTTCCCCCGCTTTGGTGAAGGCCACGACCGAGGGCGTTGTGCGCTGGCCCTCGGCATTGGGGATGACGACCGGCTTGCCGCCTTCGACCACCGCCACACAGCTGTTGGTGGTGCCCAGATCAATTCCGATCATTTTTGCCATGGTGGTGTTTGTCCTTTCAAAAAAGACACTTTTAACTCTTGTTTCTATTGTAACGTTTGCCGCCGGAAAATGTGTTGCGATTTCGTAAATATTGCAGTGATTTTTATAAAAGTAAGTTATCTGCAATTTTCCGTTGACGCTTTTTGTCTGGCGTGCTATATTTAGGGCAATACCACATAATTCTAAGTGCCGATACGGCGAGCGAGGTGCGGCAGCTGCTAAGCCAAAAGCGCAGATAATACTTTGTGTATTATCGAGCATTTTGGCAACGCAGATGCCGTACCGCAGCCGCTGGAGCGGTGCTTAAGCCGTCAGGCGGGAATTGTGCGGTGTTGCCCTTAGTCGGTGATGGGGGCAAAGCCCGGCTCGCCGGGCAGGGTCACGCCGTTGTCGGCCAGCATTTTTCGGAACTCTTCCTCGGGAAAGTCAAAGACAACTTCTTTAATCATGCTCTGCTCATGGACGAGTATCTTCCACGGCGCACCGCTGGGCTGCTGCAAAAACAGGATGCCGGACACGCCGTCGAGACTTTGCACGCCTTCGTCAGCCCAGAAAGCAGGGGAGGGGGTGACAAAGTAGTGGTCCACCATCCGCCCGCCCGGGAAGTCATGTTCAATGACCGCAGGGACCTCGCCGTCAGCCTGGGCGGATTTGTATTGCAGGTGCAGGTTGGTGAAGTCAGAAGCGGTCATAGAAGCATTCCTTTCCGTAAAGTGCTGCCTGCGGCGGTATGTGGGTATGCCGCCCTACGCCGCACATTTGGGTTGGTCGTAGGGCGGGGTGCCCTCACCCCGCCGCCTGGCAGCCGTTTATCAAACGCGCAGGCTGGCGGACTCAGGCTCGTTGCTGCCCTCGTCGAACTCGTAGTCGTTGCCGGGCAGGATGGCGTTCAGCAGGATACCGGCGATGGCGGCGATGGCCAGACCGGACAGGTTGATGGTGACATTGCCCAGACCAAAGCTGATGCCGCCCACCGAGTTGAAGCCCAGCGCGCTGACCAGAATGACGGCGGCGATGATCAGGTTGCGGGAGTTGGTGAAATCGACCTTATTCTCAACGACATTGCGCACGCCGATGGCGGAGATCATACCGTACAGCACAAAGCTGATGCCGCCGACGATGCCGGAGGGGATCGTGTTGATGACGGCCTCAAACTTCGGGCAGAAGCTCAGAATCATGGCGAACACAGCGGCAATGCGGATGACGAGAGGGTCGTAGATCTTCGTCAGGGCCAGCACGCCGGTATTCTCGCCGTAGGTGGTGTTGGCGGGGCCGCCCAGCAGGCCGGCCATGGCGGTGGCAAGGCCGTCGCCCAGCAGGGTCTTGTTCAGGCCCGGGTCACGGATGTAGTTCTTGCCGGTGGTGGCGGAGATAGCGGCAATATCGCCGATATGCTCCATCATGGTTGCCAGCGCGATGGGCACGATGGTGAACACGGCGCTGATGAAGGTCTCGCTGCCGTCGATGGCGAACAGACCCATGGAATCCTTATGCAGGGGGATGCCGAACCAGGCCGCCGCACCGATGGCCTGGAAGTCGATAGCACCGGTCACGAGCGCGACCGCGTAGGAGACCAGCACGCCGATGAGGATGGGCAGGATCTTGACCATGCCCTTGCCCCAGATGTTGCAGACGATGACGGTTGCCAGCGCGACGAAGGCCAGCAGCCAGTTGCTCTGGCAGTTGTTGATGGCGCTGGGGGCCAGAATCAGGCCGATGGCAATGATGATGGGGCCGGTGACGACCGGGGGGAAGAACTTCATCATCTTGCGGATGCCGAACGCGGAGATCAGCGCGCTGAACAGCACATAGACCAGGCCGGACAGGGCCACGGCCGCGCAGGCGTAGGGAAGATTCTCCGGGTTGGCACCGCCGTTGGTCACGATGGTAAAGCCGCCCAGATACGCGAAGCTGGAACCCAGGAACGCGGGGACCTTGCCCTTGCACAGGAAGTGGAATAGCAGCGTGCCCAGACCTGCGCAGAGCAGGGTGGTGCTGACGCTCAGGCCGGTCAGCAGCGGCACCAGCACGGTAGCGCCGAACATGGCGAACATATGCTGTGCGCCGAGGATCAGCAGCTTGGGCGTGCCCAGCTGCTTGGCATCATAGATGCCCTGCGAGTAATCGATTTTTTCTGCCATAAATGAAATTCCTCCTCACAATGGCCGCAAAAAAGGGAGACTGAACGTTTTTTACCCAAAAACCACAGCCTCCTTGCTTATCTCTATAAGGATAGCAGAAATAGCGGGAAAGTGCAAGATGTTAGGAAAATTTTGTCGTCATGTAGGGGCCGGGCACGCCCGGCCCTCAACTTTCCCTCAAATGGTCGTCCGCCTTACACGCGCGGGCCGGGTATGCCCGGCCCCTACTATCTTTTTGTCGGAAAGTGTGTTATTATAAATTAAATAAAAAAGTATAGTAGGAGATATTGACTTATGCTTACCCCCGGTATCAAGGGACACGCCGCGCTGCGTGTCACCACCGAAAATACAGCCCAGGCCATGGGCAGCGGCGAGCTGCCGGTGCTGGCTACCCCGGCCGTAGCCGCTTTAATTGAAAAGACCTGCTGGCAGTCCGTCGCGGCAGAGCTGGAACTGGACCAGGGCACCGTCGGCACGGCGCTGACGCTGGCCCACACAGCCCCCACCCCGGTGGGGATGGTCGTACAATGCGACTGCGAACTGACCGCCGTTGAGGACCGCCGCCTGTGCTTCACCGCCCGCGTCTACGACGATGTTACCGAAGTTGCCACCGCGACCCATGAGCGGTATATCGTGGATAACGAGCGGTTTACCCGCAAGGCAAACAGCAAACTGACGGCGAAGTAGGAATCCCCCAGTCCGCTGCCGCGGACAGCCCCCTTTAACAAGGGGGGGCTTTAAAGCCTCCCTTGTCAAAGCGAGGTCGGAGGGATTCCGCCCCTCGCCGCCTCTTTTAATAAATTGCCTCCTCCCGCCAGTCCACCAGGTCCCGCACGGTCTCCTCGCTCTCCACCCAGCCTTCCCGCCTGTCGGCGTGGGCGTCGGGGGCGTAGCGCTGCATCGTGCCGGGGCTGCGGCCCTGCAAGTATTCCTTGGCTTGCTTCTGGCGGCTGGGCACCGTGCGGCTTAGCAGTTCGTCCTTTTGTTTTCTATCCAATTTCTTATCCAACAAAATCACCTCATTTTCATTCTGCCCGCCGCAGGCTCTACCCAAACCTGCCAAATCGTGGTATAATAAAATTTACCGCCATTTTTAAGGAGCTTTGCAAACTATGGAACTCAAACTCAACCAGGTCGTGCTGCACCTGCTCGACCCCGGCGCGTCGGAGCCGGTTTTGTCGGACCGCGCCATGGATATGGACGCCGACCTGTACGAATACTACACCGCCACCCTCGAGCGCGCCTTTGCCAGCGACGAGGTCAAGAACTGCCGCTTTCTGCCCGATTCGGCCTTTGCCGCCGAAATGGCGCAGAACAACGATTTTATCGACCTGTCCCGCCGCATTGCGGGCGTGATTTTTGAGCAGATGCTGCAATACCAGGCCATCCCGGCGGGCGATCTGGCCGTGGTGGATTTCACCGCCGACGGCGTACCGTTCTACGGCGTGCTGAAATTAAACTACCGCCCCGGTTACACCCACCACACCGAGCTGATGGGCAACGGTCGGTTCAGCAGCATGGTCCCGCAGCGGACCCTTTTGCCCGGCACGCCCAAGGCCGACGAGGCCGCCCTTATCGACCGCGCCAACGGCACGGTGCGGCTCATTGAGAAAAAATTCACGCTGGACGATAAAAAGGACTTCTACCTTTCCACCCGCGTGTTCGGCTGCACCGAGGCTTTGCAGGAGAAAGCCAAGCTGAAAGCCGTCTGCGAGACTGCCGTCGCCGCGGTGAAGGAGGCCTACCCCGAACCGGAGGAACTGGACGATGTACCGCCCTTTGACGGCGGCACCGAGACCGCCGTGGAGCTGCTGGTGCGCAACCAGGCCGTGGACAATCAAATCTCCGTCGAGGACGTGCGCGAGCGTATCCGGGAGAATTTTCCCCTGGCCGCGCCGAAATTTGAGGAAGCCCTGGCCGAGACCGGCGTGCAGGAGAACGACCGCGTGACCGTGACCCCCGCCCGCATCAAAAAGCTGGAAAGCCGCAGTTTCAAGACCGAATCCGGCATTGAAATTAAAATCCCTGCCGAATTGTGCAGTTCCGACGATGCCGTTGAGTTCATCCATTCGGCCACCGGCGGGTTGAGTTTGTTGATCAAGGACGTATTGGTGTAAAAAACAAAACATGGAAACAAAACAAAAAACCACACTGACACAGGGCAGCGTGGCCAAAGGGATGCTGCTGTTTGCGCTGCCGATTTTCGTCAGCAACCTGTTCCAGCAGCTGTATAACGCCGCCGACTCCCTGATCGTCGGCAACTTTCTGGGCGGCGAGGCGCTGGCCGCCGTCGGCTCGTCCGGCAGTTTGATTTTTCTGCTGACCGGCTTCGTCAATGGCGTTTCGCTGGGTGCGGGCGTCGTGGTGGCACGGTATTTCGGTGCCAAAGATTGGGACAGGATGCGTCGCACCATTCACACCACCGTGGCGCTGGGCCTGGCCGCCGGTGTGGCGCTGACCGTCGTCGGCGTCATCCTGACCCCGCAGATCTTGCGTTGGATGGGCACCCCCGCCGACGTGCTCGTCAACTCGATTTCCTACTTCCGTATGTACTTTATGGGCTCGATCGCCGTTGTTATGTACAACGTAGGTGCGAGTATTTTACAGTCTGTGGGCGACAGCAAAAGCCCGATGGAGTATCTTATCACAGCGTCCATCATCAATATTATTCTGGATTTAATTTTGGTAGGCTGGCTGCGCTTCGGCGTGGGCGCGGCAGCCTTCGCCACCATTGCCTCCCAGACGGTCAGCGCCATTCTCGCCTTCGCCAAGCTGATGCGATCCCAAGAAGCATGGGCCGTCCGCTGGCGGGAAGTCAGATTTGACGGCCCGTCGCTCAAGGCGGTCATTGTGCAGGGCTTGCCCTCCGGCGTACAAAACTCGGTCATTTCGATTGCCAACGTCATTGTGCAGTCCAACATCAACTCGTTCGGTGCGCAGGCCATGGCGGGCTGCGGCGCGTACAGCAAGGTGGAGGGCTTCGCCTTCCTGCCTGTGACCTGCTTCTCGATGGCGCTGGCGACCTTCGTCAGCCAGAATGTTGGTGCAGGCCAGCCTGACCGCGTGAAAAAGGGCATGAAATTCGGTTCCCTCTGCTCGGTGCTGATGGCCGAGATCGTCGGCCTGTGCATTTACTTCGGGTCGCCGTGGCTCATCGGCGCGTTCAGCCGTGAGCCGGAGGTCATTGCCTTCGGCGTGCAGCAGGCCCACACGGCCGCACTGGTCTACTGCCTGCTGGCGTTCAGCCATTGCTCGGCGGGCATTCTGCGCGGGCTGGGCCGCCCGGTCGTGCCAATGATGGTCATGCTGATGGTCTGGTGTGCGCTGCGCATCACCTATATCACCATCACGCTGCACTTTATCCATCAGATCGGTGTCGTGTTCTGGGCGTATCCCATCACCTGGAGCATCTCGTCGGTGCTGTTTGCCTGGTATATCAAGCACTGCCCAATCCCCCGGTTGGGCGGGGGAGCGCCGGAATAATTACAAAAAACTGCCATGCATCGCGAAAGATGCATGGAAGTTTTTTTATTTCTTAATCACAAAGCACGGCAGCGGGGCAGTGTCAGCCCAGTTGGCAAACTCACAGACCAGCACCGTATACTTCGTCAGCGGCAGCGTGCGGAAGAACGCCAGCGCCGCCTGCTTTTCGGCATCGCCGATGACCTTGCCGCTGTACAGCACCGCCGCCAGCACCCCTCCGGGGCGCAGGGCATCCAGCGCCGCACGCAGGGCGGGCACACTGCCATCAGCAGTCGAATGTATATCATGCTCGGCCCCGGGCAGCCAGCCGAAATTGAACAGCACGCAGTCCACCTTGCCGGGCTGCACCAGTTCGCCCAGCCGGGCGTGATCGTAGAGCACCGCGCGGCCAATTTTATCATACCCGGCCTCTTTCAAGCGGCGGTTCGTGCGGTCCACGGCCTGGGGCTGGATATCCATGCCCAGCACGCGGCCGTTCTGCCCGGCCAGGCGGCAGAGGAACAGCGTATCGTTGCCGTTGCCGCAGGTCGCGTCCAGAAACAGCCCGCCGGGGGTCAGGTGGGCCTCCAAAAATTCATGGCAGAGCTGCACAGCAGACAAGTCGGGCACGCGGCGGCGCACCAGCCGCCCGCCCTCGGGTAAAAAGTCGAACCGCCGCGCCAGCGCACGGCCCGCCTCGTCCCGGGGCAGGGGCGCAGTAAACCGGGTGGTCTGCTTGGGGTCCAGCCCGCCGCCGCGCCGCAGCAGCTCTTTGACTAAGTAACTGCCATAGCCGCGGCCGCGCCACTCGGGTACGATCTCCAACCGCAGGATGGTCGCGCCGTCCACGACCGCCATGCCGATGGCCTCGTTCTCCTTATATAAAGTGTAGTGCCCTTTTTCCTGCTTGATCTGCATAGTCGTTACCCGCCAATCGTGTTTGTGTTCAGGTCGTAGTGGATCACATCGTCCCAGTTGCGGCGGAGGGCGATCTGCGCGGTCAGCGCGGTATCGTCATACACCAGCGACCACTGGGTATTGCTGGTCACGTCCTCGGAGTTGGGGTCCTGGGCGGATGCCTGCAACGCCAGCCAGGCGGTATCCGCAGGGATATTCCCATCAGAATCGCGCATTGCCAGAACGTCCATAATGGCGTCATAGCGCTCTTTGCCATGGCCGTAGATGCCATTTTTCTGGTTCGGCTGCACTAAATAGGCATAGCAGCCGTAAAAGTTCGTGATGGCCTGCATCGCCGTCCAGCGCAGCGGGCGGCCTTCCTGCTCCGGGTCGTACTCAATGACACGGGCATCGCCGGCGGCATCGGTGACAAAGAAGTGGTAGTCTCGCCCCGACGTTGCAAACATATCGTAGCTGTCCAGCAGGTCCACCGCCTCCTGGGGCGTGGCGGCGCGGTCCAGCACCAGGCGGATGGCAAGGGTCGTAAAAATTTTCTGCTTGCCGGTGTCCTGGTTGACCGGCTCACTGTCCAGCGTCAGCACGGCGATGGACACGCCCTTCTCGTTCATACCGTCCAGACAGATGAACGGTGCGGTCAGGCAGGCGAGCTTTTTCGCCATGCTCACATCCGGCTGGTTGGCCGAGATATTGTCCAGCGCGGCCAGCGCCACGGATTTGTAACCGTCCTTCGGCGTACAATAGACCAGCATGGCCGAGGTATCACGCTTGAAGTCGTAGTTGCGGCCCATCACGATATGCCTATCCTGCACCGTTGCAAAGGCGCTGCACCCGAACTGTGGGGCTTTCATATGGATGGGCAGCAGGGGAAGCGTTTCCTTCAGGATGGCATCGATCATCGATTGGTTGTCGGTGATGCCGTAGTTGATGACATCGTCGATGCTGTAATCGTACCGGACGTCCATGCGGTAGAGATTATAGTCGCTGTAATCGGTGATTTTTTCAATGCTGTTCACCGTGCGCAGCCGCCCGGCATACAGCACGCCAAACCCGGCTGCCGCCAGCAATACCAGCAGCAAAAGTGCCAACAGAACACGCAGGATCATCTTTTTCACAGAAAACGCCTCCCTTTTATATGTATACTTTATAATTTGATTATAGCACATCCTGTTGCGCGGCGCAACGGAGAATTTATCACGGTTTTCACCGCTTTTCACAGAGTTTTCACTCTCTGACGAAACCTATTTCACAATTACCCTGTATACTGTAAGCATTGAAAGCGAAAGGAGACGACCCATATGAGCAACGAATACGATTACTCCGGTCTCTATAACAATACATCCGGCGGGCAGCCTGCACAGAACAATGCGCAGCCTGCACAGCCCGAACAAACCGCCCCGCAGCAGCCCGCACAGGACAGCGCCTACCCCAATGTAGGTTCCAGCGGGGCCAACACCGCAAACACCGCCCGCACGGATTATTCCGGCTGCGGCGCAAGCCCGCAGTTCCAGCAGGACAACAGCGGCTACACCAGCAGCTTCAGCGGCGGCAATGGCGGCAGCGGCGGCTACAATGGGTACAGCTACGCCAGCGCCCCGCAACAGCCCCCCATGCCCGAGAAGAAGAAGGGAGGCCGCAAGGTCCTGCTCCGCGTGTTGGCCGGTGTCGGCGTTGTGGCGCTGGGCTTCGGCGGCGGTTTTGGCGGCGCAGTGGCCGCCAGCCGCATGGGCCTGACCGGCAGCCAGGTCGTTGTGCAGCAGGTGCAGCGCAGTACGGACACCGACGCCACCACCACAGGCAGCACCGGCGGCACGAGCATGAGCGTCCAGCAGATCGCGTCTGTCGTCTCGCCCAGCGTCGTGGCCATCACCACCGAGCAGATGAGCAGCAGCCAGACCTGGTTCGGCGGCTACTACGTGCAGAGCGGTGCCGGTTCCGGCGTCATCATCAGCCAGGATGGCTACATCCTGACCTGCGCCCACGTTGTCAGCGGCGCAACCAGTGTTAAGGTCCAGCTGGACGGCAGCGATGAGAGCTATGACGCGACCATCGTCGGCCAGGATTCCACCTCCGATATCGCGGTACTGAAAATCGACGCCACCGGCCTGACCCCGGCGGTCATCGGCGACAGTGACGCGCTGGCCGTGGGTGAAGTCGCTGTGGCCGTCGGCAACCCGCTGGGTACGCTGTCCAACACCGTCACCGACGGCGTTGTCAGCGCACTGAACCGCCAGGTCACGGTACAAGACAACGATATGACGCTGATCCAGACCGATGCGTCCATCAGCCCGGGCAACTCCGGCGGCGGCCTGTTCAACGGCAACGGCGAGCTGATCGGCATTGTCAACGCCAAGAGCAGCTACAGTGAAGCCGAGGGCATCGGCTTTGCCATCCCCATCAACACAGCCATGGAAATCGGCCAGCAGCTGATTGAAAGCGGCAGCGTGGCGCGTCCGGCGCTGGGCGTCAAGATCGTTGATGTGACCGACGCACAGACCGCGCAGCAGCTGGGCGTTTCCACCATGGGCGTTTACGTGGTGGAAGTCACCAAGGGCAGCGGTGCCGAAGCCGGCGGCGTGCAGGCGGGCGACCGCGTGCTGGCCGTGGATGACACGGCGGTGAGCGACACTTCCGCGTTGAAGAACTACCTGAAGGATAAATCCATCGGCGACACGGTGGCTTTGCAGGTCGAGCGCGACGGTAAGGTGCTGACGCTGAATGTCTCCCTGGGGTCGAGCGCACAGTAAAATAGCATAAGAAAAGGGATGCAGGTTTTGCGGCCTGCATCCCTTTTTTGATATTTATCCGTAGGGGCCGGGCATACCCGGCCCGGTCGCATAGGGAGAACGGTCGTTTGCGGGAAGGCTGCGGCCCCTACAACTCTGCCTAGCGGTTTTCACCGCATCTCAAACAACGTCCGCCGTTTCCACCAATAATACCCCAGCCCCACAGCATCGGCCAAAAACCAGCCGATGGGCACGCTCCACCAGATGCCGACCACGCCAACCACCGGGATTGCCGAAAGCGCATAGGCCAGCGCCACGCGGATGCCCAGCGAAATGACCGTGAGCACCACCGACATACCCGGCCGCCCCACGGCGCGGTACAGGCCGTACAGCAAAAACAGCCAGCCGATGCCTAAATAAAACGCGCCCTCGATGTGCAGATACCGCACGCCCTCGGCGATGACATCCATCTCGCCCGCATCAATAAAGATCCGCATCAGCGGCACGGCAAACCCATACACCACAGCGCTGACCGCTACGCTGAACCCTGCCGCCGCGGCAAACGCGCCGCGCATACCCTGTTTGAGGCGGCCTTTCTCCTGTGCACCGTAGTTCTGCGCCAAGAAGATCGAGAACGCATTGCCGAAATCCTGCACCGGCAGGTACGCAAAGGCATCGATTTTGACCGCCGCCGCAAACGCCGCCATGACCACCGTGCCAAAGCTGTTGACAAGCCCCTGCACGGCCAGGATGCCCAGATTCATGATAGACTGTTGGATGCAGGTCAGCGCCGAGAAGGACGCGATTTCTTTTATGCGGGCGGGCCGCAGCTTGGCCCGGCAGGCCGCCCGCAGCAGCGGGAACTCGAACCAGGTGTACAGTGCAATGCCCACGCCGGAGACGTACTGTGCAATGACGGTCGCCTCGGCAGCACCGGCCACGCCGCGCCCCAGCCCGCAGACGAACCAAAGGTCGAGCACGATGTTCAGCCCCGCCGACACCGCCAGGAACACCAGCGGCACGACCGAGTTGCCAAGCGCCCGCAGCAGCGACGCAAAATAATTATAGAGAAATGTTGCAGCCAGTCCCACAAACACGATGCGCAGGTACGTCCGCATCATGGCGTCGATCTCGGCAGGGATGCGCAGGAACCAGATAATGCCGTTGAACCCGGCGTACACAGCAAACACCAGCACCGCCGTGACACCCGCCAGCAGTACAAAACTGGCACGGATGCCCTCTTTTAACCCTGCATCGTCCTTTTGACCGTATTTGATGGAGAACACCGTGCCGCTGCCCATGGCAAGACCCAGCAGGATGGACGTTAAAAAGGTCATAAGCGTGAACGCCGACCCCACCGCCGCCAGCGCCCCGGTGCCGATGAACCGCCCCACAATGAGGGTATCGGCAATATTATAGCATTGCTGCAGCAGATCGCCCAAAATCATAGGCACCGCAAACTGCAGCATCGTAGGCATGACCGGGCCTGTAGTGAGTTGTTTTTGCATGAGAGCTGAAAACCTCTTCTTCTGTTTTTACACCGTTTATTAGTATAGAACAGGAACGAGGAAATGTCAAAATTGCGGCCGCCATGCCTCCCTTGTCAAGGGGCGGCTTTCTCAACTCAGTTCTGATCCTTACTTTTCCCCACCAACGCGGCCAATACTCCAAAAATCAAACTGGCCGCGATCCCGCCGCTGGCGGCTGTCAGCCCGCCGGTAAACGCGCCGGGCAGCCCGCACTCGTCCACGGCGTTCTGTACGCCCTGGGCCAGCAGATGACCAAAACCCAGCAGCGGCACGCTGGCCCCAGCCCCGGCAAAATCCACCAGCGGCTTGTACAGACCCACGGCGCTTAAGATTACGCCCGCCACCACATACCCGGTTAAAATCCGGGCAGGGGAGAGCTTGGTATAATCGATAAACAGCTGCCCCACGACGCAAATCAGGCCGCCTGCCACAAACGCCCAGACGTAGTTCATACCGCACCTCCCAGCTCAACGCAGTGGGCAATGCCTGGAATGCTCTCGCCCTGCAAAAACGTGGTCTGGCTCATCAGCGCCCCGGTGGCCATAAACAGCACGCGGTGCAGCTGGCCAGCCGCCAGCATGGGCAGTATTTTACAGCACAGCACCGCCGCGCTGCACCCGGCCCCGCTGCCGCCCGCCTGCACATTCTGGCCCTGTGTGTCATACAGCAGGCAGCCGCAGTCCTGGTGGTTGTCCAGCGGTACGCCCTCCTTTGCCATCTGCTCTCGCAAAAGGGCCGAGCCGACCTCGCCCAAGTCCCCGGTAAAAATCGCGTCAAAGTCCTGCGGGCGGGTGTTGGTCGCCGCAAAATAGCGCAGCAGCGTGGATGCCGCGGCGGGCATCATGGCCGCGCCCATGTTGTTGATGTCGTGTACCTCAAAATCCTGCACGCGGCCAAACGTCACCGAGAGCACCGGCACGCCCTGTCCGCCGTGCGCCCGCACCAGGCAGGCTCCCGCCGCTGTGGCCGTCCACTGGGCCGTGGGGGTGCGCTTGGCGCCGTATTCCAGTGGTGTGCGGAATTGCCGTTCTGCTGCGCAAAAATGGCTGCTGGTCAGCGCCATGGCGCGTTCTGCCATACCGGACGCTGCAAACGCAGCGGCCAGCCCCAGCGTCTCTGCCATCGTAGAACACGCGCCGTACACGCCCGCGAACGGCACGCCCAGCTCCCGCATCGTGTAGTTGCTGGCCGTACACTGGGCCTGCAAGTCGCCCGCAAAGGCGATATCCACCTTCGTGCGCGGTATATCCGCCTTGCGCAAGCAGAGTTCCGCCGCCTTGCGCTGCAAAATGCTTTCGGCCTGCTCCCAGTTTTCGCAGCCCTGCTCACCAAAGCCCGCGTCCTGGGTCACGAAGTCAAAGGCCGAGGCCAGCGGGCCTTCACTCTCCTTTTTGCCGCCCGCCGCCGCCCAGGCCGCCACGGTGGGCGGCGCGTCAAACAGCAGGGTATCACCCTTTCGTATCATGTGTCACCCCACCTTTCCCAACAGCCAGTAGATGACGCCCCACACAAAGCTGGCCAGCGTGCCAAAGGCGATGACCGGCCCGGCGATGCCAAAAATCTTTGCACCTACGCCTGTCACCCAGCCCTCGGCCTTGAACTCGATTGCCGGGCTGACGACCGAGTTGGCAAACCCAGTGATGGGCACCAGCGTACCCGCGCCCGCCTTGGCGGCCAGTTTCTGATACCAGCCCGGCAGCGTGAAAACGGCGGCGAGGAAAATCAGCGCAATGCTCGTCAGGGTGCCTGCCAGCGTTTTGTCGTACCAAATCAAAAACAGCTGGCGCAGCCCCTCGCCCAGGGTGCAGATAGCCCCGCCGACGCAGAACGCCCACACACAGTCCCGCACCACCGGCGAAGGCGGCGACGCGCGGTTTACCATTTCGTCATATTGCTTGGGGTCCAGTTTCACAGTCCATACCTCCTTTTGGGGGTAGTATGGGCTTAGTTGCCGTAAAATATAACGTTCCCGCGATAATACGGCTGCGGTATCATCGTTTTGTACAGTGCGCGCAGCTCTTTGCAAAGGGCGGCGTCGGGAACCGTGCCGCCGCAGGGCAGGGAAAGCACGGCGTACCGCGTGCCAAACACCCGGCTTTCCAGTGCCGTAGCCCGCGCCCCCGCCCGCAGGTAAAACCCGATGCGCCGCCGCGCCACGGCGGGGTCAGGGGCCTCGGCGGGGTGCTCGCACTCCAACAATAGATCATGCACCCGCATGGCGTCGTAGGCCTTGACGAGCTGCAATGCCTGGGTGCCAACGCCGCCGCCCCGCAGGTCACACCGCACGGCAAAGTAGTCCAGCAGCGCCGTCCGCTGGCCCGGCAGCACGACCTGCCACGCGTAGGCCAGCCGCACACCTGCGTCGTCGGTCAGCAGCAGCGGCTCGTAGATGCCCGCGTCCAACAGGCGCTGTATCTCGGCAAAGGGTTTGAGCTCCGCCGCAGGGAAATCCCGCGGCAGGGCGGTGTGGTACAGCTCCTCACAGCCAGCAGGGGACAGACGCTTGATTTGCATTGAGATTTCTCCTTTCTGTGATTGAATTGTGGGGGGAAATACGGTATAATAGGTAAAATTACGCATCACGGGTGCTGCCCAACAGCGGCCAGAGGACTGGCCGCCCTACCATGCGGCTGCCCTGTAGGGCGGTCAGTCCTCTGACCGCCGCCATTTGCGACACACTTTATAAACAAGGAGCCACCCACATGGAATGGACTGACATCAGCATTACCGTCGCCAAGCGTGACGCAGACACGGCCGAGGCCATCGCAACGATGGTCGCCAACGGCGGCATTTATATCGAGGATTACAGCGACCTGGAACAGCAGGCGTGGGAGATCGCCCACGTGGACCTCATCGAGCAGGAGCTGCTGGACAAACCCCGCGACGTCGTCATCGTACATATGTACCTTGCACCCGATGAAAACCCCGCCGAGGTTCTGCCCCTGTTTGAGGAACGTCTGCAGAACAGTGGCATCAACTACCAGCTCAACACCACCGGCGTCGAGCAGGAGGACTGGCAGAACGGCTGGAAAAAATACTACCACGCGATGGATATTGGCGACCGCCTTGCCATCGTGCCCGGGTGGGAGGATCACCAGACCGACCGCATCAAGATCATCATGGACCCGGGCATGGCCTTCGGCACCGGCACGCACGAGACGACTTCGCTCTGCCTGGAAACGCTGGACAGCCTGGTCAAGGGCGGCGAGCGGGTGCTGGATATCGGTACCGGCTCCGGCATTCTGGCCATTGCCGCACTGAAGCTCGGCGCAGCCGAGGCCGAGGGCGTGGACATCGACCCGATGTGCGTGCGCACTGCGGGTGAGAACGCCCAGCGCAACGGCGTGGCCGACCACTTTAAAGTCCTCGTCGGCGATCTGTCCGACCAGGCCAGCGGGCAGTACAACATCATCACGGCCAACATCGTGGCGGCGGCCATCCTGTCGCTGGCCCCCCACGTGCCGCCGCTGATGGCCCCGGGCGCACGTTTCATCGCCAGCGGCATCATCACCGAGCGCAGGGATGAAGTGCTCACCGGGCTGCAAGCCGCAGGTCTTGCGCCCATCGAGGTCAAGGAAAAGCGCGGCTGGGTCTGCATCATCTGCGAAAAGAAAGAGGCGTAAAGTATGCCGCATCGTTATTTTACCCGGGAGCTGGCCGATGGCCGCGCCGCGCTGACCGGCAGCGATGCCCACCACCTGGCCGACGTCATGCGTGCCAAACTGGGTGAGGAAGTCGTCCTCTGCGGCCCGGACGGGCTGGAATATCTCGGCACGGTCACGGCTATTGAGCCGGGACGGGTGGAGTTTTCCGTCACCGACGGCACAACCAGCAAGGCCGAGCCGGACTGCGCCGTAACGCTGTTTGCGGGCTACCCCAAGGCGGGCAAATTAGAAGAAGTCATCCGCCACAGCGTCGAGCTGGGCGTGACTGAAGTTGTACCGTTTTTCAGTCGATACTGCGTAGCAGCGCCAAAAAAAGAGGATGTGAAGTGCGAGCGGTACAACCGCATTGCCGCCGAAGCCGCCAAGCAGGCGGGCCGCGCAATGCTGCCCCATGTGGCGATGCCGCTGCCGGATTTTGGTGCGGTGTGCAAGGCATTTGCGGATTTTGACCTTGTGCTGTTCTTCTACGAGGGCGGCGGTGCGCCGCTGCGGGAGATCCTGCACCCCAGCCGATACAAGCGCATTGCCATCGTCACCGGGAGCGAGGGCGGTTTTTCCGTCGAGGAGGCCGCCGCTGCGAAAGCTGCCGGGGGCGTGACGGTAGGCTTAGGCCCGCGCATCCTGCGATGCGAGACCGCGCCCCTGGCCGCGCTGACAGCGACGATGCTGCTGACGGGGAATTTGGAGTAACCACAAACCATAGTATGTAAAAAGAAAGAGGAGCGCCACCCGCATATGGGTAACGCTCCTCTTTGTGTTATTATTGCCCTTGTAGGGGCCGGGCATGCCCGGCCCGCAGGTAAAAGGCTAACGGACACTAATGGGAAACCCGCGGGCCGCACATGTGCGGCCCCTACAGCTCTACTATTTCGCCTTCACATACGCCCCAAACGCATTCGGCACGGGGTATACCTCGGCCAAGTCCTCGGCGGCTGCCCAGACATAGCCGTCGGGCAGTTCACACGCTTTCGCCGTGCCTTTCCACCCGCCAAGTTCCCAAACCTTGTGCGTAAATACGTGCTTTGCGGGCGGCAGCGGCGCGGCCAGCGCGGCCTGCACGCCCAGTTTCGCCAGCGCAGCGCACAGTTCGTCCCTTGTCAGAGCCTTTTCCCATGCGGCGGGCTGCCACAATCCGGCCAGCAGGCCGTGGGCGGGCCGCCGCTGTAATAGTAACCCACGCTCGCTTTCAATCAGCGCCACCGTCACCGGCACTTTGCTCTTGGCCTTGGGCGCGGGCTTCACGGGCAGTTCCGCCGCGCGGCCCGCCGCATACCCCTGGCACAGGTCGGCCAGCGGGCATTCCCCGCACCGGGGCGTGCCGGGCACGCAGACCAGCGCCCCCAGTTCCATCAGGGCCTCGTTGTAGGGGCCGGGTGTGGCTTTGGGCATCTGCGCCAAAACCCGCTCTGTAAACAGCCGCTTCGTCGCCGGGTTCATCACGTCGGCGTCGTCGTTGTACAGCCGCGCAAAGACGCGCAGGACGTTCCCGTCCACCGCAGGGGCGGGGATGCCAAAGGCAATGCTCGCCACCGCGCCCGCCGTGTAGTCGCCGATGCCCGGCAGGCTGCGCAGGGCGTCGTAGTCGGCGGGCAGGTCGCCGCCGTACTGCTCACAGACGATGCGGGCGGCTTTCTGCATATTGTTGACGCGGTTGTAATAGCCAAGGCCCTGCCACAGCTTGCGCAAGGCGTCCGGCTCACAGGCCGCCAGGGCGGCAGGGTTCGGCAAAGCCGCGATAAAACGTTCATAATAGGGTATCGCCGCTGCCACGCGGGTCTGCTGCAGCATAATTTCGCTGACCCAGATGTGGTACGCAGAAGGCTCCTGCCGAAAAGGCAGGAGCCTCTTGTTTGCGTTAAACCATTGCAGCAGCGGTGCGGCAATGGGCTTCATCAAAAACCACCGCAGGTGCGGGGGAAGGGGATGACGTCGCGGATGTTGGGGATGCCGGTGACGTACATCAGCAGACGCTCAAAGCCCAAGCCGTAACCGGCGTGCTTGACACTGCCATAACGGCGCAGGTCAAGATACCAGTCGTAGTCGGCGGTATTCAGGCCCAGTTCCTTCATTCGGGCTTCCAGCACGTCCAGGCGCTCCTCACGCTGGGAGCCGCCGATCAGCTCACCGATGCCGGGCACCAGCATATCGGCAGCGGCAACAGTCTTGCCGTCCTCGTTCTGGCGCATATAGAACGCCTTGATTTCCTTCGGGTAGTCGGTGACGAACACAGGCTTCTTGAAGATCTGCTCGGTCAGGTAGCGCTCGTGCTCGGTCTGCAGATCGGTACCCCACTCGACTTTGTACTGGAAGTTGTCGTTGTTCTTCTTCAGCAGCTCAATGGCGTCGGTGTAGGTCACGCGGGCAAAGTCGCTGCTGGCAACCAGTTCCAGGCGCTCGATGAGACCCTTGTCAAAGAACTGGTTGAAGAAGGCCAGCTCGTCGGGGCAGTTGTCCAGCAGGTAGCGGATGACGTAGCGGGTCATGGCCTCGGCGGTCTCCAGGTAGGTGTTCAGGTCGGCGAAAGCCATCTCCGGCTCGATCATCCAGAACTCGGCGGCGTGGCGGGTATCGTAGCTCTTCTCGGCGCGGAAGGTAGGGCCGAAAGTATAGACGTTGCCCAGGGCCATCGCCATGGCCTCGGCCTCCAGCTGGCCGGAGACGGTCAGGTTGACCGGGCGCTTGAAGAAGTCCTTCGTGTAATCAACGCCGCCCTCGTCGTTGCGGGGAATGTCGTTGAGGTCGAGGGTCGTGACCTGGAACATCTCACCGGCGCCCTCGCAGTCAGAGCCGGTAAAAATCGGCGTATGCACGTAGGTAAAGCCGTGCTCATGGAAGAACTGGTGCAGAGCAAACGCCGCCTGGCCGCGCACGCGGAACGCCGCGTTGAAGGTGTTGGTGCGGGGGCGCAGGTGGGTCATGGTGCGCAGGTAATCCATGCCCATCTTCTTTTTCTGCAGCGGATAATCACCGCCGCAGGGGCCAAGCACCGTGATCTCGTCGGCGTTGATCTCAAAGGGCTGCTTGGCGCCCGGGGTCACAACCAGCGTGCCGGTGACTTCAAAGCTCGTGTACAGGCCGCACTTGGCGATCTCGGCATAGTTGGCGAGCTTGTCAGCCTGGAAAACGATCTGGACGGGCTTATAGCAGCTGCCGTCGGACAGCGAGATAAAGCCGATATTTTTAGAATCGCGCACGGTTTTTGCCCAGCCGCAGACAGTGACCTTGGTACCGTCTGCGGGGGTGGCCTTGTACAGCGATGCAAGTTCCGTTCTCTGCATGGATAGTCCACTCCTCTTTATACGATGAATATAGCTATTGTAGCAGGTATTTTATAAAAAGTAAAGAGGGGACTATGGCAAACGTTGCTCTTGCCGCCTTTCCTTTATCTCTCACCCCACCGCCTTCACCAGTCCTTCCGCTGCATACCTTCCCGCCCGCAGCGCTTCGTCCAGCGTGTTCGCGTGGCCGCCTATTTCTATCAAAAGGCTGCCGGTCGTCAGGTCTTGGTTATAAAACCTGTACCCGCACAGCACCGGCCTTGTCAGCCCGGGATACGCACCCTCCATGGCTGCCTCCCACGCGGCGGCAAAGCGCAGGTTCAGCCGCCAGTTGGGCAGGGCGGCGCTGCCGCCGTTGTCGCACCCGGCAATGACCATGACCTGCGCCGTGCTCTCGCCGTCAATTTCACACACCGGCTTCACCCGCGTGCCGTCGCTGTCCTCAATGGCATCGCGGTGGACGTCCAGCACGATTTTGATGGACGGATACCGCGCCAGATAGTCCTGCACGCCCGCGCGGCTGCGCTGGTAGCTGCTGGTGTAGCCGGGCGCGTCGTAGAGCGTTGTATCGTGCAGGGTGTTTATGCCTGCCGCGTTCAGCACCCGGGCCATCTCGGCCCCCACAGCCACCATGTTCAGCGCGGTATTTTTGCTGCGGGCCGTGTAATTTTCGTCAAACACCGGGTCGGGCCAGGTCTGGTAGCTCTCGGTGGCGTGGGTGTGCATGATGAGAATTTGCGGCTCACCGCTGTTTTTCTCGATGGCAAACGGCAGGCTCTGGGTCGTCACGGCAGCGCGCAGGTCGGCGTCGGGGTGCTCGGTGCTGTTTTTGATGCTGCCCGCCGCCAGCTGCACATAGCCGTCGCCGCTGCCCTGTTTGAGGGTCACGCTGCGGATGCGCCCGGCAGATTCTGATTTCGGCAGCTCCGGCACGGCGCTGGACAGGGGCGTGGCCGTGGGTCCGGGCGTCGGTTCTGCGGTGGGGGCCTGTGTCGGGGCAGAGGAGGGCGTCACCGTGGGCAACGGCGTCGGTCGGCGATCGGGCCGCTGGGGTTTGTAGACGGTCTGGGCAGCGTCGGCGGGCCAGCTGACGGCAGCTGCTGCGCCGGGGTCCTGCAAAAAAAGTGCACCGCGGATAAGCCATGCCCATCCGGGGCAAGCCGCACAGGCCGCCGCCACGGCCAGCACACCGCCCGCAAACACGGCCCCGCACAGGGCCGCAGCGGCCCAACGGCGCAGCTTTCCCATGGCACACACCCCCTCTGTACCAGAAATTTATGCGGAATTTTTGCTTTCTATGAAGTTTTTTTCAAAAAACACTTGCAACTTTCGGAAAAGTATGGTAGGATAACTTGTACTGTTATGGGGAACCAAGGAGGTGGAACGAATGCCTAATATTAAATCTCAGAAGGATCGCGTTGTTCAGGCCAAGAAAGAGGCTCTGCACAACAAGACCATCAAGTCCAACCTGAAAACAGTGGTCAAGAAGGCAAACGCTGCCATCGACAGCAATGCTGCTGACAAGGAGACCGTCGTTAAGGTCGCTGTCTCTGCCATCGACTCTGCTAAGAGCAAGGGTGTCATCCATAAGAACACCGCTGCCCGCAAGATCAGCCGCATGGCTAAGCGCGCCAACAAGGCTGCCGCTCAGTAATTGATCGCATGAACAATGCCCGCCGTATTTCTACGGCGGGCATTTTCATTTATTAAATGTATGTAGGGGAGAGATTTATCCCTCCCGGGAACCTTGTTGCAGGCACGCGGCAAAAACAACGCCACTGGATAGGGGCGGCATATATGCCGCCCGCAGCCTTCCCGCAGGCGACGATCTGCCGCACACGCGCGGGCCGCCTATATGCGATCCCTACAACTCTGCTGCGATTAAACATCGTAATCATGGCGCACGCTGTGGGAGGGACAAATCCTTCCCCTACTTTTTTGTGGTCATACTTCCTGCTCCATCAGCAGTCGTTTCAGCGGCATAATGGCCGCCGGTTCGGCGCTGAAGGTGCGCACACCGAGCTTCAAATACGCGGGCATGGCGCTGACGGCGGCCACGGTGATGCCACATAAGTACACCTGCATCCCACGGGCCTGGGCTTCCTCCAGAATATGCTGCACCAGCCGCAGTACGGCAGGGTTTGCCAGCTGCCTGATGGCAGCGGTGGGGTCCTGCACAAGGCCCAGCGTGTAGCGGGTCAGGTCCTCGATATCCACGGCCAGCAGCTGTGCACCGTGGTCCATCAGGTCGCCCGCCATCAGGGCGGCACTAGGCATATCCACCACGCAGCCCATCGTCAGCGGGCCGGTCTCGCAGCCCGCTTCCAGCAGCTCATCGCGGCAGTCCTGCACCTCGCGCAGACAGTCGTCCCAGTCGCTCACGTCGGTGATCATCGGGAATACCACCCGCAGATCGCCGTCCGGGGCAGCCTGCAGCATGGCCTTGATCTGCGGCTTGAACAGCCGGTGGCCTTTCATACAAGCCTGCATCTCCCCGGTCCAGGGGGCGTCGTCGTCGGCGCGGGTATCGCAGCTGCGCACCAGCAGGGGGACGCCCTCGGCGTTTTTCAGCAGCTCGCGCAGGCGGGTGGTCTGTGTGGCCGTGCTCTGGTCATACAACAGCGCCGCCTCGGTGCGCACAATGCCCACGCCTGCCGCGCCGTGGGTGTGGGGCAGGTCGTTATCGCTCAGGTTGCAGGTGGGCATTAAGCGGAACGCCGTGCCGTTTTTCGTCAGGCAAGGCAGGGTATCCGCCGGGTCGGGCGGTGCGCCGTGCAGGCGGCTCAGGGCGATTTTACAGTCAGCCTGGGCGATCTGTGCGCCATCCGGCTCCACGACCAGCGTGCCGCTGTCGGCGTCCAGAATGGCCCGCCGCCCGGTCGCCATGGCAGAAGCACCCTCGCCCAGCTGCACCACGGCGGGGATGCCCATGCTGCGCGCCATAATGGCGGCGTGGCTGACCGTGCTGTCCTTGTCGCTGGCAAGGCCCAGCACCATGCGGCGATCCAGGCTGAACAAATCGCTGGGGAAGAACCGGTCGGCCACCAGGATGCTGGGCCGCTTTAGATGCAGGCGGCGGCGCGGGCGGCCATCCAGGATATCCACCACGCGGCGGCAGACATCGCAGACATCGACGCTGCGCTCCTGGATGTACTCATCATCGACATTTTTTAAGCGGTTGGCGAAAATCTGCTCGGCGCGTTCCACGGCGGCGGCACCGCCTGCACCGGCGGCTATGTAATCGCCGATCTCATTGGTGAAGGATTCATCCTCCAACAGCGCGATTTGGAAAAGCAGGATATCCGCGTCGGGGCCTTTGGCGCGCTGGCTCAAACGGCGCAGTTCATCCTTGGCCAGCACAACGGCCACATCGTAGAGTGCGCGTTCCCGGAAGGGGTCGCATACGATGCGGTGCAGGCCGGTGGTGCCGTGGTCGATCTGTTCGACCGGGCCGGCCACAATGCCGGGCGACGCCGGCACGCCGGTGTAGGTGTGCATAGAGTAGGCCTCCTTTATTGAATTTCCTTAGGCAATACCGCACAATTCCCGCCTTACGGCTTAAGCACCGCTCCGGCGGCTGCGGCACGGC
>OJPZ01000055.1_pt1 | contig 79002 bp, 69 predicted proteins | sample 1598611 | NCBI WGS metagenome assembly OJPZ01 (sample SAMN03922494, study PRJEB24848) | human gut metagenome | isolation source: stool sample | host: Homo sapiens | place: Germany | collected 2011-11
AGAGCGCCGCCCTGTCACGGCGGAGGTCACCGGTTCAAGTCCGGCCGGGGTCGCTCGAACAGGTTCCTGTTCATGGCTCTGTAGCTCAGTTGGTAGAGCGAACGACTGAAAATCGTTAGGTCAGCGGATCGATGCCGCTCGGAGCCACCATGGCTTTAAACCTCGGAAATCTCCGAGGTTTTTTGTTTTTCATCACTTTTAAGTCATATAGGAACCAAAATTACGGCGGACTGACTGCAGAGAGGCCATGACTTTTTGAAGGGGCAGATTCTTCGGTCATGGCTCTCTCAATCTCATGTCTTGCTGAATTCGTGATGTGGGCGTGTCAATGCCCCGTACGGGTGTGTCATCTTATGCTTTACTTAGAAATGACTAAGAAACCCCCGTTGAAGGGTGAATTTGTCTGTTGGCGGATTACACTGGAATACCATAAGACAGGAACAATGGAGGGTTTGTGGGCAGAGCTATGCCAAACCCCGTTAAGGGAATATTCACTGGGGCGGTAGCATGGAAGTGCTTTTGGTCGGTAATACCGATTTCATTACCAAACAGTGGATTCAGCATGCCTTTCCCCGAGACCATGTGGTGATAGCGGAACGCGAAGGCACCGTAGACGGCAATGACCATCTCAGAATCGTCAACATGTCTGACGCCAACGCCCTTGCCGAAGCCCTTACCGCATACGAATTTGATCGCATCGTATTCTTTTCCGAAAATCTGACCCCACGCAGCGACAGAGACGGCGACCTGGGAGCATTGCGAAGACTTCTGCATGCCATTCGCAACAGGCAAACGCAAATGCTGATGGTCAGCGGCCCCGAATCCGAATTCACTTATCCGGAAAACGACGACGTAAGCGATACCAGCAAAAGCCTAATGTCTCGAGCATTGGAAGAACTCTGCCTGTATTACGCGCGCACCTACCGTCTGGAAGCGAAAATCATTCGTTGCCCATACTTGTATGCACCCGAACGCAATGGGGTAACCGCATATTTCGGCAGACTGTTCGAACAGGCGTCAGCAGGGTCGATCTCATTCTGCGAACGCGAACAGCAGCAGACATGCTTTCTCTGCGCCGACGATCTTGCCGAACTGATCTACCGCATGTTCGACGATTGGACCGCTGAAAGCGAAGTATTCCACGTGCCCAACGCGTTTGACTTCACATACGGTGATTTGGCTGATGTGATTAGCGCGGCATTTCCTGGATTATCGGTGTCTTTTGGCGAAGACAGGACACGGCATTACCCGGCAGACGACCATGCGCTGCGCTTGCGTTATGGCTGGTCGCCGCGATATTCGCTCAAACAGGATCTTCCCCTGGTGCTGCAACGCTGGAAAGAGGCGCGTGCGCAGGAACAGTCCGAAAAGCACCTGATCTGGGATTTTCTGCGCAACCATTCGAAACCATGGATCGCATTCGAAATCTGCGTCACGTTCATACTGGAGGAACTGCTTCGCACCGCGGTACAAGGCAACAGTCAGCTGGGAACCGTGGATTTGCGCCTGTTTTTCGTGGTGATCGTCGGCACGATGTACGGACTGAACGCAGGCGTGTTCGCGGCCGCGCTCGCATGTGCCGGCATGGCGTTGTCGTACGTGTCGAGCGGTGCGTCATTCGCGCCACTGTTTTACGATACGTCGAACTGGATTACGTTTGTGGTGTATTTCGTTGCGGGCGCAGTATGTGGGTATGTACAGATGCGCAATCGCGAAAACCTGCGATTCATGCGTGATGAAAACAGTTTGCTGCGTGAACGACTTGCGTTCCTGCGTGACCTGTACCACGATGTGCTCGATGATCGTCGTATGTTGCGCGGGCAGATTATCGGCAGACGTGACAGTTTCGGCAAAATGTATGCGATGACCCGTGAATTGGACGAAGTGCAGCCTCAAAAGCTGTATCGTGCGGCCATTCGCATTATGCAAGATACGTTGGGCGGCGATAGTTTCGGTATTTACCGAATCGATAATGGTGGTCGTTTCGCGCGTTTGGTGGCCGCAAGCCCGCAGACTGAATCTTTGTTCAGCAAATCTACGTTGCTTGAGAATTATGCCAACGTTGTCATTGCCTTGGATCATGGCGGATTGTGGGTAAACCGCAATCTCGAACAAAACCTTCCAATGTATGCGGCGGGCGTGCATGCCAATGGCAAGCTGGCCGTGGTGATTGTGCTTGCCAAAGCCCAGCCCGACCAAATGAACCTGTACTTCCAGAATCTGTTCACCATCATGTGCGGCTTGGTGGAATCCGCTATGGTGCGTGCCTTCGATTATGAGAATGTTGCACGGCAGACGATGCTGGTGCCCGGCACTGAATTCTTGAACACCCAGGCGTTTCTGCCTGAAGTGTTGGCTGCAAACGAGCTCAAGCACGATCATATGGGCGATCATCTGCTGCTGCGTGTGGCAGACGCTTGGCAAGACGATGGCAGCCGCCTGATGGGAGCCATTCGCCAAACGGATGAGGTCGGTGTGCTGCAGGACGGCAATGTGTATGTGCTCATGAACCAGGCCAGCGAGCATGAGCTGCCGATCATCAACAAGCGTTTGACCCAGGCTGGATTGCATGTGACGCTGGTTTCAGACCACGAGGAAGATTCGTTGCTGGCTGAGGCTTCGAAACAAGTGGCTGTCGAATCGCAAGCGGATGAAACGCTGCGCAGGAACGTTGCGCCGAATGATTCTGCATCGCATGAAGGCGGCACAGTGTGAACGCGACGGTGATGGCGATGCTGCTTATCGCCGTGCATGTAATGATATGCGTGCTGCTGTGCGTATTGTCTCGCGTTGGCGTGCTTCGTGTGGAGGGGCGGCTGCTTCCTTTCATGCTGCTGGTGCCATTTGTGGGGCCGTTATGTGTGCTGATGCTGCATACGCGCACGCTGATGCGCGCTGGTGAGCACACGGCTCCGGGGCTTGAGCAAATGCGTGTGGATGATGAGGAACGTCGAAGCATCCTGGTTGAGGAACGAGCTGATTTCGCCAATACAGTGCCGTTGGAAGAGGCACTGATCGTCAACGATTCGAGTCAGCGGCGCAGTCTGGTGATGTCCATTCTCAACGACAATCCCAGCCGTTATATCGATGTGCTGTCGCAGGCTCGACTGAATGAGGATGTGGAAGTCGTGCATTACGCGGCTACCGCCATGGCGCAGATCAGCGCCAAAGAAGATCTTGCATTGCAGCGCTGCCGTAACGATTATCTGCAGCATCGAAATTCCGAAACGATGTTGGAACGCTATTGCGATGCGTTGGAACGATATGTCAATTCCGGTATTGCGCAAGGATATGCATTGCAGTTGCAGAAGCAGCGATATGCCGAAGTATTGCAGGAACGACTTCGTAAACATGACGATTATCACGTTGCGTGTCGTCTTGCGCAAATGCAGATTGATCTTGGACTCTTTGATGATGCCGCGCACACCGTTGACGGCGCTATGGAATGGTGGCCGGATCAAGGCGATGTATGGCTGATGCGGCTACGGCTCGATGCCGCACGCAATGATGGCGATGCGTTGCGTCAAACCGTTCAGCAGATTGAAAGCAAGCATATTTATCTCGGTGGCCAAGGAAGACGCACGTTGCGGTTTTGGACTGGAGCCAAGGAGGCTGAACGCGCATGATCAGAGGATTCCTGTCAGACGTGTTGGCCAAGTGGAAGCGATTCCGCTGGCAAGGTCTGGTCAAGGTCTGGGCTGTGTTCATGGCCATCGCATTGGTGTTGCTGGTGGAAAGCCTGGGCGTGCATTATGGTGCCACGCGGTTCGACATCACGTATTTGGATCGAGCCAAAGCCATTCCTGCTGCCAATGCTATCGCTGGACAAAAAGCCACGAATCTGTTGGTGGTTGACAGTTCGCAGGAGGGTGTCAGCGATGCCGAAGCCATGCTCGACCAGATTCTGCTTGATATGAAAGTCCCTACCACTACGGTTGACGTGGCTGACGAAAACGCTGAATTTCCAGCGTTGAATCACTACAGCACCATAGTAGTGGCCATGCCTAATCTCGACCGTCTGGGCGAGCATGTGCTGCAAATCATGCAATGGGCCAAAAAGGGCGGCAGCGTCATGTTCGCCATGACCCCGGAGAAAACCGGCTATTTGGATGTGATCGGCCCGCAGATCGGTATTGAATCGTCCGCATACAAATATGTGGCGACTGAAGACATTACACCTTCCGAAGATTTTATGTTGGGTGGCGGCCAGACATACACATTCAGTGACCCGTTCAAATCGTCGCTGAGCGTCGCATTGAATGATCGTGCACAGGTGGAAGCGGTCAGCAGCAATGGCAGAACGCCATTGGTGTGGAGGACCGCGGTGGAGTCAGGAACGGCTGTGATGTGCAATATCGGCATTTACGGCAAGGTGTTTCGAGGATTTTACGCTTCGGCATTCAGTCTGCTCGGCTCTGCTATGGCCTATCCGGTGATTAACAGCGCAGCTTTCTACTTGGATGATTTTCCCTCTCCGGTACCGTCTGGCAATGGTAAATACATCAAACGTGACTACAATATGAGTATTTCTGAATTCTATTCTCGAGTATGGTGGCCGGATTTGGTGCGTCTTGCGGAACGGTACGGTATTCGTTTCACCGGTGTGATGATTGAGAATTACGGCGATGACACCAAGGACGATCCGGTACGGCAGACGGACAACACACAATTTGAGTATTATGGGGGATTGCTGCTTCGTCAAAACGGCGAAATCGGATATCACGGGTACAACCATCAGCCGTTGGTGTTGCCGAATACAGATTACGGCAACGAATACACGTACGTGCAATGGCCGAATCGCAAAGCCATTGTGGCATCATTGCAGGAACTGATTGCATTCCAGAAAGACGTATTGCCGGCTGTAACATCGTCGGTATACGTGCCGCCGTCGAATATCCTCTCCCAAGAAGGACGAAAGATCATCGGCGAGGATGTGCCGCAGATTCGCGCCATCGCCAGTACGTATATGCCTTCCGACAGTTCCTTGCCGTACATACAGGAGTTCGGTGTTGCGGCCGATGGCGTGGTGGAGGCTCCCCGTATCGTGTCCGGCGGCATGGTGGGCGACACGTACATGCGTCTTGCCGCGGTTTCCGAATTGAACATGCACTATGTGAGCACGCACTTCATGCATCCCGACGATCTGCTTGATGAAGATCGTGGTGCGAAAGAAGGTTGGGAAACCTATCGCAAGGGATTGGAAGATTATTTGGATTGGTTGGAACAGTCGGCTCCGTCCATTCGTATGCAGACTGGAACGGAATGCGCTGCGGCGGTGCAACGATTCTCAGGATTGACGGTTTCGATGGCAACGTCCGACGATAGTTGGGATTTGCATCTTGGCAACTTCATCGATCAGGGCTGGCTCATGTTCCGTGCGAACAATGGCACGCCTGGCAGGGTCCGTGGCGGAAGCCTCACTAAGCTGACCGGCAACTTGTATCTGCTCAAAGCCACGAGCGCCACGGTTCATATCGAACGCAAGACTGGGGGAGCGGCATGAGAATCTGCCTGGTTTTGGAAGGATGCTACCCGTACGTGCATGGTGGCGTGTCCACATGGATGCACAGTTATATCGAAGCGATGAAAGAGCACGAGTTCGTATTGTGGGTGATCGGCGCCAAAGCCGAAGACCGCGGCAAATTCGTATATGACTTGCCCAGCAATGTGGTGGAAGTGCATGAGGTGTTCCTCGACGACGCCTTGCGTCTGAGCGGTGAACGCGCGCAAGTGTCGTTCACCGAAGAGGAATTGCGGTCATTGCGCGAACTGGTGAATCTTGGCAGCCCGGATTGGGATGTGCTTTTCAACCTGTTCCACACCAAAGGCGTGCATCCGCTGTCGTTCCTGCAAAGCCGTGAATTCATTGACCTGTTCACGCAAATCTGCATGGAGGAATACCCGTATGTGGCCTATGCCGACGCTTTCCATACTGCGCGCTCCATGCTGCTGCCGGTGTTATACCTGATGGGCGGCGAAGTGCCGGAAGCGCAAATCTATCATGCGATTTCCACCGGATATGGCGGATTGTTGGCTTGTTTGGGTGGTTCCATCAACCATGCGCCGGTATTGCTTACGGAACATGGCATTTATACGCGCGAACGTGAAGAGGAGATTATTTCTGCCGAATGGGTGCTTCCGGCTTTCCGTCCGCGTTGGATTCGTTTCTTCTACATGCTTTCGGAACAGATCTACCAGCGTGCGTGGCGTATCACTAGTTTGTTCGGTCGTGCCCGTCTTATCCAAATAGGTATGGGTGCTCCCGCCGACGCCTGCCAGGTTATTCCCAACGGCATTCAATACGAACGTTTTTGCGATATTCCTCTGAAACCCGACGATGGTTGGGTTGATATCGGTGCGGTGGTGCGCATGGCGCCGATCAAAGACGTGAAAACCCTGATTCATGCGTTTCATGAGCTTTCATCTCGCGTTGACAATGTGCGTTTGCATATTCTCGGCGGTGTTGACGATCAGGAGTATGCCAACGAATGCTATGAGCTTGTGGAACAGTTGGGCGTGCGCAATCTTGAATTCACGGGCCGTGTGAATGTGGTCGAATACATGCGCAAGCTTGATTTCACCGTGTTGACCAGCATTTCCGAAGGCCAACCATTGTCAGTGTTGGAATCGTTCGCGGCGGCACGCCCATGCGTGACCACTGACGTCGGCTGTTGCCGTGAGCTGTTGGAAGGCGAGGATGGCGATGATTTCGGCACTGCCGGCTTTTATGTGCCTCCCATGTACCGCGAAGGCTTAAGCGGGGCGATGGAACGCATGTGTTCCAGCCGCGTGTTGCGTGAAACCATGGGGCAGATCGGCCGCAATCGTGTGAATGCCTATTATCGGCATGAGCGCATGCTTGACGATTATCGCAGGCTGTATAGCGATACCGCGGATCAGTTCGGATTGGAGCACTGATATGGCCGGTATTGGATTTGAACTGAAGAAACTGTTCCATCGTAGGGGCTTGATGGCAATACTGCGAGCCTACGGTTATGCCGGCGTGATTTGCGCAGGCCCGATGCTGCTGGGCGTGCTTCTGCAGTTTGGCGTGCTGATCGTGAGCAGTTGGTGGCAGGTGGGCCGCCCCGACCGTGATCTGCTTGTATGCATGATCACATACACATTGCTTGCCTCATTGGTGTTGACAAGTTTTCTGTCGATGCCGGTCACACGTTTTTTGGCGGATATGCTGTTTGATCACGATGAGAAGATGATTCTGCCGTCGTTTTGGGGGTCTACCGGCATCATGTTGGTAGTGGGCGCGGTGTTGTACACGGTGTTTCTGCTGTTTTCTGGAGCCACGCTGATGCAGGGCGCGTTGTGTTTATGGTTGTTTCTTGAAATGGTCGTCAACTGGAATGCGATGAGTTATTTGACGGCCATTAAAGATTACAAAAGCATTCTGTATTCTTTTGCTGCTGCGGTGCTGGTGGCGTTTATTACGTCATGCGTGCTGCTTGCGTTGGCGTTTCCGCCGGTGGAATCGCTGTTGTTTGCGGTGGTGCTTGGCTATGGTGTGATGCTGGTGTGGGATGTGCTGCTGTTGCATCGGTATTTTCCGCAAAGTCGTGAGAATCCGTGGCTGTTTCTGCAGTGGGTTGACCAGTTTCTGCCGTTGGCGTTGACCGGATTGTTCACCACCATTGGCCTGTTCGCCCATTTGGTGATCACCTGGTGTGGGCCGCTTGGCATCAAAGTGAAGGGTCTGTTTTATGGTGCGCCATATTACGATGTGCCCGCCATGCTTGCGTTTTTAACGATTCTGATCACCACGGTGAATTTTGTGGTGTCGGTGGAAGTGAATTTCTATCCGACATATCGTTCGTATTACAGTCTGCTCAACGATGGTGGCACGGTTAAAGACATTACCGTTGCCGAAAACGAAATGCTCGCTGTGCTCAATCGAGAATTGCATTACACGGCGTTGAAGCAATTGCTGGTGACCGCTGCCGTGATTTCGTTGGAAAAAACAGTGCTGAACGCGCTTCCTTTGGGTTTCAACGATGCGATGCATGGATATTTTCGTGTGCTATGCATCGGATATGCGCTGTATGCGGTCGGCAATATCGTAATGCTGATTCTGCTGTACTTCACCGATTATTACGGTGCGTTGACTGCGTCGGCATTATTTGCCGGGTCGACGGTTATTTTCACGGTGATCGGACAGTTCTTCACTACCACACTGTTCGGCTTCGGTTTTCTGATGGGAGCGTCTCTGTTCGCTATTTATGCGATGTTCCGGCTCGCCTCATACACCGACAATCTGCCATACCGAGTATTGGGGCAACAGCCGATTGTGGCACAGACGAAACGTGGACGTTTCACCGAACTGGGCATACTACTTGAGCACGGCGAACAACGAATCGATCAATCACTGCATCACACGGAACATAAGAGGCACGCGCGGCGCGAGTGCGGGACGAACATTACAGAAGCGAACAATGCAATCGGGGAGGAATCGTAAATCATGACATGGTGGAATCGACGCAACACAAAAGCCATTACCACGCTTGTCAAGCAAATAGCGGCATTGACGGCAATGCTGATGGTGCTTTCCTGTGCCGGATGTGCGACTTCGTCACCCAACGATAATGAACAATCGCAATCATCGGATTCAGCGCAGACGCATGAGCAAGTCAAGAAAAGCGCTGAACAAAGCATCGACGGCGCACACTTGCGCGACAACGAATCGTTATACAAGGTGTATGACGACAGCGGCGTGGAAACCATGTATCTGACGGTATCGCGCGGTAATTCGTCGGAAGGAACCGACCATAGCTGGAGTGAAATCAACCAGTATTCCGTTGATGACTATGCGGCAATGGGCGTTGGACGCTACAAGGTCAATGGTTTGCTGCAGGTCGGCGACGAACAGGGGCCGGTTTCCGGGGAGCTTGGTTTTGGTGAAAGCGCGCCGAACGCCACCGTGCAGATACGTGGTCAGTCATCGAGTAAAAACGAGCAGAAGAATTACAAGATCGAGTTGAAAAGCGGCAAAGGCAAGTGGCGTGGACAGCGTACCATCGCATTGAACAAGCATATGGGTGAAGGTCTGCGTTTCCGTAACAAAATGGCCTTTGATCTCATCAAAGGCATCGACCAGATGATGGGGCTGCGCACGCAATTCGTGCACTTGTATGTGAAAGACGAGACCAGCGGATCGGATTCCTTTGACGATTACGGTCTGTATACGCAGGTCGAACAGCTCAACAAAACCGCATTGCAAGCGCACGGACTTGATAAGAACGGCCAGCTGTATAAGGCCAATTATTTCGAATTCCATCGAGACGAAGACGTGATCAAACTCGCCGACGATCCCGACTACGATCAGACGTAATTCGAAGAAAAACTGGAAATCAAGGGCGACAACGACCATACCAAACTGATTGCCATGTTGAACGCGCTCAACGATTATTCAGTGCCGATGAGCGACATTCTCGGCAAATATTTCGATACTGAAAATCTCGCGTACTGGATGGCGTTCCAGCTGTTGACCGGCAATATCGATACGCAAAGCCGCAATATGTACCTGTATAGTCCCACGAATTCCGACACCTTCTACGTGCTTGACTGGGACAACGACGGCATGCTCATGCGCAAGGAATATGAGATCAAACAACGTTCCGACGGCAAAAGCTGGGAGAACGGCATCAGCAACTACTGGGGCAACATGCTGTTTAGCCGCTGTTTGCAGACCAAGTCGTTCCGAACTGCGCTCGACAAGGCAATAAAAGACGAATACAAGTACATGAATGCCAATCGCATCAACTCCATGGTGAAGCATTACCGCAGCATTACGGAACAATATGTGTGGAAAATGCCTGATTCCATGTATGAAGGCGTCACCAAAAGCCAATATGATGTAATCGCGAACCAGCTGCACAGCGAAATCGAACAGAACTACCAGACATACCAAACCGGGTTCAACAAGCCCATGCCGTTCTACATCGGCACACCTACCCCTACCAATGGCAAGCTCAAACTCAACTGGGATGTCTCCTACGATTTCAACGATGAGGATTTGCGTTATACCGTCACCGTGTCCAAGGATTACGAAGGTAAGGATGTAGTGTTCACACAGAGCGACCTCGTATTGCCGGAAGCCGTGATGGACATGCCCGGTGAAGGCCAGTACTTCATCAAAGTGAGCGTGCGCAACGCATCAGGCGAGACTCAGGACGCGTTTGACTACTACGTCACCGACGGCAACAAGATCTACGGCACCAAGTGCTTCTATGTGAAAGCCAGCGGCAGCATTGTGGAGGATGCCAATGTTCAATGACGGTGGCAATCGAGGAACGTCGCTGCTGCAGCGCGTCAAACGTCGAGTCAGCGAAGAATTATCCGTTCCGCCGAGCACCGCCAAGGAACGGTTCCGTCATGAGCTCAAATATCTGATCTCATACGCGCAAAAGACCGATTTGAACGTGCGTATGGCGCCGCTGCTTGGTCTCGACAAACATGCGAGCAACGGCGGCTATATGATTCGCAGCCTGTATTTCGACGATTATTGGAACACCGCATATCAGGAAAAAGTCGACGGTGTGCTGCTACGCAAGAAATATCGTATTCGCATCTACGATTACAGCGACCGCGTGATCAAACTGGAACGCAAACGCAAAAGCGACAGTTGGATCTACAAGGAGGATGCGCCGCTCACCCATGAGCAGTTCGACCGCATTCTTGCCGGCGATTACGAGTTTTTGCGCGACAGCGAGCATCAATTGTGCCGCGAGTTTTATGTGGAATGCATGTGCAATGTGTTGCGTCCGCGTGTGATCGTCGATTATGAGCGCGAACCGTGGATTCTTGACGCCGGTACTGTGCGTGTCACTTTCGATATGAATGTGCGTGCGGCGGTTGGAGGATTCGATATTTTCGACTCCACACTGCCAGTACTGCCCGTGCTTGAGCCGGGAAAACTGGTGATGGAAGTCAAATTCACTGAATTCCTGCCGCAGATGGTACGCGATCTGTTGCCTGGCAAAGCTCAGGAGTTGACATCGGCTTCGAAATACGTGCTCTGTTATGACAAAGCCTCGTATTTGCGGGGATTCGGCTACTGGCAGGAAGGCTGGAGCGTGCCGAGCCTGTAAAGACAGTCTATGATCGGCTGGCATTTCCCAAAATCAAACGTTACGAATCAAGGAAGCAAGAGAGAAAGAACAGCATTATGAGCGTTGATGACATGATCAAAAAGTCGGTGCTGAAATCCTTCAGTCAATACAATGTGCCCAAAATGGCGTTGGCATTGCTGGTGGCGTTGATCGTTGGCATCGTCATCTACTACGTGTATCGCCGTTTCTACACGGGCGTGGTGTATTCGCGCAGTTTCGCGGTCACATTGGTGGGCATGTCCGTGCTCACCTGCATGGTCACGTTGTCTATCAGTACGAATATTGTAATCTCCCTTGGTATGGTCGGTGCGTTGTCGATTGTGCGTTACCGTACTGCGGTCAAGGATCCGATGGATCTGCTGTATTTGTTCTGGTCGATTACTTCAGGTATTGCGGCGGGTGCTGGCATGTATGTGCTGGTGATTGTGGCCGGATTGGTGATGATCGGCATGCTGGCATTGTTTTATTCGCATCAGGACAAGGGACGCGTGTACATTGCGGTGATCCACTATGTGGGCGATATGGTTGGCGATGAGATCACGCGCGCGTTCGGACGCACTAAATTCTTCGTCAAATCCAAAACCATGCGTAGCGAACGCACGGAAATGGCCGTTGAAGTGTTTTGCAACGACAAGGATATGACGTTCGCCGAACGTATCCGTGCGATTGACGGCGTCGAGGACGTCACTCTGATACAGTACAACGGCGAATACCACGGATAGTTTTTTCGACGAGGGGGACCGAGTGACCGACATGCCGGAAATGGGCGGAATGCCGTCTAACGACGAGCTGGTGCCTTTTTTCACATTCGAAGACATCGATTATGCGATCGAAAACGGCGAATTCTGCTGTTATCTGCAGCCTAAATGCAATGCGGAGACGGGAGCTATTGTAGGAGCCGAGGCGTTGGTGCGCTGGAATCACCCCCAATATGGTGTGATTCCCCCAGGATGGTTCGTCCCGGTATTGGAAAGAGCCGGGCGTATCTGCCATGTGGATATGTTCGTATGGCGCTTCGTGGCTGAGATGCTGGGCAGATGGGAGCGTGAAGGACGCAATCTGGTACCGGTTTCCGTGAACGTGTCCATGATGGATATCGACCAGATGGATGTGGCCGACGTGATCGGCGGGCTGTTGAACGAATATGACGTCGACGCGCGTCTGTTGCGGGTGGAAATCACCGAAAGCGCCATGGCGAAAAACCTGTCCATGGTGAAGGACACCATCCGCAAACTGCATGCGAGAGGCATCGTGGTACTGATGGATGATTTCGGTTCGGCATATTCCTCGCTGAACATGCTCAAAGACATTAATGTCGATATGATCAAACTGGACACGAAGTTCATCGAGCTGAGCAAGGAGAATGCCGGTAAAGGCGTGAAAATCATCCAATCCATGATTGTGATGGCCAAGAAGCTGCATCTGATGATCATCGCTGAGGGTGCCCAGACCAAGGAACAGGTCGATCGGCTGAAAGCAATCGGGTGTGAATACATCCAAGGATATTATTTCTACCCTCCACTGCCGGTGAAACAGATGGAAACGCTGTTGGCCGAACGCGCCGACGGTCGGCATTATTGGGATATGTCGTGCGATTACCTGCATCGCGATCATGTGACCGTCAACGGCCGGGTGCTGTTGGGAACCTCCGCGTTGGCGGCCGACACCTTTGAAATCCTGGCTGATGGTCTGGCGGAAATATCCCGGTTGAATGTGGAGACAGGCGAATACCGTGTCATCAAACGGGATGGGGTGATTCCCGATCCGGAAGTCGACGAATTCGGCGCCTACCTGCGTGCGGTGGCCGCCAGCCGGGTGGTGCATCCTGACGATGCCGGACGATTCTTCGCCGATCTGAGTCTGACCTCAATCCGGGAACGGTTATACCGGCAGGAAACCGTGTTGGGGATATACCGCAGCGAGATATTGGCCAAAACCGGCGTAGTCGCATTCGCGGCGATTCCCACTCACGCATGCTCCCCATCCGACCCTTGGGCTGTGGTACTGGTCGGACAGAATCTGCCCATAAGACTATTGGCATGCGGCGATGCCGATAATTACCGAAGGGACTCGCTTACGGGACTACTCAACCGCAATGCCTACGATGACGATTTGGAGTGCATCCAGACCACGCATGACGAGCCGTTGACGGTGGTGTACATCGACATGAACGGACTGCATGAAATCAATAACCATTTGGGGCATGCCAAGGGCGATTCGGCGTTGTGCAGACTTGCGAATGCGATGCGTGCCTGCTTCGGGGACGACAGGATCTACCGCATCGGAGGCGATGAGTTCGTGATTGTCAGCTGCAACCATACGGTGAGCCAAAGTATGCGTCGGATGACACGTATGCGTCGGGATTTTCTGGAAGGTGATTGGGATATATCCGTAGGCATGGCCGAATCCGATGATGGAGGGGATCTTCCGGACCTCATCAATCAGGCGGAAATCCGTATGCGTCAGGACAAGAAACAGTATTACGCCAATGGCGGAGTCAAACGTCAGCTTCGCATGCTCAACAACCAGCTTGAGAATATTTTGGTGCGTAATGAGGATATGAAAGCGCTGCTTGAACATCTGAATGTACGTTATCCGGTGTCGTATATGGTCAATCTGAATACCGATACGCAGCGTTCGATCATGGTGCCCGATTTCTTTCAGCGTATGCTTGATGATCATGGCGGTTCCTTCCGCGAAGCATTACGTGAGTATTGCTGTGTGATGATTGCTTCCGAATATCAAGAAGGTCTCCTGCGACTGCTTGACTACGATGTTGTCCGTAGCCGGCTCAAGTCGGAAGGTGTCGTGCAATGCGGTTACGTGAAGAACGACGGTGAGCGGTTCATGTTGACGATTCTTACCGACAACAGATCCATGGACGAGACCATGTGGGTGTTCGAACGTAAGGACCTGCCGTAGCAGAAGGGCAGGTTGTTCAATGGATGTTTTACCCCCTATCTGGTTTTATCATGTGAGAATGGTTACATAATGTCGCGGTGTCGTTGATCGCATAACAGTCGAAAATGGGTTTATGATGGAAGCGTTGGCTTCGGCAAGGTATGACGAAGCCAACGAACGCACAGTAGCTTAAAGGAGAGCACACTATGGTCTATCGCATGATTTTCAACCAGACGGCGTATTTCGGTCGCGGAGCCATCAAGGAGATTCCGGGCGTTGCCAAGTCGCACGGCTTCACCAAGGCATTCATCGTCACCGATCCGGTGCTGCTGGAAACCGGTACCGTCAAGAAGGTCACTGATGTGCTCGATGAGGCAGGCATGTCGTATGAGGTCTTCGACAACGTCAAGCCGAACCCGCCGGTCGAATGCATTCAGGACGGTGTCGCCAAGTTCGCCGCATCCGGTGCCGACTTCCTAATCGGCTTGGGCGGCGGCTCCCCGCAAGACACCTGCAAGGGCATCGGCATCATCACCGCCAACCCGGAATTCTCCGACGTGCTCTCCTTGGAAGGCGTTGCCGACACCAAGAATCCGTCCGTGCCGATCTTCGGCGTGCCGACCACCGCTGGCACTGCTTCGGAAACCACCATCAACTATGTGGTCACTGACACCGCCAACAAGCGCAAGTTCGTGGCCGTCGACCCGCACGACATTCCGATCGTTGCTTTCGTAGACCCGGATCTGACCGACTCCATGCCGCGCGGCCTCAAGGTTGCCACCGGCCTTGACGCCCTGACCCACGCCATCGAAGGTTACATCACTCCGGGCGCATGGAGCCTGTCCGACTGCCTGTCCATGCAGACCATCCGTATGATCGCCAAGAACCTCGCCAAGAGCGCCGACGGCGACATTCCAGCAGGCGAGCAGATGGCATACGCCTCCTACATCACCGGTATGGCCTACTCCAACGTCGGCCTCGGCTTGGTGCATGGCATGGCCCACCCGCTGGGCGGCCGCCTCGGCGTGGCCCACGGCGTTGCCAACGGCATTCTGCTGGCTCCGGTCATGGAATACAACAAGGACTACACCGGTGAGAAGTACCGTGACATCGCCGACGCCTTCGGCATCGCGGACGCCTACACCGGCGATATCGAAACCGTGCGCGAAGAGGCCGTCCAGGCTGTGCATAAGCTCACCGTGGATCTGAAGAACCCGACCACCATCTCCGAGGTTGGCGCAACCGAAGCCGATCTGGAGCCGTTGGCCCATGATGCCTTCCACGATGTGTGCACGCCGGGCAACCCCCGTCAGGCCACGCAGGAGGACATTCTCGCCATCTACAAGAGCCTGATGTAATGCGGCAATTCCCACGAATCGGCAATCGTGCGTAGCGAACGACGAATCGTGGGAGAACATAAAAAATCGTGGTGTGAATCGTAATAAATTCACACCACGATTTTTGTATGCGATTACATATCATGTATGTTGATGAATCGCACATATTGAAATATTTCGATATCTCAATTCAATATGAATATATGCGAATTAATCGTTGGAATCCTCGTGCTTTTCGCTCCACTCCTCATCAGTAGGGGTGTCGTCATACCATTCACGTCCCTCCTGCTCGGCCAACTCCATCTGCTCGTTGATCCACGCCGCCTCCGCAGGATTGATATCGGCGGTGTCAAGCACCTTCTGCCACACCGGATACAGCAAATGCATTACCGGATACAGCGCGGTGAGCAGAATCTCCGGCTTATGTTTGCGCGAATGCTGTGGATGCGCGTCGAACGTGTTCTTGAAACGACGCATGTAATTATTGAACGACGTGAGCGACGTGTCCATACGACGGGCGCTGATGCCGGCGATCATGCGCGGGCAGTACACGGTTTTCAAATCCTTGCCCAGCAGATGCAGCGAAATATCGATATCCTCATGCATCACATCGGCCTTGTCGCGGCACACCTCGTCGCAAATTTCACGCCAAGCTGAAGCGCGGACCGCCATATTCGAGCCAAACAGCAACGGCTGGCCACCATCGGCCTTGTAAATGCGCTTGCGTGTGGAATTATCCCCACGCAAACCAAAATGGCGGCTCGGCAGATCGTAATACATCACCGGACCAGTGGCACCCATGGCCTCCGGATCCTCAGTGAAAATGCCGGACACCACCTCGACCCAATCTGGGCGAATCATGCAATCAGCGTCGAAACGGCCCAAAATATCGCCGGTGGCGTGATTCAAACCATAATCGCGCGTCGGAATCAATCCCTGCTCCTCATCCTGATGCAACAAACGGACAGGGGCTTGAGGGTGGTCTTTCATAAACTGTTCCACCACGGCTACCGTCGAATCGGTGGAACGATTGTCGACAACGATCACTTCATGGGGCATCACGGTCTGCCTAGTGGCATTCAACAGGCAATCGTTGATACGCTCCTCTTCATTCCAAGCGGGGATGACAATTGAAACGTTCAGCATAACTACCACAATAGCTCAGCCTGTACACGACGCCTATCGCTACAATAGGGAGCCATGAGCGAAAGCGAACAGCGAATGAACAATACGCAGAGCGAAAACGATGCGAACACCAGCGAACAGCGTTGGGATCTCGGCACCCTGTTTCCAGCCAAAGGAGATTCCCGAAAACCGCCGGAATGGCTGGGGCGTGCGCTGCTATACATTGCCATAGCCATTGTGGTGTTTACTTTCTGCTGGCGCAGCTGGGGCAAAATCGAATACTTGGTGATCGACATCATCGTCTCGCTGTTCATCGCGCTCGCGGTAGAGCCGATGGTGGTGCCGCTGGTCAAGCATGGCTGGAAACGATCGTTCGCCTCGCTGTTCTCGCTGCTGATGCTGGCCGTGATTCTCGGCGTGCTCTTCACGCTGTTCGGCAATTTGTTTGTGCAGCAGGTGATCGCATTGGTGAACGGTCTGCCCGACCTGTATGAGCAGATGTGCCAGTTCGTCAGTCAATACGCGAATTTCCGACTTCCTGAGATCAATAATCTCGGCAATGAGATTCTGAAGAACATTCAAACGTCGTGGGTCACCGATTTCGCGGGTACCGCGCTGAATACGGTGTCGGGATTGTTTTCGTTCCTGATCAACCTCATGACAGTAATCATGACCACGTATTACATTTCAGCGGCTGGCCCGAAACTGCGTCGTGCCGCATGCCAGTGGATGGCTCCGGCGGCTCAGCGCCGATTCCTGTTCGTGTGGACGGTGAGCCAGAGCCAGATCTCGTCATTCCTGTTCTCCCGCGCCATTCTCGCATTGCTGAACGCGTTCTTCACCGGAATCTGTCTGATGCTGCTGCACGTACCCTATTGGCTACCGTTGGCGCTGTTCTGCGGTATGGTTTCGCAGTTCATTCCTATGCTGGGCACGTATATCGGCGGCGCATTGCCGGTGCTGTTCGCGTGGGGCAGCTGCGGATTGTGGCAAGCCGTAGTGGTGCTGATGTTCATCTGCGTGTATCAGCAGATCGAGAATCTGATCTTCGCGCCGAAGATCTCCCAGCGCACCATGGATATAAACGATGCCGTGGCGTTTCTTGCGGTGCTGGCGTTCACTTCGCTGTTCGGCGCGCTTGGAGCATTCCTCGCATTGCCGGTGGTCGCGTCCGTGCAGACGATTTTCCGCACCTATACAAAGCGGTACGAGCTGGTCGATTCCCCGCTGATGGACGATCCGGTGCCTGAAAAGAAGTCGAAGCTGGTGGAAGGCGCCGAAGTGATCAGCGAGCATCTGCACAATATGCCTCGCGCGGTGCAGGGATCCAGTGCGCATGTGCCGATTTCCGACGAAGTGCGGCAGTTACAGGAGCAGGCGTACAATATCAGCCGTTCCGAGGAATCGCTGGAATCGAACGAAACCGTCGCCATTCCGAAGCACGTGTTGGACAAAACGGAACACAAGCCATTGCAGGGTCTTGAGAGCGAAAACACATCGCAGGAATCCAACGAAAAATCGGAATCCGGCAATGAACGGAAGAACGACGAATCGCGGGAAGCTGAAGGAAGCACGAAAAACGCGGATGACAATCCAAGAAGTAGGTGGCATTAATGGTACTGCTGAGCGTACTTGACATTCTGCTGGTCATTGTCGGCGGCGCAGGCATGGTCTATCAGGCGGTATGCATTCTTATCTCGCTGTTCACCAAACCGATCAGATTCCCACAAGCGCCGATGGACAAGCGGTATGCGGTGCTGATTTCCGCACGAAACGAAGCGAACGTCATCGGCAACCTCATTACTTGCATCCAAACGCAGACGTACCCGAGCGAGCTGATCGACATTTGGCTCGTTGCCGACAATTGCACCGACAACACCGCCGAAGTGGCACGCAATATGGGATGCCATGTGATCGAGCGTTTCAACAAGGAGCTCGTGGGCAAGGGCTACGCATTGACGTATCTGCTTGACCAGATGAACGAATCCGGCGCGTCCGATCCATACGACGCGTTCTTCGTGTTTGATGCCGACAACAAGCTTGACAAGCATTACGTCGAAGAGATGAACAAGGCGTTCCAGTCGGGATTCAAGATTCTCACCAGCTACCGTAATTCCGTGAATTTGTCCGACAATTGGGTCTCTTCCGGTTCTGCATTGTGGTTCATTCGTGAATCTCGATTCCTGTCGGCCTCGCGCATGTGGCTCGGCAACAGCTGCCATGTAGGGGGTACTGGCTTCATGTTCTCGCGGGAGATCATGCGTCGCAATAATGGTTGGAAATTCCATTTGCTGACTGAGGATTTGGAATTCACCATGGATTCCTTGCTGCACGGTGACCGCATCGGCTACTGCGGTACTGCGGTTCTGTATGACGAGCAGCCTGTCACCTTCGCGCAGAGCTGGCGTCAGCGTTTGCGTTGGAGCAAGGGCTTCCTGCAAGTGTTCCGTTATTACGGGCCGGCTTTGATCAAACGTGCCATCAGGGAACGCGATTTCTCCGCCGTTGATTTCACGCTGTTGTTGTGTCCGTTCACGGTGATCGGTATTGTGCGCATTCTACTTGGTTTGCTGTTTGCCGCATGCGGATTCGTTACATGGCAGAGCCAGTTGAGCTCGTTGGCCGGTTGGACGTCCGGCATTGTGACGTCGGTGATCGGCATGATGGCGTTGGCCGCGTTGACGATCATTGTGGAACGCGATCAGATTGGCGCCACCAACAAGGAGCTGTTCGCGTACGTGCTGAGCTTCCCGATCTATATGTTCAGCTATGTGCCGATCTCGTTCCAGGCGATGTTCGCCAAGTCGGAATGGAAGCCAATCGAGCATAAAGGATGACGTTCTTTCGCTAGCTTTCGCGTTTCCTGCTTTTTCGTTTTCATTTCGATTTTTCATTTCGATTTCTGCTTATGACTGGAGTGTTGCTGTTCCATGGATGATTCGGCTGAATACCGGCATGTGAAACGTCGTCGATACATCACGGTGGCGCTTTCCGTGGCGCTCACTACGGTATTGTGCGTTGGTTATGTCGTGGCCGACATTTTCGACAAGCTGCCGGGCGTTCTTACCCTGCAGGAGGTCGAACACATCACCGCCAAGACGCCGGGCAACGCCGTTCCTGCGGCAACGGTGATCGGAGGGCTTGACGCTTCAAAGACCGTGGACGCAGCTGCGGCGAAGGCGCTGATCAGCCAATTCGAAACGGCCGCCTCCGACTTCGGTGACGAATATGCCATCGCCATCGCCGATGCGGCCGGCAATGTGGTCGCCGAGCATGCTCTCGACAAGTCGTATACGCCGGCATCCACCATGAAAACGTTGACGGCATATGCGGTGGCGACCACGCTTGACATGGGCGAGACTCTGGACACGCAAACCTATCTGGAACAGCGCGAGGATGGCACTTCGCGATTGGTGCTCAAAGGCAATGGCGACATGCTGCTCGGTGCCGGTGCGTCCGATTCGTCGCATATCAATGGGCGTGCTGGATTGGGAACGCTTGCCGCGAACACGGCCCAGGCGTTACGTCAGCGGGGCATCACTTCCGTGACGCTTGTCTACGATGATTCCCTGTTCGGTAACGACCGTTGGCCAAGCGGCATCGCCGAACTCGATTCAAACCACGTGTACTACGCGCCGACCTCGTCCATGGCGGTGGACGGCGGGCGCAATTGGAACGGTGCCGATCCCGCCGATCCCGATATGTTCAGCACATACCCAGCTTTGAGCACGCAGCCAGCCCGCGAGGCCGCACAGGTGTTCGCGCAACGCTTGGCTGAACACGGCATTGCCGTGAACTCTTCCGTGGAACAGGGAACGGTCCCCGAGGGCACCAGTCCCATCGCGGCCGTGCGTTCCGCATCGCTGAATGAGATCATGGCGTTCATGCTTCGGCATTCCGACAATTCCCTGGCTGAGGAATTCGGCAGACTGCTGGCTTTGCATCTCGGCGCCGACAATTCGCCGACCGGGGCTGTGCGGTCAGTCGAACAGGTGCTGGTTCAGCAGGGAATCTCCACCGAAGGTCTCATCATGCTCAACTGTTCGGGTCTGTCCGAGGAGTCCAAACTCACCGTGCGTACCCTGCTTGAAGTGCAGCAGCGCAACCTAACGAGCGGTGCCGGAGCTGCCGCTGCCGAAGGACTGTCGGTCGTGGGGTTCGTGGGCACTGCCGCGAATCGTTTGAACGATGACAACGAGGCTGGTCTCATCCGTGTCAAAACCGGCAGTTTGGGAGATGTGACCTCCATGACCGGCAATGTGTCGCGTCACAACGGAGGCGCGTTGAGCTTTGCCGTGATTGTCAATAATCCCGATGATTTCGAGGCCGCGAAATCCGCTATCGACACTTTTGTGGCCGCGCTGCCGAAGCTGTGATGCCATGGTGTATTCGTCTCGTTTGCGTAAGGGTGTCGGTGAGTTGCGGGCCGCGCTGAAATCGGCCGGATTTGGATTGCAGGATGCCCGATTCGCCCGCCATGGCGAGCACACGCCCGATGCGGACGCTCCTCTGATTATGGTGGCCTGTTCCGGTGGCCGCGATTCGATGGCGTTGGCTGCGGTTGCTGCGAAAACATGCGCTTCATTGGGATTGCGATGCGGGACGATTATCATCGACCATCAGTTGCAGCAAGGCTCTGCCGGGGTCGCGCAAACAACCGCCGATCGTTGTGTTGCGTTGGGTCTTGACCCAGTTCGTGTTCGTGCGATTGACGTACCCGACTCCCGCGGCATCGGTGTTGAGGCAGCGGCGCGTGAAGCACGCTACCATGCGATTGTCGACGCATGTTCCGACGCTTCGGCCGTGCTGCTAGCTCATACGAAAAACGATCAGGCGGAAACCGTGATCATCGGTTTGTTGCGTTCTTCGGGCCTCGATGCGGTTTGCGGTATGAACGGTTCCTTCATACGAGACGGGGTGCGTTTTCTACGCCCGTGGCTGAATATGACCCGCGAAGAAACCACCGGCATCTGCGAGGATCTGCGGCTTGCCTGGTGGGACGATCCCACAAATGGGCCGGATGTGGGGAATTCGGGCGGAAACGAGCCTCTTCCCGCGAACTATCCGCTGCGATCCCGAATACGGCACGATCTCATGCCATATCTTGAATCATTTGCGGGAAGCGACGTTGTGTCGAAACTTGCGCTTGGAGCGAGGCTTGCCGAAGACGATCGCGCATATCTTGACGGTGTGGCGCAACGCGTGTGCGAACAGGGCGTAACCGTGAACAACGGCGAGATAATCATCGACGCGCGTGCGTTGCAATCGCAAGACATTGCCATCAGAAGACGGGTGATTGTACGCTCTCTTGCAGAAGCAGGCATTTCGTGCATGGCACGGCAGGTTGAAGGAATCGACAGGCTGATCTGCGACTGGCACGGCCAGAAAGGTGTGAATCTTCCCAGCGGATATTCAGCATATCGCCAGAAACACGTCATTCGCGTGTGCCAAGATGGTGGGCATGCGAATCGCTGACGTACAAGAAGATATTGATCACGAGCTGATCAGCAAAGAAGAGATTGCCGACATCATCAACCATGCTGCTGCTCAGGCCAGTGAAGACTACCGTGGCAAGAACCCGCTGCTGGTTTGCGTGCTCAAGGGTGCAGTGAACACGCTTGCGGCGTTCTCACAGGCCATGAGCATCCAGGCGGAGATGGATTTCATGAGCTTGTCGAGCTACGGTTCCGGCACTCAATCGAGCGGCAAGATCACCGTGCGGCAGGATCTGTCCACCGATGTTCGCGGTCGTCACGTGCTTATTGTGGAAGACATTATCGATTCGGGCGTCACGTTGGCGTGGCTCGTCGATGAACTCAAGAGCCGCGGTGCCGCTTCCGTGGAGATTTTTGCGCTGTTGGAAAAGCCGGCGCGCCGTAAGGTGGATGTTCCTGTGAAATATAAGGGACGTGAGATTCCCGATGAATTCGTGGTCGGTTTCGGCTTGGATTATGACGAGCGATACCGCAACCTTGATTCGATCGCGGTGCTGAAGCCGGAAGTGTATGAAGGAGGTCAGGCATGAGTTTTCCTGGTCCGGGACAGTCGCCGAATAACAACGGCGGCGGCAATAACCCGTTCACCAATCCGTTTGGACGCAACAATAATGCCGGCAATGGCAAAGATTCCAACGGCAACGGCGATAAGTCCAACGGCAACGGATCCAATGGCGGTCCGCGTCCGTTCTGGCAGTCCCCATGGCTGTGGGTTGTGGTTGTAGCATTGCTTGCCGTGACCATGTTCCAGATTTTCGCTGGAACCGGTTCCCAGACCATCGACACCAAGGATGGTCTGCAGATACTTAACGGCAACAATGTTGAATACGCGCAGATCGTAGACAACACCCAGCAGGTCAAGCTCAAGCTTAAGAGCGACTACTCCGCTACCAACCCTGATACCGGGCGTATGAAGAACTACGGCAAAAACGTGCAGTTCTACTACACGTATGCGCAGTCCGCGACCGTGGTCAAGGCCGTGCAGAAGGCTGATCCGGTTAAGGGCTGGACGGCGACCATGCAGCAGAGCAGCATTTGGACGTATCTGCTGACCTCGCTACTGCCGTTCCTCATTATCTTTGGCCTGTTCTGGTTCATGATGAGCCGTATGGGCGGTGCCGGCGGCATGTTTGGTATGGGCGGCAAGAAGAACAGCGGCAAGCTGCTCGAAGGCCAGACCCCGACCACCAAGTTCGCCGACGTGGCCGGCGAAGAGGCTGCCGTACAGGAAGTCGAAGAAATCAAGGACTTCCTGAAGGATCCGTCTCGTTACAAGGCTTTGGGTGCCCGTATTCCGCGTGGCGTGCTGTTGTATGGTCCTCCAGGTACCGGTAAGACGCTGCTGGCACGAGCCATCGCAGGCGAGGCCGGCGTGCCCTTCTATTCCATGGCAGGCTCCGACTTCGTGGAAATGTTCGTGGGCCTTGGCGCATCCCGTGTGCGCGACCTGTTCGATGAAGCCAAGAAGAACGCTCCGGCCATCATCTTCATCGATGAGATCGATGCCGTCGGTCGTAAGCGTGGCGGTTCCGGTATGAGCGGTGGCCACGACGAACGTGAGCAGACGCTGAACCAACTGCTAGTTGAGATGGACGGCTTCAATAACGATACCAATCTGATCATCATCGCCGCGACCAACCGCCCCGACGTGCTTGATCCGGCACTGCTTCGTCCGGGCCGTTTCGACCGTCAGGTGGCCGTCGAAGCGCCTGATTTGGAAGGCCGCGAGGCTATTTTGAAGGTGCATGCCAAGGGCAAGCCGTTCGTGCCTGACGTCGATCTGCATATGATTGCCGTGCGTACGCCGGGCTTCACCGGCGCCGATCTGGCCAATGTGCTGAACGAAGCTGCATTGTTGTGCGCCCGCGCCGGTGCGCAGCTGATCGACAATCGTGCCATCGATGAGGCCATCGACCGCGTGCAGGCGGGCCCGAAGCGCCGTTCCAAGGGCATGGCGCTCGACGAACTGCGCAACACCGCATACCACGAGGGTGGTCACGCGCTGGTGGCAGCCGCTATGAACGATACCGATCCGGTCACCAAGGTCACCATTCTGCCGCGTGGCCGTGCGCTTGGCTACACCGCGGTAATGCCTACCGAAGATCGTTATTCCATGTCGCGCAACCAGCTGCTCGACCAGATGGCGTACGCTATGGGCGGTCGTACCGCGGAAGAGGTCGTGTTCCACGATCCGACCACCGGTGCTTCCAACGACATCGAAAAGGCGACGAACATCGCACGTCAGATGGTGCTCGACTACGGTTTCTCCGACAAACTGGGTGCCATCAAGTGGTCTGATGACGAGCAGAGCGACCTTGGATCGCTGAACCACAAGTATTCCGCACGCACCGCCGAAATCATCGACGAAGAAGTGCTCAAACTGGTGGAAACCGCGCATACCGAAGCGTGGAACGTCATCAACGAAAATCGTGAGATTCTTGACGAGCTTGTACGTCAGCTGCTCGTCAAGGAAACACTCAACGAAAAGGAGCTTGCGGAAATCTTCGCTAATGTCAAGAAGGCACCGAAGCGTGAAGTGTGGCTGAGCGACAGCAAGCGCCCGGATTCCGACATTCCGCCGGTTCCGATTCCCGAATCCCTGAAGAAAAGCGCAGGATTGACCAACTGATGAGCGATACCGAAGCATTCGATACCCTCTTCGACGACAAGGCCCGTGCCGCCCATACGGCCGGGCCTGTCGGCTATGACGAGGAAGGCGTGCGCCAGGCAGTACGCCTGTTTTTAAAATCCATTGGCGAAGACCCGGACCGTGAAGGACTGCTCGACACCCCAGACCGTATCGGGCGTGCTTGCAAGGAGCTGTTCGCAGGCCTTGGCCACGGCCCCGAGGAAGTGCTCAAAACCAAGTTCAAAGTCGATACCGACGAAATGGTGCTGGTACGCGATATTGAACTCTTCTCGGTGTGCGAACACCACCTGCTGCCGTTCCATGGCGTGGCTCACGTCGGCTATATTCCGTCAAACGGCCAAGTGGCGGGCTTAAGCAAGCTTGCACGACTGGTGGAACTGTATGCCCGACGTCCGCAAGTGCAGGAACGCCTCACCCAACAGGTGGCCGACGCGCTGATGGAAGGCATCGAAGCACGTGGCGTGATCGTGGTCACCGAATGCGACCACATGTGCATGGCCATGCGTGGCGTGAAGAAGGCGCAATCGCGCACGGTCACGTCGGCGGTACGCGGCTGCATGCGAGACGCGACGACGCGAGCCGAAGCCATGAGCCTGATCCTGTCGCAGCATTCGTGATCGACGCGGCCGCAGCAAGTCGAATCGTGAATAACAATAACCGGATATAGGAGGGGAAACCGGATGACCATTGATATGAAAGCGATTCATGATAGTGACCGTACGCTGGTGATGGGCGTGCTCAACATTACGGAGGATTCGTTCTCCGATGGAGGGCTGTGGCTCGATCCCGCGAATGCGAAAGCGCACGGCGAGGCGATGATGAAGGATGGGGCTGACATCATCGACATCGGTGCCGAATCCACTCGCCCCGGAGCCAAACGCGTCAGTGAGGAAGATGAGCAAACCCGCGTGCTAGGTGCCGTGGATGCGTTGATTCCGGAAGGTACGGTGCTGTCAATCGACACCACACGCGCATCGGTGGCTCGCATGGCGTTGGAGCATGGTGCGCAAATCATCAACGACGTGTCCGGCGGTCGGCTGGACCGCGAAGTGCCCCATGTGGTGGCCGAGCATTCGGAAAGCCTTTACATTGTGCAGCATTGGCGCGGCTGGCTTGCCGGCTCCGCAGGCGACGTGCCTGACGCTGATACGTCCGTGTACGCCAATGGCGTGGTGGATGACGTGTATGACGAACTCATGAAGCAGGTCGACGACGTGCTTCAGGCAGGCGTCTCACCGTCACAAATCATCATCGATCCGGGTCTTGGATTCTCCAAACCGAGCGTCGAGCATAACTTCCCGCTGATGACGGCATTGGAGAGGTTCAATACTACCGGGTATCCGGTGCTGATTGGAGCCTCGCGCAAACGATTCGTCGGCGCGGCGCTTGCCGATGCTGGTATTGACAAGCCAAACATGGATAGCAAAGACAATGCGACCGCCGCCATCAGCGCCCTATGTGCCGAACATGGAGCGTGGGCCGTGCGCGTGCATGACGTGAAGAAAAGCCGCGATGCGGTGGCGATCGGCAACGCGTGGCGTGCCTTCGCTAACGACTGATGCACGGTGCTCGCATACGTCGTGCGTTCCCGACAGCGTAGGTGCGGCAACGCATTTCCACCATTAAACCTTGAGATATGCAAAGAAAGGCTGGCATGGATCAGATTCGATTGACTGGCGTTCGCGCGGTCGGCAAACACGGAGTGCTTGATTTCGAACATGAGCGTGCGCAAACGTTCGTTGTCGACGCCACGTTGTTTCTTGATCTTGCGCCAGCCGGGCATTCCGACGACCTGCGGGACACCGTCGATTACGGTGCCATCGCCAAAGGAATAGTTGCCATCATCGAAGGCGAACATGTCGATCTCATCGAAAAACTCGCTGATCGCATCGCCAGCATGATTCTTGAATATCCAGCCGTGGCACAGACGCAGGTGACCGTGCACAAGCCGAGCGCGCCAATCGTCGTACCATTCGACGACGTGAGCGTAACCGTGGAACGTTCCCGTGAAACAACTTCGGCTGCATCGCAAGTGCATCATGCCATTATTGCCATGGGTGGTAACCAAGGCGATGTGGCGGCCACCTTGCGTGACGCGGTGCGTTCGATCGACGGACTGGCATCCACTCAGGTTACGGGCGTTTCGCCGCTGTACCGTACTGATGCGTGGGGTATGCCCGATGGTACCCCCGACTTTTACAATGCGGTTGTTTCCGTGACCACCAAACTGTCGGCAATGGAACTGCTGCGAGGACTGCAGCGCATCGAAGCCGAACATGGTCGAGTGCGTACCGACCATTGGACTTCGCGCACACTTGATCTGGATATCATCGATTTTGACGGGCAGAGCAACGATGATCCGGATCTGACGCTGCCTCACCCCCGTGCATGGCAGCGTGCGTTTGTGTTGGGGCCGTGGCTGGCACTCGAGCCGGACGCTGAATTGTCGGGTGAACATGCCGGTTCCGTGGCCCAGCTATTGCACGAGGCATCCGACCGCGACCATATCGACGAAATCGCTGATGATTGGATGGTGGGAAGTCCGACCGGCTACGGTATCGACGACCTTGCCTGCGATGCCAATAATGCGGGCGATGCGGATGATGTGGACGAAGCGTATGGTGCGATCGATTCTAGCGATCTGCCGGAAGGAACCGCCGCAGCCAAAGCGGCGGCACTTGCTTCTGCACAGCCAGAACCCGCATCGAAACGTGCGGTGATCTCACTCGACAGCCCAGCAACCGATGCCGGACAGCAGTTCCGCATGGCCATCGTCACGTTGGACGGCATTCCCGGCAACCAAGTCGAGGGCATCTCACCCCTCTACCATGTGAGCCAACTCGACGGACTCCCCGACAAAATGGCTGCGGTAATCCAGATTTCCACGCGCATGGGCGCCCATGATCTGATCGAAGCATTAGGCAATGTGGAAGCCTCCATTGGCGAAGACCTTGATCTCGACCTGATCGACATGGAAGGCGTGGAATGCGACGAACCCGACTGCAAGGTGCCGTGGCCCACCGCACGCAATCATGCCGCAGTGCTTGCGCCATGGCTCGACATGGATCCCGATGCACGACTGGGTAAGGATCCGGTATCATTCCTGCTAGCCATGGCCCCCGATGCCGCGCAGGTGGGACTGCTGGCCGACAATTGGATTATCGGAGGTACGCTATGAAAGCGCGCAGAACCCCTTGGTGGTGCTACGTTCTCGCTGCCGCATTAGGATTGCTTGCCGGAATAGGATTGGCGAAATATGGCGAGATTTCAGGTTTTCCATTGGTCGGCGCTCCATGGATTGTGCCCGTGGTGTTGGCGATTCTGGGATTCGTCGTGCTTTATATGGCATTGCAGATCCACAAATACACCACCACAGATCCCGAAAAACGCGCGCAGCTGAAACCTTTGGACCCGCAGAAGGCGTTTGCCACACTGGTGTCGTGCAAAGCGTTGGGCGTGGCAGGAGCGTCGTTAGCCGGCTGGTATGGTGGGCAGCTCATCATGAGCCTGCCGCATGGCGAGGCAACGTTCTACAGCCAAGCCATCCTCGAATGCGCGATCGCGGCAATCGTATGCATAATCGATATGATCATTGGCATTGTGGGGGAGTGGCTGTGCCAAATCCCACCAATCGACGGCCCGGAAAGTCCGAAAATGAAAACGGCCACGCAACGCAATCGTTACGCGGCCGCGGCTACCAAATCAGCGACACAATCGAAAGTCTGATTGCCTCACTTCTTCAGATCCTCTTCGGGAACGCGAAGCATCACCTCCTGTGTCATGCAGGCAACAAGCTCACCATCCTGCGTATACACCTTCGCCTGACCCAAGCCACGGCCGTGAGCTGCAGTAGGCGTATCCTGCACATACAAATGCCACTGAGTGATATCAATATCGCGATACCACCACATCGAATGATCGATCGAAGCGAACGAAATACCAGGCGTGGCAATACTCAACCCAGCGCGACGTAACACCGGCTCCAACATCACCTGATCGCAGCCCATCGCCAACATCGCACGATGCATAACCTGCGGAACATCAACCGTGCCATCAGCCTTCATCCACACCATCTGTTTACCGGAATCATTGCTGGCGCTCTTCTTATCGGCACCCAACATAATCGTGCGCGTCACATGACGAATGTCGAACGGCGACTTTTCCGCATAATATTTGGCAAACGAAGACTTCTCGGCAAATGGTTCCATAAGCTGCTTCGCGCTGGTCAACGCTTCCGGCTCCGGCACACCCTCCGGCATCGGATCGGCGAACTCAACACCCTCCTGACCCTGCTCCTGAAAACTGGCGATGGCGGTAAGAATCGAACCCTGAGCCTGCGTGACATTTACACGACGAGCTGAAAACGAGCGGCCATCACGCAGATTCTCCACATCAAACAGCAAATCCTGACGAATATCACCGGCAGAAATGAAATAGCCATGAATCGAATTCGGCAGGCGAGACGGCGACACCGTTTTGGATGCGGCCATCATAGCCTGCGCAATCACCTGACCGCCATACACGCGGCCAGTGGGGAAATACAGGCTTTCACCATTCACATACATATGATTGCGGTACATGGACGGCGTGCCCAGTTGAAGCACCTTTGCTAACCGTTGCAATGGTGTGATCGCCGTTTCTGTCATGACATTCCTCGATTCTTTTGAGTCGCATAGGTAACGCTTCGTTCCGGATTCGAGTCTACGCAAGGGCGGTAAATTTCGCCGGATTGTTTTGTAACGAATGCGTGAGAAGCGTGAACGGCAGGTAATCGTCAAACGATTCACATACGGCAAAGCGCCGCACTTCGTAACGAAGCACGGCGCTTTACTGAAATATGGGGTTAACCGGCCCTGTAATTATGGACTTGCTTCGCAAGGCTCATTGTTGCCTTCGTTCGGCTGTCGCCTCACTCAGACTAAGCCTACAGACAGTCCATAGGACTGTCTGCTTAACGGCTTAGCGGGTCAGCTTGCGATGGAGACGGTGGGGGCGAGCCGCGTCTTCGCCAAGACGGGCGATACGGTTCTCCTGATAGGCCTGGAAGTTGCCTTCGAACCAGTACCACTTGGCCGGATTCTCATCATCGCCTTCCCACGCGAGAATATGCGTGGCCACACGGTCGAGGAACCAACGGTCGTGAGAAATCACCACAGCGCAGCCCGGGAAGCCAAGCAGTGCGTTTTCAAGCGATTCAAGGGTTTCAACATCAAGATCGTTGGTCGGTTCGTCGAGCAACAGCAGGTTGCCGCCCTGCTTCAGAGTCAAAGCAAGATTCAGACGATTGCGTTCACCACCGGACAGCACGCCGGTGAGCTTCTGCTGGTCGGAACCCTTGAAACCGAAGGACGCCACATACGCGCGGGTCGGCACTTCAACGCCGGCAACCTCGATGAAGTCAAGACCGTCAGACACGGCCTCCCACAGGTTTTTATTCGGGTCAAGACCAGCACGATTCTGATCGACATAGCTGATCTGCACGGTCTCACCGATCTTCAGTGAGCCAGACGTCAACGGTTCAAGGCCGACAATGGTCTTGAACAGGGTGGACTTACCCACGCCGTTCGGGCCGATCACGCCGACAATGCCGTTACGCGGCAGCGTGAAGCTCAAATCGTCGATGAGCACGCGGTCGCCGAACGCCTTGTGAATATGCTCGGCTTCCAGCACAGTAGAGCCCAGACGCGGACCAGCCGGAATCTGAATCTCGGAGAAGTCAAGCTTCTTATTGTTACGAGCCTCCTGCTCCATCTGGTCGTAACGTTCCAGACGAGCCTTGTTCTTAGCCTGACGGGCCTTCGGCGAAGAACGCACCCAATCAAGTTCGCTCTTCAAGCGCTTGGCGAGCTTGGCGTCCTTGGCGCCCTGGATCTCCATACGCTTGGCCTTCGTCTCCAAGTACGTGGTGTAGTTGCCCTTATACGGGTACAGCTGACCACGGTCGACCTCGCAGATCCACTCAGCCACGTTATCCATGAAGTAACGATCGTGGGTAACGGCGATGACGGCACCCTTGTACTGGTGCAGGAACTGCTCCAACCACAGAATCGACTCGGCATCAAGATGGTTGGTAGGCTCGTCAAGCAGCAGCAGATCAGGAGCTTCCAGCAGCAGCTTGCACAATGCCACACGACGGCGTTCGCCACCGGAGCACACCGTCACCGGAGTATCCGGATCCGGGCACTGCAGAGCATCCATAGCCTGCTCAAGCTGAGAATCAAGATCCCAACCGTTTGCAGCATCGATATCGTTCTGCAGCTTGCCCATCTCATCCATCAAAGCATCGAAATCGGCATCCGGATTGGCCATCTCTTCGCCAATCTGATTGAAACGAGCCACCTTTTCAGCGATCTCACCGAACGCCATCTTGATGTTCTCGCCAACAGTCTTGGTGTCATCCAGCGGCGGTTCCTGCTGCAGAATGCCAACGGTATAACCCGGAGTCAAAGAAGCCTCGCCATTAGACACGGTGTCGAGTCCGGCCATGATCTTCAGCAGCGTGGACTTACCCATGCCGTTCGGGCCAACAACGCCAATCTTCGCGCCTGGCAGGAAGCTCAAAGTCACGTCATCGAGAATCACACGGTCGCCGAAGGCCTTGCGGGCCTTGATCATCTGGTAAATGAATTCAGCCAATGTTGTGTTCCATCCTTAAGAAACGTTGGAATTCCAGCGTGTTGCATGAGCGGTCAACGGAAACTCAATCAAGGATTCCGGAACGCAACTCACGCACAATACCGTACATAATTATCCCATACCCCATCTACACGGCGGTATGGGCGAAAGTCGTGCGCTCAGGCAGTAAGCGGAAGCAGCAGATGCTCATGCAAAGCAGGACGAACGATATTGTCGAAATCGCCAGATTCCGGGCATTGAATCGCAACAACCAAACCCTGCTTCGGCAAAACCGTAGTGATCTGACCGTACGCACCATCCGCACGATATGCCCCCTCATAAGGCGACATCCAGAACTGATAGCCATAACCGCACGTCCAAATATTGCTGTACGGAGTGTCGATCTGCTTGCCGGAAGCCTGCTTGACCCACGATTCGCTGACAATGCGCGTGCCATGCCAAGTGCCATCATTCAAATAGACCTGGCCAAGTTTCAACATATTCGCAAGCGACATGTAGATCCCGCCGCCTGCAATCGGATGACCTTGCGGATCACATTCCCAAACAGGCCAACCCTGATCCAGCTTGGAAAAAATCATGCCATACAAATACTCGCCAAGACGCATGCCGGCGGCCTGCTCCAACATGCGGCCCGCCAAATCAGAATCCGCAGACGAATAGCAGAACGTGCTGCCGGGCTCCACCTCAACCCTGCGAGAGAACATGTACCGTAAATAATCAGGCGCACCAACACCACTGCGCCGGTCAGGGTTCATCAAATACGCATGATTGAAACCGCTCGACATAGTCAGCAAGTGCCTCAGCGTGATCTGACCCAACTCCAGTTGCGCATCGGAGGGAACATACTCGGGGAACGAGTCGACCAATCGCGAATCGAGCGACAGCAATCCATCTTCAATCGCAATGCCGATAGCCGTCGAAACATAACTTTTCGTATGGGAATAAATATTGCGATCCTGGTCGGGAACGAAATGACGTTCCGCGATAATGGCGTCGCCATCCGCAATCGCAACGGCTTCGACGGGCAGGGACTCGCTTTCAATGAGTTTGACGAAATCGTTGAACATATTGATGGCACCCATGAAATCTCCTTTGACACTGCCTTACGGTGCATTACGGAAACTGTAGCGTAAGGCGGTTACGTATGATTGTTACATCAAACGATTTTTCCTAAGCCTGTCGCTAGATGGAGCGCCCGAAAAGCCGCTAGGTGCCATGCCTGAAACAGTCGTTAAATGATAATGCCTTCGCAATGATCGATCTCGTGCTGGATGATCTGCGCGGTGAAACCAGTGAATGTGGCATGACGCTCGCGGAACTTGCGATCCGCATACGAGACCTCGATGCGCTGGAAGCGGACCGTGCGGCGCTCGCCTTTGAGGGACAGGCAGCCTTCGGAGGTGTCGTAGGCGCCGTCTTTCGCAGTGATCGTCGGGTTGAACATTACGAAGATGCGACCGCCGAAATCCTCGTCCACGAATGCAATGATGCGCTTCGAGACGCCGATCATGTTTGCGGCCATGCCGACGCAGCCGTTGCGGTGTGTGTCGAGTGTGTCTTTGAGATCCTGCGCGACGGCAAGATCCTCGGGCGTATTGAGCGCCTCCGTCGACGGCTGGCTCAAAAACGGAATGGACGTCATGATTTCGCGCTGCATGTGATGTTTCCTCTCGCTGGTTCCTTTGCTGGTCTGCCAACATTGTATGGCGTTATTGTGCGACGCCGTACGGCGATGGGACGGATGACCGGTTCGCGCCTATCCTTTTACGGGATGTCTCGTGGCGATTTTGAAATGTGGGACCGCAATCGACGCAATATGCTTGGAACCATGGATGACATGCCTCAATATCGGAAATACATGACGCAGGCGCTGGAACTGGCCCATAAGGGAGCCGGTTGGGTGAATCCGAATCCGTTGGTCGGCACGGTGGTGGTCCGCGACGGCGAGATTCTCGCAGCCGGATACCACGACCGCTACCGCGGACCGCATGCGGAACGCATGGCCTTCGACTATGCCGACGAGCATGGTGTCGACATGCATGGAGCCACGGTCATCGACACTCTCGAACCTTGCTGCCATGTCGGATCGCAGCCGGCATGCACCGATCTAATTCTTTCGCACGGCATAACGCGCGTCGTGGTCGGTTCGATCGATCCGAATCCCATCGTGGCCGGCAAAGGACTTCGCATTCTTGAGGAAAACGGTGTGGAAGTGGTATATGACGTGATGCGGGCGGAATGCGACGCCATCAATCGCCATTTCTTCCACTACATCACCACAGGAATGCCGTACATTGTGGACGGCAGAAAACATGCGGAGGAATCTGATGCCGAATACGCTGTACGTCGACGCGGGCTATATGACACGTATGCGGCGGTGTTGGGCATATGTCCGACTGGTGGCCGTGCGGGTGCCCCGGGTAATTCGAACGGTACGGAAGGATCGGTGGGAAGTGCCGCACGCCTTCCGGGTCGGACGGATCGGCTGGATATTTCGGATGGTGCCTTTGCCCATTTCGACGGACCGGTCCAAGCTGTGGATGCTAACGAGGTGGTGGTCGGAAGGCACAAGCCGTTGCATCTCGACATCCGTGCGCTCGCCGATACGGAACCCGACGAATGGCTGCGCGAACTCGGCCGCCGCAAAATCGATAGCCTCGTCGTCGATGATGATGACGGTTTCGAAATGCTGTCTTCGATCTGACGAAAAAGGGATATGCCTATGCCGTGTTTTCAGTTTGAAATGTCCTATATGTGGCAGTTTTTGGCATTTCAGAAAAATGATTTCCGTTATATGTGGCAGTCTCCCAAGGAAAATCTCGTCTAGGGGGTACTGATTGGGGTCTTTTGAGGCTTGAAACCGGTCTGGTCTGCCACATATAGCGGTTTTGGTTTTTCTGGGGATGACAAATCTGCCACATATAGTGGCTTTCAGATGAGAATCTTTCTGCTTCCATTGGCGAGAGACGTTATACGGATGTGTATCCTCCCTGAGGACATTCTTTGACAGAGCATGATGGGCTTGCTTAATCGTTGGCTCATCCGGTCGGCCACACGTTGCGCGAGTGCCCGTTCCTCGAAGTCGTTCATAAGGTTTTCGGCGGTCACTTGAATGTATGCCCAACCGTCGTCTTCCAAGGCTTCACGTCTCTTGCTGTCGGCGAGCCATTGGCCGGCGTGATGTCTCCCGTCGTATTCGATGGCCACTTTTATATCTGGATAGGCCATATCCAAAAGCACGATTTTCCCATTGTTCAGTCGAACCTTCCAGTTGACTTGCGGACATGGTAGCCCATTGCGAATCAGAGCGATCCTGCAACGGCTTTCCTGCGAGGAATCCGTGCCTTCGCGCATGAACTGTAACGCATGTTGCATTTTTCTGATTCCTCGGATGGGACGTTGTCCATTCGCATTCGAAAAACAGTGGATAAGTGGATAACCGAGGTTATGCGCGAAAAAATGTGGATAAACAGTCGGCCGCCGGCATGTCTGATTGAGACGAACGTGCGCTGCTGCGGGATACCATGGCACGGGTAGAACATCACGTTGAAATGAGGATGTATGGGCGAGCCGTGTGTGATTGAAAACGTGTGTTTCGTAGGTTCGGATAAGCCGGTCGACATTGCTGTCGGTCACGGGCGAATAGCTTCGGTGCGACCTTCGAAAAGGACAACGGATGCTGCTTCGAAGATATGGGTGATTCCCGGATTGTGGGACTGCCACACGCATTTCACGCAGTGGTCGTACACGTTGGGACGACTCGATCTGATTGATGCACGCAGTGCCAGCGAAGCGCTCGACATGTTGCGTCGGCACTTGGAGGAGCGTCGTGAAAGCGGCGCACTCGACCCGAACCAATATGTGGTCGGCATGCGCTTCCGGCATTCCCTGTGGTCCGATGACGCCCAGCCGACCCTGGCCGCGATCGATGCGGTGGCGGGAGACCAGCCGGTGGCGCTGTCAAGTGCCGACATGCATTGCGGTTGGGTGAACTCTGCCGCCGCGCGCAAGCTTGGCGTAGATGTGGACGAATCCGGACTCGTCGGCGAGCTTGAGTGGTTCGACGCCTACTGCAAGCTGGACAAAGGACCTGGCGCGGCCAATGAGCTGATGCATCTGTTGCGCAACGCCGAACGCGACGCTGCGAGCAAAGGCGTGGTCGGCGTGCGCGACTATGAGATGGCGGAGAACATCGACACGTGGATTAGCCGATTTTCGCAAGGGCTTGATGGTCTGCGTGTCGAGGCTGGCATATATCCCGAGAGACTCCGGCAAGCCATCGATGACGGCTGGCACACCGGAGACGAATTGCCCGGAAGTCATGGTTTGGGCCACGTCGGCGCGATGAAGATGATCTCCGACGGCTCGCTCAACACCCGTTCCGCCTACTGTTCCATGCCATATTCGGGCATCAGACCGGAAACCTACGGCACATTGAGCTATGCCCCTGAGCAAATCGAGTCGTACATGCGACTCGCCGTCGAACATGGCTTCGACATCGCCTGTCATGCCATCGGCGATGAAGCGAACACCATTGTGCTTGATTGTGCCGAACGCACCCATGCGCATGGTTCCATTGAGCATGCCCAAATGCTCAAGGAGCGCGACATTCCGCGACTCGCGCAGCTGGGACTTGCCGCAAGCATCCAACCGCAGCACGCCATGGACGATCGTGACGTCATCGCGCGATTTTGGGGTACCCCCGCCGGAATCCCTTATGCATTCAATAGCTTGCATAAAGCGGGGACCAAACTGCTCATGGGTTCGGATGCGCCGGTTGCGCCGCTGGACCCATGGATGGCCATCTCCGCGGCGGTATTCGGTACGGAAAGTTCCGACCGCGAGCCTTTCCAACCTGAGCAGTGCCTTGATTTTGAAACGGCGCTCGCTTCGTCCACCGCGGTCGGACGCGTGGCTTTGCGGGACGCAGACGCGGCCGATTTGGTGCTTCTGGACTGTGATCCGAGCATAATCGATTCTCCGGAGGCCATGCGTGCCATGCCCGAGCATGTGCTTGGCACTATGCTTGCCGGTCGCTGGACGTACCAACAGGCTGAATGAAAACCGTTATGTGTGGCAGATTCCACGGTGCTGGAAAAGTCAAAATCGTTATATGTGGCAGACCTGAGATTTCTTAACGGGATTTTTCTATAGATTTATACCCTCGAATGTAGTGTGAATCTGCCACATATAGCGCAAATCGGATTTTGAAGATGCCTTAATCTGCCACACATAAGGGATTTCAGATGATTGGTGCGCCCGTGCAAGATGAGTATGGCGTGCGAGTCTACTCGGATAGGAGGAAGACCGCACCTCTGAGTGGGGGGTACGGTCTTCCTGATGTGATTTTGAGTGAGAATCACTGCACGGCGGCGAGTGCCTGATCGAGGTCGGCGATGATGTCGTCGGCGTTTTCGATGCCGCAACTCAAACGTACCAGGTCAATGCCTACGCCCGCTTCAATGAGCTGTTCCTCGGTGAGCTGACGGTGTGTGGTGCCTGCCGGGTATAGGGTGCAGCTGCGGGCGTCGGCCACGTGCGTGGCGATGGACACCATCTTCAAATGGTCGAGGAACGCGGACACTTTTTCGCGTCCGCCAGGCACGCCGAAGGAGATGACGCCGCAAGTGCCGTTCGGCATGTACTTTTCGGCCAGCGCATGGTATTTGTCTCCCTCAAGGCCCGGAAAGCTCACCCAGCTGACGCGCGGGTCAGCGCTCAGCCACTGTGCCACCTTGAGCGCGTTCGCGCAGTGGCGCTCCATGCGTACTCCCAGGGACTCCAAATGCATGCCCATGATCCACGAGTTGATTGGTGCCGGTGTTGAGCCGAAATCGCGCATAAGCTGTGCGGTGGCTTTGGTGATGTAGGCGGCCTTGCCAAAATCTTTGGCGTAGGTCACGCCATGGTAGGAGTCGTCTGGTGTGGTGAGTCCGGGGAATTTCTCCGCATGAGCCATCCAATCGAAGTTGCCGGAATCCACGATTGCGCCGCCCACGCAGGAGCCGTGACCGTCCATATATTTGGTGGTGGCGTGCGTGACGATGTCCACGCCATACTGGAATGGACGACAGTTGACTGGTGTGGGGAACGTGTTATCGACGATCAGTGGCACGCCGTGGCGGTGCGCTGCGTTCGCGAACTTTTCGAAATCAAGAACGATGAGCGCCGGATTGGAGATGGATTCGCCGAAGACCGCCTTGGTGTTCGGCTGGAATGCCGCTTCGAGTTCTTCCTCGGTGCAGTCCGGGCTTACGAACGTGCATTCGATGCCCATTTTGCGCATGGTCACGTTGATGAGGTTGAACGTGCCGCCGTAGATTGCGGAGGATGCAACGATGTGGTCACCGTTGTTGCAGATGTTGAAGAGTGCGAAAAAGTTTGCCGCCTGGCCGGATGAGGTCAGCATTGCGGCCGCGCCGCCTTCCATTTCGCAGATTTTCGCTGCGATGGTGTCGTTGGTTGGGTTCTGCAGTCGGGTGTAGAAGTATCCGGATTCGGATAGGTCGAACAGTCGGCTCATCTGTTCGCTTGACTTGTATTTGAAGGTTGTCGCCTGAATGATCGGGGGTGTGCGGGATTCGCCGTTTCCAGGCTGGTAGCCTCCCTGCACACAGATGGTGTCGACGTTTTCGCTCATGGATTTCCTTCTTTCGATTGGGCGCTTCATTGCGTAGCGCTGCGGTGCAACGAACATGCTCACCTTATCACTGAGTTGATAATTGGCTATTCTTCAATAGAAACGCCGAATAGTTCACTGAATTGACAAACTTAGGAAATTGATTTTATTATATACATCAAGGCAGGCGGGAATCCGCTTGACGGGAAAAGCAATGTCTTGTGAAAGTAAAAACCAATAGCAAAGGAGCAACCCATGGGTCTGTGGGATATCGAAAAGATTCCGTATGTCGGTCGTGAAAAGGGACCGCAGGAGGGTCTGGCTTTCCATTACTACGATGCCGACAAGGTTGTTGCCGGCAAGAAGATGAAGGATTGGCTGCGTTTCGGCGTCGCTTGGTGGCACACTTTCGATCAGGAGCTGGTCGATCCGTTCGGCACCGGCACCGCTCAGCGTCCGTGGTACGGCAAGTACTCCAATGCTGAGGATGAGGCCCTGGCCAAGGTCGATTACGCCTTCGAGTTCTTCCAGAAGCTCGGCGTCGAGTACTTCTGCTTCCATGATCGTGATATCGCTCCGGAAGGCGATACCCTGCGCGAGACCGACAAGAACCTGGATAAGGTCGTCGACAAGATCGAAGAGAACATGAAGTCCACCGGCATCAAGCTGCTGTGGAACACCTCCTCTCTGTTCACCAACCCGCGCTTCGTTTCCGGTGCTTCCACCTCCCCGTTTGCCGACATCTACGCTTACGCCGGTGGCCAGCTGAAGCATTCCCTGGAGATTGCCAAGCGCCTGGGTGCTGAGAACTACGTGTTCTGGGGTGGACGTGAAGGCTACGAGAACCTGTGGAACACGCAGATGAAGCGCGAACAGGCGCACATGGCCAAGTTCTTCCACATGTGCCACGAGTATGCTCAGGAGATCGGCCTGGACGCTCAGTTCCTGATTGAGCCGAAGGCCAAGGAGCCGACGATGCACCAGTATGACTTCGATGCATCCACCGCCATCGCCTTCCTTAAGACCTACGACATCGACTTCATGAAGCTGAACCTCGAAGGCAACCACGCCAACCTGGCCGGTCATACCTACCAGCACGAGATCCGCACCGCCCGCGAGGCCGGTGTGCTCGGCTCCCTCGATGCCAACCAGGGCGACAAGCTCATCGGCTGGGATATGGATGAGTTCCCGACCGACCTGTACGAGACTTCCACCGTCATGTGGGAGGTCCTCGCCGAGGGTCAGATCGGCCCTCACGGCGGCCTGAACTTCGATGCCAAGCCGCGCCGCACCTCCTTCGCCGCCGAGGATCTGTTCCGCTCCCACATCGCAGGTATGGATGCATTCGCTGCAGGTCTCTTGGTCGCAGCCAAGATGCACGAGGACAAGGTCATCGAGAACCTGCAGGCCGAGCGCTACAGCTCCTTCGATTCCGGTATCGGCGCGACCGTCGAGAACGGCACTGCCTCCCTGGCCTCCCTCGAGGAGTATGCTCTGGATATCCCGCAGTCCAAGCTCATCGAAGCCACCAAGTCCGATCACCTCGAGTCCGTCAAGGCCACGATCAACAACTATATGATCGACGCATTGGCCGAGGCGTGAGCCGAAATCGAGCAGTGGTTGGGTGCGCGTAGCGCTCCGAAATTGCCGGGGCGGGCGTGGCCCAACAAGGAGTTTTCGCTAGGACTCTGATTTATCGCTGGATTAAACAGCGAGGCTCGGTTGCAACAAAACCGAATATGGTGTGTCGAAGCGTTGGTGCTCCGGCACACCATATATTTTTACCTCATCCTTCCTTAAATTTCCTTCGCATACAAGTCGTCTGCCGGCTATATCGTCGGTGGACGACTTGCATGTGTTATGAAAACAAGTCGAAAATTTCAACTATTCGCAATGATACGATGTGGAAAAGCGTTTCTGAATAAGGTGTATTTATGACCGCAACTATTACCATTACCAATCCCATTCTTAGTGGAATGAATCCTGATCCGAGTTGGATTTGGGATGATGAGTTCCAGCGAATTGTGTTGGTGACTTCTACTTTTGAGCTTGTCCCAGGTCTTCCCATTTACGTTTCCGAGGATATGACGTGCTGGAAGCATGTGTCGAATGTGATAGATGCTGACTTGGCAAGGCGCCTACTTATTCCTTTCGTGGATGATTCGGGCGGTGTCTATGCGCCGACGCTGCGCAGGATTCATGGCAAATATGTGATTGCATGCACCATTGCCCGTCTTGATGATCGCCGTGCTATGGAAGGTGGTTGCACAGAAAGCGAGCTGATGCGGTTCCACGCCGCGGGGGGCAATTTTATCCTTGAAGCGGATTCTATCGAAGGGCCATGGCGTGGCCCGTTCTGGATTGAGGGCGCTGAAGGCATCGATCCAGACATCTTCGAGGACGGGGATGGCAACGTGTACTGGACCCAGACCCGTCCTGCGGTCAATCCGCAATGGGAAGGCCAGACCGAGGTCTGGACCCAACGCATTAATCCGGAGACTTGGACTTTTGTCGATGACGGTCTTCCTGCGGGATCGGGCAAGACGGTAATATGGCGCGGATACGGTATGGAATCGGTGTGGGCTGAGGCGCCGCATCTCTATCGCGTGGGTGATTATGTGTATCTGATGACCGCTGAGGGGGGCACCAGTTTCGAACATAGCGAAATGGCCATGCGCATCTATGCACCGCATGGACTGCTTCGGGCGTTCGAAGCTTACGAACGGGAAGTATCCGAATTGGGTGAGTGCATTCCGCAGGTTCGTGACGGGGAACGCTGCTATCTTGGCACCGCAATCCGTGCCTTCCACGCGGATAAGAAGAATCCGATTCTCACCCACCGACATCTGGGTTTGTCGGAACCGCTGCAATGCGTGGGACATGCGGACCTGTTGCTTCATCCGGAACTGGGATGGTGGCTGGTGTGTCTCGGCGTGAGAGAGACACGGGGAAAGCGTGACGGCGAATTATTGAGCTACTTGGGAAGGGAGAGCTTTGTCGCTCCGGTATCCTGGGAACATAATCCGGCCGATTGGAAGCTGGACGGCAACGGTGCATCATATACGCATGAAGGTGACCCCGGATGGCCAGTGACTTGCGCTGGTCTTGGCCGCTTGGCCGACGAGATCACGGTTACTACTGAAGACGATGGCATCGCCATCGAGCCTAGGGTGAAATCCTCGCTCGCCGGTGACGTGGAACCTGCGCTGGTGGATGTGACTGATGGCTCGACGAACGATGTGGTGGTGCGCGATGAGCGTGATGTCAGCTACCGCAGAATAGCGAAACTGCCGACGCTCATGCCGATTCCCATGTCCGGTTCTTTAGTGATTCGGCAGAATTCCACACATTACGCGGTGTTTTCGATGCATGGCACGGATGTGCGCTACGAGATGGTGAATGGAGACGATTCGCAAGCTGGGTCTGTTGCTGTACAGGCTGACGGAGTGCGTCCGGCGGTACTTTTCGACGACAACCGCTTGTCGGTCATCGTGACTGGCACGCATGATCTGGTTGATTCTGCGACGTTCGTGCGTCAGGGGCAGGTCCTGCTGAGTGTCGATGCTCGTTTCCTCAGCACCGAATGGGCCGGTGGATTCGTCGGTTGCATGGCCGGCTTCATGGCATAGATTCTACGGAATTTCAGGATGGTTCACTGCTGGTGTTCCGACGGGCCGTCTTAGAACGAGTTGAAAACGGGTCGAAAGGCTAGGAGCGCTGTGTTCTCCCTCCGGTTGTGCCTGTGAGGTTTGCCCCGCTGATTAACCCTCGAGTTGCTGTGTGCTGTTGCGTACCACTAGCGATGTCGGCATGATGATGTGCGGTTGGATCACGTCGTCGGTGGACAGCGCCTCGACCAGCATTCGTACGGCGGCCCTTGCCATATCTTGGAGCGGCTGCCGTACGGTGGTCAGCGCCGGGCCAAGGAATGCGGCAGTCTGCACATCGTCGAATCCGACCACGGATAAATCCTCGGGAATACGTAATCCCAGCTGCCTTGCCGCCTCGTAGACGCCCATGGCCTGCAGATCGCTGCCGGCGAAGATTGCGGTCGGACGATTTGGTCGTTTCAACAGGGAGATGGACTGTGCGTAACCGCCGGAAGTGGTGAAATCGCCTTCGGTGATAAGTTCTGGATCGGTTTCGATTCCATGTTCCGCAAGCGCTGATGTATATCCGTCCAGACGTGCTTTGGAACACATCATCTCCTCCGGTCCGGTGATGATGCCTATGCGGGTATGTCCGAGTGCGAGCAGATGCCTGGTGGCGATTACGCCTCCGGTCCAGTTGTCCGCTTGCACCGACAGCGTGTCTGGATCTGGATTACCGAATGGATCGAACAAGACGAAGGGAATACCTCTGGAATGCAACTTGTTCCGTTCGATACGTGTCAGGTTCGAGAAAACGAGGATGGCGCCGTTCGCCTGCCTGCGAAGCATGTTGTCGATCCAGGACGAGTCCGGGTGCTGGCGATTGCCGCCTTCGGTGGTGATGACGTTCAAATCATGCAACTTGGCTTCGCGAATGGCGCCACGGAGTACTTCAAGGGCCCAAACATTATCGAAATCTTGGAACACGATTTCGATAATTCGTTGGCTTTTCGTGCCTGTCGCTTTACGGGAATACCCATACCGTTTCAACACCGCGTTGATGGTTTGCCGCGTCTCTTCGGAAACGTCGGCTCTGCCGTTGAGCGCCTTGGATACGGTGGAAAGGGAATAACCGGTCTCTTTAGCTATGTCAGAGAGTCGTACCGTAGCTTTTTTTGCCGTATTACGCATGAGTCACTCCTTCTTCATTTTCATCATATCCGAAAATGTGAACGAAAGTTTCGGTTTACGTTTTTCGAAACTTTCGATATGTTGGCAATACTTAAAAACGTTGTAAAATCAACGAGAAATAGTTAGTTTTCTGATTTTACAAAAAACTTGACTTTGTGTGATTTGTTTCGGCAGTCTATAGGTACAACGAAAGCGAAATGGAAATTTTCGAAGGGAGTCAAAGGCTGATTCTCTGTCTGCCAGGGGAGCTGCAGCAGCATTCGTTGCGGTCATGCTTCCCGATTTGACCCATTCGAGAGAAATCGTTCCTGTCGTTGCCATCATTTTGTCGATGATGATTTGGTCAATAAGGAGAAGACAATGAAGTTCAAAACCATTGCAGCTGCCACTCTTGCGGTGGCGACCATGTTGGGCATGGGTGCCTGTGGCTCCAGCGCTGGTGCCAAAGACGATAAGACCATTACGTTCTGGCATAACGCAACAGCTGGTGACGGCAAGCAGTATTGGGAGGATCTGGCCAAAGCGTTTGAGAAGAAGACTGGTGTCAAGGTTCAGATTCAGGCCATCCAGAACGAGGATTTCGAAGGCAAGCTGACTACCGCTATGCAGGATCCCGCCTCCGGCCCGGATGTGTACATGACCCTTGGTGGTGCCAAGACCAAGGACATGGTTGATGCCGGACAGGCCATGGACCTCACTGATAAGATCAGTGACACCGTCAAGAAGCAGATGTCTTCTGCGCTGAAGTCCATGTCCTATGACGGCAAGGTCTATGGTGTTCCGGCCACTGTCCAGCCTGGTGGCATCTGGTATTCCAAGGATCTGTTCAAGCAGGCTGGCATCGATGCCGTGCCGACCACTTTCAGCGAGCTGAAGACCGATGTGCAGAAGCTTCGCAGCGCTGGCATCGAGCCGATCGCACTCGGTGGCAAGGATGCTTGGCCGGTCGGTCACTGGTACTACTGGTTGTCCATGCGCGAATGCTCTCCGAAGGCCTACGCCAAGGGCGTCAATGACAAGGATTTCTCCGACTCCTGCTGGACCAAGGCCGGAGATGATCTGAAGGATTTGTTGGATGCGAATGCTTTTAACGAAGGATTCCTCACCACGACGGCCCAGCAGGGCGCCAGCTCGTCCGCAGGTCTGCTGGCCAATCATAAGGCTGCGATGGAGCTCATGGGCACATGGGAGCCTGGAGTTCTCAAGGACCTGACTCCGGACAAGAAGCCAATGGCTGACCTTGGCTTCTTCGCCTTCCCGACCGTGGACGGAGGAAAAGGCGAGGAAGGTGCTTTGATGGGCGCTGTGACCGGTTTCTCTGTCAATCCCGAGGCTCCGGACGCTGCTGTTGATTTCGTCAATTTCATGGCTGAGAAATCAAATCAGGAGAAATACGCCACTGCGTTCAGCACCATTCCGGCTTCTGCCGAAGCTTACGATGCGGTTACCGATGAAAATCTTAAGGCTATCCTCGAAGCTATGAAAAAGTCTGATGGCATGCAGCTGTGGATGGATACCGCTCTCGGCGGAAATATTGGCACCGCTCTTAATTCCGGAGTGGTGAATCTGCTTTCCGGACAGGGGACTTCGGCTGACATCGTCAAGGCGATGAAGGACGCAGCGTCCAAGGGCTGATAGTGAACATGGCTGGTTGACGGCCAAAGGAGGGTGGATAGACAGATTTTCATCTGCCCTCCTTCCTATTCGAGAAACGTATCTGGTAGTGGAGAAAACCATGTCAAGTACAAGCAAAGACGCGGTGACGCTGCGCGCTAAGCGGTCCAAGAAACCGTCCGATGGCAAAGTGCGTCGTAATGTTGAGATTTTCGTACTGTCCGCACCTGCGATTCTTCTGTTCGTCTGCTTTGTGATTCTGCCTATCGTCTTGGGTGCTTATTACGGCTTCTATCAGTGGAAGGGCTACGGACTTCCCTCCAAGACAGGTAAATTCGTTGGTCTCCAGAACTACATCACAGCGCTTAAGGATCCCGCGTTCCAGGCGGCGATTCTGCATACCTTCGAGGTCGTGATCGGCTCGTTGGTTATCCAGGCTCCGCTTGCCATCCTGTTCGCATTGCTGCTGAACCAGAAGTTCAAGGGGCGTGGTCTCATCCGCACCCTCATCTTCGTGCCGTATGTCGTTTCCGAGGTCATCGTCGGCACAGGATGGAGCCTGTTGCTACAGAAGAAGGGCGCCATCAATGAGATTCTGGCCAACTTTGGCATCAATGGTCCCGATTGGCTGGCCGACCCGAAAATCGCTATTTGGACGTTGCTGTTGCTGATCAGCTGGAAATACGTCGGTTTCGCCGTAATTCTGATGCTCGCCGGCATGCAATCCATTCCCGATGAACTGTATGAAGCAGCCAAAGTGGATGGGGCGAGTTTCTGGCAGATGCAGAAAAGCATCACGTTGCCGTTGCTTGCTCCGACGTTGCGGATCTGGGTGTTCCTTTCCATGATTGGCTCTCTGCAGCTTTTCGATCTGGTCTATATCGTGTGGGGCCAGTATGTGTCGACCACCGCTGGTGTGTCCACCATGGCCACCTACATGGTGCGTGAAGGTCGTGGAGCCGGCAACTATGGCTATGGTTCCGCCGTTGCTCTGATCATCTTCGTGATCTCTTTGATCATCGCGCTCGTCTATCAGAAGTTTGTGCTGAACCGTGACTTGGACGGTGCTGTTACTGAACAGAAAGAAGCCGAGAAGCGTGCCAGGAAGCGCGCAAAAGAAGTGCAGCATCGTGAGGTTGCTGCTCTGGCAAGTGAGGTGAAGTGATGACTGCCGCAACAATCGCAGGACATTCCAACAAAAGCGAGTACAGCAAGAAGAATGGTTACCGTAAGTCATCCAAGACGCCATGGGGCAACCCAATCGTCTACTTTTTCTCCCTGGTGCTTGTGGCCATCTGTATCACTCCGGTGTTGTACATTATCTTTGGCGGCTTCCGTACCAATTCGCAGATCACCAACCATCCGTCCGGGATGCCGAACCCATGGGTTCCCGACAACTACAAGACGGTCATCAAAAGTGATATTTTCTGGACGGAACTGAAGAATTCTACCATCGTGGGTATCGCCACCATGGTAGGCGTCGTGGTGCTTAGCATCATGGTGAGCTTTGTCATCGCCCGATACAAATTCCGCTATGCGCCGCTTATGTACGCGTTGTTCTCTGCTGGTCTCATGTTCCCGATGACCGTTGGCATTACACCTTTGTATCTGCTGATTCGCAATCTGGGTCTGGCCAACTCCCTGTGGGGTCTGATCCTTCCGCAAATTGCCTTCGGACTTCCTCAGACCATCATCATCTTGGTGCCGTTCCTACAGTCGATTCCTAATGAGCTTGAGGAGGCCTGTCTTCTCGATGGATGCTCCCGCCTTGGCTTCTTCTGGCGCATGGTCATTCCGCTGTCCATGCCTGGCGTGGCCACCACTGGAATCCTTACCTTCGTGGGAAGCTGGAATGCCTACATGCTGCCGCTGTTCGTGCTCAGTGATTCCAACAAGTACACATTGCCACTTGGCGTACAGATGTTCAGCTCCGAACACTCCGTTGACACCGCACAGGTGTTGGCCTTCACCTCTCTGGCTATGATTCCGGCCCTGATCTGCTTCACCATCTTCCAGAAGAAGATCGTCGGCGGCCTGACAGGTGCGGTCAAGGGCTGACGGAATGTAGCAACCCACGCCCGGAAGATGTTCCTTTCCGTCTTCCGGGCTTCATCTCTTATGCAAGAGGTACATTATGAAGATTTCCAACCCGGTGCTCACCGGTTTTCATGCCGATCCTTCAATGATTCGCGTTGGTGACACTTATTACATTGCCAATTCCACTTTCGAATGGTTCCCAGGCGTTCGTCTGCATGAGTCCAAGGACCTGGTGCATTGGAACATTCTTCCAAGCCCGTTGAGCCGGTCCAGCCAGCTTGATATGAGAGGAAACCCCTCTTCGGGAGGCATCTGGGCTCCTGACCTAAGCTATGCGGATGGCAGGTTCTGGCTGATTTACACTGATGTCAAGGTGGTCAATGGTGCATTCAAGGATTGCACTAATTATTTGGTCACCGCCGAGGACATCCACGGGCCATGGAGCGAGCCGGTTCGCATCAACGGGGTCGGTTTTGACGCCAGCCTGTTCCATGACGACGACGGCCGCAAATACTTGGTGCAGCAGACATGGGATTTCCGTGAATACCACCACCAGTTCGACGGTATCACATTGACGGAATTCGACGTCGACACCATGAAGCTCAAGCCAGAAACGGCCCGCACCATCTGGGATGGCACCTCGGTGAAGGTCACCGAAGGTCCCCACCTATACAAGAAGGATGGTTGGTACTACCTGTTTGCCGCAGAAGGTGGCACGGTGTATGAACATCAGGAATCTGTGGCGCGTTCCCGTACCCTTGACGAATGCTCCTTCGAAGTTATGCCGAATGGCCCGTTCATCGGTAACTTCGACACTCCTGACACCTATTTGCAGAAGCAGGGCCATGGAGCGTTGGTGGACACCCCGTCCGGCGAGTGGTATTACGCCTCCCTATGCGGTCGTCCGTGGCGTCATGATACCGAACCGGCCCATGGTACCCGCGGATGGTGCACACTCGGACGCGAGACCTCCATCCAGAAAGTCGAATGGGATGAGGACGGTTGGCCGCGCGTGGTCGGAGGGCACGGCGGACAGCGTTACGTTGATGCTCCAAAAGATGCTATCGAGACTTTGGCTCCAACGACGCGTGACGAACATGATGAGTTCGATTCCGGCGAGCTCGGTCCGAATTGGAACACTCTACGCGTCCCGTTCACCGACGCCATGGGCACGGTGGGCGGTGGCAAACTGGCATTGCGTGGTCAGGGCTCGCTGTGCAACCTGTTTGACTTGTCTCTTGTGGCTCGTCGCTGGCAGGCATTTGATTTCGACGCCGAAACCAAGGTGCGTTTCGATCCGAAGAATTACATGCAGATGGCAGGCCTGACTAACTATTACGATGACCTATGCTGGTCATGGGCGTTTGTCACTTGGGATGAGAAACGACATGCAAGGGTCATCGAAGTGGCTCAGAACGATTTCAACCAATATACGTCGTTCCTCAAGGATGACGCCATCGTAGTGCCCGAAGAGGCTGAGGCGGTATGGCTGCGCACCAAGGTCCGCACGGAATACTATTCCTACGAATATTCCTTTGACGGAGAACATTTCACCGAGATTCCGGTCAGGCTCGATGCGAAGATCCTGTCCGACGATTACGTGAACCAACGTTACGGCGGCTTCTTCACCGGCGCGTTTGTGGGACTTGCCTGTGTCGATCTGTCCGGCTATGACGCGCAGGCCGAATTCGACTACTTCGACTATCGGGAGCTTTCCGATAAGCAGTAGACAGTGCCGGCTGGCGACAGAGCGTCCGCCGTCAGCCGGCATACTCGACGGGATTGAATTCTATGGGCAATGAGGAGCGGACGAGCATGGTTTTGCAATTGCCGAAACTGCTTGACGACGGTTGCGTGCTGCAGGCCGGTGCGACCATACATATCTGGGGCGCCGGCGACCCTGGACGCGGCGTGCTGGTACGCCTCGATGGCAAGGACCGGACTACGCGGGTGAAGGACGACGGCTCATGGAGCGTGCCGTACGGTCCGATCAAAGCAGGCGGACCGTACGATTTGACGGTGCGTTATGAGGACGGAACCGAATGCATCTCGCGCCAATGCTATGCGGGAGAAGTGTTCCTGTGTTCGGGACAGTCGAACATGGAACTGCCCATGGCTTGGGTGCGTGCGGACTATCCGCTGGAGTGGGATCGTGAGCCTGACCCATTGCTGCGGCAATACAAAGTGATTCCCGATTGTGACTTCAACGGTCCCCGCAACGATCATGATCATGCGTTCTGGCAGGGATGCGATGCGGAAACCCTTGGAGATTTCTCCGCGCTCGCCTATTTCTTCGGACGCAGAATCCGTCAGTGGCTGAATGTGCCCGTCGGCCTGTTGAACGTTTCATTGGGCGGATCGCCGATTGAATCCTGGATGGATGCTGACGCATTGCGGGCGTTCCCCGAAGCGCTCGCTGACCTTGAGCCGTATCTTGGCGATGGCGTGGCGTCGAAGAAAAGCCGCGATTCCGTTGCCGAGCGGGACCGGTGGTACCAGGCGCTTGGATACGAGGCTGTGGCCGATGCCCACCATGAATGGCTGCCATTGATCGCGTGGGACTGTCCGGAATCCAAGAACATCGAGCCGTGCGACGTGGCATGGCATGACATACGCCTGCCGGGATGGTACAAGGATCGCGGACTTGCCGGTTTCCGCGGCGAGATTACCATGAGAAAAACCGTGTTCCTGCCTCCGTCGGATGCGGGGAAGCCCGCCCTACTGCGTCTGGGCACCATGAATGATGCCGACCATACGTGGATCAATGGTGTGTTGGTCGGTGGGCGAAGCAATGTGTATGAGCCGCGGGACTATCCGGTCGCAGCCGGCGTGTTGCGCGCCGGCGCGAACGAAATCCGCATGCGTCTGGTCGTTGAACGGCCCGGCGGCCGTGTGACGCCCGGCAAACGGATGACACTGACCATCGGAGACGATATCTTCGACCTGTCCGGCATTTGGCAGTATGCCGTGACCGCCGAAGCTGACCGCGATTGCCCATTCGAGGATTTCGTCAGATGGAAGCCGACCGGCCTGTACAATGCCATGCTCGCCCCGTGTTTTCCATATGCGGTGCGGGCTGTGCTGTGGTATCAGGGTGAATCGAATACCGGCGATCGCGCCATGCAATATGGTGACGAGCTGAAGGCCATGATTCAATTGTGGCGCGTCAAATGGCATCAGCCGGATATGCCGTTTCTGATCGTCCAGCTTCCAAAATTCGACATCGACGCCATTGAGGATGGAGGCTGGCCACTCGTCCGCGAACAGGAGTGGAACGTCGCAAACGAACTTGAAAACGTTGCGACGGTGGTGACGCTTGACGCAGGCGAGGGCAACGATCTGCATCCGTATGACAAGAAGCTCGTCGCGGATCGCGTGTTCAATGCCGCGATGGATTTGGTATACGGTCGCCAGGCTCAGCCTCAACCGGCCGTGGAAACCATCGAGGTCTGCGGAGATCTGTTGCGGATGCACTGTGTGTGGCGGAGTCGCTCGGACGAGCGGATCCGATCGGAGAGCCGCCGGCTGATGACGTTGGACGGTGGCGCTCCCCATGAAATCGAATTTCTATGGCGCGACTGCGCCACATCCGCGCGGGCCGAGGCATGGCTGGACGGCTGTGATATCGTGGCGCGCATGACGGCGCGCAGGCCAGATGAGGTGCGGTACGCGTGGAGCAATAATCCGGAATCCGGACTCATCTGCGACGGCGACGGCATGCTGATTCCGCCGTTCCGCCTGACATTGCCCACGGACGATGATAAGGGGATTCATGCGTAGGCAGGTCGCGCTTCGACAAGGACTCGTCGATGGATTCTCCGATACGGACTCTGTGATTGCCGTGTTTCGTGGCATCCCCTATGCCAAGCCTTCCCGTTGGCGCATTACGATTTGTCTCGTGTCATGATTCGGTATTGGACGAATTTCGCGGCGACGGGCGATCCGAACGGTTCCGGATTGCCTGAATGTCCGGCATGCGGACCCAATGTCCAACGATACATGCTGCTCGGCGGATGCCACGATACATCGGATAGTATGTCGTATGCCAGGTCAAGTAGATGAATATAGTATAGTGTGAGCGCTCACTATAGCGTGATGGAAATCGTGACGAAGGAGACGGGCATGACGAAGGAGACGGAGACGCTGATCGCGTCCGACGAGGATCTGACTAGGCTGTTCGCCGGCAAGCCGACGCAATACCGCAAATCGAAGTCGCTGCCGAAGTTTACTGGCGAGGCCATGCGTACCTGCGCCACGATCAACCGCATCTTCTTCGATGATCCTGACGAGGCCTACCGCCTGTTCCACGAGCTCGTTCCCGACGCGGGGGAGGGCGTACAATTCACGCCGCCGTTCAATGTGGATTATGGCATCGGCCTGACCATTGGCCGCGGCACGTTCTTGAACAAGGATTTCATGGTGTGCGGCGGCGGATATGTAACGCTTGGCGAGGATTGCCTGATCGGCCCGCGTTGTACCATTGCCACGCCGAATCATGCCTTGGATGCGGCAACGCGACTGGCTGGCTGGGAACATGCTTCGCCGGTGACGATTGGCGACAACGTGTGGTTTGGTGCGAACGTTACGGTCACGCCTGGCGTCACGATTGGCTCGAATTCCATTATCGGCGCGGGTTCTGTGGTTACACGAGACATTCCCGCCAATTCGATCGCAGTCGGCAATCCGGCGCATGTAATCCGCGAGATTCCCGAACGCGATCCTGCCTTCGCCGATGTCGAGGGCATCATCTGACGTTACGCTTCAACGCACTCGTTACGGAATTAAATCTTGATCTCCATTGGCGTGTTGTGAAGAATCAGAAGTTTACGTATAGTATTTCTTTCGATTCTTTCTATATCTAAGATTGATGTAGAAAGATTTGAAAGAAATGCTCTTTTTAGATGTGCACTTAGTAAGTTAAATGAATGCACTATTTTTCGTTACAACGCCGCCGTCAAGAAAGGCGACGACGACGAATACTCAGATTCCGGTAGCTCAAGAGAAAGCTGATGCAGCTAATGATGCTGCCGCTGCGGATGCTAATGATCTGAATGTGTCCATGAATCGTGGCGAGCGTCTGAAGGCCGTCGAGCAACGCATCGCCAAACTCAAGTCTGATGCCGATACTAAAGCTGCAGCTGCGTTGTCTGCCGCGTCGGAAGCGCAGGATGTTAGCGATTCCTTGGACGCATTGCGTGTGCAAGGCGAGAATCGTCGTGCGGAATTGGAAAGCAAACAGGATCAGCTGCAATCCGATGCGGTGAAACAGGCCGTGTAAACGGTGCTTCTTCAATCAAAAATCGATGATGCCAACAGACAGTACGCACAGCAACAGGCAGATGCGGCTGGCAGCGCCAATCCCGGTCAGTCCGCATTTCGGAAATGAATTGGGGAGGTCCGTTTCTGATGCACTCGAGAGTGTTGGTGAATAGGGGCCAGTACTGGTTTGTGCACTGAATAGTGTTTTTGGGGATTGTGATTTTGATGCAAATGGGTGCCGTCACGGTTTGGCTGTGACGGCACCCATTTTTTGTGTTGGATCATGCAGGATTCACGATGGCTGATTGATTAGCCGCGTGCTTTTACGTAGGCCTCGTACACGGCTTCGGTCGGCTCGCCGGTTTCTACGCCGTCGATGGTGAGCGGCCATGCGGGCGGTTCCGTTTCGCCGGACAGCACCCAAGCGGCCTGACGGGCGGCGCCGATGGCAACATACTCGTCGGTGGTCGGGCGGGTTACGTCCATGCCGAAAACGCTCGGCGCGAGCGTGCGGATTGCCTTGGACTTCGCGCCGCCGCCGATAAGCAGAATGCGGGAAATCTCAGCGCCAAGCGAACGGATAAGCTCTAGGCAGTCGCGCTGGGAGCACAGCAAGCCTTCGACGAACGCGCGGGCCATGTTCTCGCGTGTGGTGTTGGCCAGCGTCATGCCGGAAAGGGTTGCGGTCGCGTCCGGGCGGTTCGGCGTGCGTTCGCCGTCGAAATACGGCACCAGCGTAATACCGCCGGCGCCCGGTTCGGAAGCGAATGCCAGGGATGCGAGTTCGTCGTAGTCGACGCCGAGGGCTGCACGGCCGGCGTCAAGAATGCGCGATCCGTTGATGGTGCAGGCCAGTGGCAGGTAGTGGCCGGTGCAGTCGGCGAAGCCGGAAACGGCACCGGTCAGATCGTAGGTCGGATTTTCGGAAATGGCTGCTGCCACGCCGGAAGTGCCCAATGAAACGGAAACGTCACCCACGCTCATGCCAAGTCCGAGGGACGCCATGGCGTTGTCGCCGCCGCCCGGTGCGATGATGCAACCACCCTCAACGTTCTTGCCGGCGATTTCCGGGCTTGCCTTGACTGCGGCGGCATCGTGCGGTCCAAGCACGGTCGGCAGCATGATTGCGTTGGCGTGCTCGCGTGCCGCTTCGGTACCTTCCGCTGGCTCAAGCACCATGGCGATCAGATCGCGGCGGTATTCGTTGGAAGCGGCATCGTAATAGATGGTGCCGGAAGCGTCGGAACGGTCGGTGAACAGCGCTTCCAAGTGTGCGTCCTCGCCTTCCGCGACCGGGCCGTAGCCGGCGATACGCCAGCTCAGCCAATCGTGCGGCAGGCAGATCGCGGCGATCTTCTTAGCGTTTTCCGGTTCGTTTTCAGCCACCCACGCCACCTTGGTTAGCGTGAAGGAAGCAACGGGGGAGGAGCCAACGGCCTTGACCCAACGCTGCTTACCACGTGCAATCACATCTTCCGGTTCGCCTTCTTCGGCGGGAGCCTCGCCCATCTTTTCGATGAGGGCCGCGGCCTGCGGCGCCGAGCTTATATCGTTCCACAGCATGGCGTCGCGAATCACGTTGCCTTGCTGGTCGAGAATCACCATGCCGTGCTGCTGACCGCCAACGGCCAGTGCTTCAACATCGTCAAGTCCGCCGGCCTGCTGGGCTGCCTCGAGGAAGGCGTCCCACCAGAATTTCGGGTCGATAGACGTGCCATTGGGGTGTTTGGCCTGGCCAAAGCGCACCATTTCACCGGTTTCGGCGTCGGTCACGCGCACTTTGCAGGACTGGGTCGAGGTGTCGACGCCGGCCACGAGAGTTCGAGTCATTGTGTCTCCTTGCAGTGAGCTGGCGCAGCGAAGTGCAAGGAATTTGCACCGTCCGCCACCTCATTTAGTTAGATGAATGAACTATAATGTCTAGTGTACCATCATAAAGTGATTTGACTATAGAGACGGTGCGCTTTTTCCGCGAAGACGCGTCGAGAGGGAGGGAACCATGGCTTCACTGCGGAGTATCAATCAAGACGATTTACGAAACCATAATCTTTCCGTTGTGCTCGATTCGCTATTGCGTGCCACCGAGCCGATGAGTCGCGCCGATCTCGCCAAGAAAACCGGTTTGACCAAAGCCGCCATGTCAGTGCTGGTGTCGTTGATGCTCGACAATGAGATTCTGGTGGAAGGCGCGCCATCCGTCCAGTCACTGTATGGGCGACCCAGCATTCCGCTTGAAATCAAGTCTGGTCGCCTGTGCGGCATGGGATTGCAGGCCAACACCGACGGCTACGGCGTGGTGGTGCTCGATCTCGACGGTTCCGTTGTGGGGGAGCAATGGGTTGACGCCGACATGGCCAATGCTGATGAACAGGAGATTTTCGCCCGTCTCGATGAACTGGCTTTGCGGCAGGAAGATGCTCTTGCGAGGAAGGGTTATGTGCTTGCCGGTACCGGTTTGGCATTGCCGGGGCTCGTCACCGATGATCAGCGATTGCTGAGCGCACGCAATCTCGGTTGGGAACGTTTGGATCTCAAACAGTTCAATGTGGTCAAACGACTTGATCCTGTTGCCTGCAATGAGGCCAATGCCGCTGCGTTGGCGCAGGTCCCCGGCTATGCCACGCAGCGTAAAGGTTCGGAGCAGATCAAACCGACCGATTCGTTTATCTACATGTCGACCGATGTGGGCATCGGCGGTGCGGTGATCCGTGAGGGACGTGTGATGAGCGGCGATCACGGTTTCGGCGGCGAATTGGGTCATGTTTCCGTCGACATGCGTGGTCCCATCTGCCGTTGCGGCCGTCGCGGCTGCCTTGAAGTGTATGCGGGCAGGCGTTCCATGGTGAGTGCGGCCGGAATCGCCAGCGGCGATGCCGCCGCGACCAGCAGTGCCATCGACGAACTGATCGACCGTTGGCACCAGCGCGACGTGCAAACCGTGTCCGTTGTTGAAAAAGCGTTGGAAGCCATATCTTCCGTAATCGCATCAACCATCAATGTCTGCGACGTCGACGTGGTGATGCTCGGCGGTTTATGGGCGCGTTTCGAGCCTGAACTAATCCGCAGAATCGAACGCATGGTACGCCCGCAAGTGCTGGCATATCCGGAAGTCGAAGCGAGCGTGCTCGTGGCCGATGTCATCGACCGTCCAGCCTTGATGGGCGCGGCCGATATCGGCTTGCGACGCTTCATCGACAACCCGTTGCGTTTCATGGGGCAAAACTAGTCCACCCATTTGCTAAACTTACCGAGTTGGCATGTTCGCATGTTGCAACGTGGGGCGTTAGCTCAGTCGGTTAGAGCATCGGACTCATAATCCGCCGGTCCACGGTACAGTCTCATTTCTTGATGCTCGCTGGCCGCCATCATTAGGGTCGTCAGTAGTGTTTATGCCTAGCAAGTCATCTGATGTCAACGACGGATTAAGCAAAGTCGCTACATCCGTCTTCAAGTAGTCGGCTGCGGCCTGTGTTTCGTCGATGGTCCACGTGATCTCGCTGCGAAGTTTGCGAGCTATCGTTTGTGGTGCTAGGCCCAATGCTTTGGCGAAGTCTTTTTTTGGCAATCTTCTAGCTGTAATCATGAGATTTACATTCATTGCCACAATGTCTTGTGCTCTTCTGGTTGGTGTGTTGATTACTGTAGTCATAGGACAATAATACAACCAGATTTTACTTAACACGGCGTGTTGAATTTGATTCTTGATGTTTTTTCGCGTACAAAGTAACACATGGTTTTAGTTTGTACGTCTGAAGTGGCTTCATGCAGAGTGCGTGCCTTGCTACGGAAGAATCACATGACTCAAAGAATGCTTGCTGATGGCATTGGTACTTCTTATCAATTGCTTAATGCGAAGCTTCGCGGCCGAAGTAATTACACACTTCATGATTTGTCTCGCATCGCTGATTTTTTCGGTGTCTCGCTGGACTATCTCACGGGTCGTTCGGAATACGCGAAACCGTTGGAGGTGGAGTGATGGATTGGTCTTTGATCCTCGCGATCGTATCGCTTGTTGTTTCCATCATCGTTCTCGTCTTCTCTGACGAGGGGAGGTGAAGCAATGACGACTGTTTTCAGTGTTTCCGCGCCGGTGTCCGCGTCGTCCGGCATGGTCGAGGTGCTGAGCATGGATGTGGACGAGGGTGAGAGCGTCGATGTCTCCGTGTCCGTCTCTGGGAGCCTGACGACGGATAGGGCCGATTGGCTTGCTCATGCCCTGCGCCTCGCGGCCGATCACCTCGACGTGTTGCGCAGGGCGGTGTGATCAATGGTAGCGAATGCCTATCTGCTGGTGGTCGTTGAACCCGAGGCTGTCACGCCATTCCACAAGCACCTGCACCGTCATGGGGTTGGTGTCGGCCTTGATTGCCCTGTTGTACGCGTACATGGCGTAATACTGGCTGACGACGCCGGTTCGTTCCGTGAGGAACGTCGTGGAGGGCATCACGAGCGTCTCGCCGTTTCCGCAGTCCCCGAGTTGCTGGCTTTCGATGTGCTCGGTCCCCTCGATGAAGACATGGGCCGTCACGTCATGCGCCGTGCTGGTTCCGATGTTCCGAAACACGAAACGTTTGTTCTCGCGGTCCGCGTGCACGTGCCAGTACACGTATTCCGCGCCTATCTGGCGATGGAGCAGCCTGCTGTTGAGTTCATCGATCCTACTGGAGTGCCAGAGGGCTATGCCCGCCACCACGACGGCGGCCACGGCCGCGATGGCGGCCACCCATTCCGCCACGCTTCCCAAATCGATTCCCATTGTCATTCTTCCTTCCTTCGTTGTCTGAAAGGTTTGATTTGTGCGATTACAAGCCTATCGCGGCGGAGGAAGGACACCACTTTTCAAGCGAAGGAGCATGCGATGAGGCAACTGCTTATGGAGATCTCGGTCGCGGGCGCGTGCCTGAGCGCGTTCACCGGCCTGTACTGGCTGGCCGTGGCGTTCGGTATCGCGGCCATGGCCGCGGGAAGGATTGAAGGCAGATGAGCGTGACGGTGAAGCGTGTCGATGGGAGGGCGTGTTTCTTCGAGATGATCGTCGAGACGGATCGGGGCGTGACGATACGCCTGCCGCTTACCGGCGTCGAGCTCGAGGAGCTGGAAAGGCGGATAGAGCGATGCTTCAGCGAAGTGTGAGACGCGTCTTTCGGGCGGTTTCCCTGCTTCTGTTGAGTCCTTTCGTGTTCCTCGCGTTGGGACTGGCCCTTGCCGTTGTCCGTCTTGGTGATTTCCTCACGGGTGACGACTGACCATAATCGAATGGCTGTGATGGACCGTACGGCGTAGTCCTAGCCACCGCTGAGCCGGGTTAGCGACCGGTGACGCCAGGCGCGTGGCTGTCGCGCTATTTGAGAGACGAAGTTCAGCTCCCGACCATTTCAGACCGTCGGTAAAGGCGGAATCGGGCGGCCATGGGCGCGCTTCATGCGCGTGGTCTGATCTGGGACCATTCCCGGCGGCTTCGGCCGCTCTTGTTATCGACGGCGCGGCTCCGACCGAAACGTTGTGCGAGACCTTTGGAATCCGTTGACCGGCTCGGCCGAGAACTCTCGGCCGGGCATCCTTCGTCAACGGATTCCAGGTCTTGACCTCTCAAGCGCTCACCAACCGAAAGCTACATGAAGGAGTGAAATTGAGCAGGGTTGCATTCCCCGACAAACTGAAGACGCAGATGGCACGGACCCTTCCGATGATCGACTCGAATCTCCGCTCCCACGCCAACACGTCACGCCGGTCTCTGGCCAAGGCATCCGGTCTGGACGACAACCAGGTGCAGGCCGCGTTGAGATTGGCCTATGAGTCTCGTGGCGGCAGGGTTCCGAGTCCGGTCTACCGTTCCCCGACGGCCGGCAAGATGTATGATTCCGAGTCTCTGCTGAGGACGTTGGCCCTATGGTGCGGGATGTGGGCGTATGTCATCGCCGACTAGACCGTCGTTGTCCGAGGTGCTGCATTATTCCGCGCCGGCCGATGATCCCGAGGCCGTGGAGCGGATGGCATGGCATCAACGACAGCTGCTGAAGCATTTCGCCGACGAGGTGGACCGTGTGGCCGCCAACAACGGCAAGACCGACCTCGAGGTATGGCAGCTGGTCAAGTCGTTCAACGAGCCGAACGCGGTGGCCATCATCTGCCTGAAGGCCGACGGCCTGCCACTCTACAGGAAAGGCGGCTGGTATCTCGACAGCCGTGACTTCCGTGCGTGGGCCACCGCCTGGCGGCCCGCGACATGGAAACCGGAACGACGACAGCAGCAGACGAAACCAGTGAAAGGAATCCTGTTCTGATGCGGACACGAATGCACATCGGCATCGGGGAGGCGTGCCCATGACACGGATCGCCATGCTGACCACCGCGCAGACGGCCGAACGTCTGGGCGTGAGCGAACGGACATTGAAACGGTGGCGTGGCGACATACCTGTCTTCGGCCCGCCGCCAATCCGCTTGGGCGGACGTGTCATGTACGCGGAGGCCGACGTGAACGGGTGGCTACTCAGACAACGAGGGAAAGGAAGGGATGGCGATGCCAAGAAGACAGACCGTTGACCCGCTCATCCGAGCGCAGGTCATCGCCGCCTGGGGCAACCAATGCTGGCTGGGCATGCCCGGCTGTCGGATCACCGCCACGGAGGACGACCACATCATCCCGTACGCGCATGGCGGCAAGGACACCGTGACGAACCTGCGACGCGCCTGCAAGCATTGCAACGCGGCCCGCCAGGATCGCGTGCTGTCCGGCTACGGGGCCACGTTGCACGCCGTGATCGGTCCGCCTCGCGCCGACTTCACCGGCTACCTGACGGGGCTCGTCGGCCGCGACAGCGTGGTGGTCAGCTTCGACAGCCTGATCCGCGACATCTATCCGCTGCCCGACCCGCCCGACGGCGTGCGCCTGGCGGCGGCCATGGCATGGGATGGCGCGTACCGCGCCCTGGCCAAGTGCGGCCAGCCCTTGGACATCTGGCTGGTACGCACGCTGCCACGCAGCCGCCGCCATCCCGACATGCTGGGCGAATGGCTGGCGTTGGACTATGACATCCATGTGGTCGAGACCCCGGCCGAGGCCACGTTCGACCTTGACCTCACGCCTCGGGAGTATCGTGCGGCGCAGCAATGGTATGCGATGCGCATCACCCAGCGCATGGTGGACGCGAGGGCCCTGCAACGCCGCCAGCGGCTCGCCTCGCTGGGCTTGCGCGCTTCGGACGGCCAGACCGCGGGCCGGCCGACGTGGTGAGCCGGATTTTTTAAACGCCGGCAGGCCGGAAGACCCCGCGCCCAGTCTTTTCTCCCCCCGGAATCGAACAAAAAAACGTTGGAAACGCTGGAAAACCAAGGAAAACGAAAAATGATTCAGGAAACATTGGAAGGATTCGAGGAATACGCGCCAGCCTTCGGTGGCATCGTCGGATTGCAGGAACGGGCGACCATGAATCTCATCAAAAGCTTCGTCGAGGGCAAGACATTGACGCCCGAGGCGACCTATATCTGCAAATCCATGCTCTCGATAGCCAGGAACATCGACGCGCAGAATAGCAGGGGCCGTGAGATCAGCCGTAACATGACCAGCCTGCTCACATGGTTCCAGGAGCTCAAGGCCATGTATCCCGAACAGCCGCAGCTGGACGACGAACTGGCCGGCTTCCTCCGGGCCGCCAAGGCCGGCACGGAGGATAAGTGAGCGTGCCGCTGCGCGGCGGCACCGAACGCCATGCCGGCCGGCCGACCGATGGCGCCGTGGTGGCCCGGACCGCCGAACTGCTGGGCAAGCCCCTGCTGCCATGGCAACGGTACGTGGCCGACGTGGCCGGCGAGATCGACCCGGCCACCGGCACCTACTATTACGACCGCGTCATCCTGAGCACGCCCCGCCAATGCGGCAAGAGCACGCTGATCGACACGGAGGACACGCGCAACGCCCAACTGGGACCGGACAGGAAGATCTACTATCTGGCGCAGACCGGCAAGGACGCCGAGAAACATTTCAAGGACTACGTGCAGCAGCTGGCCAAAAGCAGGCTGGCCCCGATAGCCTGCCGTCCGCGCCTGTCGAACGGCGGCATGGAGCAACGGTTCATCAACGGAAGTTTCATCTGCCCGCTGGCCGTGACCAAGGTGGCCGGCCATGGCACGCAGATGGACAAGTTCACCATCGACGAGGCGTTCAGCCTGGACGACGAGACCGGCAAGCTGATCCTGGACGGCATGGCCCCGACCATGAACACGCGACTGCATTTCACTGGCGTGCAACCGCAGATCTGGATCACCTCGACCGAGGGCACGGCCGACTCGACCTTCCTCAACGGCCTGTTGGACGGACTGCGGGCGGGCGACGTGCCGCGACGCACCTGCTGGTTCGATTTCGGCATCCCGGCCGACGCCGACCCCGAGGACCTCCAGACGATTCTGAAATGGCATCCGGCCGCGGGCCTGCTGTGGGGCCTGGACCAGCTACGCGACTTCCGTGGACAGTTCGAGGGCAACGCCGCCGGCTGGGCGCGCGCGTTCGGCAACCGGCGCGACACGGGCGTGGCCGACCGTGTCATCGACGAGACCCTGTGGCAGGCGACCGTGGCCACGCCCATAGGACCCGACCGGTTGGACGGCCGGCCCCTCGTGTTCGCCGCCGCCGTGGACGTAGACGCCACGCACACATCACTGGCGGCCGGGATCAGGGACGCCGACGGCACCGTCACCGTGCAACTGCTCCAGGTCCTGGACGGTACCGGACGCGCGCCCGGCGAGATCATGCGACTGTGCGAACGGTACAAGGCTCCCCTGGTCATGGACGACCGCGGGCCCAACGCCGACCTGCACGACCGGCTCCGCTCACAGGCCGACGACGTGGGCGAGCCCGTCATCCAGTTCGTGCCCATGCAGGCGGGCGACTACCTCGCCATCGGCCAGGCATTCGTCAGCGGGTTGCACAACCGGCTGATCCGCCACGCCACCGACATGCAGCTGGACGAGAGCGCGGCGCAATGCGCACGCACATGGAGCGGCGACGCCTGGCGGGTGACCCGACGCGGCAGCACCGGGCTCACCAGCCCCTTGGAAGCCTGCATGCTGGCCGCATGGGGCGTGAACCACCGGCCCGACACCGATACCGACCTGCAGATCTACTAGATGTCCCCTCATGGCACCGTATGGCACCGTATGGCACCATATGTCCCCGGATTCTTGGCGGTGAGGGCCCGCCGCGAGCATGATGGCAGGCATGAATCTTTGGCAGCGAATGAGACTCGCCGGCCGGGTGCTCACCCGCGGCGGCGATGACGTGGACATGCCCGACGGCGTCAGGCCGCCGGCGTGTTCCACGACGTATGAGCCGTTGCAGCTGTCCACCGTGTTCCGTGGCGTGCAGGTGTTGCAGACCGCCATCGCAGGCCTGCCGGTATACGAGATGCGCAACGGCGTCAAGCTCCCCGATGTCTCCGCTCTGGTGGCCCAGCCGGACGTGACGCGCTCCCGGCGTGACTTCCTCGCCGACCTCGTGGCATCGCTCGTGCTGGACGGCAACGCGTTCACCCGTCTGATCCGTCTCGACGGCGAGATCGTGACCTGCGAGATCCTGCCTCCCCAGTACGTGACCGTGACCGACCTGGGCAAGGATCCCGCAAGCCCGGACCTGCGCTACGGCTATCTCGGCCGCACCTACGGGCCCGACGACATCGTCCACAGCAAGTTCCTGAACGTACCCGGCCGCCTGCGCGGCCTCGGCCCCATCTCCGCGGCCCGCGAGGAAGTCGAGGCCGCGCAGATGGCGCGCGACTACAAGACCCGCTTCTACAGCGACGGATCCAACCTCAAAGGCTACCTACACACCAAGAAGCCCGTCAGCGAGGAAGCCGCGAAGCGGGCCAAGGCGGCATGGAAGACGGACGGCGGGGCCGGCGACGTCAAGGTGATCGGCGACGACCTCGAATACGTGCCGCTCGACCTGAAGCCCGCCGACCTGCAATTCCTGGAAACCCAGAAGTTCGACACCACGCAGATCGCCCGACTGCTGGGCATCCCCGCATCCATCATGCTCGCCGCCGTCGATGGCTCGAACCTCACCTACTCGAACATCGAACAGTCCTGGATCGAGTTCGCCGACTACACGCTGGCGGCCTACGCGGGAGAGATCGAGGAGGTGTTCAACCGGCTGCTGCCACGCGGACGGACCGCCGAGTTCGATTGGGACAGCAGCCAGCGGGCCAACATGAGCGACCGGTACAACGCGTACAAGACCGCGATAGAGGCCGGCTTCCTGACCGTCAACGACGTGAGGGGAAAGATCAGGATGCCATCATTGAGCGCCGACGAATCGGCGCGGATCGGAGCGAAGCATGAACAGGCATGAGATAGCGGTGCGGGGCTTGAGCCTACGAACCGAGGACGAGAGCGACGGGCGCACATTGGAAGGCATCGCCGTGCCCTACGGCGACGTCATCGACACGTGGGACGGCCCCGAGACGTTCGACCGCGACTGCGTGTTCGACGATCTCGACCAAGCGAAGCTGTGCTACCAGCACGGCGAGGTCATCGGCCGTATCATCGGCGGCGAGTCGCGCGAGGACGGCCTGCACATCACCGCGCGCGTGTCCGACACCGCGAAGGGCCGCGACGCCGTGACCCTGGTCCGCGACGGCGTGCTCGACAGCTTCTCGGTCGGATTCATCCCCATCGAAAGCGAAAGGGACAAGGCCGGCATCACGCACCGCAGGCGCGTACGCCTGCTGGAGACCAGCATCGTGTCATGGCCGGCCTACCAGAACGCGAGGCTCACCGGCCAGAGGGATTCGGACGCACTCAAGGAAACCAAGGAAACAAGGAAGGAAACCACCATGGATGACAACGAGATGATGGACCTGCTCAAATCCATGCAGGATGAGCAGCGCGGCCTCAAGGCGGCCATCGCCAAGACGGCCGGCGGCCGTGAGACCCCGAGAATCGTCGGCGGCGAGTACAGGAGCCGCGGCGAATACCTCCAGGCGCTTGCCCGCGGCGACGAGGCGGCCGCCAAGATCATGGAGGAATGCCGAGACCTGATCGTGACCGGCGACACCGGCAACACCGCCACCTGGATCGCCGACGACCTACGCCTGATCACCGAACGCCGCAAGGTCTCGAACCTGCTGACCCACGACAGCCTGCCGGCCACCGGCATGAGCATGGAATACCATGTGGTCACCTCCGACACCACCGTGGCGGACAAGCAGGCCAATGAAGGCGACGCGCTCACCTTCGGCAAGCTCACCTTCGGCACCAAGAGCGCCGACATCAACACGTACGGCGGCTACACGTCCCTGTCGCGCCAGGTCATCGAACGGTCCACCACGCCCATGCTCAACACCGCCCTGCGCGCTCTCCAGAACGCGTACGCGAAGGTCACCGAGAAGGCCGTGCGCGACCACCTGTACGGGGAGATCAAGACCCAACGCGACGGCACGAACCACATCGACACGGCCAAGACCCTCGCCAACATGGGCATCAACGACTGGGTGGGCCTGATCGTGGACGCGGCCGAAATGGCCGACGACCGCAACGTGGCACTGACCCGGCTGGCGGTCTCCAAGGACGTGCTCAAGGCGCTCGTCGGCCTGAAGGACACCGGCGACCGGTTCTTCAACCTTTCCGGCGACGGCTCCGACACGATCGGCAGCTTCGACCTGACCGGCGTGGCCGGCGAGTTCATGCGCGTGCCGGTGGTCATGCTGCCGAAGGCCGAAGCGGGCACCGCCGCGTTCATCGACCCCGCGAGCGTGACCGTATGGGAATCCGGCGGCCCGACCCAACTCACCGACGGCAGCGTCACCAAGCTGACCAACGACTACAGCGTATACGGCTACCTGTCGGTCGCCACCACGCTTGCCGACGGCCTGATCCCGGTGAAGTTCGCAGCGGCATGATCGGCGACGAGGAACTCCTGCGACGCCTGCGCGACGAGGTAGGCGTGCCGGCCGGCGACGACGACCGGCTGACCGTCAAACTCACCGCGGCGCAACGCTACGTGGCCGCCGCAGTCGTCGGCACGCAGGTGGAAGACGAACTGCTGGCCGACTGCATCGTGGCGTGCGCGGCCGACCTGTTCAACATGCGCGACGCCCGCCTGGGCGTCATGCAGGTGTCCGACACGACCGTGGAACCCTTCAGAATCTCGACCGACCCGCTCCGCTCGGTCTGGCCGAAACTGAAGGCCGCCGGCATCCTGACCGGAGGGATGGTGATCGCGTGACCTCGATGGTGATCGTCCAACGCACGGCCCTCATGGACACGCTCACCGACATGCTCGACGACCTGGTGTCGTCCGTATCCACCGACTCGGCGCTGGTGCACCCCCAGCCCGGCAAGGTCGCCATATACGTCGAACCGCCCTACGTGGAATACCCCACATGGGACGGGGTACCCGACATCACATGGACGTTGGATCTCGTGGCGGGAACGCCCGCCACCCAGGCCACGGCGCTCGACGACATCATCGACGCCATCGACCGGCTGGCCGCCAAGGGCCTGAACGTGAACAAGGCCCAGCCCGTCGGCTGGAACCTCGCGGGCGCGGGCACCCTCGCGGCCTACCAGGTCACGTTGAACCCCTTGGAAATCATCGAAACCGAAGAATAGAAAGCAGGAAGAACATGACAGGCAAGATCAGGACCCTGGGCCCCGGCATCTTCAAGATCACGGACGCCGCGAACGGCCACGACTTCAGCGCCGACCTGACCAAGGCGCAGCTGAACCCCTCCAACTCGTCCGACGACCCGACCAAGTACCTGGACGGGTCCGAGGAGACCAACACCTCGACCACATGGACGTTCGAGGGAACCGTGGGCGACGACTTCAGCGAGAACGGCGTGAGCGTGTGGCTGTTCGACCATGCCGGCCAGACCCTGGCGGCCGAGTTCGTGCCGAACAAGGACGGCAAGGTCAAATGGACGTTCAACGTGACCATCACGCCGGTCGCGGTGGGCGGCGACGTGAAGTCCAAGAACACCAACGACCTCAGCCTGCCGGCCACGAACGTGGCCCACGCGGCCTACACGAAGGTCTGACCGTTGTCCGACAAGGCCTTGATGGTCATCGGCCAGCGACGTTTCGTGCAGACGATGCGCAAAGCCGGAGCCGACATGGACGACCTGAAAGGCGTGAACGCGCAAGCCGCCGAAACCGCGCTGCCGGCCGTCCGGTCACTCGTCCCGCACGGCGCGACCGGCCGGCTGGCCGCATCCCTGAGGACCGGCGCGACCAGACGCGCCGGCGTCATCCGCGCGGGACGCAAGGCCGTGCCCTATGCCGGCCCGATCAACTACGGGTGGCCCGCACACCATATCAGCCCACGCCTGTTCGTCAACACGGGCGTGGCCCAGTCCGAGCCGCAATGGCAGCGGCTCTACCTCGATTTCATCAACAGGACACTCAGCCGGATACAAGGAGCATGACCAATGGCAAACGCGAAGATCACCTACACCGACGGCAGCGAGGACATCGTGCCGGTCACCATGCGCGCGACCTGCAAGGCCGAAGCCCACGCGTTGGAGGAAGGATGGGGCACCGTGCAGCAGTCCCCGGTACGCTGCGGCGCCTACGCCGCCTATGCGGCCCTGCGCATGGCCGGACGCAGCGTACCGCCGTTCGACAAGTGGCTCGACGGCGTGGAAAGGCTCGACATGCTCGCCGCCGCGCCGCGAAACGACGACGTGGAGGACACGGACCACGCAAACCCTACGGACTGACGGCGTGGCCCGAAGGGTCGCTGGGCCGGCTGAGTTTCCTGCTGGCCCAACGGTTCGGCGGCACGCCGTGGCAATGGCGCGAGAGGGCCGACGAACGTGACTGGGGCACCGGCCTGAACCAGCTGATCAGGGAACAAGAGGAACGCGAAGCGAAGGGGTGAGACCATGGGCCGTTCGGCCATCATGTCGGTGAGAATCACCGGCAACGCGGACGACGCCGTCAAGGCGCTGGAGAGGACCACCACGAAGGCGGCCGCGTTCGGCTCGGCCCTGGGCGGTCTCGCGGTCAAGGGCGTGACCGCCCTGTGGGACACGGTCAAGGGCTTCACCTCAGACGTGATCGCCATGTCGGACGGCACCGACAAGTTCATGAACACCATGAGCTTCGCGGGCATCGACTCGTCGGCCGTGACCGCCGCCGCGCAGGCCGCCCGAAAGTACGCCGACGACACGGTGTACGACCTGTCCACCATCCAGAACACCACCGCGCAGCTGGCCGCGAACGGCATCGGCAACTACACCGAGCTGACCGAGGCGGCCGGCAACCTCAACGCCGTGGCCGGCGGCAACGCCGACACCTTCAGATCGGTCGCGATGATGCTCACCCAGACCGCGGGCGCGGGCAAGCTCACCACCGAGAACTGGAACCAGCTGGCTGACGCGATCCCGGGCGCGTCCGGCAAACTGCAGGAGGCGCTGCTCAAGAACGGCGCCTACACCGGCAACTTCCGCGACGCCATGGCCGACGGGCAGATCACCGCCGACGAGTTCAACCAGGCATTGCTGGACCTCGGTATGACGGACGTGGCCAAACAGGCCGCGACCAGCACCCAGACCATCGAAGGCGCGATGGGCAACCTCGAGGCCGCCGTGACCGGCGGCCTGACGGACGCGTTCAACCTGTTCAAGCCGACCGTGACCGGCGCGATCAACACGGCCAGCGGCCTGGTGACCGATCTGGCCACGTCGGGCGTGGCGAACCTGCAGACGTTCTTCAACCAAGTCAAGGACACGGGCGCGTTCGACAGGCTCATCGCCGCCGGCAAAAGCGTGGGCGAGGGTTTCAAAAGCCTTTTCGACGGCGTGAGCGCCGTGGCCTCCGCCATGACCGGCGGCCAGCCGGCCGGCACATCGTTCGGCAATATGCTCGACACGCTGGCCGGCGCGGCGGCCACCGTGGGCGGCTGGCTCAAGACCGCCGGCGACTGGATCAGCCGGAACACGGACCTCGTGACCCCGCTGGTGGCCGCCATCGGCGGCGCGGTGGCCGTGGTCACCGCCGTAAGCACGGCTATGCAGGCGGCGGCCGCCGCGCAGGCGCTGCTCAACGCGGTCATGGCCGCGAACCCCATCATGCTCCTGGTCACGGCGATCGCCGCACTGGTCGCCGGGCTGGTCTGGTTCTTCACCCAGACCCAGACGGGCCGGCAGATCTGGTCCGACTTCACGGCGTTCATCTCGCAATGCGTGACCAGCATCGTGGGCTTCTTCACCTCGCTGGGGTCGTCCATCGGCACAGCGTTCACCAACGCGGCCAACGGCGCCAGGAACGTGTGGAACGGAGTGGTCGAATGGTTCGGTTCCATCCCGGGCAAGATCAAGGGCTTCTTCTCGAACGCCGGATCGATCCTCAAGGACGCGGGCGCGGCCATCATCAACGGTTTCCTCAACGGGCTCAAGGGCGCGTGGAGCAACGTGACCGGCTGGATAGGCGGCATCGGCGACTGGATCAAGGAACACAAGGGCCCGCCCGCCTACGACGCGGTCCTGCTGACCGACAACGGCCGGCTGATCATGCAGGGCTTCGCCAAAGGATTGAACCAGGGATTCGACACGTCCGTGGCGGCCGCCATCCGACGCGCCAACGGCAGGCTCGGCAAGATCGACCTGCACATGGGCACGGACGGCACGGCCGCGGGCAACACCACCATATTCAATGTGACGGTCCAGGGCGAGGTGCTCGACAAGGAAGGCGTGGCCAAGGCGATCAGGAAGCTGTTGGACGACTACGCGGACAGGCGGCGATGATGAGACAACCGATGCTTTACGTGGACCGCGGGCAGGGTTGGGAGAACCTGACCGGCCATGCGGGCTCGCCCGCCGCGCTCTCCTCCTTCTCCATCGATTGGGGCTCGGCCTCGCCAAAGGAACAGCCCACGGTGAACGTGCTGCACTTCCGGCTGCTCGACCGCACCGGCATGCTGGCCGGCAACAGCACGCGCCTGGCCGGCATGAAGGTGCTGATCCAACTGTCGCGACGCCCCGCATGGCGCGACCTGAACGAACCGTCGTCCTGGAGCCGGCAGGCCGACACGCTCACCTGGGACGGTCTGCACCTCGCGCACCGGCCCGACCCGACCGAGGGGCCGGACCCGACCGCATTGACCATCTTCACCGGCAACACCGCCACCGGCGGCGAGATCGAACAGCGTGCCGACGGAACCTACCTGCTCGACCTGTACGCCAACGCGCAACTGGTCAGGGCCGGCCGCACCACGCAGCAGGGACCCGTCTCGACGGACGCGAGCCTGACGGGCCTGCACTGGACCGGCAGCGCGGCGCAACGCGTGGACGAGATCAACCGGCGGCTCACGACGCTCGGCTGCCCGCCACTGTCGGACGAGGCCGTGACATGGCTCAAAACCAACGCGCCCACGCCCGCACCCTACGAGGCGGATTCCCATCCCGACCTGTCCACCATCCTGCACTCACTGGCCGCCACCCATCCCGACCTGCCGCTCTACTACGAGCGTCACCGGCACGGTTCCGAAAACCTCGACCTCGTATTCGCGGGCCGGCCGGCGGCCATCACCATGCACGCCGACGGCCGGCTGACCGTCGAGGGAGCGGGCCTGGAACAGGAAGCCGCGCCCGCCGACGCCATCACCGTGGACGACACCGTGCTGACCATGCCCGCTCCCATCTGCCAGGTGACGCTCAAGACACGCGCGGTCAAATGGGACGAATCCGGAAACAGGTTCGCCTTCGAGGACGACGAGGTGGACATCACCGACCGCGGACGCCTGCCGGCCAATCTCACGGAAACCACCGCCGCGGCGACGTTCTCGTCGGACGCCATCACACGCGACGATTCCGGCGGCCGTTGGAAAGGCGGCGTATGGGCCCCCACCGACACGCAGCGCGACCAGTGGGCCGAATGGCTGGCCGTGCAGACATTGAGACTACGGCCCAAAAGCCTGACGGCAAGCAGCCGACGGCTCGACATCGACCTGTTCGAGCAGGCATTGCAGCCGACGGCGAGCCTGTGGGCATTCGTCAGCACCCGGTATACCAAACTGCTGTCGGACGACGGCACGCCGGCCACGTCGGGCGCCTGGCTCGCCACGGGCGGCACCCTTTCGTTCGACTGGCGCGACGGGATGCCGGTGCTGTCCAACGAGCTGGATGTCAGCCCGCTGCCCATGCGTCCCAGCACGCTCAGCCGGTGGCGGGACCTCGAACCCATCGGCATCGCCTGGAAGGACATGCCCGCGTTCACATGGGGCGAGATGTCGCAGATCACCTACTTCACCGATTAAACAGAAAGGACCATCATGGCAAACGAATCCTTCGACCCGTCCAAGATGCCCACGACGCCCCGCTACGGCATCCGCTATCCGGGCGCCACCGACCTGGTGCGCTACGCGTCGCAGCAGTTCAAGGCCATGGCCGAAAGCATCGACGACAAGATCGACACGTTGCCCGCCTCGGTCACCGCGCGCGTGGACCAGGCGGCCACGCAGGCCGCGGCCAGCGCTCAGACGGCCCAGGCGGCCGCCGCGACGGCCGGAACCCTGGCCGACCAGAACATGGCCGCCAACCTGAACAACAAGGACTCGAAGACATCCCTCGCGCTCGACAAGGTACTGAACAACGGGCCGCGCTGGCGTAACGCCGTGATCATCGGCGACAGCCTGTGCAGGGGACACTATTCCAGCGCGGACCATGACGGCCAGGGCATCGGCGACGTGGTGTGCAGGATCCTGGGCATAGCAAGCGTGCAGAACGTGGCCGTGTCCGGCAGCGGCTTCACCGTCGGCGGGACCAACACGTTCATCAACCAGTGGAACCGCGTGACCAACAAGGCCGACGTCGATCTGGTCCTGGTCATCGGCGGCGTGAACGACAACAACAACGACTGCGGCGCGGCCTGCACGCAACTGGTCAACGCGATCCGCACCTCGGCCGCCAACGCCCGCATCTACGTATTCCCCGTGGCCGGAGGCCTCGGCCTCGGACTGGCCGGCCACTACACGGCCCTGCACTCCATCAACAACGCGATCATCGCCCTGCCGGGCCAACATCGCGGCGTGGTCCTGATGCAGGGCTGCCACAGGTGGGGCCAGATGATCGCGGAAAGCCAAGCGGACGGCACCATCCACATGAAGAAGGAAGGCTACGAGGCATGGGCTCGTATCGCGGCGCGCCTGATGCTGTCGGGCCAGAACACGTTCTGGCCCGAATACGCGCGCGACCTGAACGTGACCAGCATCAGCGGCGACCCGCTGTTCGACCAGATCCAGTGCAAGCGGTTCATCGAGGTCAACGGCACGATCACCCTGCAGATCCGCGCGCACACCGGCCGCGCCATCGACACCGGATTCACCGTATTCACGGCGGACAAGTACCTGTGCGGCGACATCACGACCAAATACCTCCAATGCGGCGCGGGACTGGATTCATACCTGACCGTGGAGAGCGGCGGTCTGAAGGTGCAGATGGCACAACTGCCCAAGGACAAGTGGGTGCTGATCGAATCCTCCTGGATCGCGGGCATGTGACCATGACGTTCGATGTGCTCATCGCATTGATCACGACCGGCGGAGTGATCGTCGGCGCCCTGCTCGGCTTCGCGGGAACGTCCGTCAGGAACCGGCTCGACGCCTACCGGATCGCGCAGGACATGCAACAGGACAACCAGAAGCTCTGGCAGTGGAACCGCCAGCTCGTGGACCACATCTACAAGAATCTGGGCCCACCGCCGCCACGGCCGCCGGACGACCTGTTCAAACACGACAACGACTAGGAAGGAGAACAATTGGCGGACCTCAACACACTGTGCGCGCGCATGCGCTACTGGTGTCAGACCGCGAACATGGGCTACTCACAGACCGACCGGTGGCATTTCGACCCGGCCGGCGGCAACTGCGACTGCAGCAGCCTGGTGATCCACTGCCTGCAGGAAGCGGGATTCGATACCGGCAGCGCCGGATACACGGGCGACCTGAGCCGGAACCTGACCAGCCGCGGCTGGACGAGACTGCCCGCCGACGGCCATCCGATGGCCGGCGACATCCTGCTGAACGACGCCGATCACGTCGCCGTCTACCTGGGCGACGGCCTGCTGGCGCAGGCCAGCATCAGCGAAACGGGCGGCATCACCGGCACGGCCGGCGACCAGACGAACGGCGAGACGAACGTCTCACCCTACTACGACTACCCATGGGATTGCTATTTACGATACGAAGGAGAAACCATGCCAACGGCACAGGAGATCGCGGAAGCGGTCTGGGATTTCGAGCAGAACGGCGTCAAATGCCGCGACAGGCTGCAAGGCACCGACGAGGCCGCCAACGCGGCGGCCGAAAGGGTCTGGACGTTCCTCATCCAGGGCGTTCAGGCACGCGACCGGCTCTACGGACTCGACAACATCCAGACGCCACAGCTCGCGGCCACCGTGGCGGCCCAGTCGGCGGCGCTCGAGACATTGGCCAAAAGCGTGGGCACCGACCCCGACACCATCGCGGCCAGCGTGGAACAAGCCGTCAAGGCGAGACTCGCCACGCTCAGAATCACAGTGGAAGGAGACCAGTCATGAGCAACACGCCAAACATCGCGGATCACGCATCCGACACCAGTCAGGACATCTACCGGCCCGTCTTCAACGACACCGTGCGGACAGGGATCTACCTGCTCAGCCTTGTCTGCGTGATCGTCGGTTTCGGATTCTCCCGGTTCGGCGACCCCGCCATCGGCGATTACATCACCACGGCCGGCGGGATCCTCGCCGCGGGATTCGGCGTAGCCTACAACCCGCTACGCATGAACGCGAAGTGAGCTGACCACCTTACGGAGTTCCTCGGGCGGCATGGCCACGTACCTTTGCGTCGTGGCCACGCTGCTATGCCCGAGAAGCGTGGACACCGCCAGAAGATCATGTGTCGCCAGATACGCCTGCGTGGCGGCCCTGTGCCGGAGACTGTGCGTCCCGTACGATTGAGGCAGCGCACTGCCTACGATCTTGCCAACCCGGCCGGCGGTGAGATGGCTGATTCCGTGATCGTTACGGGACGGGAACAGCCAGCCGTCCCCAGTCTGACGGATTCGCACGGCCAGATCCTGCGGCAACGGTATCAGCCGCTGCTTATCGCCCTTGCCAACGACCCGCAATAGCGCATTATCGGCCGGCCCGACCACATCACGACCGGACACCTTCGCTATCTCGCTCCTGCGTAGCCCCAGTTCGGCCCCGAGCCTGACCATGAGCCGGTCACGTTCGGACAGGCCATCCATCGCCTCCCTGATACCGGTTTCCGGGCAGGGACGAGGGTGTGGCTTCGATCCCGCGACATGTGGCAGTCCGATGGCCGGATTGTCGGATCTCAGGTCGTGATCGACGCACCAGTCGAAATAGCTCGTCAACGTCGCCCGTATCCCCTTGCGTGTCTCGGCCGAAAGACCTTCCCGTCCCATCCATTTCTCGCAATCGGCGCGCGTGACGTTTTCCGGCGGCTTGCCGGCAAGATAATGCACGAAACCCCATAGTTTCACCCGTCTCGTCTTAATGGTGCTCGGCATCCTTCCCGCCGCTCTCAGATATGTCAGCCACTGATCCACGCTTTGTTCCCAGGTCTGCGGGAACGGTTCAGGTCGCAATCGCATTTTGACCACCTCCATCAGGTGGTGATACTATGCTTTAGCCGATTATGGCGTGGGGTGTTAGCTCAGTCGGTTAGAGCAGCGAACTCATAATTCGTCGGTCCGGGGTTCAAGCCCCCGACGCCCCACTGGTTGATTTATGCGGCTTGCGTCAGATCCAGGAATCTGAAGCCGCTACCCACCCTTTGCAATAAGTCGTCACGGGCTTGTACCGTGGACCCGCCGGTCCACGGTACAAGCCCGTGACGCCCCACTCTTTCGTAAAGTCAAGGCTTCTGATACAATCCGAAAGGTTATCCGGTTCACGCGATGCCATAGGGGCGTTGCGACCCGGGTCCCCCGAATCTCTAGGAGACAAACTATGAAGCAGGGTATCCATCCTGATTATCACGCAGTGCAGGTTACCTGCTCTTGCGGCAACACCTTCGTCACCCGTTCCACCTACAACGGCGATCACATGACCGTCGACGTGTGCTCCAACTGCCACCCGTTCTACACCGGCAAGCAGAAGATCCTCGACACCGGTGGCCGCGTGGCACGCTTCGAGAAGCGTTACGGCAAGAAGGCCAAGTGAGTCTTATTGCTTAGGCAATGAAAAACGCCAGTCCGATTGTGGACTGGCGTTTTTCATTATGCAACGGATGCGCATGCGCTGCGTGCATGCGATTGGGATATTCGTAAGATGCGTGGAATGCCTGCGAAATACCGCGCTTCGGCAGCGTTTCCAAGGCACCTTATATGATGGATAGGTTGAGTGGAGTTCAGCGAAGCGTTCACGCTGAAGCGCAGATTTATAAGTAGACAGAAAAGGCGTACATTGGCAGACGAGCAGTTCCCCGCGGCAGTTACCGCACTTGAGGAATATCACAATATCGAACAGCAGATGGCCGAGCCGGAAGTCGCGTCGGATCCGGATAAGATGCGTAAGCTGGGACGTCGTCACGCTGAGTTGGGCGTCATCGTTTCCGCATACACCGCATACAAGCAGGTGAAAGACGATCTGGAGGCAGCCAAGGAAATGGCTTCCGAAGATCCGGATTTCGCGGAAGAGGCGAAACGTTTGGAGAGCGAGCTTCCAGCGGCGGAGGAGAAGCTGCGTACCGCGTTGATTCCGCGCGATCCCGATGATGCGCGTGACACGATCATGGAAATCAAGGCGGGCACCGGCGGCGAGGAAGCGGCGCTTTTTGCGGGCGATTTGCTGCGCATGTACATGCGATATGCGGAAAAGCGTGGCTGGTCGGTCGCCGTGCAAAGCGAAAACACCACCGAGCTGGGTGGCGTCAAAGACGTGCAGCTTGCCATTCGCGCCAAGGGTACTCCTGCGCCGGAAGATGGCGTATGGGCGTCCCTCAAGTATGAGGGTGGCGTGCATCGCGTGCAGCGTATTCCCGTCACCGAATCGCAGGGTCGCATCCAAACTTCCGCGGCCGGTGTCATTGTGTTCCCGGAAGCTGACGAAGACGATGATGAGATTGAAATCGATCAGAAGGATCTGAAAATCGACATCTTCATGAGCTCCGGCCCGGGTGGTCAGTCCGTGAACACCACATATTCCGCCGTTCGTATGACCCACATTCCGACCGGCATCGTGGTGAGCATGCAGGATGAGAAGAGCCAGATCCAGAATCGTGCGGCCGCACTGCGCGTGTTGAAGAGCCGCCTGCTCGCCATGAAGCACGAGGAGGAAGCCGCACAGGCCGCAGACATGCGTCACTCCCAGGTGCGCTCGCTGGATCGTTCCGAACGAATCCGCACGTACAACTTCCCGGAGAACCGTATCGTCGATCATCGTACGAATTACAAGGCGTACAACCTTGACGCCGTGCTTGACGGCGATCTGCAGGCCGTCATCGATTCCGACATCCAGGCGGATGAGGCCGATCGTCTCGCCAACCAGAAGTAAGGCGTGGTTGTGGCTACGGTATTCGAAACGGTGCGTTCCTCCGCGGCCATATTGAGCGCGGCGGGTGTCGACACTCCGGAACATGACGTCAAACTGCTGCTTGCCGAAGCCTTCCACGTCGATTTGCGGGACGTGGACAAGGCCATGCTTATGGGAGAGGACGTTGGACATCTGAACAGTGCCTTGGCGTCCGATTCACCAGAATCGGGCGCTTGGGCGAATGCGAAAACCACCGGGAATACCGTCGCGGCGGCCATGGAACGGTTCCATTCCATGGTGGATCGTCGAGCCAAACGTGAGCCATTGCAACACATCACCGGTCATGCGCCGTTCCGCTATCTCGATCTGAAAGTCGGACCGGGCGTGTTCATTCCGCGTCCTGAAACCGAGTTGGTGGTGCAGGAAGGCATCGAATGGACCACCCGGCATGGCATGTACCGTGCCAAAGTGGTCGATTTATGCGCCGGTAGCGGTGCGATCGGCCTTGCTTTCGCCACGGAAGTGCCGGGCAGCGAAGTCTGGGCCGTCGAAAAAAGCGAACGGACCGCGCAGTGGGCGCGTCGCAATCTTGACGAAACCACGAAACGGTATCCGGCGATCGCAGGTAATTATCATCTGGAAATCGCCGATGCCACGCAGATGCCGACACTGAACCAGCTTGACGGCACAATCGACATCGTGCTTACCAATCCTCCGTATGTGCCGCTTTCCGACATTCCCGTACAGCCAGAAGTACGCGATTATGATCCCGATCTGGCGCTGTATGGCGGTTCCGCGGATGGTACGCTCATCCCGGAGCGCATCATCTCACGTGCTTCGAAACTGCTCAAGCCAGGCGGGCTCATGGTAATGGAACACGATGTCACGCAGGGGGAGCGGCTTGCCGCTTTTGCACGTACTTGCGATTTCGTCGATGTTGTCGTGCACAACGATTACACCGGTCGTCCGCGTTATCTGACGGCAGAAAAGCTAGAAATCGGATAATACAAGACGTTTCACGGCATGCCGGTGAAGATATAGCCGGAAGTTGAGTCTCACTATAAGAACATTTTATGCATGGCGCTGTCCGTCGGGCTATAAAGAACAATCGGAATGCACATGAAGAACGGATGGCAGCCATAAGCGGCCGTTGCGGTTCCGCGCACGGGATTGAGATGAACATGAATGGCTTTCATGGTGCGCGTTGAGAGGAATGTGCGGCATTTTCAAGAAAAGAGGAAGGACGGAATGAACGTCAAGTTCTCCGCCAAGTGCGTTGCCGTGATTGCGGCAGGCGCAATGTCAATGTCCCTCGCTGCCTGCTCTGGCGGCAGCATGGACGGTTCCAGCAGCTCCAATGGTAGTGCGGCCAACGGCGATACCATCACGCTGGGATCCATCACCACCAACTCCGGTACCGCCGCCGCATACGGCGAGGCCGAAGTCGCCGGCTTCAAGCTGGCTGTGGACGAGATCAACGCCAAGGGCGGCATCAACGGCAAGAAGGTCAAGCTCGAGTCCATGGACGATAAGGGCGACGCCACCGAAGCCTCCAACGCCTTCAACAAGCTCGCCGGCGACGACAGCGTGCTCGGCGTGCTCGGTCCGACCATCTCCTCCACCACCGCAGCAGTGGCTCCGCTGGCCGACCAGGCCAAGCTGCCGGCCATCGCTCCGGCCGCCACCTCCGACTCCATCGAGACCGGTGGTTACATGTTCCGCACCTGCTTCAAGGATTCCTATCAGGGTGAGATCGCGGCCAAGTTCGCAGCTGAGACCCTGAAGGTCAAGAAGGTCGCCGTGCTATACGGCACCGGCGACCCGTACTCCTCCGGCGTGGGCAAGGCTTTCGCCGATGCCGCCAAGAAGGCCGGCCTTGAGGTCGTGGCGGAGGAGAATTCCTCCAGCGCCGACGACACCGAGTACTCCTCCCAGCTGCAGAAGATTCAGGCCGCTGGCGCCGAGTTCCTGTACGCTCCGTACTATTACTCCGTTGCTGGCCCGTACATCATCCCGCAGGCCCGTTCCGTCGGCTACGATGGTTATGTGATGGGTCCTGACGGCTACGATGGCCTGAAGATGACCGACGATAAGTCGCTGTACAACAATGTGCTCTACACCACCCATTATTCTCCAGACGACACCTCCAACGCCAAGGTACAGGACTTCATCAAGTCTTACAAGAAGGCCAACAAGAACGCCGATCCAAACACCTTCACCGCACTGGCCTATGACTCCGTGTACATGATGGCTCAGGCGATCGAGAAGGCCGGTAAGAACGCTACCCGCGAGTCTGTGCGCAACGCTATCTCCGGTATGAGCTTCGAAGGCGTGACCGGTAACTTCACGCTCGACAAGAAGGGCTCCCCGAAGAAGTCCGTCATCGTCCTTGAGCTTAAGGACGGCGAGCCTCAGTACAAGACCACCATCCAGCCATCCAAGTGATTTCCATCTGCTTGAAGGCAAGGATTTTGAAAGCCTGAGCATATAAGAGGAGGGGACCGGGAAACCGGTTCTCTCCCTTTCGCGTATCAAGGTGTTTTTATCCATATTCGTCGGGTTCGAGAGCCTGACGGCAGACAAATTTTTGAAAGGAGGAATGATGGGCGATCAGATCATCATGTTCATCAGCCAGATCTTCAATGGTTTGAAGATCGGTAGCGTGTACTCGCTTGTGGCACTTGGCTACACCATGGTGTACGGCATCATTCGTTTGATCAACTTCGCGCACGGCGATTTCATCATGGTCGGCGCATATGTGCTGATGCTTACCATTCCGGCAATCGTCGCGTTCGGCCTGCCCGCATGGGTGGCCGTCATTCCTGCGATCCTCATGTGCGTGGCGGTGGGCGTCATCGTGGAGAGGGCCGCATACAAGCCGGTGCGTGAGAAGGGCAACAGCATGACGGCCCTCATCACCGCAATCGCCATGAGCCTGTTGCTGGAGAATGGCTCTCAGGCCATCTTCGGTGCCGATTACCAGACCGTGCCAACGATCATCCAGATTCCGACGCTGTCGCTCGGCAAGCTGAAGATCGACGGTGCGACCATCATCACCATCGCGCTCGGCGTCATCATCATGGTCGCGCTGCAGCTGTTCGTCTCCCACACCAAGCAGGGCAAGGCCATGCGTGCGGTTTCCGAAGATAAGGAAGCGTCGATTCTGATGGGCATCAACGTGAACTCCACCATCACGCTGACCTTCGCCATCGGTTCCGGCCTGGCTGCGGTGGCGGCGCTTATGTACTGCATTTCCTATCCGCAGGTGTCTCCGATGATGGGCGCGATGCTGGGCCTGAAGGCATTCGTCGCGGCCGTGCTCGGTGGTATCGGCTCCATTCCGGGCGCTATGGTCGGCGGTCTGGTGATCGGCGTGGTCGAAAGCCTGACCAAGGCGTATATCGGCACCATTACCGGAGGTGTGATCACGTCCGCGTTCTCCGACGCCATCGTGTTCGGTATCCTCATCATCGTGCTCCTGGTCAAGCCATCCGGCCTGATGGGCGAACCGGAAACAGAGAAGGTGTGATCCCATGAAGAAATCAATGCTTTCCACCAAACAGTCCTATCTGATGTGCGCGATCGGCGTGGTCGTGCTGTTCGGCATCCTGATGGGCGTATGTGAATCCGGCATGGCCAGCGCCTATATCAAAGGCATCATGATGACCATCTGCATCGCTATCATCATGACCACTTCGCTGAACCTCACTATCGGCGTGCTCGGCCAGCTTACGTTGGGCTGCTGCGGTTTCGAGGCGATCGGCGCGTATTCCGCTGCTTTGCTGAGCAAGCTGCTCGTCGCCAATGGCGTTGCGATAGATCCGACTTTGCGATTCCTGCTTACCACCCTCGTCGGTGGTGTAATCGCCTGCATTTTCGGTATTCTGGTTGGCATCCCTGCATTGCGTCTGCATGGTGATTACCTCGCCATCATCACGCTTGGTTTCGGTGAGATCATCCGCGTGATCATCCAGAACCTGAAGGTTGCCGGCGGCATGGGTCTCGACAAGGGTGCCGCAGGACAGGCGTTGATCGGCATCGACCGTCTCGCCAACCTGTATGTCGTGTTCTGGATTACCGTCGTCACCGTGGTACTGCTGTTCATGTTCGCCCGCTCCCGTTACGGACGTGCCGTCAAGGCTATCCGCGACGACGAGATCGCGGCCAGCGCATCCGGCATCAACATCACTTACATGAAGGTGCTCGTATTTGCGATTTCCGCGTTCTTCGCAGGCATCGCCGGTGGCATCTTCGCACAGTACATCGGTTCGTTGAATCCGTCCATGGCCGGATGGCTGCAGTCGATCAATTACGTGATCATGGTGGTGTTCGGCGGTATGGGATCGCTGACCGGTTCCATCGTCTCCGCCATCGGCCTGACGATTCTTCCGGAATTGCTGCGCGCCTTCTCCACCTACCGCATGCTCGTGTACTCGGTGGCACTGGTGCTCATTATGATCTTCCGACCGCAAGGCATCTTCGGCAACTGGGAATTCTCCCTGACCAAGACCATCAACAAGCTGTTCTACCCGATGAAGTTCAAGGCACACGGTAAGCCGAAGCAGGCCGAAACCGTTGAAAAGGTCAAGGCGTCCAAGGAATCCGGCAAGAACGCTAAGAAGACGACTGAAAAAGTCGAAACCGCTGAAAAGGTTGCTGAGACGGTCACCACTACCAAGGAGGCGAAGGCATGAGCGAGCCCATCCTCAAGGCCGAGCATCTCGGCATCACCTTCGGAGGCTTGAAGGCCGTATCCGACTTCAACATGACCATCAACTCCGGTGAGCTCATCGGTCTGATTGGACCGAACGGCGCAGGCAAGACCACTGTGTTCAACCTACTGACCGGCGTGTACCAGCCTACGGAAGGCGAGTTCTTCCTGGACGGCGAACGCATGAACGGCAAGAAGACGTACCAGGTAGTGCGTGCCGGAATCGCCAGAACCTTCCAGA